>Ga0316217_10000307_pt1 | contig 71208 bp, 81 predicted proteins | sample 1anoAmetaG_FD_203633 | JGI IMG/M metagenome (GOLD analysis project Ga0316217, IMG submission 203633) | Freshwater microbial communities from Trout Bog Lake, Wisconsin, USA - 1anoA | ecosystem: Environmental > Aquatic > Freshwater > Lake > Hypolimnion/Profundal zone | place: USA: Wisconsin... | reverse complement strand
GTAACCACCATCCCCCACCGCCAGGATGTCCTGTTTGAGGCCCTCGGCATCGCATTCCTCCCGGAGCCTCTTGAGCATCACCACCCCGCGGGCGGTCAGGCTGTGGGTTTTCTTGGCCGCTTGATACGCAGCACGGTCCTCCTCGGGCGCTTTGGCCCTGGGCTTCTTGGGCGGTGGGGCCAGTTCGAAATCAATGGAAATGCTAGTCGGTCCGAGCCCTTTCGCCTGGGGGGGCAGGTGGACAATGGCATGCAGGCATCCGAGGCCCCAGACGAAGTTGGTCCGGAACTTCGGGTCCAATGGGTCTCGCAACCAGGAGCAGGCCTTGATCATCCGACTCCGCTTGGGCAGGCCCGTGTCGTCCAGGCTCATGACGATCTGGCGCTGGCCGCGTAGATAAGATCTTGTCACCACTTGGAGCAACATCAAGTTGCTCCAAGTGATGACCGATCATGGTGGAGCACGCCGCGAAAGCAGGCTTGAGCATCCCAATCGCTCCGAGAGAAGGCGCGGAAGTCGGCACTCCAGCGCCCGGTCAGGCCGAACATGGCCAGGGCGGAGGTCACGGTGCCGCGCCCCCGGGTGGTCAAAAGGCCCAACAAAATCCATAGCACACGCAGAAAGGAACGGTCCTGGGCGAAGGCGGAACGCCACCAACCTGCCATGGCAAGCCAGGTCTGGAGGAGCATGGCACTACCTGCCCTTCACCGTGAAGGTGTTGGGGGCCACACGCACCACCGGTCCTGAAGGGGCTATCACTTTGGTGAGGGCAGAGACTAGGCTGTCTCGGGTGGCAGACAAGCCGCGCTGCTCAAGTTGGTCGAGGATTTCGTGGATATGAAGTGGACCGGCTGCTTGGGTAAGTATGTCAATCGCGTTGCCGGTGCGAGATTTGGGCGCATCCTTCCGCGTCGGCTTCAGCCGCTGGATCAGGGTCCCGGGCTCCTTGCCAGTCCGGATGCGCTTGATTTCAAGTAGCCCGGCACGAAAGGCTGCCTCAAGCACGGAGAGTAGATCGTCCCCGGCAATGCCGGTTGAAGGGTTAGGCATGGCTGACCTCCTGCTTTAAAGGTAGGTCATTAAGTAAGTATGTCAATAGCTAGAAGGTGATTTTACGTACACCCGCCGATGGACAAAGGCGGGAAGCTGCCTGCAGGTAGTAGCCGGTTGGCCGGCAGCGCCATCCCCCGCCTTGATGCTTCCCTCCAACGCTGGAGGCTGGGCCAGCCACAGTCTCGTTCCGGGGTACGGCACCGCGAGCAGCACCCTTGCTGCGAGCGGAACGGTGTGTCGGCGGCCTGAACCGGGACCTCGTTGGGTCGGCGTCATGCCGGGGACCAGGGCGATTGATCACGGAGCCACCGGCAGGGAAGGCTGGGAAGGGCCGAAACGTCCAAACTGCAGGTGGTGCGTGGGCTTCGCCCAGGCACCACGTGGGGGAGCACGAGGGGGGACGGAGAGGGAGTGCAGCGACCGCGCGGTCCCTCCTCGTTCATGTTAGACGCTTCCCTTTTCCAGCATCGTCTTCAGCCGGGCGTAGCCGCTCTTGCTCACCGGCAGGCGGGTGCCGTCCAGGAGGACGGCGACCCAGCTTTCCGAGGGGGTCTGCTCCAGGCGGGCCAGGCGGTCCAGCTGGATGATGAAGCTGCGGTGGATGCGCAGGAAGCGGTTGGGGTCCAGGCGGGTCTCCAGGCTGGAGATGGTCTGCTGCTTCAGGTGGCTCTTCTCGGGGGTCCTGAGGAGCACGTAGTCGTCCTGGGCCTGCACATAGTCCAGCTTGGCCAGGGGGATGAGCGTGACCTTGGTGCCGTCCTTGACCACCAGACGGTCAAGAGGCCAGTCGCTGCGGGCGGCGTCCGCCAGTTCCACCGGCTGGGGCCCCGAGGGGGAGCCCTGGTCGCAGCGGGCCTTCGCGCGCACCAGGGCCTCCTCGAAGCGCTCGGCGCTGAACGGCTTGAGGAGGTAGTCCACGGCGTGGACCTCGAAGGCCTTGAGGGCGTGCTGGTCGTAGGCCGTGATGAAGACCACCGTGGGCTGGGGATCGAGCAGCTCGAGCACCTCGAAGCCCGTGAGCTTGGGCATCTGGATGTCCAGGAACAGGAGGTCGGGCTTGTGCTCGGCTGCTGCCTTGACGGCCTCGAACCCGTTGGGGCAGCTGGCCACCATGCGGATCTCCGGATGGGCCGCAAGGTGCTCCTGGACCACGGCCCGGGCCAGATCCTCGTCGTCCACCACGATGGCGGTGTAGGTGCGTTCAGTCATGTTTGGCCTCGCTTTCCTCAATGGCAGGGAAGATCATCCGCACCCGGTGGATACCCTCCACCACGCCCGCCTCGAAGCGCATGCGGTCCCCGAACCGCATCTGCAGGCGGCTGCGCACCTGCCGGAGCCCGAGGCCCAGGCCGGTGGTGACGGGCAGGTCCTCGTCCACGGGGTTCTCCACCCGCAATTCGAGCACCTTGCCGCTCCTGAGGGAGGCAACCCGCACCACGCCGCCCTCGGTGAGGCCGGCGATGCCGTGCTTGATGGCGTTCTCCACCAGGGGCTGCAGGAGCAGGGCCGGGACCTGTTCCCGCAGCGTGTCCGGGTCCAGTTCCCAGGCCACCTGGAGCCGGCTGCCGAAGCGGATCTGCTCGATGGAGAGGTAGGCCTTGAGCAGGTCCACCTCCTCGGCCAGGGACACCAGGCGCTTCTCCCCCAGGCGCAGGCTGCCCCGGAGGAAATCCGACAGGAGGATGCACATGGACCGGGCCCGGGCGGGATCGATGGTGGTCAGGGCGCTGATGGAATTCAGGCTGTTGAACAGGAAATGAGGGTTGAGCTGGGCGCGCAGGGCGCGCAGCTCGGCGTCCTGGGCCAGGATGCGGAACTCGGCCTCCCGGGCCTCGGAGCGCTTGCCCCGCTCCACCGCGTCCAGGAGGTAGTGGAGGGTGAGGGTGGCCAGGTAGAGGAGGGCGCCCATGCCCAGGAAGGTGGGCAGGGCCCCGCGGGTCTTGCCGTAGATGCCGGCCAGCGCCGGGACCTTGTCCAGGGACCAGGCCAGAAGGAGCGCCCCGTAGGCCCAGAGGCTGGCCATGATCACCGCCGCCAGGAGCCAGGCGGTGCCGTGGCTGCCCAGGCGGGTGGTCTGGAGGGGCAGGGCCTTGCACAGGTACCAGGAGGACAGGAAGAGGAAGGCCGCCCCCAGGCACAGGGGCACCGCCAGGACCAGTGCGTCCAGCAGGGTCCAGCCCTGGTGGAGGCCCACGAAGACCAGGAGGGCGGCGATGGGGACCCAGCCGAGGAGGTAGGTCCCCAGGCGTGCGCGGGAGCTCAGAATGGGATGCATGTCAGTTCATGACGGTGAGGCCGCCGAACAGGACGAGCCCCGTGACCACCAGGTGGACCTGGGGACCCCCCGTCTCGGAGGAGGCCATGGGGAGCGTCTTGTCCTCGAAGGCGCCCATGATGGCCGAACCCTTCATCGTCACCGCCCAGTGGGGGGGGACCTTGAGCTCGCCGCCGCCGAAAAGCACGAAGACGTCCACCCGCACCTGGTTGCCCCCGAGGGTCGCCTGGCGGAGGTCCAGCTCGAACCCGCCGAAGATGGCGGTGAGCTCGCCGCCCTTGAAGTCCTGGTTGGCGATGCGCCGCTTGCTGCCGCCGAAGATGGCGGTGCTGGAGATGAAGCTGTCCTGGGCGGCCAGGTCCGGGGGGACGCCCCGGTTCTTGCGCAGGGCCTTGGTCACCAGGAAAACGCCCATGGCCACGATGAAGAAGGGCCACACCGCCTCCACCAGGCTGGTCTTCCCGAAGTTGACGAGCAGGACGAAGATCCCGCCCAGGATGAGGGCGTAGCCCGAGATGCCCTTCTCGTCCCGGCTGCGGCTGACCTTGCCCAGCCCGACGATGATGAAGATCACCGGCCAGAAGCGCAGGAAGAAGCCCTCGGGCACGAACGACAGGTTGTCCAGGGCCGCGAGGATGCCGAAGACGATCACGCCGATGCCCAGCCACAGGCGGGTGGTGTACGGGGAGGAGGTGGGGGGATCGGTCGTGGGTTGCATGGATCTCTCCATTGAAGCCTAGCAGATCAGGAACGGCCGCTTTTCTGGGCGCTGGAAACCGGCAGCAGGGCGAGCAGGGTCGGGGTGAACAGCGCGGAGAGCCACCAGAAGGCCGAAGGGCAGCAGTCGTACAACCCAGTCAGGAATTCCATGTGACCAACCTCCCTGCCTCCAAGCTACGGGGAGATCGCAGCGAGGTGAGGGGTCATTCGGCGAACGCCGGTGAGGAATCGGTGAACGGCAGCCAGGAGGCGCCTGCTTCCGAGTAACGTTCGACAACCGGATCCGTAGATAGATAATGCTGTTTTTTATATATTAAAAATAAACAAGTTATTTTGAAATTCTTCTTTGCGTGAATTTTAACCTGGATAACATCAAACGTCTTCTCAGCCCCAATCCTGATCCAGCCCTGGACGATCGAACCATGGTCAAAGCCTTGCATCCGCTTCGAACGCTTCGCCTGATCGCCTCGTTCCTCCTGGGAACTGCGAGCCTCCTCGCCGCCGAGGGTCCGGCCTTCGGCGTTCAGGTGGGCCTCATGGTTCCCGTGCAGGGCGACCTGAAGGTGACCGCGGGATCCGGCGGGGATTTTTCCCTGGGCCTCCACCTGGACTTCGCCCTGGCGCCCAGCGCGACCCTGCGCACCCGGCTGGACCTGGGCGCCTTTTCGAGTACCGACCGGGCCTACGGCTATGGCTCCTTCCAGGAGTTCCTCCACACGCGGGTCACCCAGGAAGCCCTGGGCGGAGAGATCCTCTGCCAGCCGGGCGCCCTGGGCGGCAACTGGTCGGTGGGGGCTGGCCTCTACCTGATCCAGTGGACGGTGGAGAGCACCAACAACCTGGTCACCACCACCGGCGCCTTCGTCCCTTCGGGGTCTTCCAGCTGGACCCGCCAGGGCCTCGGTCTGCTGGCGAGCCGAAGCTGGCCCCACCACCTGGAGACCGAGGTCCGGGTCGTGGCCAGCCATTACGGCTTCCAGAATCTCCCGGCGCGCTGGGCCGAAGTGAACCTTCTCTGGCATTTCTAGCGGAGCCCCCATGCCGACGCCGCCGCGTTCCTCCCGCCCACTCCTGGTGCTCGCCCTGGCCGCCCTGCCGGCGCTCGTCCTCGGCCTGGGCTGCGGCGGCGACCACTCCAGCGGGGACCATGCCGCCGCCGCCAACACCACGGTCACCCTCTTGCCCGCAACTCCCACCGTCATCACCGGCCAGAGCCTCCAGCTCCAGCTGAGCTCCCCCTGGAGCACCGACGCCTTCTGGTCGGTCCTGCCCGCCTCGGCCGGGACCATCACCCCCGACGGGCTGTTCACGGCCTCCCAGACGCCAGGGAGCTGCACGATCCTGGCGGTCTGGGCCCAGGACGTGCGCTTCACCGCCAGCGTGGGCCTGACCATCTACCTGCCCCCGGTCTCGCTGGTGACCACGCCGAATTTCGTGCAGGGGCCGGGCTCCCAGCAGGCCACGCCCGGGGGGGCCGTCACCAACGGCGACATCGTGGGCGAGAGCGTGCCCGCCACCACGTCCACCTCGGCCAACGGCGTCATCCAGAACCGCGCCGGCTTCACCCCGCCCATCCCCCTTCAATAGAACACGCACCCGCCGCCCAGCCACCGTTGGGCCCAAACCCTTTCTGGGGCACCCCATGCGAAATCCGATCCTGACCCGCACCATCGCCGCCCTCATCGCCTGCACGGGGACCCCCTGGCAGGTGGCCCATGCCGCGGCGGCCACGGCGTCCGTGGCGCCGCTGCCCACCCTGGCCTACCAGGGCCGGCTCCTGGAGAACCAGGTCGCCGTGACCGGGGACCGGACCTTCGTCTTCTCGATCCTGAATGGCGCGGGTGCGGAACTCTGGAATTCCGGAGGCCAGACCGTCACCGTCACCTCGGGCCTCTATTCGGTGGTGCTGGGCTCCACGGGCATGCCCGCGCTGCCGGCGACCCTGCTGGGCCTGTCCGGCCTGACGCTGCATGTGACCGTTTCCGGCGAGCCCCTGTCTCCGGATGTGCCCATCCTGCCCTCCTTCCAGGCCCTGAGCGCCTGGCAGCTCAACGGACCCTTCTCGGGCGACCTCACCGGCACCCAGAACCAGACCCTGGTGATGAATCTCCAGGGCCTGCCCCTGGACCTGACGACCGCGCCCCCCAGCTCGGGGCAGGTCCTGGCCTTCAATGGCACCAAGTGGACCGCCTCCTCCGTGGTGGGAGTGGCTGGCGCGGCCGGCGCCCAGGGACCCGCGGGGCCTACGGGAGCCCAGGGTTCGACCGGGCCCCAAGGGCCGACCGGGGGCCAGGGTGCCGCCGGGGCGCAAGGCGCCACCGGCGCCCAGGGCCCGTCGGGTGCGCAGGGTCCCGCCGGCCCTCAGGGCATCGCGGGAGTCATGGGCGTCCAGGGCCCGACCGGCGCGGCTGGCATCGGTATCGCCGGGGCCCAGGGCTCCCCCGGGGCGCCGGGCGCCACCGGACCGGCCGGCCTTGATGGCAAAACCATCCGCAATGGCGCAGGTAGCCCGGTTGCCACCGGCGCCACCGGCGTGGCGGGTGATTTCTACCTCGACACCACCAACGACCTTCTCTACGGACCTCTGGTCGGCACCTCCTGGGCCGGGCTCACCGGGGTCGCCATGGTCGGAGTCACCGGCGCCACCGGCCTCCAGGGCATGACGGGCGCCACCGGAGCCCAGGGCATCCCGGGCGTGACGGGTGCCTCGGGCGTCACCGGCGCACAAGGCATCCAGGGCGTGACGGGAGCCACGGGCGTCACCGGCGCACAAGGCGTCCAGGGCGTAACGGGAGCCACGGGCGTCACCGGCGCACAAGGCATCCAGGGCGTGACGGGAGCCACCGGCAACACCGGCGCCCAGGGCCTCCAGGGGGTGACGGGAGCCATGGGCGCCACCGGCGCGCAAGGCATCCAGGGCATGACGGGAGCCACCGGCAACACCGGCGCCCAGGGCCTCCAGGGCGTGACGGGAGCCACCGGCAACACCGGCGCCCAGGGCCTCCAGGGGGTGACGGGAGCCACGGGTGCCACCGGCGCACAAGGCGTCCAGGGCGTGACGGGAGCCACCGGCAACACCGGCGCCCAGGGCCTCCAGGGCGTGACGGGAGCCGCGGGCGCCACCGGCGCGCAGGGCGTCCAGGGCATCCAGGGTGTGACAGGGGCCACGGGCATCGCCGGCGCACAAGGGGCCCAAGGGCTTCAGGGCATCCAGGGTGGCACGGGAACAGCAGGGGCCACCGGGGCGACCGGCGCAACAGGTTCTGCCGGTCTTGGCGGACTGGTCTGGAGGGGTGCCTGGAGCAATCTGACCACCTACAACGTGAATGACGCGGTGTCCTACCAGGGCTCGACCTATGTGGCCACGACGAACAGCCTCCTCGGCGCCATCCCGCCGGCGGCGGGGTGGAGTCTGGTGGCCTCGGGTTCGACGGGCGCCACCGGTGCGGTGGGTGCCACGGGTTCGATGGGCGTCACAGGACCTACGGGAGCTATGGGCGTTACCGGAGCCGCAGGGGCTACGGGTGCGACCGGGCCAGCCTCCCTGGTCGCTGGCCCGACAGGCTCTTCCGGGGTCACCGGAGCGACGGGGAGCACCGGCGCCACGGGGACAGGGGTCACCGGCGCCCAAGGCGCGACCGGGGTCGCAGGGCCCACCGGAGCCACGGGCGCGGCTTCCACCGTGCCAGGCCCCGCGGGCCCGACAGGCGCAACGGGTGTCACGGGTGCCAACGGCGCCACGGGTGCGGCCTCCATCGTGGCCGGTCCCACGGGCCCGGCAGGCCCGGCCGGAGCCACTGGGCCGGCCGGAGCCACCGGGTTGAACGGAGCCGCTGGGCCAACCGGAGCCACCGGGTCGAACGGGGCCACGGGGTCGAACGGGGCCACGGGGTCGAACGGGGCCGCTGGGCCAACCGGAGCCACGGGGTCGAACGGAGCCACCGGGTCGACCGGACCCGCGGGACCGACCGGAGCCGCCGGGCCGTACGGAGCCACGGGGTCGAATGGAGCCGCTGGGCCGACCGGAGCCACTGGGCCGGCCGGAGCCACGGGCACGTCGACGGGCACGGTCCTGTCGATCTATACGAACGCCAGCAATTCCAACGTCGTCAAAGCCAACATGGCGCTGGCCACCACGAATACCGTCTACATCATCGCGCCGAACATCACGGTGACGCTGCCCCATCCTGCCACCGCGGGCCAGCACTTCCTTCTGATGGACCAGACTCCGTCGGACACCACGGGGTTTACGGTGACAGCCACCTCGGGGGACTCGATCTACAACGAGGTGTCCGGAACGGTAATCACCTCGAAAGCCGGTGTGTTCTACATGGATCTGGTGAGCGACGGCTACGGCCATTGGTATGTATCCGTAGCGCTTCCTACCACGTGAGCCTGGACTTCCATTCCCACCTGCCTCGAGGCCCTGCTTGGACCAGCGCATCGCCCTTTTTTCCCAGCTCGAAGTGGAGACCCGGTCCACCTGCAACCGGTTCTGCCCGGGCTGCATCCGCAACTCCCATCCGGACCGGGAGGCGGTGCGGCCCTGGTTCGAGGGGGGGGAACTGCCTTCGGCGGACCTGGAGCGCATCTTCAGGCAGGCGCTGGACCTGGGCTTCAGTGGCACGGTCTGCCTCCAGCACTACAACGAGCCCCTCCAGGACCGGCGCATCGCGGAGTTCGGGCGCATGGCCAAGGGGCTGGGGTTCTCGTGGGTGTTCACCTGCACCAACGGAGACTTCCTCACCGAAGCGGTCGCCGCCGAACTGGACGGGGCCTTCGATCAGCTCCAGATCGCCCTTTATCTTGAGGAGCCCCTGAAGGCACGGCGGCAGGAATGGCTGACGCACCTGTTCACCCGGACCCAGCTGTGGTTCACGGGGGGCGGCCACATTCCCACCCACTTCAGCCCGCTCTTCGAGGTGGAGGCGCTGGCGGAGCAGCACCGGCTGCTGCCCTGCCACGAACCGATGAAGCGGATGATCATCAACCACCGGGGCGACATGTTGTTGTGCTGCGACGACCTGGTGGGGCATTTCAACCTGGGCAACATCCGGGACCGGACGCTGGAGGAACTCTGGTTCAGTCCGGTCCACCAGGACCTGGTCCTGGCCCTGCAGGGCCCCGGCGGACGCCTTGGGCATCCCCACTGCGCATCCTGCCCGCGGCCTTGAGGCTCAGAACAGGTAGACCACCCTCGGCGGCTGGCGCAGGTCCGCCCGGGGCTGGCGGGCGGGCTTGACGGCCCGGAGGGTCGCGACCAGCTCGGTGACCAGATTCCTTCGGGTCCGGACGGCCTGGGCAATCGCCTCCAGGGGCGCCTCCCGCAGCGACGGGTCGTTCAGGATCAGTTCGAGCTTCTCCACCTGCCAGTCGCCCCGGTAGCCGTAATCCGCCCGCCAGTAGTAGGGCTGGCCGAAATAGCCGAAGGAATCCAGGAAATAGGGCCTGACATGGGTGGGGTCCTCCCAGGCGTCGTCGCTGGAACCGTAGGGCACCCGGATGGTGAACAGCCCGCCGGCGCGGGTGATGCGGTGCAGTTCCTGCATGAGGGGCAGGGTGGCACGGATGTGTTCCAGCACGTGGGAGGCCTGGAGCTCCTCCAGGGCGTCATCGGGTAGTGGGATCCGCCCCGGCTGGCAGGCCTCCAGATCCACCACCAGATCCACGCCGGGCGCGGCGTAGCAGTCCAGGTTGAGCCAGCCCGGCAGGATGGTCCGGCCGCAACCGAGGTTGAGTTTCTGCGGGGGAACGAGGTTGGCGGCCCTCTCCAGGCCCTGGCGGGCGAAAGCCCGGTTGGCCTGGACCCGCTCCCGTTCCGGGTCCGGCAGGAGGCCTTCCGTCAGAAGGCGGTCGCAAGCCTCCAGGCTCTCCTGATGGCGGCCCATCCAGTAGGCCGCGACCGCGAATTCATCCAGGCAGATCCAGCGGTAGTAATCGGGTTCGACGAACAGCTGATCGGTGGTCATGGCCAGGGTCGCGCCCGCCCCGGCGAAGGACAGGGCCTCCGCGTAGCGCTGGCGCAATCTCAGGTAGCGGGCCAGGCAGCCGTGGACTTCGGCGCGATGCGGCCGGAAGGTGTGGGCGCGCAGGTAGGCCTGGACCACGTCGGCTTCGGGGCGTTCGAGCCGCTCGCTGAGCCGCGCGATCTGATAGAGGGCATGCCAGGTCTCCTCGATGCTGCCGGCCATGGCCGCGCGCCTCTGATAGGCGGCCAGGCTCCGCTCCAGCTCGCCGGCGTCCCGGTAGCTCTGGGCCAGGTAGAAGGCGTAGCGGGCGTTGCCGGGTTCCCGCGCCAGGGCCTGCTCCAGCACGGCCGCATCCCGGTGGTACTTCTCCGGATCCCGGCTGCGCGCGCCTTCGGGGAACACCTGGACATGGGGCCCCTCCCAGCGCGGGGCCACCTGGGCGCCCGGCCGGTCCCGGCGAACGAGGTACTCGTGGAGCACGCCTTCGTAGGCCCAGTCGCACCGCGAGGCCACCAGGCTGGGCCGGAAGTAGACGAGGCCGCCGTAATGGAACTCCAGCTGATAGCCATCCTCCAGGAGCGGCGGGCGCTCCATTCCAGGCGGAATGACCAGGATCTCGTCCGCGTCCATGAACAGCAGGTAGTCCGCCCGGGGCCGGGCCAGGGCGATGGCTTCGTTGCGGTTGTGGGCGAAATCCACCCAGGGGCGTTCCTGCAGCTCCCCCGGGAGCTCCTTGAGATGCTGCCGGATGAGCTCCTGGGTGCCGTCCTCGGAGCCCGTATCGACGATCACCCAGGAGTCGATCCAGGTCAGGACCGAGTCCAGGCACCGGCGGATGACGGGCGCTTCGTTCTTCACGATCATGGTCAGGCACAACGTGGGCATGGCGGGGTCCCCTGCGTGACGGAACGGGCGGTCTTGCTGACTTATTCTGGAGCAGCCCGGACGTCGCCTTCAATGACGACGCTTGATCTACCAAGTTATTCCCCTTTCGTGCATAATTTTTTCAAACAGTCAGTTCAAAGGGATTGCCACGGTGGCCCAAGGGAATGAGCCACCCTTCGCCGTGGACGAGGGAAGGTCGAGTCAGGACAGCGGTTGGGGGATGGGGATCGGCATGGGACGGGAGCGGCAGGACCGGCTTGCCCTGGAGAGGTGGTTCCTCCCCGGGGAGGACGAGGCGATCCAGCACACCATCTTCCACGCCGTATCCCTGCTGGTCGGGCTCGTGGCGGTCTTCATCAGCTTTCCCGCCAACCTGAGCCAGGGAGGGTCGTGGCCGGTCCTGGCCAGGATCCTGGTGGTGGGCCTGGTCGCCTTCGGGTGCCACTGGGAGGCGCGGCGCGGGCATGACCACCCGGCGGCGCTGTTCGTCGGCATCCTGGCGCTCCTGGACGGCACCTGGTTCGACAAGGCGGGTTCCGGCGGGCCCGCCCTGATGCTGTTCCTGGTGGTGGGAATGTTCGCCTTCCTCTGCTTCACGGGGCGGACCCGGACCCTCATGCTGGGCGTGTTCTTCGGCAACCTGGCGGCCCTGATCCTCCTGGAGCGCGGCCACCCGCAGTGGATCCAGCCCTGGCCGAACCCGTCCGTCCAGGCTTTCGCCTTCACCGTCTCCTTCCTGATCACGGCCCTGGTGTGCGGCCTGATGCTCCGGATCGTGATGGCCGGCCACGCGGAGGAGCGGAGGAAGATGGAGGCGTCACAAGCCTCCCTCCAGGATCAGAAGGAGCAGTACTACGCCCTGTTCGAAGCCATGCACAGCGGCTTCATATTGATGGAAGTGATCCTGGACGGCGAAGGACATCCGGTCGGCCACCGCCTCCTGGACGCCAATGCGGAATTCGAAGCCCAGACCGGCCTCAAGCGCGAGGAGCAGATCGGGCTGACCATGGCCGAGCTGGGCTTCCGTTGGCCGGAGGAGGTCCGGCGTCGCTACTACGAGGTCGCCCTGACCGGACGCAGCTTCGCGATGGAACGCTACAATGAGTCCCTTGGGAAATACTACGACATAAGGGCCTTCTCCCCCCGCAAGGGCCAGTGGGCCATGTTGTTCCACGACATCACCGAGCGCAAGCGGGACCAGGAGGCTCTCGAGGCGAGCCGGAGGCATTTCCAGGAGGCCGTGGAATACCAGCCCGTCCCCATCGCCATCGCCCGGGAGGAGCGGCTCGTCCACCTCAACCTGGCCTTCACGAAGACCTTCGGCTACGACCTCGAGGAGATCCCGACCATCGGGGCCTGGATGGAACGGGCCTACCCGGAGCCCGGCTACCGCCAGGAGGTCGTCGAACAGTGGGACCGGAGCCTGGCGCCGGCTTCCGGGCGCAACGAGAACACGCAGGACCGGGAGTACCTGGTGACGTGCAAGGACCAGTCGAAAAAACACGTCATCATCAGGAGGAGGCTGATCGGGGACCAGTTCCTGGCCACCTTCGTCGACCTCACCCAGGTCCGGAGCGCCGAGGAGAACCGGCTCAAGCTGGAAACCGAGGTCCACCACCTCCAGCGGATGGAGAGCGTCGGCCGCCTGGCCGGGGGGATCTCCCATGACATGAACAATGTCCTGGCCGCCATCATGTCGATGGCGGAGGCCATGCGCCTCACGGAGGAAGGGAACCCGAAGGGCCTGGACCTGATCCTGGACGCCACCCGGCGCGGCCGGAACCTGCTCAAGGGCCTCATGACCTTCGCCCGGAAGGAGATGGCGGAAACCGAGAGCCTTGATCTCAATGACCTGGTCCGGAAGGAGGCCGAGCTGCTCTCCAGCACCCTGCTGCAGCGGATCAGGCTGCAGCTCGCCCTCGACCCCGGCCAGCCGCGGGTGCTGGGTTCCTCCAGCGCCCTCGCCACGGCCCTGATGAATCTGTCCGTGAACGCCATGGATGCCATGCCCGACGGAGGCGTGCTGACCTTGGGGACACGCATCCTTGAGGAGGGGCGGGTCGAGTTGACCGTCCAGGATACCGGGCATGGCATGTCCCCCGAGGTCGTCTCCCGGGCCATGGAACCCTTCTACACGACCAAACCGCCTGGGAAGGGGACGGGACTGGGCCTCGCCATGGTGTTCGGAACCGTGCAGGCTCACGGCGGCACCCTTGAAATCCGAAGCCAGGTCGGCAAGGGGACCGAACTCCGGATCACGCTCCCCATCCTGCGCGGCGAAGGACCGATGCCAGCCATGGGCGGCGTGCCACCGGGCTCCGGCACCGCGGAGTCCCTGCGGATCCTCATCGTGGACGACGATGCCATGGTCCGGGAAGCATCCCTCAAGCTCTTCCAGGCCCAGGGCCACCGGGTGACCCTGGCGGGGGGCGGCTACGAAGCCCTCGGGCTGCTTGACCACGGCGCGGGATGGGATGTCGTCGTCCTGGACCTGAACATGCCGGACCTGAACGGCCAGGAGACCCTGAAACGGATCCGGGCGCGGAAACCGTCGATCCCCGTGGTGGTCGCCACGGGCTACGTCGAGGACGCGGTCCGGCTCCGCCTGGAGGCGGCCCGCCAGGTTGCCCTGGTCGGCAAGCCCTACTCCCTCGAGGACTTCCATATGGCCCTGGCGCGGTGCGTGTGACGGGCTATTCCCAGCGTACGAGCCCGCCCCGGCTGCGCTCCAGCCACAGGGCCTCCAGGGCCGTTGCGCGCTTCCGGTCCTCCTCCAGGGGCAGCCGGAAGGCCACCACGGCCAGGTGGCCCGAGAAGGTCTGGCCCAGGACCTCGGCCTCGGGGAAGGCGCCCAGGACCGCGTAGGGCAGGTGGGCCAGGTCCAGGCCCACGGTGAACGAACCCCTGCGCCAGGCCCTCACGGGCTCCAGGAGGCCCCGTTCCGCCGCCAGGCGCACCCCCTCCTGCACACCCAGGGTGTAGGCCCTCACGAGGCCTCCCGTGCCCAGCTTCGTGCCTCCGAACCAGCGGATGCACACTGCCAGGACGTCGACCACGCCCGCGCCCTCCAGCACCCTCAGCATGGGGGGGCCGGCCGTGCCCGAAGGCTCGCCGTCGTCGTCGCAGCCCGCGGGGCCGGCCAGCTCGCGCCAGGCCGTGCAGTGATGGTTGGCGTCATGGTCCCGCCTGCGCAGCCGGGCCAGGATGGCTTCCCTTTCGGCGGCGCTGGCGGCGGGATGGAGCTCGGTCAGGAAGACCGAGGCCTTCTCCCGGAACCGGTGCTCGCAGGGGGCGGTGATTCGCTGCATGCCTACCAGAATGACAAAAGAGCTCTCCACATTATCACTGAGGGGGGACCGCCCGCTCGCTATGCTCGCTCTACGTCCCCCCTCAGACTCCCCCATTCCCTGCCCGGGCAAAGCCCGGACCGGGAATCCAGGGGAGTCTTTTACGTGGACGGGGTGGGGTCTACTTGGTGCCCAGGTCCTTGAGGATCTTGGGATCGGGGTCGTCCTGGGCCAGGATGGTGTGGCAGGTGTCGCAGTCCGAGGCGATGGACTTCTTGCCGTCGGCGGTGGTGTGGCTGCCGTCGTGGCACCGGAAGCAGCCGCCCTCCTGGTGGCCGATCTGGTTGGGGTGGGTGCCCCACTTGAGCTTCATCTCCGGGTAGACGTTGCGGAGGTAGGCCTCCTTGATGGTGTTGGCCGCCGCGTCCACCAGGGCCCGCTTGTCCTTGTAGATGGCGGGGTAGGTGGTCTGGTAGTACTCGGTGATGGCCTTGACGATCTGGGCGGCGCCCTCGTCCTGGGTCTTGTACTCGACCTTCAGGACCTCCACGCCCTTCTTGTGGATGAAGGGCAGGTCGCGGCTGACGCCACCCTCGGTGATCCTGCGGTCCATGGCCCATTCGGGGTTCTCGAAGGCGTGGGTGGGCCGGTTGTGGCAGTCCACGCAGTCCATCTTGCGGCCCTCCATCTTCGCCAGGTCCGCGGGCTTGACCTTGGAGTCGGCGGCGAAGTACTCCACTTCCTGGCCCTGGTCGTTGCGGTAGGTGACCTTGGCGATCTCCTGGCGCCGCTTGTCGGTGGACACGTAGGAGATCCGCTCGGACGTGTCGATGTGGCGGCCGTGGATGCCGGTGTTGACCTCGCCGGTGCGTCCGCCGAGCTTGAGCATGAGGACGGTGATGGCGGGGGTGCTCGCCTCGTCGTCGCCATAGTGGGTGCGCACGAGGATCTTGTTGCCGTGGAACTTCTGGGGCCAGTGGCAGGACTCGCAGGTCTCCTTGGCCGGGCGCAGGCTTTCCACGGGGCTGGGGATGGGCCGGGAGTAGTTGTTGAAGACGACGCCGAACAGCTGGCGCACGCCGGCGAGCTTGGCCTTCATGAAGGAATCCGCGCCGGGCCCGATGTGGCACTGGGCGCAGCCCACGCGGGCGTGGGGGGAATCGGAGAAGGCCCGGTACTCCATGATCATGGGGGTGTGGCAGGTGAGGCCGCAGAACTTGCTGGAGTCCATGTACTCCACGCCGCGCACCGTGGCCACGCCCAGCAGCGCGATGTTGAGCCCGGTGGCCAGCACCACGAAGACCAGCACGTTGCGGATATGCGTGGTGGTCAGGTCCACCTTGGGCATGATGGTGGGGATGGTGTGCAGGCTGAAGAGCCGCTTGTGCTTGAAGTACATGCCCACCGGGATGAGGAGGAGCCCGATGAGGAACAGCCCTGGCAGCGCCACGAACAGGATCAGCCCCACGTAGGGCAGGGCCGAATGGGGGCTGGCCAGCTCCCGGAACCACGACCACAGGAGGGTGAACCCCGTCGCGGTGGTGATGATCCCGCCCAGGATGCTCATCCAGTTGTCGCCGTAGAAGAAGGCGTGCCGTACCCACTCCGTTAGCCGATCTTTCCAATTCATGGTCGAACTCCTATTCGGACGAGGATATCCGATTTTGAGGTGTTTGGGATAGGCCGATTAAACCACAAAATCCCGAGGCGCACCGAGTTTCATCAGGCTGCGGGTCAGGCGCGCCCGGTAGCGGTCGAGGAGAGGCACGGCCTGGACCCCCAGGGCCGGGAACTTCATGGCCTGGACCCACACGGCCCGGTCCCAGTCGAGGGCGAGGACCTGGCCGTCGGGACGGACCAGGAAGTTGGTCGCGTTGAGATCCGGAGCGTACAGGCCCCAGGCGCACAGGGCCTCCAGGAGGGTCCGCACCTGGGGGAGGGCGCCGGGGTCCCACCCGCGGGGCCAGGGTGTGCCCTCCTCGCGGCGGGTGAGGAAGACCCCTTCGCAGCCCCAGGACCTGGGCCGGCTGGCCCAGCCCAGGGGCTCCACCGTGGGCAGGCCCGCGTCCCACAGGGCGCGGTGCACCTTGAACTCCGCCTCGAAGCGCCCGGGGCCGGCATAGACCCGCCCGTTGAGGAACCGCACGAGCCCGCCCCGGCGGTAGGGGCGCAGGACCACGTCCCCGCACCGGAACACCCCGCCCCGGCCGAAGGCCCCGCCCAGTTCGGCCCGGGGCGCCTCCAGGTCCAGGCCGGGGACCGCCGTCAGGGTCCAGAGGCCGTCCAGGCCCGGAAGGCCGACGCCCTCGGTGACCGCGGGGGGCGGTGACGCGGGCCGGGGAGGGTAGGGCCAGGAAGGGGGCAGGGCGGGGACGCCCGGAACGGGAGGCATGGCTCCATTAGACCGGCATCAGGCCAATCCCGTCCACGATCCTCGCCGGGTGGGGACCTTCAGGGCCCCTTCCAGCCGCGCCAGGAAGTCGTCCCGGTCCACCACCCGGGCCCCCAGGCTCCGGAGGTTGTCGTTGGGCACCTGGCCGTCGATGAAGTGGAAGCCCCAGTCCCAGGCCACCTGGCAGAGGCGGGCGAAGGCCGCCCGCGACCCGTAGCTGGCCAGGGAAAACATGCTCTCGCCGAAGAAGGCCGCGCCCAGCGACACGCCATAGAGGCCTCCCCGCAGCTCTCCGTCCCGGAAGGCCTCGAAGCTGTGGGCGAAGCCCGCGCGGTGAAGGTCCACGTAGGCGGCCTGGATGTCGGAGGTGATCCAGGTGCCCCCCTGGCCGGGGCGCTCCACCCGGGCGCAGTGCCCCACCACCGTCTCGAAGCAGGTGTCCAGCCGCACCTCGAAGGGCCGCCGGTCCAGGGCCTTGCGGGTGGACCGGGACAGCCGTTCGTCGCCGGGCAGGATGATGGCCCGCTGTGGCGGGGACCACCAGAGGATGGGCGTGTCGTCACCGTACCAGGGGAAGACGCCCAGGCCGTAGGCGTTGAGCAGGCGCGGCACGGAAAGGTCCCCGCCCACCGCCAGGAGGCCGTCCTCGTCCGGGAACCGGGGGTCGGGAAAGCCCGGAGACGAGGTGAGGGCATAGGTGGGCACGGCGCAGGTCTCCCGGGAAGCCACCCCAGCTTGCACTGTGGACCGGGAATCAGGCAAGCATCACTTCTTGAATGCAATAATATTTTATAAATAAAGATGAGAGTGGATCATTAAAATTGATGAATTTTATGGTGATGCGACCTTGCATGGCCGATAAAAAAATTATAATTTAATGGGTGTTCAATCCTGTCACCTCCTGGAGCTTTCCGCATGGCACCGGTTTCGCGCTCATCGAGACTCACGCTGTTCCTCCTGGTCGCCGCCGCCCTCAATTGGGGTGCGGCCCAGACCCATCCCAGGCCGCTGCCGGCGCACAAGGCCCCGGTCCCTCCCGGGCCCAGGGCCCTGCCCCAGCACCCCCACCTTCATGTTCCGGCCCCCGCGCCCGGCACCGCGGCCGCCTCGGCGGGCTCCCGGGGTTCCACGCCCGCGCCGGGCTCCCGCGGCTCCACGCCCGCGCCGGGTTCCCGCGGCTCCACGCCCGCGCCGGGTTCCCGCGGCTCCACGCCCGCGCCGGGCTCCCGGGGTACGACCCCGCCGCACTGATCAGTTCGGAATCGGCGTGAGCTGGATGCCCTGGTAGTAGTGCTTCAGGATGCCGTCGAAGGTGGCGCCCTCCAGGGCCATGCCGTAGGCGCCGGTCTGGTCCATGCCCACGCCGTGGCCCCAGCCGCGGCCGTAGATGACCCAGCGCCGGTTGGGCTCGGCCCCCAGGGTCAGCATGCGGAAGACATTGTCCTTGAGCCCCAGGAGGTTCCGGATGTGCATGCCCTTGAAGCGGTGGGCTCCGCCCAACGCGTCCCGCACCACCATCTCCGTGACCCGGCCCTGGGGGTTGTGGGTCAGCTCCAGTGAGCGCAGGGTGTGGATCCCGGCCCGGGTGGCCAGGCGGTCCAGGAGGTCGGCCTCCTTGAGCTCCACCTTCCAGTGGGCGGTGGGATTGTAGCGATCGTAGGCGGCCCCGTCGGGGTCCAGCCGGCGCACCAGGAGGTTGGAACCGCCCGGGGCCGGCAGCCACCGCACCCGGTCCCCCACCTGGACGGAACTCTCACCCACCAGGCGCAGGGAGCCGCCGGGGGCCTCCTCGGCCAGGAGGTAGGAGGGCGCCAGGGCCAGGGGTCCGGGGCCACCGTTCTTGACCCGCACCTGGCCGTCCCGCAGGAGGGTGCCTTCCTGCACGTCCTGGGGCTCCAGCTCCTGCCAGAGCCTGCCCAGCACCTGCAGGGCCTGGGCCAGGGTGGGGGCGGTGCGCCACAGGGCCGGCGGGGCCAGGGCGCGGCGCGCCAGGAAGGAGGCCAGGGGCTGGTCGGCGGGGGGAGGCAGGGCGTCCCCCAGGAGGTAGGCCGCGTCCAGGGGGCGTTCCATGCCGTCCACCACCTCCTCGAAACCCAGGGACTGGGCCATCCACAGGAACAGGTTGCGCTCCCGGGGCGCCACCTCCCGGCCCAGGCGGGAGGCCAGGCCGCCCACTACGGGCTGCAGGTCCTCGGCCCGGGCGGGCCGGCCCATGCGCTGGGGGTCCAGCAGGTCCGCGGGCAGCAGTCCGGAGGCCGCCAGCCGCAGGATCTCCCAGGTCAGCCAGGGGGCGTCCCCGAGTGCGAGGGAGCCCCGGAAGGTGAGGGTCTGCGGGGCCTCCGGGTAGTTGGAGACCCCCAGCAGGTAGGGGCAGGCGTCCCCGAAGACGAAGGTGTTGTCGATGGTGGCGCCGCCGGAATCGGCCATGAAGAGGGCCTGGATGGGCCTGCCGCCGTAGGTGGCGATCAGGCCCGCGGTTTCCGCCACGGCCCGGTCGGTGAGGGCCTGTTCCCCGTCGCGGCCGCCGTACACCTGGTCGGCGATGGAATCCAGGAGATCGAAACCCTCCTTGCCGCGCTTGCCCAGGTTGACGTAGGCGTAGGTGCGCGCCGCCACGGCCTGGGCCTTGAGGGCCTCCAGGGCCGGGTACTCCCAGGCCCCCATCTCCCTGGGCACCACGCCCCGCAGGTAGGTCTCCAGGTCCAGGGTGTTGCATACCGTGAGCCGCCCCTGGGCGTTGGGGAAGATCGTCACGGCGCCCCGGTAGCGGCCCTTGGTGGCGACGATGGCCAGGTCGCCCCGGGGATGCAGGGCGACCCCCGTGACAGGCAGGGCGATGCGCTCGTAGCGCTCGGTGACGGCATAGAGGGCCCGGCCCTTGCGGGGCGTGGCCGTGCGCTTCTCCGTGGCCACCCAGAGTTCGTCCAGGCCCGTGGCGCCCAGCTTGGCCAGCAGGGGCTCGGCCTCCTGGGCCTTCTCGAAGTGCCCTGTCAGCACCCGCCAGGTGCCGCCGTCGGGCACGGCCACGGCTTCGGGCAGCTCGCCCAGGAGCGTGAGCTTGTGCATGAGGGCCTTGGCGTCCTTCAGAGGCACGGGGCCGCCCACCTGCACCCGATACTCGTCCGTGGGGTCCGACTCGCCGCGGCTGTCCCACCAGATGCGCACCTTCTCCCCTTCGGCCAGCTTGAGCAGGGGCCGGCCTTCCAGGCTGCGCAGCTCGCCGCCCCCTTCGAGGCCGATGATCCATTCGAGGGCCTGGGTGTCCAGGCCCACCCGGATCTGGGGCGGCGCCGCCAGGACCGGAGGGGCCAGAAGCGCGGGAAGCGCCATGCAGAGAAGGGCGTGGGTGGTTCGCATGGACTGAAGCATACCGTAGGGGCCCGTGCGGGGACGCCCTGGGAGGGCCTTGACGACTATAAATTAATAATTTAATTTAGGCAGGCCACCGGGCCGGCTCTGTTAACTCTTCAACCTTGGCACCTTAGGAAATCCCATGACCACCCTCGCCCGTGCCGCCCTCCTCCTCCTGGCCACCGCCGGCCTGGGCGCCGCGGATCTCGCCGCGGGCCTCCAGCTGGGTCCCGCGTTCCCCCTGGGCGACATGAGGACCCTCACGAACGGCAGCCTCGGGGGCCAGCTGGTCGTGTTCGGGCTCTGGGACCTCGGCCTGGGCCACGGCCTCCGGGCGCGGCTGGACGGGACTTCGGCCAGCGGCAAGCCCCGATCGATCCCGTCCTCCCTCGGCCCCCTGGTTACGGACGGCCTGTTCAACGTCGACGCGGGCCTGGGCACCCTCGGCGCGGACTACCTCTATTTCCTGGAGGGCAGCCGGCAGGAGGGTCCCTATCTCGGGGCGGGTCTCGCCTACGGGAACGCCACGCTCAAGGCGGAGTACCTCGATGAGGCCACCGGGAACAAGAACGCCATCACCACGCGGGCGAGTTCCCCGGTCTACAGTCTCTACGCCGGCTGCCAGTTCACGGCCCGCTGGAGCCTCGAGCTGTCCATCCGCGACGCCTCCTTCCGGAAGACTTTCCTGGACGACCAGAACCGGTCCGTCAAGCTCAGGTTCACCTTGCCGGTGGTGGCCCTGGTGGCGGGCTATACCTTCTGAGATGGGCTTGCCTTGAATAATTATTGATTTATACTTTTGTCGTCAACAGGGAGTTGCCAATGCCCACCCGCGCGTGTCCCCGTTCTTGCACGACCCACGGCTCCCATGGGGGCGGTGCCGGTCACCACGGTGCTTTCGCAGGATGGCGGGGCCGCGGCCTCCATCCTGAAAGGCGAGGCCCATGGTCCGCCGGACGCCCCCGCCAGCAACCGCTCCCTGGTCCGCAACCACCTGCTTCGGAGGAACGTATGCAGCGATCCGCCTGCCGCTTGGAACTGACCCGACTGCGCTGGTCCCAGTTCAGGGACCTGGCCAGGTGGAGGAAGCGCCGGGACCGGCGCAAGCGGCGGTTGCGCTGGCATCTGGACTTCTTCCGGGCCTGTCCTGCCGGGTACTGCCGGGCAACAAATTAAGTATACATGGGGTTGACGATATATATGTATAAATTATATTGAATTAGCCTCAACCCCACCCCGGCCCGGCCTCTCCGGGTCACCTCTGGAGCCTCCCATGATCCATCTCTCCCGCGTCGCCCTCCTGCTCCTCGCCGCCGCCTCCCTGGGCGCGGCGGACTTCACCGGCGGCATCCAGCTGGGCCCCGCCTTCCCCATGAGCGACTTCAAGACCGTGACGAACACCAGCGTCGGCGGCGCCGTGAACTTCTTCTTCCTCTGGGACCTGGACGGGGGCCACATGGTCCGCGCCCGGCTCGACGGGACCTCCGCCAGCGGCACCGCGGCGGACGCCCCGGTCAAGGTCTCCGTGGGCGTCGGTTCCCTGGGGGCGGACTACCTCTACTACTTCGAAGGCAGCCGCAACCATGGGCCCTACGCGGGCGCCGGCGCGGCCTACGCCAGCACCTCGGCGAAACTCGAACTCCAGGTCCCGGGCCTCAAGATCTCCACCTTTTCCGACACCTACTCCAGCGCCATCTTCGGCCTCTATGGAGGCTACCAGTTCACCCCCCACTGGAGCGCCGAGGTGGCCTACCGCTACACCCGGATCAGCCCGAACCAGACGGGGCTCGATAGCAGCGTGAACCTGCCCTCCCTGGCCGTGATGGCCGGCTACACGTTCTGAAGGGCAGCGTAGTTCAGAGCTTGTCCCAGTGGCTGGCCTCGTAGGTGTGCCGGACCTTGTAGTCCGTGTCCACCTGGGGCCGCTGGAGGCGGGCTGACAGGTCGTCGGTGACCGCGTGCCAGCGGGTGTAGGCGTCCAGGGCCCAGGCACCCGCTTCCCGGGTGCCGTTGCCGCTGGCGCCGGTGCCGCCGTAGGGCACGTGGGCCTCGGTGCCGGTGGTGGGGCCGTTGATGGCCGACAGCCCCGCCCGGATCTCCCGCTTGAAGCGCGCGATGAGGGCTCGGTCCTGGGTGTAGAGGGCGCTGGCCAGGCCGAAGGGGGTCCCGTTGGCCAGGGCCATGGCCTCGTCGAAATCCGCGGCCACGCAGAGGTTCACCGTGGGGCCCAGGATCTCGCTCTGGAAGAGGCCCATCGCCGGGGTCACCCCCTCCCAGACGCAGGGCTGCATGTAGTGGCCCTTGACGATGGAGCCCAGCACCTTGTCCGTGCGGTTCTCCTCGTTCCACCGCGCGCCGCCGCGCAGGAGGACGGCGCCCTCCTCCAGGCCCGCGGCCCAGTGCTCCTCGAAGGCCTTGGCGAAGCGCGCGTTGACCATGGGCCCGAAGAACACCTCGGGGTGCTGGACGGGGTTGCCCAGTTCCATCGCGTCCACGGCGGCCAGGAAGGCCTCCCGGAAGGCTGGGTAGATGTCCTGGTGGACGATGAGGTTGCCCACGGAGGTGCGGCGCTGGCCGGCGGTGGCGAAGGCGCTCCACAGGGCCCCCTGCACGGCCTTCTCCAGATCGCAGTCCGGCATGACGAGCATGGGGTTCTTGCCGCTGAGCTCGAGGCTGGGCACGATGAGGTTCCGGCCCGCGGCCTCGCCGATGAGGCGGCCCACGCTCGTGGCGCCCGAGAAGCAGAACTTCTGGTAGAAGCCCTTGTCCAGGCCCGCCACCAGGTGCTTGCCGCAGCCCGTGCGGCCCTTGCCGTTGAGGATGTTCACGACGCCCGGGGGGAGGCCCACGTCCATCATGCAGCGGGCGAACAGGTAGGCGGTGGTGGGGGCGTCCTCGGAGGCCTTCCAGACCACCGTGTTCCCGCAGAGGATGGCGGGGATGATGCGAGCCGCGGGGGTGGACAGGGGGTACAGGCCCCCGGCCATGACCGCCACGACGCCCAGGGGCCGGCGGTAGGTGGAGAGTTCCCGGTCGGGCAGCTCGGAGGCGAGGGTCTCGCCGTGGAGGCGCCGCCCTTCGCCCATGAAGTAGTGGCAGAGGTCGATGGTCTCCTGCACCTCGCCCAGGGACTCCCGGATGGGCTTGCCCACTTCGCGGGTGATGATGGCCGCGAGCTTGTCCTTGTGCCGGGTCAGGGCCTCGGCGATGCGCCCCACCAGCTCGCCCCGCACGGGGGCGGGCACCCGGCTCCAGGCCGGGAAGGCCAGGGCCGCGGCCTTGGCGGCCTTCTCCACGTCGCGGACGCCGCACTCGGGGAAGATGCCGACGGTGTCGCGGGTGTCCACCGGCGACTTGGAATCAAAGGAGGGCAGGTCCCCTTCCACTTCGCGGCCGCCGATCCAGTTGAAGCCGATGACCGTCCGGCCATGGCTCGCGACCGAGGGGGCGTTCTCCTTCAGGTGCATGGGGGCTCCAGGTTGGGCTGACCGTCCCAGCATACCGGCTCGGGCCACCTTTTGGCATCGCTACTTGTGATCTCCGCCCTTGGACGCCCGGGCGGAAATCCGGCCATACTGGCTCGTCCGGAGGGTATCTTGCGCAGATTCGACCTTGTGGTGGTGGGCGCCGGCATCGGCGGCGGCTCACTTGTGTACAACCTCCTGAAGCAGGGCTTCACGGGGTCCATCCTCGTCGTGGACCGGGGCGACGCCATCTCCACCGGCGCCTCCGCCTACTCGGCCGGGGGGTTCCGGAACCTGTGGACCACCCCCATCAACCAGCAGCTGTGCACCCGGAGCATGGGCATCCTCAAGTCCTTCCAGGACGACATGGGCATGGCCATCGGCTTCAAGCAGAGCGGCTACCTGTTCACGTACTACCAGGACGCCTGGAGCCGGATCCCCGCGGCCGCCGAGATCTGGAAGGCCAACGGGGTGGACTTCGAGCTCTTCACCCCCGCCCAGGTGGAGGCCATGGTCCCGGGCCTGCGCTGCGCGGTGGACGCGGTGGACCCCGACGTGCGGGAGTACCTGGCCATGGAGGCCATCGCCGGTGGCGTGTTCGGGAAGGACTGTGGCAGCTTCGACCCCAGCCAGGCCGCCGTGGGCTACTTCGAGCGCGCCCTCACGGACTTCACGGCGAGGCCCGTCCTGGAACTTAAGACGGAGGTCCAGTCCCTGCTTTTCGATCCGTCCGGGCGGGCCACCGGCCTATGCCTGCAGGGGCACGGCGGGTCCGAGGTCGTGGAGGCCGGCCTGGTGGCCCTGTGCTCGGGTCCCTGGACCAACGGCCTCCTCCAGCGCTCGGGATGTCCGGCGGAGGACCTCATGCCCATCCTCGCCCAGAAGCGCATGATGTTCCTCACGGACTTCCCGGACGCCGATCCCCGCTGGCAGACGATCCCCCTGACCATCATCGACCAGGGCATCTACTTCAAGCACGAAAGCGGCAACCTGCTCATAGGCAAGGCCAAGGACGACACCCCCGACAGCCTGGACACGACCTTCGAGCCCGACTACTACGTGGAGGAGATCAACCTGGTGATGCAGGAGCGGATCCCCTCCACCGCCACGTGCAAGCTCAAGAGCGGCTGGGCCAGCCTCTACGACACCACCGGCCCCGACCACAACGCCATCCTCGGCTGGCACGCCAACCACCCGGGCCTCCTGCTCCAGGTGGGCTACAGCGGCCACGGCGCCATGGAGAGTCCGGCGGTGGGCATCAGCCTGGCGGAACTGGTCCTCACGGGCCGCTACCAGACCATCGATCTGACCCCGCTGCGGTGGAGCCGCTTCCGGGAGGGGGACCTGGTCAAGGAGACCATCGTCATCTAGACGGATCCGGGTCGTCGCGTCAGGCGGCACGCCCGGGGCTTGTCGGCTAACATGGAGACTTAGTCTGACGGAGTCTCATTGTTCCAGCACATCAACCTCGCCTCGATCCTCGTGACCTACGTCGCGGTCCTGTTCGCCCTCAGCGTCCACGAGGCCGCCCACGCCACGGCCTCGTACCTTCTGGGCGACGACACGGCCGCGCGCATGGGCCGCATGACCCTGAACCCCCTGGCCCACATCGATCCCATCGGCACCTTCCTCCTGCCCCTGCTCGGCATGATCTCCGGCATCCGGGTCCTGGGGTGGGCCAAGCCCGTGCCGGTGGACACCTCGCGGCTCACCCGGAAGTACACGGCCCGGGTGGGCTACGCGATGGTGGCGGCGGCGGGGCCGATCTCCAACCTGGTCCAGTCCCTGGTCTTCCTGCTCATGCTCTGCGTCGTGATCCGTGTCGCCGTGCCGGTGGATCCCCAGAGCCGCTTCAATGTCTTCCAGCTGGCCATGGAGATGCCCGTGGACTGGTTCGTGGGCAAGGGCCTGGGCATGGGCACGGCCCTCGCCCTGAGCCTGCTGGGCAAGCTGGTGATCATCAACGTGGGGCTGGCCATCTTCAACCTGCTGCCCTTCGGGCCCCTGGACGGCGCGGGCATCCTCAGGGGCTTCCTGCCCTACCAGTCGCTGGCGACCTTCGACCGGATCCAGCCGGTGATCACCATCGTCCTGCTGATCTGCTTCCTGGCCATCCCCGCCGTCATCAGCTTCATCCTGGGGCCGTTCTTCTTCGTGGCCGAGACCCTGTACCTCAGTCCCCTGGCGCGGCTCCTGCTCGGAGCCTGAGCCCCAAACCCTGTTCCGGAGCCCCTGGATGGAAGAGAAATTCATCACCAACGCGGAGGATATCGAAGGCGAATCGGCCACCTTCCGGGAAAGCGCCCGGCGTAGCCAGGCCATCTGGGAGGACCTGCCGAAGCACCCGGCGAAGTACCGCGTCCTCACCGGCGAGCGCCCCACCGGGCCCCTGCACATCGGGCACCTCTTCGGCACCCTGGCCAACCGGGTGCGCATCCAGGGCCTGGGCGCCACCACCTTCATCGTCATCGCCGACTACCAGGTGCTCACGGACCGGGACAGCGCCGAGAACGTGGGCCTCAACGTGCAGGAGGTGATCCTGGACTACCTGGCCTCGGGCCTGGACCCGGAGAACGGCCGCACGTTCTTCTTCAGCCACAGCCACATCCCCGAGCTCAACCAGCTGCTCCTGCCCTTCATGAACCTGGTCACCACCGCCGAGCTGGACCGGAACCCCACCGTCAAGGAGGAGATCAAGGCCGCGGGCCTGAAGCAGGTGAACGCGCTCATGTACACCTACCCGATCCACCAGGCCGCCGACATCCTGTTCTGCAAGGGCAACGTCGTGCCCGTGGGCCGGGACCAGCTCCCCCACCTGGAGCTCACCCGCAAGATCGCCCGGCGCTTCAACGAGCGATTCGCCTCCGAGGCCCCGGTGTTCCCCATCCCGGACGCCCTCCTCAGCGAGTTCCCCCTGGTGCTCGGCACCGACGGCCAGAAGATGAGCAAGAGCCGCGGCAACACCATCATGCTCAAAATGACCGCCGAGGAGACGGCCAAGGTCCTCAAGGGCGCCAAGACCGACGCCGACCGCACGATCACCTACGATCCCCAGAACCGCCCCGAGGTGGCCAACCTCCTGCGCCTGGTCGCCATCTGCACCGGCGACACCCCGGAAGCCGTCGCGGCGGCCATTGGGGACGGGGGCGGCGGCAAGCTGAAGGGCATGCTCACCGAGGCCCTCAACGCCCACCTCGCTCCCATGAGGGAACGCCGGGCCCGGTTCGCCAAGGATCCGGGCTATGTGAAGGACGTGCTGCGCCGCGGCATCGAGCGGGCCCGCCAGGAGGGCCTGGCCACCCTCAAGCAGGTGCGCCGGGGCATGAACATGGACCACGGCCTGGATTGAACCTGGGCGGGGCTGGGGCCACACCAAGGGCAGGAATGCCCGCATTCCGTCCGTTCGCAACCGATACCGGAGGCAACCATGACACCCGCCCTGATCCTTGATGAACTGCGCGCCCCCACGCCGGGGCTGCCCGATGACGCCATCCTGGCGGCCATGGAGGCTCCCGGGGAGGTCAGCCCCGGCCTGGTGGCCATTCTGGACGAAGCCCTGGCGGACCCCGAGACCTTCCTGGAGGACGACGTCCACGCCTCCCACCTCATCGCCCTCTTCCTCCTCGCCCAGTTCCGGGAGCCCCTGGCCCTGCCTCCGCTCCTGGCCATGCTGCGGCTGACGGAGGAGGAACAGGACGAGCTTCTGGGCGACTTCCTGACGGAAGGCCTGGCCTCCGTCCTGGCTTCGCTGTGCCTGGAGGACCCCACGCCCCTCGCGGCCCTGGCCGGCGACCCGGAACTGGACCTCTATGTGCGCAACGCCGCCATGGACGCGATCCTGGTGCTGGGCTTCCTGGGCCATCTGTCCGCGAGCCGCTTCCAGGGGATCTTCGACGGCCTGCTCACGGCCTTCGAGGAACGCGGGGCGGAGGAGGACCCCCTCGCCTGGGCGAATCTGGTCTCGTCCTGTTCCCTGGCCGGCTTCGAGGCGCTCCTGCCCCGCCTGAGGGAAGCCTTCGCCCTGGGCCTGGTGGCCGACGAGGTCATCGATCCGGAGGAGCTGGAGGAGGGGTTCACCCGCAACCAGGCCCACTACCGCCGCCGCTTCCTGAAAGAGCACCACCTGGTGGAGGACGCCCTGCTGGAGCTGGAGGCCCGCTCCTGGATCGCGTCCGAGGAGGATGCCCTGGCCGACCTCGAGCTGGAAGACGAAGATGAGGATGGGGATGAGGATGGGGATGAGGACGACCCCAACCTGGACGAGGACATCCCCATCCCCGCCCCCTCCCCCGAGACCCGCCAGGCCGTCGTCGCCCGCCAGGGCCACACCGCCCCCACCCCCGGCCAGCCCTCCCGCAACGCCCCCTGTCCCTGCGGCAGCGGCAAGAAATACAAGCGCTGCTGCGGCAAGGGATGACCCGGACGCCCCCCGGGAAGTTGCATCCGAGAGCTTTTCCGCTTGCGTTTCTCACGACCCGAGGTAGACTAAATCCTTCGAGTTGGTCCCTTAGCTCAGTTGGTTAGAGCATCTGACTCTTAATCAGAGGGTCCCCGGTTCGAGCCCGGGAGGGACCACCAAACAAAGCCCCTAGAATCAACACTAGGGGCTTCCGTTTAGCTCGAGATGTGGCAGAAATTCGAAGCGTTTTTAACGGATTTTTTGTGAATTAGGCGTGGGTCTTGTACACCGGCTGTACAGCCCCAGAAGGGCCCGAACCCGCACGCTGTCTGGGGTCGAGGCTGGCTTCATATTCGGCTTCGCGCTTGCGGGATTCCCTGAGGCGCTTGGCCATGAACTTGTCTTGTGGGAGTTCCTTCTCGTCCTTCTTGCTCACTAGACGGTGACTCCGAACACCCGCCAATCGGTATTGAGGACGTTGCCGCTGCCCGTGGTGATGCGGAGCCAACCCACCGGGACGCCTGCGGCGTTGGTGGGGGTCGCGTTGAACACGATGTCGCCCTGGTTGTAGCTCCCGCTGGTAGGCATCGCAGTGGCGAGGTAATGGGCGCAGGTTGCCGTGCCTGCGGCGGTCATGAGGGCCAGCCCCCTCGCCACACCACCGATGGGCAGGATCTGGAGATTGCCCCCGTTGGAGATGAAGTCCTCGTGCGTCCCGTCCCCTATCTGCAGTTGGTTGGAGACGTTCATCTGGATCAGCGGACGCTCCGTGGTCCCGTCGGTCTGGAAGCCGGTGTAGGCCTGGGCATTGCCGAGGATGGTGCGAGCCGTGAGCAGGAACCGGTTGGCGATGGGATCCCAGGACAGGGCGTTGGCGAACATCGTGGTGTAGCGGTAGCCCCGCGAGTTGTCGGTGAGGAAGAGGATGGTGCCCGTGGCCGTGCCGTTGGCGAGAGCAGTGGCGAAGGTGAACGTGTTGGCCGCGAGGTTGGAGGAGGTCACCTGGACGTAGGTGCCGTTGAGCGCGGCGTAGGTGCCTGTGATCCCCGACAGCTGCACCCACTCCCCAGCCAGGGGTGCCCCCACGTTGAAAACTCCCGTGGTGGTATTGGATATGGTGGTGCTGATCTGGGCGGTTGCCACGCCACTGGCAATGGTGAGGTTGGTGATGCTGCCGCCTGGGCGTGCCCCGAAATCATCCAGATACTGTCCGACAGGGACGCCGCCAGGACCGCCATACATCGTGCCCGTGAACCCTCCGAACGCCACGCCGATGGTGGTGACGGGGCCGCAGGCAATGGTCGAATAAATAAAGCAGCCCCCCTGCTCGACATCACCCCCCACGATGGTCCAATACGAACAGGCCGCACCCATGGTGATCTTGTTGGCGTATTTTTGCCACGTGCAGCCGAACCACGAGATGTCCTGGGCATAGGCTCCGTTGACGGCCCACCCAGACCATTTGCGGAAGGTGAGCGTGGTGGAGAACCACAGGTTGCCGCCCAGGTTGCTCCCCACGATCTGGACCCGCCCGATGGTGCAGTCGTTGACGCTGGAGGTGTAGCAGTTGCGCCCAAAGGTCAGCCCCCAGCGGAGGGACTGATCAGCGAATGGGTCGATCACGGCCACGTTGTCCAGCACGTGGTCCCAGCCGCATTCGATGCCGATGCCCATGGTCCCGCTGGCATTGACCATGTTGGTCATGTCCACGGTGAGGTTCCGCAGGGTGATCGCCAGGGCCCAGGAAGGCAGGTTGAGGAGGGTGTAGTTGGCCGGGATGACATAGCCCGGGGTGGTCATGCCCAACGTCTGCCCACTCGCGAACTGCAGGACGGCCCCGGCCTTGGATTCGCCCTCGATGTAGGCCCCCGCCGGGAGCGTGAAATTGTTCATCTGGTAGGTGCCGTTGGGCAGGAAGACCCGCTTCCCCGTAGCCAGGGCGGCCGTCATGGCGGTCGTATTGGCTGCCGCCGTGCCAGCAGTCGAAACCCCGAAGTCCGTGGCTGAGAGCATCTCGCCCAGTTTGAGTAGGAGCAGCCTGCCCACCGCCCCGGTGTAGGGCGCGAGGTGCATGACCAGGGACGTGCCCATGCCGCTGGCGGCGGTGAGGAGGTTGGCGGCGAGAGTGACCGAGGCCTGGGAGAGCCATGCCCAGGCACCGGACGCCCAGCCCAGGACGGAACCGCTCACGGGGGCAGGGACAGCCCCGCTGGGATAGGTCCCCTCGGGCAGCATCGGGGCCCTGGCGAAATCGTCCTGATGCTGCTGGGCGATCATGGTCAGCTTGTCGAAGGCGGCCTCGTGCAGCTCGGGGAAGAAGGCCCCCTGGCCGACGAAGGAGGTCCCCTGGGTCAGGGGCACCTCGCGGGCCAGCAGGAGGGTGTTGTTCTGCCAATCGTCCAGCAGGGTGATGCTGCCGCCCGCATAGGACCCGACGCCGGCCACGGTGTAGTCCGAGTTCAGGACCAGCGTGGAGACCAGACCCGTGGTGAGGTTGGTGGCCGTCACCACCAGGTCCGTGGCCTGGTTCACCCGGAAGGGGAAGGTGTAGAGGGAGCCCGTGGTGGCCGTCCCCGAGGGGAGGGTGTAGGGGATCTCGGTGGTGAGGGTGGCGAGGGTCATAGGATGCTCCAAAGGGTCGGGGTGACCGGTAAGGGACTACTTCTTCTTGTGGTAGCCGAACGCGACGTGCTTGGTGGCTTCCCAGGCGTCGTCCTGGGTATCCCCCGCCTGGACGTGTGCCAGGTAGCGACCGGTGGCCATGGCCTGGGAGGTGCCGGGGATGCCGAGGTCGTAGCCAATGGCTTCGGCGGTCTTCCATGCGGTGTCGCCCAGGGGATGATCGTCCTTGGCAACCCCGGCAGACCCAGCCATGGCCGAGAGCATCTTGGCGTTCCGGGCGAAGAGGTCAACCACTGGGCTGAACCGGTAATCGGATTCCTTCCCCTCAATGCTGTTGGTGACATACGTGCTCACGTCCCGAAGGAGTGGGATGGAGGAACTCGCGAAGTGGAGGCTCCTCATGAGGGCCCACTTGGTCTTGTCCTCGTCATCCTCGGCCCCGCGGTTCAGGATGAACTCGCCGGCCACCGCGGGGATCATGGCGCTGAAGAGAACCCGGGCCGCGAACTTGGGCATATCGCTGGCCCCGTTGACCTGGTGGCCGGCATCGCGGAGGTTCTGGTAGAGCACTGAGAAGTGGCCGTAGAACATGGTGACCAGTTTCATGAAGTCGTTGGACCGCATGACTGCCGGAAGGTCCTTGGCGCCCGCGGTGGGCTGGGTGAGCCGCACCGCCCGGTCGCCCTCGAGGATTGCCGTGGGCTCATCCTTGCCGGCCTTCACGGCGCCGTTGAACGCAGCCAGCCAGGTGGGGATGCCGATGCCCTGGTCAGCCATGGCGATGCCGTGGAAGGCGAACTGGTTGACCTTGGCCAGGAAGCCGTTCTGCCCGGTCTGGTTCTGCATCATCTCCCGGTAGTCCCGGTCCAGGTGCTCTGCCCGGTTCCGCATCTCAGCGGAGAGCTCATGGACCATGGCCGTGGTTTCCTTGGGGGAGCCCACGAACTGGCCCAGGGCCTGGATGAGGTCCCCGGCGTTGCAGTAGTGCAGGGAGCGGGTTATGCCGGTGTACTGGACCAGGGCCGTAGAGAGTTTGTAGCCCATGGTGGCGGACACGGTGTTCCGCCGGGCCGCGCTCATCCATTTCGACATGGCGTCCAGGCCCTGGGAGGCGGACTGGTTCCGGTCGTTCACCACGGATTTCAGCCAGGGCAGGAACTGGCGCATGTATTCCTCGCCCATGGTCTCGGAGAGGGTGGTGCGGATCCCGGGGTCGGAGATGATCCGGTAGGCGTTCATCACGGCCTCCCGGTGCGTGATGTCCTGGATGGCCTGGGTGACGTGGGGCCCTAGGATCCGCTCGAAGTCCATGAGCAGCGGGTAGGTGGCGCCCGTGCGGGCCTTCAGGTGCCCAGTGATGGTGTTGGGGCGCTCGAAGCCCTTGTCGGTGAGGTTCACCACCGGGGCGTCCTCCTGCTTGGCGCCGGTCCTGCTGCGGATCGGGTGGCCCTTCAGGGGGTAGTAGCCGCCGTCGAAGTGGTATTCCCCGTCCTCCAGGTTCAGGCGGAAGGCCTGCGGCTGCACCCGGACGGGCTCCAGACCGGTCATGCGGTAGTCCAGGTCCGCCATGTGGGGCCAGAGGGAGCCGATGGTGTCCCAGGTGTCCTGGACGAATTTGGCGTCGTGGGCGTTGAGGTGGCTGAACATGTCCGCCAGGACTTCCTGCTTGTCCGCCCAGCCCATGCCCTGGATCATCTTCTCCCGGTTCTGCTCGTTCCCCATGTTGAACAGGGCCGAGATGATGTATTTCCGGGTGGGCTGGAAGTCCAGGCCATCCACCTGGAACTTGTCCAGGAGGCTCTCCCGCTGCTCCTTGGGCATGTTCTCCATGGCCTCCTGGAGCTTCGCGGTGATCTCCCGGGTCATGTCGAGCTCACGCCCCTCAGCCCCGGCGATGGGGTTCCACAGGTAGGTGTGCCAGGGCCCGTTCACGTCGTCCTTGTCCATCCAGTTGACGAGCTGCTCCATCCTCATGAGCATGGCGTCGAGGGACTTCACCTTGGAGACGGCGCCCTCCAGGAAGGTCTTCTTGACGTTGGGGTCATCCTGGAGCCTCTTGGTCTCGAAGGCGCCCCGGGCCGCGGCGTGCAGCTCGTTGAACATCTGCTCCCGGTCCACGGCCAGGTCGCCGATCCGGATGGTGTTCTCCTGCCGGGCCAGGTGCCGGATGTTCACCAGGGCATCCTTGAGGGCCTGGATCTCGCTCATAGGGGCGTCCTTGTAATCCACCACCCGGCCCTCGTTCAGGATCGTGGGGTCGATGGTCGGGGCCCGGTTCAGGGAGGTCTGCTCGTCCACCCACTCGGAGAGGGGGACCGTGACCTCGGGGGCCTGGGCCTCCCCGGTGAGTCCGTAGCGGCTCAGGAGGTTGTTGATCTGCTCCTTGAAGCTGCTCCCGCTGGACTGGTCCGTCAGGCCCAGGCGCTTCTGGCTGGAGGTGCTGGTCAGGCTGTCCCCGAGCTTCTCCAGGCTGGAGACCGTCTTCTGGGCCTTCACGGCCTCCTTATAGAGGAAGTGGTTCAGGATCTCCTTCTGTTTGGCCTCGGCCGCGCCGGCGTAGTCGTCCTTGGCCATGGCGGCGAAGGCTCCCCGGCTGGCCTTGCGGCCGGCGTCGAGGTAACGGGAAGGGGTCAGGTCGTTGGGCGCCATGGTCTGGATCTTGTTGGCGGCCGCAGTGCGGAACGTCTCCAAGGGCGGGACCTCCCGCACGGTGCCGCGGGACCAGAAGTCCTTGCTGGCGTCTTGGCCCTTGAGGTCGGCCACCTGCTGGTCTCGGCTGGCCAGGAGGTCCTTGAGCCTGGCGTTCTTGTCGAGGAGGCGGTTGGCGTTATCCTTCAGCCATTCGGCGTCCCCGGCATGGTCTTTGTTCTGGGCCTCCAGGTCGGCGATCTGGCTCTTGAGCCCTTCAATCTCCTTGTCTTTGGCGGCCTGGGTCTCAGAGACTGCCTCCTTGGCCCTTGCCTTCCCCTCTCTCCCCTCCTGGTCAACGAACGGTCTGGCCTGCGCCATGCGGCTGCGGATGGCCTTCAGTTCCATCACCAGGGCGTCTTCCTTGTAGCGGTTCTGAATCGCCTCGTCCGCGGCATCGTGGAGCGTCCCGTCTGTCAGCTTGTCCCCGTGCCGGTTCTTCATCTCGGCATCGGCCAGGCGGTCCGCCACGGCCTTCATCGGCTCCATGCCGTGCAGCTGCTGGGCGAGGTCATCGCCAGAGGCATACTGGGTGCCCAGGTGCTCGTTCAGGACCTCGGCCGCGGTGTCCAGGTCCATGCCGTCCTTGGTGTAGACGGCCCGGCCCCCGGTCCCATGCTCGCGCTCCAGGGCCTTGACGGCGTCTTCGCCCAGGCGGTCAACCAGCTGCTTGCGGTTGAGTTTGATGGAGGTCCCATCCTCGGTCTTCCCCTGGACCAGGGTGTCGTGGGTCCTGTAGATGGGTTGCTTGCCCAGGTCCTCCATGGCCTGGTCGTGGATCTTGCCGCGCTCCTCCTGCCACTTCTCCTCATATTCCCGCTTCCAGTCATCCATCAGCTGCCCGCGCAGGGTGTCCTTGCCGGTGTCGATGACCTTCTGAAGGGTGTCCTGGTAGACCTTGAACAGGCTGGGGGCCATGCCCATGTCGGCAGCGGTGGCGAACAGCGGCTTGGGCTCCCGGGCATGGGCATCGCCGATCTCCTTATCGGTGGCGTAGAGCCGGTCGAAGACCCCCTTCACCTCGGGGCTGAGTTCCACGCCCAGGCCCGAGAGCTTGCCCTTGATCATCCGCATCCAGGCTCCAAACTTGGACCAGATGCTCTGGAGGTCGGCGGACGGGGCCTTGCCTTCCATGAAGTGCTTCTCCCCCATGCGGGCCAGCTGCTCCTGCTGGTCCACGGTCATGGAGTCGTAGTCCTTGGCGCCCACGGCGTCCAGCAGCTTCTGGAAGTCTTCCTTCACCTGGGGGTTTGCGTCCTCCCGCCCGGCCAGGTTGGCCAGCATCTTCACCCACATGTGGGTCATCTCGTGCAGGAAGGTGCTGGTGTCGGCCTTTTTCAGGAGGGCGATGGAGATGCTTCCGTCCTTGCCGAAGGTGATGGAGCCCTGCTTGTCGTCCTCGGTGGGCGCCGTACGAGTCAGGTAGGTCTGGTAGAATTCGTTCTCCCGCAGTGCATCTATTGCACCCCGAACAGCCTGCTGCTTGGCTGGGTCCTGGGCTGCCTCAGCAATCTTTCGCCGGATGTCCCCGACATCACCATCCGGGGAAATACCTAGGGACTGAAGGGAAGACCTTAAACGGTCGGCTGCCGGGGGTACAGCGGGGGCCTGCTGTTGTTCTTCTGGATGACCTTCTGCAACCCCGCCTGCCACTCCGGGTTCTTGGCTAGTTCCGCCAGAGAAAGAGGCTTCAATGCTTCGCTGGGTGTCGGCTGGGATTGGTTCGGCTGATCCATGTTGGACATCTCGTTGGTATTCAAGATAGGCCTCCTTGGCCTGGGAAACAAGGTCGTTCGAGGATGGAGTTGCACGATTCAGGATGGAGGACATCGCATCCTTGCCTGCATCGGGAAACTTGCCACCAATGATGTCCCAAGGGCCTATCTCCGAATTTACAGCATGGTTCAGACCAACCCGGTCACTGCCCTGGTTGGCTTCCCCAACCTTGAGGATCTCGGATGGGGTCTTCAGGTGCTTATCGATCATGTCCTGCAGATCGACCATGCGCCCTTCACGGATGGCCCTCTCGATCATGGAGCGATAGGCCGCTTGGAAATTCGGGCGGTCCACATAAACAATTTCAGCGTCCTTGTTACGGTTGTGAATCTTGTCGAGGACCCACTGAACTGATTTGGCATTGTCATGGGGAGCATCAATCACGGCCCCGAGGGTCCCTTCATTCAGGTAATGCTCGGCGATGGTGGTTTTACCTGAAGACTGTCCACCGGCAGTGATGCCGATGGGTTTGTCCCCGGCCAGGTCAATCGCCCGATCCACCAATCGCGTGCGCAGGGCCACCATCTTAGACTCAATGGCCCCATCCGTGTGCTTTCCTGCCTCCAGTCCCAAGGGCACGTTCCTAGCCACGGTGGGCAATAACTGGCGCATGATGTCACCGTTTACCAGTCGGCCACCATAGGTTCCCTTGGCCGCCTCGTATACCTTGTCAAACTCTTCTGGGTGGGCAGACCAGTTTTGGATGTCCTGCTCGATCCCGGACACGACCCGGTCCTGTTGCCACTTGGGTAGGTCATCGAAATGGACCCCCTTGGGAGGCTCACTACTGGCCAGGGTCTGATGAAGTTGCTGCGCTGGCTGCGTGGTGCCGTCGCCCGTGGGCACCCACTCCGGGCCCTTGTCCCCGAAGATGTTCAGCTTGTAGCCAGGGTATTCCGCCGCGGGGTCGATGCCGGCGCGGTCGTGGCCGACCACGAAGCCGCGGGCCGCCAGGGTGGCGTACATGTCCTGCACCTGCGGGCTGAACCGGGGCTTGCCCTTCTCGTCGGCGATGGCGGCCAGCTGCTGCTTCACGTCGTCCTTGATCTTCTGGTAGGTCTCCAGGTTCTCGGGATGGACCAGGCCGTCGATGGTGCGCTGGTCGAGGTCCTTGGTCTGCTGCTCCAGGTTGTCCAGGTTCTCCTTGGCCTTGGCCTGGGCGTCCACCATTTCCCGGTTGGTGCTCTCGCCCGGGCGGAAGGCGAAGTCATCCTTGAGGGCTCCCATGAGCTCGGGGTTCGGCGCCACCTGCGTGGTGAATTTGTCGATGGGGATGACCACCCGGTCGCCGGTCGCCAGGGAGTCCATGTAGTCCTGGGCCGGCACGCCCAGCTTGCGGACCTCCTGGGCGGTCTGCTCGTCGTTCAGGCCCTTGGTCTGGTAGAACTGCTGGATGGCCTCAGGAGCCACCTCGACGTGGTCCACCGGGCCCTGGGCCGTCACCCGCTTCACGTAGTCCTGGGCGGCCTGCGGGAGGCGCTCCACAAGCTTGGAATTCTCGCCGAACTTCTGGATGGCCTCGAAGAGGGTGCCGTTGGCCTTGTTCTGGCGCACCTGGTCGATGGTCGGCAGCACCATGGGCAGGGCGGACAGGAGGTAGCCGCTCATCGCGGAGTCGGCTCCCCCATTCTTCCAGGCCCGCTGCAGGAACTCCCCGAAGGTCTCGTCCTGCTTGGGCTGGCCGGCGATGCCCAGCATCTCATCCACCGCGGTGTCCCCGAAGTGCTTGGCGGTGAAGGCCAGGGCCGTGGCCGCCGGGACGGCCACCAGGGACTTCAGGACGGAGGCGAAGCCGGGTTCCCCGTGGGCGAGCCCGATGGCAGCGTCAGGGAGGGCCGCCGTGGCCGCCAGGGCCAGCGTGTCGCCCGGGGTGTTGCCCTGGGCCTCCAGCGCCTGGGAGCGGCGCCCGTAGGCGTCCAGGAACATCGGGAGGGCGGCTCTGCCCATCATGTAGGGGGCGACCCCGCCGGCCAGAGTGGCTGCGACCTTTAGGAGGTCTCCCGGGGTGTGGATGTCGGAGATGCTCTTGCCCTGGAAGGCGTTCTGGTCCACCAGTTGCTGGGCGCGATCCTGCAGGTGCTGGAGGCCTTGGGGGATGCCGAGGTCGGCGAAAGAGAGGCCCCAGCCCTTGCCGTAGGCCTTCTCCTGCCACTGGTCAGCCGCCTGGGCAGCGTTCTTGGCGAGCGCCACCGTGCCACCCACGGCCTTCCAAGCCGTCCCTAAGGTGACTCCCCGAAGATCCGCCAGGGCGGAGGAGGGCGCACCCTTCAGCTGGTAGAGCAGCTTGCGCTCGTCGGGGGTAGCGTTCCAGCCCCCCATGGAGTTCCAGAACCCGGCCTTGTCGAAGGCTTGCCCACCCACGGGCACGAAGTCCCCGGAGGCGTCCTTGTTCACCCACTTCTGCTGGGAGGGAAGCCATACGGCCTGGTCGGCGTTGCGCAGGGTCACCCCGTTGGGGAACTGGGTGTAGCCCTCCGTCTGGTGGCCGCCCAGGGCCTTCTCAAAGTTGGTCATGTTGTAGAGGTCGTCGTGGGCGACGGCCGCATTCTCGGGCTGGGACATCCAGTCGGCGGTGACCGGGGTGTTCTTGATAAAGCCGTCGAAGTCGAAGCTGTTCAGCTTGGCGGCCTTCTCGAAGGCGCTTTCCTGGCCCTCCACCATGGCCGGGTTCACCCCGTTCGCGGAAGCCGCCACCTGGGTCCGGGCCCGCTGGTCCGGATTGTGGTCGAGCCCGTAGCCCATGGACTGCCGCAGCTGCTGGGCCTGGGAGGCGTCCTGGTTCAGGTTGTCGAAGATGGCCTGGTCCTTCGGGTCGATGGGCATTATTTCAGACTCCCGACCTTGGGCTTGATGGGCTTGGGGTTCCGCTGATCAGGCGGCGGTGCGTTCAGGTTCAGGTTGGCGTAGGGGCCCTGGACGTTGTCGGAGATCCACTGGCGCTGGAACCAGCCGAACTGGACCTGGGCCGGGGACGGCGGCGGCAGGCCCTTGGTGGCGTTGTTCTGCTCCCAGTCGGACTGGAACCGCTTGAACTCGGGCTTCGTGTAGTCGAAGGCGCCATGCTCGGCATAGTCGAAATAGTTCCCGGTGGACTGGGCATTCGACTGGCCGTTGACCTGGCCCAGGCGGGTGAACCAGGCAGGGACCGCCTGCTCGGCCTGCCAGAAGGGCTGCTTCTTCTCGCCGCCCAGGAGGCCGTGCCCGGTGACCACGTCCTGCGACTTCTCCTTGATCAGGGCCTGGGTGCTGTCGAGGTCCCACAGGTGTCCGGCCCCCTGCATCTTCCGCTGGAGGTAGGAGACGAAGTTATTCATCTGTGCCTTCTGATCCGGGGATGGGTCGGCCTTCACGAGCCCGGAGGAAGTCCAGGCCTCCTGAACCTGCCCGTGCAGCTCGGCCTCGGGCATGACCGGGAACGGCTTGCCCTGGGTTGGGTTCATCGCGTCGTAGCGGCTCTTGAGGAGGCTGGAGACGCCCTGGGCGCCCACCTGGGGGGCGAGGGTCATCAGATACTTCTCCCCGCCGTCCCCGTTGACCTCGTGGCTCTTCAGCCAGCCGGCCGGGCCGCCCGGGTCCTGGTTCATCTCTGTGAAGATGTCGAAGAGCTTGGCCTGCTGCTGGAGCTGCGTGGCCGTGTCCGTTCCTCCCTGGCGCTGGGCCTGATAGGCCGTGACCTTGGACAGGAAGGCCGCGCGCCCGTTGCCATCGAGCCCCGTCTGGAATTCGGGCTGCTGGGTGACCCAGCCGGCGCCATGGCCCTGGAGCACCCCGTCCCACAGGGCCCCCTCGGTCTGGGTGGTCTGGGCCTTCTGCTGGGCATCCGCGAGGTTGGCCCGGTCCTTGAGGTCCATCTCGGCGATCTTCAGGGCCTCGGGCGTGAGGTTCTGCTTGCGGAGGGCCGCCACCATGTCGGCGATGTGGGCGCCGGGGTTCTGCTGCGCGGCGGTGGGTGCCGCGGGCGTCCCGTCCTCCTGCGGGGGTCCCACGGGGGCCGTGAACTGATCCCAGACGTTGGCGGAAGCCCCGAGGCCCTGGGCGGAGTCGCTCTTGCCCTGGACGAATTCCTTCATCTTGATGGCATCGTCCCCGTGGAGCAGGGGGCCGTATTTGGCGTAGGTCTGCTGGAGGAGGGCCGAGTTGTTGGTCGTGGCCACCGACTTGATCAGGGAACTCACGCCTGCGCTCAAGGTCTGGTTCAGGCGTTCCTGTCCGAGATCCGAGGGTGCCGGGGCTGGCGCAGAGGGGGCAGGGGCAGAGGGTGCGGAAGATCCTGGCGAGGCGCCTGGGGCGGCCCCGCTTGCAGGAGCCCCGGGCGCAGGGCCGCCGGACCCCGTCACAGGGGGCGCAGCCTCCCCCAGGAGAGAACTCACATGCCGGGCGTTGGTGCCGAGGTTGTGGAGGGTGCTGTCGATGAGATCGGTGTTCAGCGTCCCGTCCGGGTTCACGGCGTTCCGGGACATGGTGTCGATGTTCACGGCGCTGTTGGTGTTGGCCGTGGCGAGCTGGGCCTGCTGAACCTGCTGGACCTCGTGCTTCTCGTACTGGCTGGTGAGGCCATCCACCTGGCCGTCGGTGTACCGCTTGAACAGGATCCCGGCATCCTGATCCAAACCGGAGCCGGAAATCTCCTGGGCCTTCCGCAGAAGGGTATTCCCGTAGGTGCTGTATGTGGCGTTGCCGCCCGGGGACAGCCTCAGGCTCGGCTGCAGGCTGGAAATCTCATCATCGGTGAATCCGATCTTCTTCAGGTCGGATCCGTCCGGGGCAAGGGCCCACGGGGCGGTCCCATCCGCGCCCTGGCCAATATTCTGTCCAAGGGCCAGCTGGGACTTGGAGGCGATCAGGTTCCCGAGCTGGACCACTTTGCTGCTCTGGTTCAATGCGTTGTTCTGCTGCGCCAGCTCGTGCGCCTGCATCCCGGCCTGGGCGATGGGCATGGCCGCCTGGCCGATCCCGGCCAGCATCTGGGTCGTGCTTTCCAGGGGCGAGGCATGGGGCCCGGGTAGGGGCGACGGTGCGACTTCCTGTTCGTAGACCGGGATTCTCATCAGGAAGTCCTTCCGTACATGGCGATGATGTTGTCGTTGGGGCCATAGGTTGCCCCGGGAACTCCGAGCCCGCCGGTGAGGAAGGTGCTCCCGATTGCTCCAGCGACAAGCATCCCCTTGCTGATGTCCGAGGACTTCTGGGCGGCGGCTGCCTGGGCCTTATCCAGGGTGGCCTGCGTGTCATAGCCCCAGGCCGTGCGCTGGGCGTTGGCGTTGATCTGGGCCACATCCACGGCCCCGAGCTGGGCGTCCTGGGCCACCACCTTCCCGGAACTGCCTTCTCCGTCCAGGGTGACGCCGGAAGCGCCCACGCCAGCCGTGGCCTTGCCCACCGTCTCGTCCACCTGGTTCTGCTTGACCTGGGCCTCCGCCCCGCCCTGCATGATGGCCGCCTGCCCCTGCTGCGTGGCGATGCCCGCGTTGTAGTTCAAGGCTTCGGCGTTGGAGGCCTGGGTGGTCATGTTGCTGATCTGCTGCAGGGCCATCGCGGCGATGGGGATGGCTATCGGGGCGCACATGGGGGCTCCTTCATGGTGAAGTGGCAGAAGTCCAGGCCGTGCTTGCCGTAGGGGCGCGGCGCTTCAAGATGGAAGCCGACCCAGCGCAGCCAGGCCATGGCCGTTCGGTTCCGGACATCGACCCAGTTCTCCATGGGCCCGTAGAACTCGGCCAGGGCCTTGACCGTTCGCCGGGAATGAGCCAGGAAGGCCCTGCGGTGCTTGAGGATCTTGTCGGATGCCACCATCCACGGGACGGATGGGCCGCCCTGCCCGGGCACCACGCCGAAGACGCAGAGCACCTCCTCACCGACCAGGGCCGCCCGGGGCCGGTCGGAGATCCGAAGCCCGAGCAGCATGGCGTCTTCCGGGGTCACCTCGTAGCCTGCCCACAGCTCGTCCACGTCCGCCTGACGCACATGGCCGCGCATGGAGAAGACGTGCCCTGGCGTTGCCCGCACCACCTGGATCATTAGGTGCCTCCGATCTGGGAGATATCGGGGATGATGCTGAGGATGGAGAGGGGCAGCGGGTCCGTGGTCTGGATGCAGACCTGGCCGAACTTCACCCAGGAGCCCTGGATGTAGAGGGGGATCAGGTCCGTGATCAGGTTGGGGGGCTGGTCGTAATTCTCGAAGGACCGGGACTTGGTCTGGAGCAGGTTGGTGAAGTTCGGCCCCGCCCACAGGCCCCGGGACTCATTGATCATCACCCGCACCGTGTTGACCAGCTTCCACTTGTCCCGGTTCGTGTCGATCATGCCCATGACCACGACCGGGAGCGTCTGCAGCTGCGCCGTGATGGGGAGCCCCGCCGTGATGACGAAGGCCGGGTTGGGCAGGCTGAAGGTGCCCGAGCTGGACACCGTCACCTGGGGAGCCACGCTGCCGTCCGCCAGGATGGACACGGTCTGGCCTGCGAGCTGGGCCATGCCCGAGAAGGAGTTCCGGGCCAGGTACCAAGTGCTCTGGGCCGAGTTCTGGTATTGCGCAGGGAGGGGCTTGTTCAGGATCCCGGTGGCGGTGCTGCCCGGGCTCCCGAGAGCCCCGGATGCGCTCGTGAGGACCAGCTTGTAGAGGATCCCATCAGCTGCGTTCTCGAAGACGATGGCCGAACCGATGTCCTGGGCACCCTGGAAGAAGGGGACCGAACTGGTGACGATGACGGAGGGGTCCGTGTTGTCCCAATTCGGGCTGGGGTTGGTGGCCATGTAGCTCCCGCTCCACGCCAGCGTCGAGCCGATAGCCAGCCCCCCGAGGTAGGCCCCGCTCCAGGTCAGCACCGCGCCCACAGGAGGGCCGCCGAGGTAGGAGTAGCTCGCGGTTAGGGCGGCACCAGCTACCGGAGCCGTGGTCATCAGCACCGTGTTAGCCGCCTGATTGACGGTCACCGCAGAGGTGGTGGTGGGGATGTAGGGGGTGAGGGTAGTGCCGTTCTCGACCTGGAACCCCCAGACGTAGCAGGTTCCGATCACCCCGGCCCCCACATACAGCGTCCCTAAGGTGGCTGACGGAGTAAGGGCCACGGCAAACCGGTACCAGCCGTTGCCAATCGCGACCACGGCCCCAGCGGCATTCCCGCCATTCACAATAGCAAGGGTGGCAGTGTTGATAGTTGACTGGTTAACCCCATTGTCCCCTATCAGCAAACGCGAACTACCGGACCCATATTTGAAATAAACAGAGGCTACCTGTGCGATACCTATTGTAAATAAGCTTTTATACCAGCCATCGCCGTATGCTGTTTGGTTAAATAGCGTGGCCGTGGTGGTTCCATCAGGGGCAAGCGCGGCGTTCAGAGTGAACGTGCCGCTATTTAGCACCCAGCTCGTGCCACCAATTGACCCTGAATACGTGCACAGGTTCGTCCTCGACAACCCTCCCGGCCCCGCCAGCAGGTAGTCCCCGTTGATCGTGGTCACGGGATTGGCTAGGGTGGGGATGTAGGGAGTGGCTGAGGAACCCGGTTCAACCTGCCCGAAGGCAACATCAATAGCATCCCCGAGGGTTATTAGACGAACGCCCCATGAGGTTGTGGTGCCATTGCTGGGTCCGCTGTAAGTGAACCGCTGCCAGATACCAGACGTAATACCTATGTCCCCAGTCCACGCTGATAAATTGGGTTCCAGAAGATTGATGGCCCCTGTTCCTGTCCTTCGCCTGATCCAGACGGAGTTCATGTACGTTCCGCTTGGGACGGTTATGCTCTGATAGATCGAGGCACTTCCGGCTGCTGCCGTTAAGGTGCAAGCGTTGGTGCCCCCCGATGGGTCCGCAATTCCCGTAGTTACCGTAGTTGAGGTGTTGGTATATGCTGCGTTGTTGAATGCAGTTGAGTAGGCTAGCAGGTTCGTCCTCGCCGCCGTGGTCAGGGGCTGGAGGCCCTGCCAGTCCTGACGGTAGAGGGCACTCATCGAGGTCCACCCGGTTCCGTTGGGCGCGAGGGCGCTGAACAGCGTCTGTGACCCGTTGCCCGTGCCCACCACCCCAGCGACGATGCTGTTCGTCACGGGCGTGAAGGTGACGGTCGAGCCGGAAATGGTGTAGTCGGTCCCGTTGGTCAGCAGGGTGCCGTTCTTGTAGATCGAGGCGCTCGTGGGCGCGGAACCGTTCGGCGTGTTGAGCGCCCAGGTGGCCTGGATGCCGTTGCCCGTCCCCAACGGACCCAGGCTGATCGGGTTCGTGGTGGCGGTCAGCGTGACCACGCCCGTGGTGAGGTTCACGGTGTAGTCGGTGCCCTGGACCAGGGCGGTGCCGTTGCGGGTGAGGTGCGCGATGTGCCACGGTGCCGAGCCGGGGAGGTTGACCGTGGTCAGGATCCCATTGCCGGTGGCTAGGAAGGCGGCAGAGGCAGTGAAGGGGATCAGCCCCGGGGATAGGGTCACGGTCGCGTTCGTGAGGTTCCAGGGCGTGCCACGGTAGCCTGTGCGCCCGTCGTAGGTCATGGAGCAGTCCACGAAGACCGAGTCCCGCACGTCGGTGATGAGCCGGGGCGCCATGTACTCGATGGTCCGCTGGCCGTTCCGGTTCACGATGAAGTAGGGCGTGTTCTGGTAGGGTGCAGCCTCGGTGTTCTCGTCCACGGTGCAGACCGACTCGAAGGCCCCCCCGGCCGTATCGTGCCGGTGCCACCCAGCGATCTGCTGCTCTGGCATGTAGGTGAGGCCCAGCAGCTCGCCGTCGCTCCGGACGCACCAGACGCACGACAGGGGGTCCTGCTGGTAGGCCCAATCCACGACCTGGTAGCCGTCCGTGAGGTGGGAGGCCAGGATCATGATGTCGTTGCCGGTGAAGGTGTTCGTGGCGAAATCGTAGTTCATCGCCCGGACGGTCCGGTTGTTGCCCTGGACGAAGAGCCCGCCGTTCTGGATCTGGAGCCCGGGGAGCTGGTTGGAGCCCCGGAACCCCTGGGCAGAGGTCGAGATGTTGGACGGGGTGATCACGTCCTCGGGGTTCTGGCCCACCTTGAATTCGGACCCGTTGGTGAGGATGATGAGCTGGCTCAGGGCCACCAGCTGCTGGATGGCGTTGCCCTTCTTGGCGGCGATGGTGAAGGTGATGGCGTCCGAATCCACGATGGGAGAGGACACGCCGAAGTCCACGTAGGACCCGGTCTTCGACATCCAGACCGTCTGGGGCTGGGTGGGGGTGGCGGCAAACACCTGGCGCTGCTGGAAGTAGTCCACGCAACTGGGGTAGCCCTGGTTGCCGCCCCAGGCGCCCCAGGCCCAGCTGAAGGTGGAGGCTACCAAGTCCTGCAGCCCCGTCACAGAAGAGGTGAACAGGGTGCAGGTTGGTGAGCCGGTGATGGCCGAGAAGTTGGGGAAGAGGGTCGTGAAGAGGGCCGAGAGGTCCGTCAGCAGGAGCACAGTCGAGGAGACCACGGTCACCATGGCCCCCCCGTTGAAGACATGGGAGCCTCCCAGGGTATCCGTCCACGGGATGCTGAGGAGGACGCCCGCCCCGTTGAGACTGGGGAAAGACCCTGTCAGGGTGAGCTGCGTGGCGCCCCCCGTACCGGCTGCGACAGCCGTGATGGGGTAGGACGTGCCCGGGGTGCCCACCAGCAACGAGGGCAGGCGGGAGAGAACCGTGGCCGTGGCCGTGTAGGCGTTGGTGACGCCCGTGATCACGACCGAGCCCCAGCCGCTGTCCAGGTACTGCCAATACACGTTGGTCCCGGAAGCCCCATCGTTCATCACCCCAGCCAAGTGGGAGGGGATGATGGTGCCCGTGGTGCCGCTGTTCGTCGCCAGGTAGTAGTTCCCCGAGCTGCGCAGGACCCAGCCCGCAGTCACCGCAACCCCGGGCTGCCACTGGTTGCCGAAGGTGCAGGTCTCCAGCCAGAGCATCTGGCCCACCTGGCTGGAGTTGAAGATCCCCTTGGTGGAGGTCAGGGTGACGGAGCCAGAGGAGGCGCTCGCGTAGATGGTGTTCGTGGTGTCGGTGTTCTGGGCCTGCCAGGGGCCGTTGATGAAGGCGAAGGCCGTGAGGGTCCAGGTGTCCGCCGCGAAGCGACTGAGCTGCATCGGTGGGTGGTTGGGGTGGACCAGGGTCACCACGTCCAGGCTCTGGACGTAGTTCAGGGCCCACGCCTCCGAGGCGCTGTAGGGCGTGGGGATCTCCACGAGGTATTGCTTGACCCCGAACTGGTCCAGGAAGGAAGTCAGGGGATACCACCAGGCCGTGTTGGTCAGGGCGTTGCCCACGTTCTGAGCCTGCACGCTGTAGTACATCACCCCGGAACTGAGGATCAGCTTGCCCTGGGGGTAGATGGTGGTGGCATTGTAGGTCCCGGCCCCTGCGATGGAGGCGGCCGAGAGCACCACGGGGGCACCGTAGGAGTGGAACCGGATGTATCCGGCCCCGAACTCCATGGCCGAGCTCTGGTCGATGTTGTAGTTGAAGGGGATCAGCCGGGCCCGGCCCGAGCCCTTCACTGTGGCGCAGTAGACCGTGCCACCCCGGTTCTGGACCCCCCCGTAGGGCTGGACCACGAAGTTCCGGCAGATGGCGAGGCTCAGGAGGTAGCGTTCGAAGTCCGTCCGGCCCCACAGGGCAGGAGCGAGTTCGCCACCAACGAGCGAGGCCTGGAGGATGGAAGGCATGCGTCAGCCCACGAAGAAGGAGGCGGGTGAGATGTCCTGGCCGGGGACGGGGATGTAGCTCTGGGGCCCGTAGCCGTCCCGCTCGGCGATGAAGGCGCAGGGAGGGGGGGCGTCCTGCTGGGTCTCGATGAGGTCCTGGGCGATGGCGAGGGCCAGGGTCTGTTCCGCAGCTGCGCGGCACTGGGCGGCCACCGCCGGGGTGCTGGACAGGCCCATGGCGATGAAGCTCCCCAGCAGGTAGGCAAAAGCAATGCAGAAGATGGGATCCCACTGCGTGGGGTCGATCACGTCCGCGCTGTTGCTGGTGTACTGCAGCTCACAGGGGTTCATGTCGGTGTAGATGACCTTGCCAACCCCGGCAATGGCCGCCATCTCGAAGGGGGCCCGCTGGTCGGCCCTGGGGTTGCGCAGGCCAGGGATGGTGATGCACTTCACCTTCAGGCTGTCGGCGGGCACCGGGTAGACGTAGCCCCAGTTCTGGACCGTGTTGCTCAGGGGCTGGACGGTCACCCGGTAGGCCGCGAACTTCCAGTTGTAATTGCGCAGGAGGTAGTCCTGGGTGATGTTCCAGAACTGGAGGCAGGCCAGGCCAAGGGCCGATTGTTCGTTGATGCTGCCAATGGAGGCAGAGACCCCGATGAAGCCGGCGGCCATGTTGCAGATGTCGGTCTGGCTTGCCATCGGGGTCTCCTGAGGCTAGGTATTGCTGTCGTCGGGCACGTCCTCGGTCACCTGGACCTTCTTGGTGACCTTCTCAGAGATGCCCGGGCTGGCTTCGGTCCCTTGGAAGATCTCCCCGGGCTGGACCAACTTGAGGCCGTCGAAAAGGGGGACGAGGGCACGCAAATGCATGAGGGCTCCTTAAAAGGGGGGAGGGCCCGAAGACCCTCCCCTGGGTTGCGGATCAGCCGACGGTGAAGGCGGCGGGGACGAAGCTGGTATTCAGCTGGGGGTTCTTGACGATGGCGGCGGTGGCCACGCCGGTGGTGTTGGCGCCGACGTTCCGGTAGACCAGGCGGATGTACCGCTTGAGGCCCTGGGAGGGGGCGACGGGCAGGTACCAGTTGGTCCCGGCCAGCAGCACCGCGTTCAGGAGAGCCGCCGACAGCGGGAACTCCTGCATGGCCGTGGAGAAGTTGGTGTTGGTGTCGGTCTGCAGGACGAACTGCAGGGAGGTGCCACCCGAGACAGCGGTGGTGATGTTGACCTCAATGCCGAACTCCTCGCCCGGGCCGGGGTCGCCGTTGTTCGCGGCGTTGGCCGACAGGTCGGGGTTCAGGTCGATGATGTTGGTGGAAACGATGTCCGCGCTGGAAGCGAAGATGCTCTGGGCGGAAGAAAACTGTTCCATGGAATCGATATACACGGGGGATCTCCTGGTGGACTGTGGGAAGGGGGAACCGGGCGGGGACGCTCCCCCGCCCGGAAGAGCGGTCTAGCTGACGACGGCCTCGGTGCTGAGGAGCTGGTCGCAGAGGCGGATGGGCACCCCGAAGAAGTCGAGGGTGAACTGGCCGTGGGCTTCCTTGATGGACAGGGCGTTCTGGCTCTTGTTCATGGCCTGGATGCCCAGCATTTCCTTGATCGTCCGGTTCACGTAGAACACCGGCCGGCACAGGCCCATGGAGGGGATGCGGGCCATCGCCCGGAGCATCAGCTCGACCAGCTTGTAGGTAGTGCCCGTGGTGTCGGCGACGAGACCGGCCTGGTCGATGTTGCAGATGCGCACGGCGTAGCGCCAGTCGCGGACGGTCAGACCGCACTTCCACTGCCAGTGCTCGGCGTAGGCGCGGTAGCGGTTGTTCGACGCGTCGAAGGCGTCGATGAGCCCCAGGTCTTCCTGGGTGATGCCCGCCTTCGAGGCCTTGGGGAAGATCCCGGCGACGGTCTGCTCGCCCCAGCCCACGAGCCAGATGGAGTTCTGAGCGTTGGCGGTGCCCCCGCCCGCGTTGATGATGTTCTGCTTGTTGGCGCCGCCGGCCGAGATGGCGCTGTAGCGGGGCGCGAAGCCCATGAAGCTCTGGGGGGAGCTGTTGGTGTTGCCGTAGAATAGGGTGGACACGAACAGCTGGTTCATGGCCTCCAGGAACGAGGAGGCTTCCGACAGGCGGAAGTCGGCGGTGTTGCCGTTCAGTTCGACCAGGTCCTTGTCCACCTCGGCCCGGGCCTCCAACATGCCGCAGGTGTCGTCCACCTGGATCCGGCTGGACTTGGAGGCGGGGACGCCGGCGTAGAGCTGGCGGAAGATCGCGGTGGGGAGACCGTTGCGGATCGTGGTCCGGTGGCCGGTGGGCAGGTTGCCCTCGATCCACAGGGCGTCGGTGAGGACTTCGTTGGTCTGGTTGAGGGCTTCGACGGTGCGGGCGACCTTGCCGTCCGGGTCGATGGAGCGGGCGAAGTCCATGAGGGTGACAGCGCCAGCCTTGCTTGGGAGAGTAGCCATGTTGTGCTCCGAGGTGGCCGTTTCAAAGCGGCCAAAGGAGGGTTAGGGGGAAGTTCTACTTGGGGGGGGTCTTGTCGTACATGATTTCTGCGGTGGACTTGCGGACCGCGGGGGGCATCCCCGCGGGGAGAACCTTGTCCTCGGCCATGGCGGCTCCCACCCGGTTGAAGGCCTTGACCAGGGCGGGGTAGTTGCCCAGCCCCGAGGAGTCCAGGAACTGGTTCAGTTCGGGGGAACCGAACCGCGCCAGGGCGGAGGTGACGTTCTTGGCGGTGGTCGGCAGGTTGGGTCCGCCCAGTTCCTTGTCGGCCTTGAGGTCCGTGAGCCACTGGGCCTGCGCCGCCTTGGCCTGTTCGGCACCGCGGGCGTTGAGGGCCAGCTGGAGGTCCACGAGCTTCTGGGCCTGTTCCTGGGTGAGGCCCAGGTCCTTGGCGATGGGCTCGAAGGCGGCGAGGCCCTCGGGATCCATCACGGTGCCTTCCGGGAGTTTGAACTCGTACTTCTCGGGGACCGCAGGCTTCTCATCCGGCTTGGCGGCTTGATCGGCGGCAGTTCCTTCGGGAGGCGTCGTTCCTTCCGGGGTGGTCTCAGGCACGCCGGCGGGGAGGCCGGTGGAGATGGTCGTGCCATGGGTGGGTGCAGCTCCGCTGTCTGGGGTTGTGGCGGGTGCCGCGGGGGTTTCAGTGCTCATGCTTGCTCCTTGAAGGCTTCGGCCTGCATGGTCTGGAAGGACCCTGCGCACGCCGTGAGGGTTTCAACCTCGAGGAAAAGGCCCACCTTGCGGCGGCCTTCGTTGTTCGCCATGGTCAGGGCGTTGGTGTGGAAGCTGTCCTGGTGGATGCCGCAGAAGCCCAGGAGACGCCAGATGAACCGGCGCCCACGGGGGTCCGACATGACCCAGGCCAGGTCGGCATTGTCCTGCATCTGCTGCAGGTTCTCCTGGCGCTTGCGGCCCCGGACTTTGACCTCATCGGAGGCGTTGTGGAGGTCTTCGCTCACGGCTTCCTCCGTTCGGTGAGCCCGTGCAATTCCAGGATGGTTTCGTGGCGGACGAGCTGCTCTCCGTGGTCGGTGCTGGCCGCGGTGAGGCGCTCAATGGACTCCTGGAGCCCATCCAGCCGCTTGCCTACCAGGTTCTCGATGGTGTTCCGGTTGGCCAGGAACATGCCCGTGGCGCCAGCGGCCACAATTCCGATCAGGGTCAACCATTCGAGGGGTGTCATGCCGGGACTCCTGGCTGTTGGCGCATCTGGCCGGCGAGCTGACCGAGCACGGTGGAGGGGTCGGCTGGGGTCTTGCCCAGCTTGTGGATGCCGTCGGCGGCCTGCTGCATGGCCTGCATCTGCGCCTGCTGCTGCATCTGCTGCTGGCGCTGGGCCCGCATCTGGGCCACCACCACCTGGTCGCGGATGACCTTGGGCGGGGTCCCGGCCATGTCGGCGTAGGAGCGGACGGCCTCATCGAAATCCACCACGTCGGCCACGGTGGGATCCGCCTGCAGGAGGCCCACGGCGTAGGCGGAAACCTTCTCGATGCCGCTCATGCCGATGGCCTTCATGGTCTGGGCCATGATGCTGATGTATTCAACCGTCAGCTCCTGGCCCTGCATCTGGGGAGGCGCGGGCGGCAGCATCTGGTTCCGGAGCATGATGGCGAAGGTCCGTTCGACGAGAGGATCGAGGAGCTCGTCGTTCAACCGCAGGTAGACCGGGCCCAGGGCCAGGAGCTTCTCCTCCTGCTTGGCGGCGATCTCCGTGGCGGTGATGCCCTCGCGCTCGTCGTTGGCGATCATGAGGAACAAGTCGGAGTAGAAGGCGGTCCGGATCCGGGCCTCGTCCCGCTGAACGCTGGCGGCCAGCTCCTGGGTGTGAGGGTTGGGGATCTGGTAGGCCGGCGAGAAGCCCTGGCCGTTGGCCATCTGGTCCACGTAGGTCACGTCACCGGGCAGCACGCTGGAGGCCTTGTTGCGCATCGTGCTGGGGGCGACCATGGCCGGGTTGGTGAACTTGTCCAGGAGCTGGGCCCCCCGCTTCTCCTTGAGCTGCAGAGTGCGGTTGTCACCCAGGGCCTCCATGCCCGGGCTGGTGCCGTAGACATCCTCGCCGGTCACCTCCCAGCGGGGCGCCACGGCGATGAACTCGTTGAAGCCCGAGATGCTCAGGAAGGTCTCCGGAGGGGCGCCCGCTTCGTAGTAGACGCTGAGGTAGGGCTTGAACTTGGCGTCCAGCTTGCGCGGGTCGGGGTTCTGGTTGGGTTCGATGACGTGGACCACGTCGAACCAGGCGTCCTTGTTCCCGTTCAGGTAGGCGTTCTTCACCGCCGGGCTGATGTTGCTCCAGTCGATCTCGTCGTCCGCCGGGACCGGCCCCGCGTGCTGCAGGGGGGCGTCTCCGTTCTCGGTGGTCTTCGGGCGACCGAACTGCTTCACGATCTGGCCCGGGGTCATCATGTATTGCCGGTAGACCGAGTCCACCTTGCCCTTCTCGTTGGTCCCGAGCATGTAGGACCCGATGGGGAAGTTCTGGCACCAGATGACGCTGTCGGCGTCCTCCATGACCACCATGCAGGAGGTCCCGTAGAGGCCCAGGTCCTTGTAGACCACCGGCAGGGAGGTGTAGAGGTTCGACTTCAGGAAGATCCCGGACATCACCTTCTCGGCGTTGTCCAGCCAGATCCGGACGGGGCCCACCTCGTTCAGGTCCGGGTCCGCGGTGCGCAGCTTGAACCAGGGTCGGGCCGGGCTCGTGATCCCCGACATCATGCCCGAGGTCAGGATCCGGAGGGCCATGGTGGCCGTGTTGTTCATGATGTTGGTGGCGCGGACATCGCCCCGGTTGCGGTCCGTCTTCAGGAACCGGGCGCTCCGGGGGCTCGTGGTCTGGCTCAGGTCTTTCCAATGGAAGATCCACGTCGAACGCTCGGTGTAGAGGGCGTTCAGGCGTTCGTCGAAATGGATCTTCGAGAGCTGCTTCACGTCAGGACCCCAGCAGCGTCTTGGGGGCGGTGGTGGGCTGCTGGAGCAGGCCAAGGCCGCCCGTGAGCATGGTGGAGTTCTGGCCCTTGGCGTTCTGGAGGGCCCGCAGCTGCTGGTTCAGTGCGCTCTGAACGCCGGGATCCTGGGCGGTGGCCACAGGGGGAGGCGTCGTTGCGGCGGGGATGCTGGGCGAAGAGAAGCACATGGCAGGCTCAGATGTAGTCGATGTGGGCCTGGACATCGCCCAGGGCACACGCGGAGTTGTCGAGGTAGCCCACGCCTGCGGTGATGGAGATGCCCAGCCCCAGCGGGAACATGAAGCCCTCGCCGAAGGACCACTCCTTGCTGGAGGCCGCCGGGAGGTTGATCACGGCAGTGGGGATGTCCGTTCCGACGACCGGAGCCGTGGCCTTGTTGTAGAACCGGACCCACCGGGCGCTGGCGGCGGCGTTGTGCAGCATCACCCCGCCCAGCTGCGTCTGCCCAGCCTTGATCAGGGCCGCGTTGGTGCCCACCTGGGCGTTCACCATGTAGGACGCCCCGAGGGGCATGAGAGTGCTCATTTCGTCTCCAGGGGGTCGTAGTCGTGCAGGTTGGTGTTCAGGGGCTCGTCCGGTTCTGGCTCGAGCCGGGTCCAGGTCGGCGGGAGGATCGACTCGGACCCGACCGGGGGCGGCAAGACGGGGGGGGCGGCGAGGGGTTCCATCAGAACCTCATCCCGAGGTGGCCGATGGCTTCGAGGGTGGTCTGGCCGCCGGCCAGCTGCCTGCGCACGATGTCCACGCCCACCCGAATAGGCCCCAGGTCCCGCTCGACATAGCCCCCGGCGGTCTGGCCCGTGCCGTAGACGGCGCCAGCCGACCAGTGGAGGTCCCGGGGCACCGCGGCGAGCGCGACCCGGAGCTGCGTGCATTCCTGGGCCCGGGCATCGGCTTCGGACCGGTAGGCATCCCGGGCCAGGGTGACGGTGGCCAGCTGGTCCTTCGTGTCGGCGAGGTCCTTCTTTAGCGCAGCCACGAGCTGATGTTCCGTGTCATCCACCACCACAGGAGGCGGTCCCACCACCTGAGAGCCCGGAAGGGCCGGGGATGGCGCAGGATCAGGAGCGGGATCGGCGATTCTCTCCAGTCGCTGGACTTCGGCGTCATCGTTCGCAAGGACTGGAGCGCGGTGCTCGGCTTCAGCGTCATGCTGCACCCCCTGGGCGTGATCGGTGGTGGCCACGGCTTCGGCCTGGTTGGCGGCCGTCACGGCTGCGGTCACCTGGGCATGGCCCAGCCCCCGGCCCAGCCCGAACCCCAGGCAGAGGCTCATGGTGGCGATCAGGGCGAGGATGATGAGCTGCAGGCGGGTCATTGCTCACCGCCGGGTTCCGTCTTGGCCTTGAGCCCCAGGGCGGCACCGTGGGCCACCGTCACGGCGGACAGGGCCACGGCCAGCTCCTGCAGGGTCACCGGAGCGGCCTTGTAGAGCTGATAGGCGTCATGGGCCACCACCGCCAGGTAGCTGCACACCCAGCTGATCCTGCCCAGGTCCAGGGTCGAGTTGTCGCGGCCCGTGAAGATCTGCCTCAGGCGGGAGATGCGGGACATCCCATTCGTAGGGGTTGCAGATGGGGCAGTCGCACACGGTTCGCTCATGCCACCACCTGCAGGCGCGTCTCGCCCGAATCCTTCACGGCCTGGCGGTCGTTGTGCCAGAGGACGATGCAGCCCTTGCTCTCTTGGCCCTGCTTGCCGCTGGCGGCACTGGCGGGGCCGTGGATGTAGAAGCCGGACCGGCCCTCCTCATCGTCGCCCGGGTCGGGCGTGAGGTGGGTGACCATGGGGCCAAGCTCGCCGTGCACCGCTTCCCACGGATCGAGGGTGTAGAGGCCACGGGGCAGCGGGCCCACGCCGACCTGGTCCTGCGCGTTGGGGTCGTTCTTCGCAGCGCCATGGCCCGCCCAGCCCTTGGCAATTGGCTGTCCATCCCTGCTCATGATTCCAGTTGACTGGGAATAGACGAGCATACGGATGACCTCCGTATCCAAGCCTCATGCCTTCAATAAGAAGGGACCACCCAAGGCGGTCCCATATGTTGCATTTGTCCCATATGTTGCTATCAGATTTCTTCTTCGGCAGGGTTCATCTGGTTCGCCAGGATGCCCACGGGCTGCATGCATGCCTGGGCGAGGAGCGCGGACCAACCCAGCTCGGTGACGTGCTTCTCCAGGTAGGTGGCTCGGCAGCGCACGCCCCGCCCGTTGACCGTGATGCTCACCACAACCTTCGGGTTCTGGGGTGCCAGGTGCATGCCCTCGGGCAGGACCAGGGCGTCGGGCTCCTCGAACATGGCGGACATGGCCACCTGGTTGAGGATGGTTTCCAGGGCCCGGTTCTTGGAGGTCAGGGCTTCGAGCTTCTGGCGCAGGGCGGCGGCGGTTTCAAGAGGTGTGGCCACGGTGGTTCCTAGGATGCTTGCGAGGTTGGATTATTCAGGTTGCGGAGATGCTCTACGAGGGTGCGCGACCAGCGCCAGTGCCCGTCAGGCTGACGGATCACGGCGGCCTGGGCCAGGAAGGCCGCCAGGAACTTGCGCCGGAAGCCGTTGACGGAATAGCCCAGGATGGTGGCGGCCTCTCCGGTGGAGAGGAGATCCTTGGTCACCGGTCACCTCCAAGCGGGTCATAGTCGGACTTGTTGCGGGACCGGCCCGCGGCGGCATCGAGCCCGGGGTGGCCGTAGGAGAACGACGGCTCAACCGGGTAACTGAAGGTGAGGGCCAGAGCGTCGGCCAGGTCGGGGGACCGGCCCAGGCGTTCCTTGATGTGTTCCTTGGGCTCCAGGAGCATCCGGTCCCCGTTGTAGCTGTAGGTGGGCGTCGTGAGCTCGGCGACCAGCTCGGGGATGTCAGGGAGGGCCCCGCCCTTCTTCACCCACTTGGCCAGCTCGAAGTGGATCTCGGTCCGCTTGTTGAAGTAGAGGGGGTTCAGGGCCTTCCCGGCGAACTCGATGCCGACGGGGTCCCGGTTCATCCGGCTGAGGGCGTCCATGGCGCTCCAGCCCCAGCCGCCGGTGGTATCGATGAAGCAGGCGTCGGCGTGCCACTCCCGCCAGCGGGTGGCGATGGTCCCGGCGATCAGTTCGCTGTCCGTGGTGCGCATGATGATGGGAATCTGGGCGACCAGGCCCTGGCGCGGGAAGATCACGGTCCGGTCGTCACCCTGGCGTGCGATGTCCACGCCCAGGATCTTGGCGAACTTGTCGTAGTCCGGGTGGTGGTAGAACCGTTTCATGGCCGCCGTGACCTCGTCCACGCCCAGGAGGCTGTTCAGGCTGGAGGGCGGGAACTTGCCGAAGACATTGACCAGGACCCAGGGAGAGTCGGCGCCGTACTTCTCGATCTGTTCCCGGGCCCACTGGACGGAGATGCGAGGGCTGCGCTTGGGGTCGTCCGGGTCCCCGGTGATCTCGGTCACATGCCACAGGTGGCGCTCACGGGTCGTGGCGCGGTAGAGCGGGCCCTCCAGGTGCGTGGGGTTGCCCGCCATGAGGATCTTGGTTTCGGTGCCCGTGGCGAGCCCGGCCTCGGCCGCAGCCATCACGCCGTCCGGTATCCCGCCGGCCTCATCCAGGATGAAGAGCAGGTAGTCCGCGTGCAGGCCGGCCAGGGTGTCGCTCTGCTGCTGGGCATCGGCGGTGCGCGACCAGCTGCGGGCGCTCATCCACCAGGTCTCCGGGTGATCCCGGGCGAAGACCCGCGTCTTGGTCCACTGGAAGGCCTCCTTGAGGAAGGGGCTCTTGCCCTGCCACTTGGCCATCTCGGTCCAGAGTCCGTCGCTCAGGTTGTCGGCACTGATGGAGGTGGCGGCGATCTTGGGGTGGGGCCGGGTGGCGAGGAAGTTCCAGGCGAGCCACGCGATGACGCAGGACTTGCCCGGGCCCTTGCACGCCTTCATGGCCAGCCGCTGGTGGCCGTGGAAGGCCATGAGCACGTCCGCCTGCCAGGCATCGGGTTCCACACTGAAACAGTCCCGGACAAACTGGACCGGGTTCTGGCGCCAAGCGCGGAGGCCGTCGGCGGACTTCACTCAGGCGCCTTCATGCTCTCGGCCACGAGCTGCTCGAGGGTGAGCTTGCCGGTGACTTCCACCCGCTCCTTCATCATTCCCAGGATCTTGGCCAGGCTGTCCAGGGCGCCCTTCTTGTCCGCGATCTTCACTTTTTTGAGCACGACGGTCGTGACCTCGTCCACTGTGATCTCGCGGACCTCAATGCCAGCAATGGTTCTGCGTGCATCCTCGGGTATCTCGGCGAGGGTCTTCATGGTCCCATCGGGGCGGAACAGATCGATGGGGTCCAGAAGAGCCAAACGCTCGTATTCCTGCATGATGCGGTCGGAGGTGATCTGGAGGCGTTGGGACTGTTCTGCGCCCCTCTTGTTGATTTCGGCCAATATTGCAGCAGTCTTCAACAGTCGATGCCCAGCCGAACCCGCCGTGCGCTCAGAATACCCGGCCCGGATGGCAGCCTGCGTTGCATTGCGGTCCACCATGAACTCATCAACAAAGCGGTCACGGCTGGGCTTGCCAACCTGCTTGCGTGGCTTCTTCTTCGGCTTGGTCACAGGTAGCTCCTGATGGCTGCTTCGGCCTGGGCGGGGGTGGACGCTGCCCAGAGGTAACTCCAGGAGGCGAGGGCAGAGGCGGCCTGGGTGATGGTGGAGGCGGCGAGGTCCGAGTCGCCGAGGGCCCTGCAGCACTGGGACTCGGCGGCGTAGGCTCGGGCCTCCATGTCGAGACGGTAGGACCGGGAGGCCAGGTAGTGGAGGACCCACGCCAGGAGACCGCCGGCCTGCTCCTGGAGGTGCACGTGCTCGTGGGCCACCACGTTGGGATACTTCGCGGGGTCGGTCCCGGCTGGATAGTAGATCCAAGGGGAGAGAGTCACCCAGTTCCCCGCGGGGATGAAGAAGAGCCACCAGGGTCGGATTTTAAGCATCGTGTTCCTCCTCGTCAGGACCAAATAGGGCCAACACCGCGTAGGAAGTCAGGCAGGCGAAGCAGAGGGCCAGGAAGTAGAGCCAGGTGATGAAGCGCTTCATGCCACCATCCTTCCGGCCGGCTCGGCCCGGGTGGTGAACTCGACGCCGTATTCCTGGGCGGCGTAGGCCTCGACCTGCAGGAGGTAGATCTTCATGCCGGCGTCGGTGAGCTGGGTTGTGCTGCCCACGAGCATGCGGTTCTCGTTCCAGGGGTTCAGGTCCCACTTGCGGTAGCCGTCGAGGACGTGGGTGGGGTCGAAGTCGGGCGCCAGCTCGTCGGGAAGGAAGAGTTCCTTGAGGTGCTCGTGCCAGACCTCGGCGCTGAACTGGCGGCCCTGGTGCCACGCCAGGCGCTCGATGTCGCGCAGGGGGCCCGCCCACATGGCCTGGTTCATGGTGAGCTTGCGCTTCTTCACCTGCTCGCGGATCAGGATCTCTACCGGGGTGTCGGGGTCCAGGGGCAGGTTGGGGATGGTCTTGAGGGCGTAGGCGACCTGCGCAGGGCCGCGGAGGAGGATGGAGGTGGGTTCAACCTTGGAGCGCTTCATCAGGCCACCCTCTGCCGAAAGGGCTTGCAGGGTTCGAGGGATACCTTGTTGTATTTAGGCTTCAGCGCCTGAATTAAAGATTTCTCGACCCATGTCTGCGCTTCTTCCTCCACGGGGACCATGGCGAAGGAATCGAATTCCTTGGTTCCTCGATGCTGCTCAACCCTTTCTCTTACATGGGATGAACGCCCTACGTAAACGACCTCCTCGCCACAAAACAGCAGGTAGATGCCTGCTTCGGGAGGGTCTATTGGCTTTCGGTATTTCCGCAGAAGGTCAACCAGTTGAGAAGGGTCCAGTGAAATGGTAATTTTTGTTTCTTCCATTTTTATCCAACCTTCCTTGGACCTGAGAGCCCTTCGGGGGTGCGGGGGGAACCGTCGCCCTGGCTCATGCCTTCCCCTTTGCCAGGGGAGCAGCCACAGGGGTCCGCGGCACGTTCCAGGCCATCCTGCTCGACCAGGTGCCGGAGGTAGGCGGCCCGGTTCATGCCGGCGGAGTTGGCCTGGCGGTGCAGCTGCTCGAGGAGGTCCGGAGGGAAGCCGACGGGGATCTGCTCCATGCCCATGCCGTGCTTGCGATGGCTAGGGGGCTGGTTGGGGTGACGGGGCTGGTACACCTCACTCATAGTTCTCTCCTGGAAGAGGCAGAAGACAGAAGCAGGGCGCAACGTTGCGCAACACGAAAGTGTTGTGCGCAACATTCATTTGTTGCGCTCCCGGTAGTCGCGGTAATACTTCGCCCGGCTACCATCCTTGTCCTGTTTCAAGCTTCTGTATTTCTCGTAGTTGAGGATCAGCCATCCACCTTCGATGGCTGCAATTCGGCGCCCTTCGTGCTCCTTGGAGCGGCTGTCCACATCGGGGGAGGAGAGCGTGTCCACGGCATGGCGCATCTCCTCGATGCTGACCCGGGCCAGGGATGCGAAGCCCGGGACGGATCCGGCCACGAAGCCATGGGCGTCGCAGGTGGCGAGCATGGCGATCCACACTCGCAAGGTGGCGTTGTCCTTCACCCAGATGGAACTCGTCACGAGCCCGGAGTAGAGCTTGCTGAAACCGGCCATCAGGCCACCTCCTGCTGTTGCAATGCCCAAACATCAGCCCAGTCCTGGCCTAGCACGGGCGGAAGACGAACCTCGACCACCAGGCCCAGGGCCCGAAGTCGTTTTGCCAGATCGTTGGCGGCCGCCTGACCGACGTAGTTCTCGTCGTTGTCGCCCAGGATCAGAACCCCTTCGACCCCGGCCGGCGGGCTCCAGGTCTCCACGCCGTGGGCGCAAATTCCGGACCATACCGGCAGGCCGAACAGTTTGGAGCCGCACAAGGCCGTCTCGATGCCCTCGGCGATGCCCATGCGGGGCGCCACAGGGCCTAGGCGGACCGGGCCCGCGGTGCCAAAGTTCTTCCGCACGGGCCACACTGGCGCCTTCTGCCCGTCTGCGGTGAGGTAGGTCCGATGGATCCCGGAGAACTTCCGGAGCACCGGGTCCCATCCCATGAAGGCCAGCATCGCCGGGAACCGGGCAGCCGCCTCCTTGTGCCACAGGGCCGGGTGAAACCGGAGGTCCTCGAGGGCCCCGGCCGGGTCCCCGCAGCGGCGGGTGAGGTAGGCGTGCACCGGGTCACCAGCCTGCACCGGGCGGGACTCCCGGAACATGTCGCGCATGGTGTCCCGCTTCTTCTCCACGGTCTGCTCGACCACCCGGGGATCATTGACCTGGACCAGGCCCATGACGCCGTCCACGCGCTTGGCGGCCTCCGGGAAGGGCAGGTTCAGGAAACGCATGACCAGCCCCATGCCGGCCCCGGGCCCGCAGACGTTGCACCACCAGGTGCCGTTCCCCTCGTGGTCGTCGAACCGGAACCGGTCGTGCCCGCCGCAGATGGGGCAGGGCCCGTGCAGGCCGTCCAGGAACTTGGGGTCGAGCCCCAGCTGCACGAGGATGCCCCGCCACCGTCCGCGGGCTGCTACCACTGTTTTCTCGAAGGCCATCACGACGCCCTCCTATGTGCGAACGCGATGGAGAGGGAGCGGATCTTGCCGACAGTGTTGGCGGTGGGCTCGACCCGGGGCGCCGTCTCGGCCCGCAGACCCCGCGGCGGCCACTCTCCGGTGATGTCGTGGTAGATGGCGAGGGCCCGCTTGTGGGGGTCCCGGCCGGGCTTGGCGTGGTCGAGGGCGTAGGTGGCCACCTGGGCCCAGAGCTCCATCTTGTCGTTGGCCAACTTCTTCTTCCCGCAGAGGACCACTTCCTCCATGTGCCCGGGGAGGTGCTCCACCAGGCACACCGGCTTGACCTCGTGGCCGCAAGCCATGCACTTCTTGGCGAAGGGGATGTGACCGCAGGCGGGGCATGCCCGGGGCTCCTTCTCCTCGTCCTTGCGGATCTCCTTGTCGAGCCGTTCCCCGTCGTCCAGCTTGTCCAGGCCCTCGAAGTAGATCCGCTCGAAGTCCTCCATGAACCGGATGATGTTTCCGCTGAAGTCCAGCAGGAGACATTCCGTTTTCCCCGTCTGGGGGCTGGATCGGAGCCCGCGGCCCCACATCTGGATGGCGGTGCTCAGGCTCTTCCGGAGGGGGCGGCAGTCGCAGATGCACTCCACGTCCGGGACATCGAAGCCCTTGGCCAGGGCCTCCACCGAGATCAGCACGCGCAACTGGGAGTCGTGGCGCCGGTATTCCTCCAGGAGCCGGGCCCGCTCCTCGTCCGGGGTGTTGGCGGTGAAGCAGGCAGCCTGGATTCCGCACTCGTTGAACTGGCGGACCAGCTCCTCGCAGTGCACGATGGTCGCCCCGAAGACGATGGTCTTCAAGCCGTGGGCGTGCCGGGTCCACTCGGTGACCACATCGCCCACGATGGCCAGTTCCCGCTCGCCGGCGGCCTCCGCGGTCCACTCCCCGCCCACCGTGGCCGCGCCGTCCATGTCCGGCTTGCGGCAGGAGAACAGGCGCATGGGCACCAGAATCTTGATCTCGGTTAGCTCGTGCATGGTGGCGGCGTTGTGCAGGTTCGTGAAGACCTTCCCCAATCCCTAGCTGAAGGGCGTGGCGCTCAGGCCGATGATAATGGGCGCCTTCCAGCCACAGGTGGTGGACTCGCAGCGGGGGAACTCGGGCCGGCCCGGGTCCGTGACGAGGCCGCGGTTGCACTTGGGGCAGGAGGTGTAGGTCTGGGTCGCAAAGTCCACCCAGGTCTTCATCATGGTGTGGCACTCGTCCACGATGACCAGGTCCATGTCCAGGGGCCAGCCGCGGCTCTGCATGGTCTGGAGGCTGCCGATCTGGAAGGGCCGGGACAGGTCGAGGCGGGGGTTTTTGGCCTGGATGATGCCGTGGTTCCAGAGCCCGTAACGCTCGGCCGTCTCTGAAGTCTGGTTGATCAGCGTGATGCGGTCCGCGGCGAACAGGGCCCGGCGTTCGTTCGCCACGACCTTGTAGATGAGCCGCATGCCGATGTAGGTCTTGCCCCCGCCGGTGGGCGCCATGACGCACTGGCGGCGGTGGCCCTGGCGGATGCCCTGGCGCAGGGCCTCCAGGGTCGAGTCCTGGAACTCACGTGCGGGTGGGAACTCTCCTCCATACATGGCACACCTCACGCGCCAACGGGTTCGAGTGGACCCAGGTCGTCCTCGAGCTCGGGCTCCGGGGCGGGGGCGCCCTTCAGCTTCCGCTCCAGGGCATCGGCCTTCCTCTTCCAGGAGGTGGCCGACTTGCTCAGGGCCTTGTTCTGGTTCTGGATGCCCCGGAACCGCTCCTCGGTGGTGCGGGCCAGGGCCTGGGCCCGGACGACCTCCTCCTTGAACGCCTTGAGCAGGTCCTCCGCATCCAGGATCCGGTGCATGGCCTGGTTCTCCTCGTGCAGCTCCTGGACCTGGGCGCCGGCCTCCTCGAGCTTGCGGTGCAGTTCCTCGATCTCCTCGTCCTTGGCCTCGGCGTCCTCCTCGAGACGGGCGATCTGCCTCTTCAGGGCCTCTACGTCCGGGGACTTGCTGCCGTTCATCTTGTCGATGACCGCCTGGGCCACCGCTTCCACTTCCGGGTCACCGGCGCCGTGGACGACGGAGATTTCTGTGCCGTGGTCGGTCTTCAGGCTGGGCGCGGTTGGTTCTTCCTTCGGGGATTCGGGTGCCGGTTTTTCCTGGGTAGGGGTTGAAACGGTTTCAACCCTCTCGGTACGCATGGTGTTGACGAAGGTGTGACTTACTCCCGCGAGCTTCGATATTTCGTTGTTGCTCCACTCCCCCCATTCCGGGTCATCGAGCATGATGTTCACGGCCTTCCGCTTGTCGGCGTTCGACCGTCGGAGCCCGTGGGCATGGTTTGCGCCGATGGCGAAGAGTTGGGCCTCGCGCACGCCGCCCTGGCGGATCTCGGCCTTGATGTTCTTCTTGCCAGAAAGCTGGGCCGCCTCAACCCGGTGGAAGCCGTCGCCCAGCCAGTAGATGTCGGCGTCCTGGAACAACGTGACCGGCGGGAACCGGGCGCCGTCCTTCATGGCCTCGGCGTAGTCGTGGATCGCGCCTTGGTCCATGGCCACGCGGGCCTGGGTGGCGCTGTTGGTGCGGATGAAACGAACGGGGATGTCCCGAATAGGGAAACTGCTGCTCATGGCTTGCCCCCGCCGTGGAAATGTTGGATATTGGTCATAGGTCGGCCCCTCCTTTGAGCCGGTTGCAGTTCAGCCCCGTTGACGCGGGGCTTTCTTATTGGTGAGCCACGGGTAGCGGCGCTCCCGCTTGGGTGGCCAGTAGATGGCCAGGGCGATGAGCCCCAGCCAGAGGGTGATGACGACGAGTTCCTTCACGAAGCCACCCCCTCGTCGTCGCATGACGTGATGGGCCGGATCTCGTAGCCGCACTGCCAGGCGAGCCACCGGAGCATCCCGGGCCCAACGATGCGCGTCCACTCGATGAGCCGGTGGAACCCGGGCATGGGTGGCTGGGTGGTGGAGGCCCACTTGGAGAGGAGCGATTCCTCCACATCCATGGCGGTGGCGATGGTCTCCCACTTCATGGGGCAGGCGTCCAGCTCTTCATGAATCTTTAGGCTGGTGGATTCATGTGAATCGAGTTGTGTCGTATGGCCGAGGGGATTAATTTTTCGCTGCATCATGAAACACACCTATGCGGGAGGTGGGTATGGTGGGCCCTTGCCTTGCGGAAAAACGAGAGGAGCCAGTGGGCCTCGTCCTGGCCCACCGGCCCCTGGTCTGCCTTCCTGGTCCAGAGGCCAGCCAGCTGCGCCTGGTGCTCCGCCTTCGGGCGCGTGGACAGGGCGGGGCTGTTGTCCCCTTTGAACGTGGGCCTCATGCGGCCGGCTCGGAGGGGGTGATGTCATGAGAGGGCCAGATGTCACGGCGCAAAGATCCCTTCGGGATAGCGCCTTTCGTCTCTCGGTCAATGGCCATCGCCAACTCAGGAGAGCACTTCAACCTGTGGTGGAGCACACCGACAAGGTGAACCCGCGTCACATGGCACTTCTTGGCCATTTCTCCCATGGTTTCAGGGAAGGGGAACTGGTGAACGCTTCGCATGATCTCAGTGTAATGTCACACACAATACTGTCAACTCCGAACACAATTGAAACACCATCTCAATGTCTCGACACTCACCACAGAGGGGGTGTGCGCATGAGAATCACAAAGCCTAGGCGTGAGCGGGCATGGCCGCAGCAGGAGTTCTTTCGGAAGCAGGTGCTGGCCTACCGGCACGCCCACAACATGGACCTGGGCCCATTCGCAAACCTTCTGCAGGTGTCAGAGAGCCACCTGCACAACTTGCTTTACGACTACCGAACCAGACCTTCTCTCGACGTGGTAGAGCGGGCCAGTGGGATCCTACAGATACCTGCGGGGGATCTGATGGATGATCGGGGGTCTCAGCTTACAGGTGAGCCTCTCCCTGAAATGTCAGCGGCAAAGCGCCTGGTTGCGAAACTGATTATCCACGAGCTGCACAATGATTCAGTGAGCGACGAGCAAGCGCTTCGCTATCTGGATGCCTTCCGGGCCATGGTCGGTACAGGTAAATAGGTCATTCCTGTTTTTTCCATATTTCCAGAACCTGCCGTATGGCTTCCCTTACTGCACCTTGGTAACTGAAACCGTGGGCCGCAGCTTCCCTTTCGAATTCTTCATCTAAGTCCAATGGGATCTTGACTCTTCGTAGCCGTGAGGGTGATGGTGGTTCACCTCTTCGTGGCCGTCCTGGGGTTTTCCGGATGGGCATCCACCATTCCAGCCACCCACAATAAGTATAGGCAAGATCAATAAATGGGAGCACCCATTTATCTTCTCGGGCATAGTAATGGATTCCCCAAGGAGAATTTATGGTCTGGTTTCGAGTTCGCTTCGCATTTGGGGATTTTCGTCGTTGGGCCTACCTGCCGCTTCGGCATGGTGGGCCCGTATTGTTTATCCCTCGCAAAATCAACAAATAGTCAGAAGGAATGGCACGGCTGATTTTTTTGATATTTTTTGTTTGACTTGTGTTGTGTGGGACATTACATTTTGAACATCACTTCTAGAGTCCAACATGACCACCTCCACCGACACGTCCGAAACGAGCGCAGAGCTGGATGACATCATCATCGGCATCGGCATCTCGCTTGCGACGGGCACGGCATGGTTGGTTGTGGAGATGGTGCTCTGCCGCTACTTCCAGTATTTCCGCACCAACGCGGTGACGATCATGGTGGCAATCGCTGCAAGCAGTGGCGCTACGATTCCGGCGAATATCCTGGCGGAGCGGGCAATGCGGTTGGCCTCGGAGGCTATTTCCAGGGTGCGCTCCTCACGTTGGTCCCGTTTGGACGAGGAGGAGGCCTCCCGGGCCTCAACTCGCAGACGCAACCACTCCTCGGCCAAGAGCCTGGACCCAAACCAGGTACCGTGAGCCATCCGGAGGCGGAGTTCTTGTTCGCCAATGGCTTCAAATTCTTCGATTTCCCTTCGGTGGTCAGAGTCAGGAAGCATTATTTCACCTTCGTGATTTACCCAACATCCTAACACCCACAACACCGGCAATAGGCCGGGTGCCACATCTGCGCCCAAGGGCGCCACAGGAGAACCATGCGCACTCTCGAAGAACTCCTCTTCTCGGTCCACCGGGTGCTTCGGCACCTGACGGCCGCCAGGACCGCTCGGCACCACCTCACGGTGGACCAGTACCGGACGCTGGTGGCCCTGGACAACTACGCGCCCCTCTCGCTCGGGCAGCTGGCCCAGGCCGTCCGGATCGACAACCCCACCATGTCCCGCCTGGTCCACGAACTGGCCGACCGGGGGTTCATCGACCTCGTGACCTTCCCCAACCGGAAGCGCATCAGCATCAACCTCACGCCCGCCGGTGACCAGCTCTGCGCCGGGCCCCTGGCCGAGATCGAGACCTACCTCCAGGGCGGGACCACCGTGGAGATGACCCCCGAGGAGCGCGACTGCTTCCACATCCTGCTCTCCAACTACCTGCTGGGCCTCGACTCCATGGTGGAGCGCGGGGACCTGAAGGACAACCCGCTCCGCGCCACGGCTTAGGGAGAACCCATGAACCGCATTTCCTTCTCTTGTTGGATCGTTGGCCCTGCCAACAAAAAGGTGGTCGTTGCCGCCTTTGCGCTCACTGTCACGGGCTACGCCTACATCTCAGTCGAGGACTGCCCCGTCGATCTCCTGAACAACCTCGCGAACGGCGTCCACATCCGGGACGTGGAACTGGACGGCTGGGAGTGCCTCGCTTCCCTCAAAATGGTGGCCCTCGCCGATGTGCAGCACAAGCTCCGCGAGGCCATTGTCCTCCTGCCGCTCCTAGACCAGGTTCTGGGAACGCCCCTCTTTCAGGAGGCGGTCTGATGACTGGTGAACTTCAAACCCTCCAGCCGGCGCTGGTCGCTTCGCCTACCCCAATGGACTTGATCCAGATGGCCCTCCAGAACGGCAGCGCCATGGACACCATTGAGCGCCTGGTGGCCCTCCAGACGCTGGTCCTTAATCGGGATGGGGAGATGGCCTTCAACGCCGCCATGAGCCGCGCACAGGCAGAAATGGGGCCGGTGGCCACGGACCTCAACAATCCCCAGACCAAGAGCAAATATGCATCCTACCCAGCCCTGGATGCCCGGGTGCGTCCGATCTACACACGGGAGGGCCTGGCCCTCAGCTTCGATACGGCCGATTCCCCACTGGATGAGCACGTTCGGATCCAGTGCTACGTCTCCCACCCTTCGGGCTACATGCGCACCTACCACATCGATATGCCCAACGATGGCAAGGGAGCCAAGGGCGGAGATGTGATGACCAAGACCCACGCCCAGGGTGCGGCCATCTCCTACGGAAAGCGCTACCTCCTCATCATGATCTTCAACATCGCCGTGGGCGAAGGCGACAACGACGGCAACGGGGCCTTCGGGATGCCCGAGGGCGACTTCCAGAAGCACATCGCGGCCATGAGGGGTGCCACAACCATCGCAGCTCTGGGGACCGCCTACGAGGCCGCCAAGGCTGCTTCCAGAAACGACCGCCCAACCTATCTCGCCATCGTGAAGGTCAAGGACGAGTGCAAGGCCAAACTGAGAGGTGCCGCATGATCCAGATCGTCAACGCCCAGCAGGGCTCCTCCGAATGGCTCGAGGCCCGCATGGGCCGCATCACCGGCAGCCGCCTGGCCGCGGTGCTCGACCGAACCAAGAAGGGCGAGGAAGGTGCCAAGCGACGGGACCTCAAGATGGAACTCGCCTGCGAGATCCTCACCGGCACGCCGGCCGAGCCCGGCTTCATCAGCAACGAGATGAGATGGGGCAGCGACAACGAGCCCCTAGGCCGTGCCGCCGCCGAGACGGCCCGCGGCTACATGGTGGACGAGGTGGGGTTCATCCTGCACCCGACCAACCCCAGGTTCGGCGTCTCCCCGGACGGCCTGATCAACCCGGTGGGAACCGTCGAGGGAATCGACGCCATCGAGGGCTGCCTCGAGGTGAAGTGCCCGAAGACCGCCACCCACATCGGCTACCTTCTGGCTGGCGTGATCCCCGACGCCTACGAGCCGCAGATGATGTGGGAGATGGCCTGCACGGGAGCCAGGTGGTGCGACTTCGTGTCCTTCGACCCCAGGTGCCCCGAGCACCTGCAGGTCTTCATCAAGCGCTTGGAGCGCGACAACGCCCGCATCGCGGAACTGGAGCGGGAGGCCCTGGCATTCCTGTCTGAGGTGGACGCCCTGATCGCACGCCTGCCCAAGGCTCCCCAGCCTGTGGTCATCAAGGATCCGAACCCGGACGAGAAGCTGCGCCACACGGCCGAGGAGATCGAGGAACTGGCCGCCTTCTACATGCGGAACCCCGCATGAGCACCCAGGCCGAGCGCAACCACATGTGGCGGGTGGCGCAGCTGCCGTGCATCGTGTGCGGAACTCGCCCTATTGAAGTTCACCATATCAAACGCAATGCGGACGGTTCCAAGGTTGGGTTTGGCATGCGGGGGGACCACTTCAGGGTCATCCCTCTGTGCCACGCCCACCACTGGAACGGTGTCTGGAACCCTATGGGATCCAAGAGATTCGAGTCCCTCTACGGCAACGAGAACGATCTCCTGGCGAAGGTCAACGCCCTCCTTGGATTGGAGAACATCGCATGAACCCCCTCATCCTTGCCCTCCTGGCCTCGCAGAAGCGCCTGGAGGTGTTCCGCGACCTGGCCACTCGGGCCGGCGAGATCAAGGGCATGACCCTCCGTGGCCCTGAACTCTGGGAGCCCGAGGACCAGGCCGCCCTTGACCAGGTCGAACTGGCTCTCAGGCAGTCCCGCGGCGAGCACCCTCTCTTCGAGAATGTGAGCTAGCCATGAAGCCTCGCCTGGATCACATCGAGGTAGACCTCCGCGTCACCTACTGGAGCGCCTTCTGGCTGGTGGCGAACCTCATCCTGTTTTGCGGGTTCATCGTCTGGAGCCTGACGTGAGCCGCCGCCACGAAGAACGCCGCAGGACACTCCTGGAAGCCGGAAAGTGCCCCATGTGCGCCGGTAGGGAAGACATCCTCCCGGGCCTCAAGTGGGGTGCCAAGTGCAAGGCTCAGAACGCGCTGAGGGTCAGGCCCAGCGAGGCCAAGGGCCTGAAGCGCAGCCCCATCGGCAGGCAGCCCGAACTCCCCAGCGAATACGTCCCCGCCGACACCCGCACCATCTGGGAAATCCTGGAGACGGGGACGGAGTTGGACCGGGCGATCAAGGAAGCGGAGATGGACCTGGCCGAAGCGGTTTAGGTTCCTACGCTTCCCCGGGATCTGAACCAACGAACCCAGCACCACCGAACGTTCCACGCGATTTTGTTTTTTTGTTCCACAACGAAGTTTGATCCTGCCCATCCTTAACCCCCAACCAAGGAGATCAAAGTGAAAAGCGAAGTTGAAACCATCACCCCCGCCACCGCGCAACGCTACCTCCTCAAAAACTCACCTCGCAACCGTCCTCTCCGTTCGAGCAGGGTTGCGGAACTTTCCCGCGACATCCTCCGTGGAGACTGGAGGCTGTCCCACCAGCCCATCGCCTTCGACACTGACGGCAACCTGATCGACGGGCAGCACCGACTCAACGCCATCATCCAGACCGGTATCTCCCTCCAGGTCATGGTCACCCGTGGGGTTGACCCCGAATCCTTCGATGTCATTGACCGGGGGTTGAAGCGTTCCGCCGGGGACGTTCTTGGGATTCACGGAGATCAGGCTTCAACCATGGGGTTTTTGGCAAAAATCCTGCTCTCCGAGAACCCCTCCATACAGATGATTGGGTCCACCAACCAGTTTTTCGGTCCCCTCTATTCTGATCTGATCTCCCATTGCGGCAGTTCCTCGAAGATTTTTTCGAGTTCTCCGGTTCGGGCCGCTGCCATCACCTCGATGAAGCTGCGCCCCAAAGCCACCGATTTCGTCCTGGATTCGTATAGGAACCTGGTCGCCCGCAACTATCCGAGCTTGACGGTTTCTGCGGCTGCCTTCATGAAGCAGATGGAAACCAGCGACAGGATCCGTATCAGGGGGTCAGTCCCACTGTTCATCCGCTCCATGGCCGTGTTCAACCCGGCCAAGAAAGAGATCGTGAAGACCCAGGTCAATACCCTCCCCGGTGGTGGGTATACGGTCCTGGAAGATTTGCGATCCAGGTGGGTCGAACTCATCCAGAACATCCGCGAAGGTTGCGTGGCCTGATCTTGTCCAAAACCTCTACCCATCCCTGAAAGGGCGCCCATGAGTAGCACCGTCCACCACACCGATGATGGCTTTGTCGAGTTCCAACTCCGGTTGCCGGATGACGTTTGGGCGAAGATCGAGCCGCTGGCGAATGCCGCGGGCTTGACCATCGAGCAGATGACCCAGGCGATCTTCACGCTCCAGATGAACGCCGGGGGCTGGTTCGTCAAACCCGAGCCGAAGTCCACCCAGAAGAACAAGTAGCACCTGTCCAGAAGGAGAACCATGCCCCACAAATCTGAATGTGCCTGCGAGTTCTGTCAGATTTTTCGACTTGGAGAGCAAAAACGAAAGCTGGAAGCCAGGGTCACGGAACTGGAGGAAACCTGCCACGCCCTGACCTATGGCGGGAGGGGGGATCCCGCTGCTGAGGTCTACTACGCGGAGGAGAAGGCTCGGAATCTAAAGGCCAGGGTCCAGGAGATGGAGGCCATGGTAGCAGACCAGGCCGACGACGAGGGCCTGTGGTTCGTAGCCCTGACCGCGCCGGAAGCCTACCTTCAGCAGGCACTCCGAAAACTCCACCGCGCCATCGAGCGCAAGTAAGGTGACCCCATGACCCCCGCCATCCTCACGCAGCAGCAGCTGCTCGCCCAGCTCCGGGAGGAGATGGGGATCCGTGTCTCCTCCTCCAGGGTCCACCAGTGGATCCGCGATGGGATGCCCCTGGCGCCCCGGGGCGGGAAGAAGCCCCGCTTCGTCTGGGACCACGTTCGCGTGTGGCTCCTCGGCCAGGCCGCCCCGACCACGCCCCTGAGCCAGAACCTCAGGGACAAACTTTTCCTCTCTGGCCTCAAGAAGGGGGCGTAGGATGCATGTCATGAACCGGAAGAAGATGGTCCGCAGAAACGGACTCTACAAACGGGGCGGGACGTACTGGCTACGGAAGCAGATCGGTGGGGTCATGTACCAGGTGCCCCTGCTTGTAGGCCCGCGTGACGATGCCCGGGAAGTCTACAACCAGGTCCTGAAAGAGATCGCCATGGGGCTCCATGGGCTCAAACAGGCCCCCACCCTGTCCGCGACCATTGAGGGCTGGTGCCGTCTCCACCGGAAGCAGGAGTCCCATGTCCAGTGCGCCAGGTGGGTGGAGAAGGTGCTGGGGCCCATGACTGGGATGCCCTTGACCTCCATCACTACGCAGCGGGTTGAGGCATGGGTGTCGGACTTCATCGAAGGCCACAAGCCGGCCACGGTCAACATGGCCATCAGGTACCTGAAGCTCTGGATGCGGTGGGCAATCCGCCGGAAGGAAATCCTCGGGATGCCTTTCGATGTTGCACCTATCAAGGTGGAAAGGCGCCCGCGGCCAGTAGTGAAAATAAGCCAGCAGGACGTATTCCTGGATGCCGTAGACATCTGGATGGTCAAAAAGGATGGGACTCCCTGCTATGCCGAGCCCCAGGTGCGAGCTGCCATCAGGATGATGCTGGGCCTTGGCATGCGCGAGGCCGAGGTGATCGGGGCCCGGTGGGAGTGGCTTGACCAGGAGGCCAAGACCTACACCATTGGGAAAGCCAAGGGCATGAAGCCCAGGGTCCTGGGGGTCCCTGACTGGGTGATGGAACATCTCGATGAGCTGCCCCGAACGGTATCTGGACTGATCTTCCCCGGCGAGAAGGGGCGCGAGCATCCCCATGGGTGGCTCCGCAAGGCCCTGAACCGGGGCGCCAGGGCTGTCCCGGACATCGTCGGGACTCTTGGGAATCATCGCCTGCGAGCGTCCTTTGCCACCCGTCACGCCGAGGTAGGAACCCCCCTCTCGGCCATCAAGGACATGATGGGACATGAGTCTGTGGTGACCACGATGGGCTACATCGAGGACAACCTGGACATCCAAAAAGAAGCCCAGAAGAGGCTGTCGGCAGCATTGAGAAAAGGTGGGTGATTGTACACCCGCTGTACACGTTCCATTTGAGTCCGTGAAGACCATCACCACGATTGCATTTACGATGTGGCATACATCGACTCTTAATCAGAGGGTCCCCGGTTCGAGCCCGGGAGGGACCACCAAACAAAGCCCCTAGCTTCAAAGCTAGGGGCTTTCGTTCGTCTGCTGGTGCAAGGTTGCTACCGAACTCAGCCTGGCTTGGCCTTGGCGGCCACGCGGAGCCCGACCGCCGTGGCGCGGTATTTCTGCAGGCGGCTGTTGGGCTTGTCCGGGATGGTCATTTCGATCAGCCCTGCCCCAAGTGCAGGCTGGAGGTAGCTGTCTCGGAAGTGTTTGATGTCCTTCATTGCCATCAGGGCTTGGAGTTCCTCCCGGCTGCGGGGCTCAAGGCAATGGGCGACGAGGCCAAGGACTTCAGGGGTGACTTGAGGAGTGACTTGAGGGGCAACCTGGGGAGCGACTTGGGGGGTAGCCTGAGGATTAGGAAGGACTAGGCAAAGGCCGTCCAGTTCACTTTCCCAGACCGGGGCGGGGCGCCCTTTGGCCCCGCAAGCTTCGATCATCCGAAGCGTGCCAGATCCCCAGCTCTCGATGATCCCGGCCCGGTAGAAGACTCCGGCGATCAGCGGATTCCACGGCCTGGAATGGTGAGGGATGGTCAGGGCCTCCGGGGTCAGGCCGAAGTGCAGGCCCCCCGGGTTGCTGATCTCCAGGCGATTGTCGTACATGGCCACACTGATACTGCCGCTGGCCTGGGTGTAGTCCCGGTGGCAGATGGCGTTGGCCAGGGCCTCCCGGGTGACGGCAGGAAGGTAGGCCGGAGCATCCTCGCGCTCCCGCTTGCCTGTGACGAGGCTGGCAATCTGGTTGTGGTCCATCAGGAAGCTTGGTTGGGAACCCACCGGGCCCGGGCTCCTCAGCGATCTCGAACGGGTGCAGGTCCCTGGGGACTGAAGCTGCCAGCTGGCATCATGGGGAAGCCGCGTCCCGGCCCGCCAAGGAACCCCCATGCCCCCTCCCACCCTCCGCATCTACCACAACGCCCGCTGCTCCAAGAGCCGCTCCGCCTGCGCCCTGGTCGCCGAGGCTGGCCACGCGGCGGAGGTCGTCAACTACCTGGAGACGCCCCCGACGCGGGAGGAGTTCAAGGACCTGCTGCGCATGCTCGGCATGGCGGCCGGGGATCTGGTGCGCAAGGGTGAAGCGGTCTACCAGGAGCACTACGCGGGCCGGACCCTTTCGGAGGAGGAATGGCTGGACGCGCTGTGCGCCCACCCGATCCTCATGGAACGGCCCATCGTCGTCCGCGGTGACCAGGCCGTGATCGCGCGGCCGCCGGAACGAGTGCTGGAACTGTTCTAGTGTAGGTATATCGAATTACCGGAACCATCTTGCCCTGCCTTACGGGGGCAGTGAAGGTCCGGAGATCGCGAACGCCTCAGGCATCCAGGTTCATGCGGCCACAAGCATGGAAGCACAGACGGGGTGCCCTGGCGGGCACCCCGAGGGCTGAAAATAGGCTGGCGTCTCGGTTCCACGGGGCGCCAGCAATTGAAGG
>Ga0316217_10000306_pt1 | contig 71241 bp, 60 predicted proteins | sample 1anoAmetaG_FD_203633 | JGI IMG/M metagenome (GOLD analysis project Ga0316217, IMG submission 203633) | Freshwater microbial communities from Trout Bog Lake, Wisconsin, USA - 1anoA | ecosystem: Environmental > Aquatic > Freshwater > Lake > Hypolimnion/Profundal zone | place: USA: Wisconsin... | reverse complement strand
CTTGCCCATGAGGTCTTCGGGCTTCTCATAGCCCTTCAGCAGCTCTTTTAGGATTTCGGGTGTGATTGCCATGCTCCATGCTCCTGCAGGAAGGGGCTCACACACAAAATTTCTGACAGGCTCGCCAATCTGCAAATTACAGGCTGGTTGGCACCATCATTGGCTTTTTGTTTGCCGGGGATGAACGGGGATGAACGGGGATGAACGGGGCTGAAAAAAGATAAGAAAATATACTTGAAAGGTCACCGGTAGGCGGGGATGCCCGTCACTTCTTCGCCGATGATCAGGGTGTGCATGTCGTGGGTGCCCTCGTAGGTGTAGACGCTTTCCAGGTTGGCCATGTGGCGCATGACCGGGAACTCGTCCAGGATGCCGTTGGCGCCCAGGATGGTCCGGGCCTTCCGGCAGATTTCCAGTGAAACATTGACGTTGTTCATCTTGGCCATGGAGACCTGGGCGGGGGTGGCCTTTTCCTGTTCCTTGAGGCGACCCAGCTGCAGGGCGAGCAGCTGGCCCTTGGTGAGCTCGGTGACCATCCAGGCCAGCTTCTCCTGCTGGAGCTGGAAGCCGGCGATGGGCCGGTCGAACTGGACCCGGCTCCGGGCGTAGTCCAGGGCGCACTGGTAGCAGGCGTCGGCGGCGCCCAGGGCGCCCCAGGCGATGCCATAGCGGGCCTGGGTGAGGCAGGACAGCGGCGCCTTGAGGCCCTTGGCCAGGGGCAGCAGGGACGCGGCTTCGTCCACCTCCACGTCCTCCAGGACCAGCTCGGAGGTGACCGAAGCCCGCAGGCTCCACTTGCCGTGGGTCTCCGGGGCGGAGAAGCCCTTGGTGCCCTTTTCCACCAGGAACCCGCGGATGCCTTCGGCCGTGCGGGCCCAGACCACCGCCACGTCGGCCACCGTGCCATTGGTGATCCACATCTTGGTGCCGTTGAGCCGCCAGCGGCCGTTGGCCAGCTTCTCGGCGCGGGTGCGCATGCCCCCGGGGTTCGAGCCGAAATCCGGCTCGGTCAGGCCGAAGCAGCCGATCTTGCGGCCGGCGGCCAGCTGCGGGAGCCAGTGGTCCTTCTGGGCTTCGCTGCCGAAGGCGAAGATGGGGAACATGACCAGGGAGCCCTGCACCGAAGCGAACGAGCGCAGGCCGGAATCGCCCCGCTCCAGCTCGTACATCAGCAGCCCGTAGGCGGTCGGCGAAAGGCCCGCGCAGCCGTAGCGCTCGGGCAGGGTCGGGCCGAAGAAGCCCAGCTCGCCCATGGGTGCGATCAGATGGGCCGGGAAGGTCTGCGCCTGGGCATGGGCCTCGATCACCGGGAGCACCTCGCGGTTGACGAACTCCCGGGCGGCCGCCCGCACCATCCGCTCCTCCTCCGAAAGCAGCCCCTCCAGTCCCATGAAATCCGTCATATGGGTGAAATTCGCGTAGGCGCCGGACATGGTGCTCCTCCCCCTTGATGGTGCCACAATGGCGGAACGACTCCCCTTAATTGACCGGTCCGCTGTCCCCGAGGGCTTCCATGAACAACGGCATCCGACGCATCGCCATCTGCACCGGGGGCGGCGACGCCCCTGGCCTCAACGCGGTCATCCGGGCGGCCACCATCAGCGCCCTGGACCGGGGCTGGGAGGTCTACGGGATCCGGGAGGGTTTCAACGGCATCTTCTTCCCGGAACGCTACCCGGAGGGCGGGGTGTTCCGACTGACCCGGGACCGGGTCCGGGGCATCACCCACCTGGGCGGGACCATCCTGGGCACCACCAACAAGGGTAACCCCTGCCACTTCCCCATCAAGATGCAGGACGGCAGCGTGCGCGAGGTGGACCGGACCGACGAGATCCTGGAGTTCTTCGCCAAGCGCGAACTGGACGCCCTGATCTCGGTGGGCGGCGACGGCTCGCTCACCATCGCCAACGCCCTGGCCGAAAAGGGCCTGCGGGTGATCGGGGTGCCCAAGACCATCGACAACGACCTGGACAAGACCTTCACCACCTTCGGCTTCGATTCCGCCGTGACCTTCGCCACCGAGTGCCTGGACCGGCTGCACAGCACCGCCGAGAGCCACCAGCGGGTCATGGTGGTCGAGGTCATGGGCCGCTACGCCGGCTGGATCGCCCTGCATTCCGGGATCTCCGGCAGCGCCCACGCCATCCTCATCCCCGAGATCCCCTTCGACCTGGACAAGGTGGTCGCCAAGATCCGCTCCCGGGACGGCCAGGGCCGGATGTATTCCCTGATCATGGTGGCCGAGGGAGCCCAGCCCAAGGACGGCGCCCGGATCGTGGCCGCCGCCGCCGAGACCGGCCATGCCGAGCGCCTGGGCGGCATCGGCGAGCAGGTGGCCAAGGCGCTTGGCGAGCGGTCGGGCAAGGACGTCCGGCTGGTGGTCCTGGGCCACCTCCTGCGCGGCGGCAGCCCCACCACCTTCGACCGTCTGGCGGCCCTCCGCTTCGGCGCCGCCGCCGTGCGCGGCCTGGACCAGGGCCAGAGCGGGGTCATGGTGGCCCTGGCCATCGGCGGCGTGAACTACGTGCCCCTGTCCGAGGTGGCCGGGCGGATGAAGGGCGTGCCGCTGGATGGGGACACGGTCCAGACCGCCCGGGATCTGGGCATCTGTCTGGGGGACGACTGAAGCCCGGAAGCGGCCGCCGGTCCTGCGGGCCGCTACCCAGTTCCGGAAATGCCACGCCGGGGTCACGACAAGCCCAAACGCATCCGCGGTCGGGCACCGGCCATGAAAATACACTTTACATTTAGACGTCTATTTGGTAAGTCTACTTACATGATCGAAAGACCCTTCTGGCTCAATCGAATGGACCACGCCTGGCGGCAGGCGCCGATCGTGTGGCTCACGGGCGTGCGCAGGGCCGGCAAGACCGTTCTCGCCAGGTCGCTGCCGGACGCGGAATTCGTCAATTGCGATCTGCCCAGCAGCGCCATGCGGCTGGCGGATCCCGAAGCGTTCTTCCGGAGCCTTGCCAAGCCTTTGCTGATCCTGGACGAGGTGCATCAACTGCCGGACCCGAGCCGCCTGCTCAAGATCGCCGCCGACGCCTTTCCCGGCCTGAAGGTGCTGGCGACGGGGTCCTCGACCCTGGCAGCCACGGCCAAGTTCAGGGACAGCCTTACCGGCCGGAAACGCGAGGTGGCGCTGACGCCGGTCCTGGCGGAGGAGCTGGCCGCCTTTGGTGTGTCCGATCTCCCGGCGCGGCTGCTCCGGGGTGGGCTGCCCCAGCCACTGCTGGCGCAGGCGCGGGACCCGGAATTCTACGGGGAGTGGCTGGATTCCTACTACGCCCGGGACGTCCAGGAGCTCTTCCACCTCGGAAAGCGCTCTGAATTCCTGAGGATGCTGGAGCTGGTCCTGCGCCAAAGCGGCGGGATGCTGGAGATCACGAATCTGGCAAAACATACCGGGGTCAGCCGCGCCACGGTGGGCTCCTGGCTGGACATCCTCCAGATCACCCACGTGGCGTGCCTGGTCCGTCCCTTCGCGGAAGGCGGGCGCCGAGAGATCCTGGCCCAACCCAAGATCTACGGGTTCGACACCGGTTTCGTCTGCTATGCCAGGGGCTGGGAGGACCTGCGGCATGAGGATGCCGGCCTGCTCTGGGAGCACCTCGTATTGGACACCCTCCGCGCCGCCCCGTGCCCGAAGATCCACTTCTGGCGCGACAAGCAGCAACGGGAGGTCGACTTCGTCCTGCCCCGCGGGCGGGAGGTGGTGGACGCCATCGAATGCAAATGGAATCCGGACGCCTTCGAAATTCGAGGGCTCAAGGCCTTCCGGGAGAATTATCCCAAGGGCCGGAACTACCTCCTGAGCCCCGGCGTACGCCATCGCACCGTCCGGCGGGTGGGCGACCTGGAATGGGTGGACCTGCCCATCGAGGATCTGCGGGACGAACTGGCCCAGCATTCTTCCTGACGATGCCAGCCTCCAGCTGGTCTACCCCCCGCCTTTTGTCGGAATTGGCCGGGTGGTCGAGAATCAGTCGCAACTGCTGTATAAATATGCATTTAGGATGATGGCCCAGGGATTTCCGGCCATAATGGCGGGCATCCCTGGGGGAACCCATGCTGTTGGCCTCGCTGCGCGCGTACTCGGATGAACTGACCATCCGGCGGAAACTGATCTATGCCGTCGTCGCCCTGACCACCTCGGTGGCCGTTTGCGCATGCCTGCTCGCCAGTTTCCTGATGTACCGGGCCCAGACCGAAGCCCTCTGGACCAAGGGCGGCAACCTCGTGCGGATCCTGGGCTCGGCGGTCAGTCCGAGCCTGCAGAGCGACGGGATGGGCACCACGGTCAAGGCCACGGAGGCCTTCCTGGAGCAGATCAAGGGGGATCCGGACGTCAGCCTGGCCGCCGTGGTGGATATCCAGGAAGGCAAGGCGGAAGTTTCCCATCAGCGGGCCTTTCCGGAGGACGCCAAAATGGACGCCCCTTCCATTGCCCGGCCGCTCGCGGTGGCGAAGTCGGGGCGGTACCTGCAGCAGGGCTTCCAGGTCGTGGCCACCCCGGTGATGTTCGGCAGCCAGGCCTCCGAGAGCACCTACATCCTGATCGCGATGAACACCGACCGCCTGCACCGGGAACTGCTGGGCAGCCTGGGCTGGATGGCCGTCCTGGGTGGCATCCTGGCCGGGGTGGCGCTGGCCGCCGCGCGGTTGCTGGCGGACGCCATCATCCGCCCCCTGGATGCCATCGGCCGCCGGATGCAGGACATTTCCGAAGGCCAGGGCGATCTCACCGCCCGCCTGGCCGTGACCGGCAAGGACGAGATCAGCACCCTGTCCGGCCATTTCAACCGGTTCGTGGAGAACATCCAGGGGATCGTCCGGGAGGTCACCACCATTTCCGCCACCATCGGTTCGGGGACCCTGGAGATGAACGCGGGCATCACGGAAATGGCCTCGACGGCCGATGCGATCGCCCACGGGGCGGAAAAGCAGAAGCTCAGCGTCGAGCAGGCGACCGAGAAGGTCGGGACCATCGCCCGCGCCTCCCAGGTGGTCTACACCAACGTGACCGACGCGCTGCGGGTCTTCGGCCAGGCCCAGGAGGCGGCCGCCATTGGCGGCGGCGCCGCCGCCGAGGCGGTCCGGGGCATGGAGGCCATCCAGAGCGAATCCCGCCAGATCGGCAACATCATCACGGTCATCACGGAGATCGCCAACCAGACCAACCTTTTGTCCCTGAACGCCGCCATCGAGGCGGCCAAGGCCGGCGAGCAGGGCAAGGGCTTCGCCGTGGTCGCCGAGGAGGTCCGCAAGCTCGCCGAGCGCTCCGCCCAGGCCGCCAAGGAGATCACCACCCTCATCAACGCCTCCGGCACCAGCATCCACGCCGGGGCCAGCACCGTGGCCAAGGCCGGCAGCTCCCTGCAGACCATCCAGGACGCCATCCTGGCCAGCCGCGCCCGGCTGGACGCGATCGGCGGCCAGTCCCAGGCCCAGAGCCAGGACAGCGGCGCCGTGGTGGAGGTGATGTCCGGTCTCAGCGGCATCGCCGAGCAGAACGCCGCCGCCATGGAGCAGATGGCCGCGACCCTGCGGGAGACCGTGCGGACGGTGGATGAACTGAGCCACGTGGCCGAGCGCCTGAACGCGCTGACCTCCCGGTTCAAGGCCTAGCCAAACCTTTTTCCCATCGACCCGAGGGGCCGGATGCCTATATTTGGACTCGTTCTTGTCCGGATAGCCCTGTGGCCGGTTCCCCTTCCGGATGGTCCACCCGAGGCGGTCCTGACCGGAGGCGCCTCCCTTGACGCCGGCCGAAGCGGCCGGAGGAGGCGGGCATGCCCACCACGCTGGAATCCCTCCATATCGATGAAGCGAAGCTGAACGCGTTCATGGCCCACGCCCTGGAGGACATGGGGGCCGCGATGAACACGGGGCTGGTGATCATCGGGGACCGGCTGGGCCTCTACAAGGCCATGGCCGGCAAGGGCGCTATGCTCCCGGCGGACCTGGCGGCCGCGACCCGGACCGATGCGCGGTACGTGCTCGAGTGGCTGTCCGCCCAGGCGGCTGGAGGTTACGTCACCTACGACGCCACCAAGGGGACCTTCACCCTGCCAGACGAGCAGGCCTTCGCCCTGGCCATGGAGGACAGTCCGGCCTTCATTCCCGGGGCCTTCCAGGTGATCTCCGCCGCCATCAAGGATGAGCCGCGGATCGAGGAGGCCTTCACGAACGGCAAGGGGGTGGGGTGGCACGAGCACGACAGCGGGCTGTTCCAGGGAACCGAACGGTTCTTCCGCCCCAACTACGCCGCCCACCTCGTTTCCGAATGGATCCCGGCCCTCACGGGGGTCCAGGATAAATTGACCCGGGGCGGGAAGATCGCCGATGTGGGCTGCGGCCACGGGGCTTCCACCATCCTCCTGGCCAAGGCCTTCCCCGCGTGCAGCTTCACCGGATTTGACTACCACGAGCCTTCCATCCAGACGGCCCGGGAAAGGGCGAAGAAGGAAGGGGTCGCCGACCGGGTCAGCTTCGAAGTGGCGAAGGCCAAGACCTTCCCGGGGAAGGGCTACGATCTGGTGGCGATGTTCGATTGCCTCCACGACATGGGCGATCCGGTCGGCGCGGCCCGGCATGTCCTGGAGTCGCTGGACAAGGGCGGCACCTGGATGATCGTGGAACCCTACGCGGGGGACCACCTGGAACAGAATCTCAACGCCGTGGGGCGGGTCTTCTACGGGGCCAGCACCCTCATCTGCACGCCGGCCTCGAAGAGCCAGGAGGTCGGCCTCGCCCTGGGCGCCCAGGCGGGCGAGGCGAAACTCCGGGACGTCATCCTGGCCGGTGGCTTCACCCAGTTCCGCAGGGCGGCCCAGACCCCCTTCAACCTCGTCTTCGAGGCCAAACGCTGATCTTCAGCTGCTGAGTTCCCCGGCCACCTTCGCGGCCGTCTCGATGCCCCGCGCCAGCACGGAACGCAGCCTGCCGTCCTCGAGGACCAGCAGGCCGGCGATGGTGCAGCCCGCCGGGGTGGTCACGTCGTCCCGCAGGGTGGCCGGGTGGCGGCCGGTGGCCAGGACCATCTCGGCGGCGCCCAGGGTGACCCGGGCGGCCAGCTCCAGGGCGACCGGGCGGGGCAGGCCGCGCATCACGCCGCCTTCGGCCATGGCTTCCAGCACCAGGTAGATGAAGGCGGGGCCGCTGCCGGAGAGGGCGGTGACCGTGTCCATGTGCTTCTCTTCCAGTTCCAGCACCGCGCCCAGGGGGGCGAACACGGTCCGGGCCAGGGCCAGGTGGCCATCCTCGGCCAGGGGGCCCCGGGCCAGCACGATGGCGCCCTTGCCGATGGCGCAGGGGGTGTTGGGCATGGCCCGGATGATCGGGCAGTCGGGCGCCAGCGGGGCCAGGCGGGTGGTGGCGGTGCCGGCGGCGATGGAGATCACCAGGGGGTGGTGGTCGAGGGCCCCGCCGTCCCGGAGCTGGGTCAGGAGGCCCTGGATGTCCTTGGGCTTGACGCAGAGCACGAGGGTCGAGGCGCCGCGGGCGGCCTCCAGGTTGCCCATCGGCCGCAGGCCCATGGCCTCGGCCTGGGCGTGGGGCGCATGGGGCCGGCGGACGCCGATGCGCAGCGTTTCCGGGGAGGCCAGGCCGGTATTCAGGAGGCCGCCCGCGAGGGCCTGCCCCATGACGCCGAAACCGAAAAGGGCGAGGGAGGGTTGATCGCTCATGGAATTTTCTACCATGAAGGAAGGCCCTCCGCTCCTAAACGAACCCCGCAATCCCCGGTCCATTCTGTAAGCGGCCTTATGCCAATGGCCTGGAATGTGCGTCCGGTCCATTCGGAATTTGCTAGAATACCTCTGCTCACGATGTTCGGTATGGTCCTTTTTTCCCGGTCGAGCGTTTCTCTCCGGCATTTCATACAGGTATGGGTTTCCAATGGACGCAAACGAATCCGTCTTTCAATCGGTCCCCGCCAACGCAGGCTCGGCCATCCGCTGGAAACTCTGGATTCCCCTGGCCCTGGCCGGGGTCCTCGTCCTGACCCTGGTCTACCGCTGGGCCACCGGCGGGGCCAAGCCAGTGCCGGTGGCGCGCCCCGTGCCGGTGACCCTGGCCACGGCCCGGACCGGCGATATGCCGGTCAATCTGGCCGGCCTGGGCACCGTCGTCCCCACCGACGCGGTCACGGTCCGCACCCGGGTCGACGGCCAGATCATGAAGATCTACTTCCGGGAAGGCCAGATGGTGAAGGAGGGCGACCTGCTCATCCAGATCGACCCCCGGCCCTACCAGGTCCAGCTGCTCCAGGCCGAGGGGCAGATGGCCAAGGACCAGGCGGCCCTCAAGAACGCCAAGATGGACCTGGCCCGCTTCACAACCCTATGGAATGACAAGATCATCTCCCAGCAGCAGGTGGACACCCAGGTGGCGCTGGTGGACCAGGACGCGGCCGCGGTCAAGAGCGACCTCGGCGCGGTCGAGAGCGCCAAGCTGAACCTCACCTACAGCCGGATCACCGCGCCCCTGTCGGGCAAGGTCGGCCTGCGCATGGTCGACCAGGGCAACGTGGTGCACGCCAACGACGCCACCGGCCTGGTGACCCTGACCCCGCTCTCGCCCATCAATGTCTTGTTCACCCTTCCCGCCGACGATATCCAGGTGATCCAGGAGAGCATCCACGCCGGCAAGGCGCCGGCGGTCGAGGTGCTCGACCGGGACATGAGCAAGAGCCTGGGCCTGGGCACCCTCCTGGCAGTGGACAACCAGGTGGACACCACCACCGGCACCGTCCGGATCAAGGCCCAGTTCGCCAATACCGACGGCAGGCTGTTCCCGAACCAGTTCGTCAACGCCCGGCTGCTGGTCGACACCCTGCACGGCGCCCTGATCATCCCGGCCGCCGCGGTGCAGCGCAGCCCGCAGGGTACCTTCGTCTACGTGGTCAAGCCGGACTCCACCGTGGATCTGCGCCTGGTGGAGGTGCAGGTCACCGAAGGCGACCAGTCGGCCCTTAAGAAGGGGGTGGCCGCCGGCGAGAAGGTGGTCATCAGCGGCATCGAGAAGCTGCGTCCCGGCAGCAAGATCGTCGATGACGCCCAGCCCGCCGCCCCGGCCGCCGCGCCCAAGGCCTCCAAATGAATCCTTCCAGGCCGTTCATCCTGCGGCCGATCGCGACGTCCCTGCTCATGGCCGGGATCATGCTCATCGGCCTCCTCGGCTTCAAGCAGCTGCCGGTTTCGGCGCTGCCGCAGGTGGACTATCCCACCATCCAGGTGCTGACCTTCTACCCCGGCGCCAGCCCGGATGTGGTGGCCACGGCCATCACCGCCCCCCTGGAACGCCAGTTCGGCCAGCTCCCCGGCCTGAACCAGATGACCTCCAGCAGTTCCGACGGCAGCTCGGTCATCACCCTGCAGTTCGTGCTGGACCTCAACATCGACGTGGCCGAGCAGCAGGTCCAGGCCGCGGTCAACGCCGCCGGCACCTACCTCCCTTCCGACCTGCCCAACCCGCCCATCTACAGCAAGACCAACCCGGCTGACGCGCCCATCCTGACACTCGCCCTGTCCTCGGACACCCTGGCCCTGCCCAAGATCGAGGAGTACGCCGACACCCGCCTGGCCCAGAAGATCTCCCAGCTGCCCGGGGTGGGCCTGGTGAGCATCAGCGGCGGCCAGAAGCCGGCGGTCCGGGTGCAGGTCAACCCCGCCGCCCTGGCCTCGTACGGCCTCACCCTCGAGGATGTCCGGGCCGCCGTGGGCGCGGCCAACGTCAACATGGCCAAGGGCTCGTTCGACGGCAAGCTGCAGTCGTACGCCATCGGCGCCAACGACCAGCTGATGAACGCCGGCGAGTACCGGCCCATGGTGATCGCCTACAAGAACGGCAGCCCCATCGCCCTCCAGGACATCGCCACCGTCGTCGACCAGACCGAGAACACCCGGCTGGCGGCGTGGATGAACAGGACCCCGGCCGTGATCCTCAACATCCAGCGCCAGCCCGGCGCCAACATCATCTCGGTGGTGGACCGGATCAAGGTGCTCCTGCCGACCCTGCAGAGTTCCATCCCGGCCGCCGTCAAGCTGCAGATCCTGACCGACCGCACCACCACCATCCGCGCGTCGGTGGAGGACGTGGAGTTCGAGCTCATGCTCACCATCGCCCTGGTGATCATGGTGATCTTCCTGTTCCTGCGGACCTTTGCGGCCACCATCATCCCCAGCTTCGCGGTGCCGCTGTCGATCGTCGGCACCTTCGCGGTGATGTACGTCCTGGGCTACAGCCTGAACAACCTCACCCTCATGGCCCTGACCATCTCCACCGGGTTCGTGGTGGACGACGCCATCGTCATGATCGAGAACATCATGCGCTACATCGAGGAGGGCATGCCGCCCATGGAGGCGGCGCTGACCGGCTCGGAGCAGATCGGCTTCACCATCGTCTCGCTGACGGTCTCGCTGATCGCGGTGCTGATCCCGCTGCTGTTCATGGGCGATATCGTCGGGCGGCTGTTCCGGGAGTTCGCCGTGACCCTGGCCGTGACCATCATCGTCTCGGCCATCGTCTCCCTGACCCTGACGCCGATGATGTGCTCGCGCCTCCTCAAGAACCAGCACGAGAACGAGAAGGGCCGGTTCTACCAGTCCTCCGAGCGGGTCTTCAAGGCGGTGATCGCCTTCTACGGCCGGACCCTGACCGTCGTCCTCAAGCACCAGACCGCCACCCTGTGGGTGGCCGTGGGCACCCTGGGCTTCACGGTTCTCCTGTACATGTGGATCCCCAAGGGCTTCTTCCCGGTGCAGGACACCGGGGTGATCCTGGGCATCTCGGAGGCCCCGCAGTCGGTCTCCTTCCAGGCCATGGGCAAGCGCCAGCAGGCGCTGGCCGAAGTGATCCTGCAGGATCCGGCGGTGGAGAGCCTGTCCTCCTTCATCGGCGTGGACGGCACCAACACCACCCTCAACTCCGGCCGCATCCAGATCAACCTCAAGCCCCTGGAGGAGCGCAAGCTCAGCGCCAGCGACGTGATCCGGCGGATCCGCCCGACCCTGGAGCAGGTCCAGGGCATCAAGCTCTACATGCAGCCGGTCCAGGATCTCACCGTGGAGGACCGGGTCAGCCGGACCCAGTACCAGTACTCCATGGAGGACCCGGACGCCAAGGTGCTCAACGAATGGGTCCCCAAGTTCGTCGCGGAACTGGCGAAGAGCCCGATCCTCCGGGACGTGGCCAGCGATCTCCAGGACAACGGCCTGCAGACCCGGCTGGTGATCGACCGCGCCTCGGCGGCCCGGCTGGGCATCACCCCCCAGAACCTGGACGACGCCCTCTACGACGCCTTCGGCCAGCGGCAGATCTCGACCATCTACACCGAGCTGAACCAGAGCCGGGTGGTGCTGGAGACCATGGACGGGTTCCGGGAAGGGCCCCACGCCCTGGACAGCGTCTTCCTGCGCTCGGCCTCCGGCGGGTCCGTGCCGATCTCGGCCGTCACCCGCATCGAGAACACCTACGCGCCCCTGGCGATCAACCACCAGGGCCAGTTCCCGGCCGCCACCATCTCCTTCAACCTGGCCAAGGGGGTCTCCATCGGCGAGGCCGTGGAGGAGTTCGACAAGATCCGGGCCGGGATGAACATCCCCCGGAGCACCCAGTCCGAGTTCAAGGGCACCGCCCAGGCCTTCCGGGCCTCGCTGGTGAACACCCCGTTCCTGATCCTGGCCGCCCTGGTCACCATGTACATCCTCCTGGGCGTCCTGTACGAGAGCTACATCCACCCGATCACCATCCTCTCGACCCTGCCGTCGGCGGGCGTCGGCGCGCTGCTTTCGCTCATGATCTGCCGCACCGATTTCAGCGTCATCGCCCTGATCGGCATCATCCTGCTGATCGGCATCGTCAAGAAGAACGCCATCCTGATGATCGACTTCGCCATCGAGGCCGAGCGCAAGGAGGGCCTGCCCCCGGTGGAGGCCATCTACCAGGCCTGCCTGCTGCGGTTCCGGCCGATCATGATGACCACCATGGCGGCCCTGCTGGGGGCCGTGCCCCTGGCCATGGGCACCGGCGTGGGCGCCGAGCTGCGCCGGCCGCTGGGCATCGCCATCATCGGCGGCCTGATCTTCAGCCAGATGCTCACCCTCTACACCACCCCGGTCATCTACCTGGCCTTCGGCCGCGCCGCCCAGCGGCTGTTCGGGCGCCCGGCCCTGGAGCCCGTGGAAGCTGAAGCGAAATGAGCATTTCCTCGCCATTCATCCGGCGGCCCATCGCCACCTCCCTGCTGACCATCGCCATCGCCCTGGCCGGCAGCCTGGCGTTCAAGTTCCTGCCGGTCTCGCCGCTGCCCCAGGTGGAGTTCCCCACCATCCAGGTCAACGCCGGCCTGCCCGGGGCCAGCCCCGAGACCATGGCCTCCTCGGTGGCCACCCCGCTGGAGCGGCAGTTCGGGCGCATCGCCGGGATCACCGAGATGACCTCCAACAGTTCCCTGGGCGGCACCGGCGTCACCATGCAGTTCGACCTGAACCGCAACATCGACGCCGCCGCCCGGGACGTCCAGGCCGCCATCAACGCCGCCCGCGGCCAGCTGCCCGCCAACCTCCCCAGCAACCCCAACTACCGCAAGATCAACCCGGCCGATGCGCCGGTGCTGCTGTTCGCCCTCACCTCCGACATCGTGCCCCGGGCCCAGATGTACGACCTGGCCTCCAAGATCCTCCAGCAGAAGCTGAGCCAGGTGCCGGGCGTGGGCCAGGTGTTCGTCTGGGGCAGCGCCCTGCCCGGGGTCCGGGTCGAGGTCGATCCCAACGCCCTCCAGGCCCGGGGCCTGGCCCTGACCGACGTCGCCGCCGCCCTCAAGTCGGCCAACGTCAACCGGGCCAAGGGTTCCCTGGTGGACGGGGACAGCACCAGCTCGATCAACACCACCGACCAGATGCTCAAGGCCAAGGACTACGGCGACACCGTGATCTCCTTCAAGGCCGGGGCGGCGCTGCTGGTCAAGGACGTGGCCCTGGCCCGGGATTCGGTGGAGGACCTGCGCAACGACGGCCTGACCAATGGCAAGCCCTCGGTCATGGTGGTCATCTTCCGCCAGCCCGGGGCCAACATCCTGGATACCGTGGACCGGGTCCGGGCCCTGGAGGACCAGCTGCGGGCCTCCCTGCCGCCCACGGTCCAGTTCAACGAGGTGCTCGACGCCACCCAGACCATCCGGGCCTCGGTCAAGGACGTCGAGCGCACCCTGGTGATCTCGATCCTGCTGGTCATCCTGGTGGTGTTCGTGTTCCTCCGGGACTGGCGCTCCACCCTGATCCCCAGCGTGGCCGTGCCGATCTCCCTGGTCGGCACGTTCGGGATCATGTACCTCCTGGGCTACAGCGTCGACAATCTGTCCCTGATGGCCATGACCGTGGCCACCGGCTTCGTGGTGGACGACGCGATCGTGGTGGTTGAGAACATCACCCGGCACCTGGAAGGGGGCATGCAGCCGCTGGAGGCGGCCATGGTGGGGGCGGGGGAGATCGGCTTCACGGTGCTCTCGATCAGCATTTCCCTCTGCGCCGTGTTCATTCCCATCCTGCTCATGGGCGGCATCGTCGGCCGGCTGTTCCGGGAGTTCGCCGTCACCCTGTCGGTGGCCATCCTCATGTCCATGGTGGTCTCTCTGACCACCACCCCCATGATGTGCGCCAAGCTGCTCCGGCCGGTCAGCGAGGCCCGCCACGGCAAGCTGTTCCAGGCCACCGAGCGCGGCTTCAACACCATCCTGGGCTTCTATGAGCGGACCCTGGGCTACGTGCTGCGCCACCCGCGCGCCACCCTGGCGGTCGCCCTGGCCACCCTGGCCGCCACCGGCGTCCTGTTCTACGCCGTGCCCAAGGGCTTCTTCCCCCAGCAGGACACCGGCCGCATCATGGGCGCCATCCAGGCCGACCAGACCATCTCGTTCCAGGCGATGCAGGGCAAGCTGCGGGATTTCGTCAAGATCTGCCAGGCCGACCCGGCGGTGGACGCCGTGACCGGCTTCGTCGGCGGCGGCGGCACCACCAACACCGGCCGGCTGTTCATGTCCCTCAAGCCCTTCGACAAGCGCACCGCGACCGCCGACGACGTCATCAACCGGCTGCGCGGCAAGCTCTCCGGAGTCTCCGGTGCCAGCCTATATCTCCAGGCGGTGCAGGATATCCGCATCGGCGGGCGGGGCGGCAACGCCCAGTACCAGTACACCCTCCAGGGCGACGACGCCAAGGAGCTGTTCACCTGGGCGCCCAGGATGTTCCAGAAGGCCCGGAGCCTCAAGGAACTCACCGACGTCAACACCGACCAGCAGAACAAGGGCCTGCAGGCCACCGTGGTGGTGGACCGGGCCAGCGCCAGCCGGCTCGGGGTCACCTCCGCGATGATCGACGCCACCCTCTACGACGCCTTCGGCCAGGCCCAGGTGTCGACCATGTACACCGAGCTGATCCAGTACCACGTGGTGATGGAGGTGGCGCCCAGCTACTGGCAGAACCCCGACTCACTCAGCCGGATCTTCGTGCATTCGAAGACCGGGGCCCTGGTGCCGCTCTCGGCCTTCGCCCATTTCAGCAACGAGAACACCCTCCTGGCGGTGGCCCACCAGGGCCAGCTGCCGGCGGTGACCATCACCTTCAACCTGGCCCCCGGCGTGGCCCTGGGCGACGCCGCCGCGGCCATCGAGAAGGCCGCCGAGGAGATCCGCCTGCCGGCCTCGATCCACGGCAACTTCATGGGCACCGCCCAGGCCTTCAAGGCCTCCCTGGCCAACGAGCCGATCCTGCTGGCCGCGGCCATCCTCGCGGTCTACCTGGTGCTGGGGATCCTCTACGAGAGCCTGATCCACCCGATCACCATCATCTCGACCCTGCCCTCGGCCGGGGTCGGCGCGCTCCTGGCGCTGCTGTTCTGCGGCACCGAGCTGAGCGTGATCGCCTTCATCGGCATCATCCTGCTGATCGGCATCGTGAAGAAGAACGCCATCCTGATGATCGATTTCGCCATCGAGGCCGAGCGCCGGGAGGGGATCACCACCGAGGCGGCCATCTTCAAGGCCTGCCTGCTGCGCTTCCGGCCGATCACCATGACCACCATGGCCGCGCTCCTGGGCGGCCTGCCCCTGGCCCTGGGCCGGGGCGCCGGCGCCGAGCTGCGGCGGCCCCTGGGCATCTCCATCGTCGGCGGACTGGTGTTCAGCCAGGTGCTGACCCTCTACACCACCCCGGTGATCTACCTCTACATGGACCGCCTGAGCCTGGCCTGGGCCCGGTTCCGCACCCGCCGCAAGCCGGTCCCGGCCCTGGAGAGTTGAATAAACCGCGCGTCCTGGGCATGATGGGTTATATCCTGGGATCGAGTAATGAATTTTTTATTCACACTGGCTGAGCCGATTTGCCGGAGGGCGGGATGACCCCGATGGCCGAGCCGCCCCGCGGTCCCAACGAGCTGTACCTCAGCGAGCAGCGGTTCCAGGCCATCTACGATTCGGTGAACGACGGGATCATGATCCAGGACGTGGACACCGGCGCCATGCTCGACGTGAACCGGCGCATGTGCGATTGGCTGGGCTACAGCCAGCAGGAACTGCTGGTGAGGGACCTGGGCAGCCTGGCCCTCGGGATCTGGCCCTACACGCCCGAGGTGGCGCTGGAATGGAGCCTCAAGGCCATCGAAGGGGTCCCACAGACCTTCGAATGGCTGTGCTCCAGCCAGTCCGGGAACCTGATCTGGCTGGAAGTCAACATGCGCCGCACCCCCATCGGCGGCGTGGACCGCCTGCTCATCACCGCCGGCAACATCACCCAGAGGAAGCGCGTGGAAATGGAAGCCGCGGGCCGCCTCAAGAGGGCCGAAGCGCAGACCGCCGTCTCCCTCGCCCTGGCGGGGGTCGGCCCGGACATCGACGCCGCCCTCAAGCTCATCGCCCACCACATGGCCGCCTCCCTGGGGGATCTCTGCATCCTGGACCTGGTGGGTGACGACGGGCTGCTGCACACCGAGGTGATCAGCCAGTCCTATATCGGCGGCGAGACCCACCTGCCGGACCTGCGCACCCTGCCGCCCATGGGGGTGAGCGTGCTCGGGCCCGGACAGATCCTGGGGCCGGGCCGGGTGGCCGGCTCCGGCGAGGCCCTGCGCCTGGAGCAGAGTTCCTGGAAGGAGATCCAGGCCCTGCTGCCGGAGAACTTCCACCCCTACCTCGAGCATTTCAAGGTGCACAGCCTGCTCATCGTGCCCATGCGCACCGAGGGCATGACCATCGGCACGATCACCCTGGTCAAGGGCGGCTCCTCCCGCCCGTACTCGGTGGAAGACCTTTCGGCCATGCAGAACCTTGGCGACCGGGCCGCCCTGACCCTCACCAACGCCCGGCTCTACGCCAAGAACCTGGAACAGGCCAAGGCCCTCAAGGAAGCCAACCAGGAGCTGGAGAAGCGGGTCGAGGAGCGCACCGCCGAACTGGAGCGGGCCAACGCCAGGCTCCAGGAGATGGCCATGCAGGACGGCCTGACCGGCCTGGCCACCCGCCGCCATTTCGACGCCACCCTGGACGCGGAGGTGCGCCGGGCCCGGCGCACCGGCGGTTCCCTGGCCCTGCTCCTGGGCGACGTGGACTGCTTCAAGAAGTACAACGACCACTTCGGCCACCTGGCCGGGGACACCTGCCTGCAGATGATCGCCCAGGTCATGAAGGAGGTCTTCCGCCGGGTCGACGACCTCCCGGCCCGCTACGGCGGCGAGGAATTCGCGGTGATCCTGCCCGCCTCCTCCCCCGATCAGGCCGCCTTTTCCGCCGAGCTGTTCCGGAAGGCCGTGGAGGGTCGGGCCATGGCCCACCCACGCTCGGAAGCCGGCCCGGTCGTCACGATCAGCATCGGCATCGCGGTGGCCGAAGTGACCCCCGAAACCACCCCCGGCTGGTTTATATCTCGGGCTGATGAAGGGCTTTACATCAGCAAAGCCAACGGCCGGAACCGGGTCACCCTGGCCGACTGAACCCACCTGGCCGCACTGTCGTATGACTGCTTGGTAAATTAAATATTCCTTCAAGTAACTCCAATTGCGTTGTGCTCCTCCGGGATCTGCCGGATCATGGATGGCCCGATCCGTGGGCCAGGAGCAAACAGGTGCAAAATAAAGGACGTTGGAGTCTGCTTAATACCTCCTTCCTGCTGGGGACCCTCGGTCTGGCCATGGTGACGGTGCCCATGGTGTTCCGGCATTCCCTGGTGCACTGGGGCGAATGGGTGGCCTTCCTCGTGATGTTCTTCGCCGTCGGCCTGGGCGTGACCACCGGCTACCACCGGCTGTTCAGCCACCGGGCCTACCAGACCGTATGGCCGGTGCGCCTGGTCCTGCTCTGCCTGGCCTCCGCCAGCTTCCAGAACTCCGCCCTCATGTGGAGCAGCAGCCACCGCATCCACCACCGCCACGTGGACCAGGAGAAGGATCCCTACAACATCACCAAGGGGTTCTGGTACGCCCACTGGCTGTGGGTGATGGAGAAGGACGCCCCCGCCATCGAGGGCGTGGCCGACCTGGAGAAGGACCCGCTGATCCGCTGGCAGCATCGCCACCACTTCCTGATCGGCGGCATCGTGGCCCTGATCCCGGCGTTCGTCGGCTGGCTGCGGCACGACCTGCTGGGCTACCTGGTGATCGCCGTGCTGCTGCGGATCGTGGTGTCCCACCACACGACGTTCTTCATCAACAGCGCCGCCCACGTCTTCGGCACCCGCCCCTACACCGATGGCAACTCCGCCCGGGACAACGCCTTCCTGGCGCCCCTGACCTACGGCGAGGGCTACCACAACTACCACCACATGTGGCAGTGGGACTACCGCAACGGGGTCAAGTGGTACCAGTTCGACCCCACCAAGTGGCTGATCTTCGCCATGGCCTGCGTCGGCCTGGCCCGGGGCCTGCGGCGGGTGCCCGACGCCGCCATCCGCCGGGCCCGCCTGGCCATGGAGGAGAAGACCCTGCTCGCGCGCCTGGCCAAGGTCCGCAGCCCGCGGGGCGAGGCCCTGGACCAGCGCCTGATCGCCGCCCGGGCCCGCCTGGATGCGGCCCTGGGCCGGATGCAGGAGCAGATGGAAGCCTGGGAGGCCCGCAAGACCGAATGGAAGGCCCAGAAGCGCGAGGCCTGGACGGCCCGCAAGGCCGAGTGGAAGGCCGCCATGGCCCTGCACCGCCGGGAAGTCCGCGCCGCCTTCGGCGAATGGAAGGCCGCCCGCGGCGCCGCCCGCAAGGGCGCGTTTGCCTGATCGTGGATCAACTCCTCTGGAAGAAGTCGGGCTGGAATCCGGATGCGATTGGGGTAAGATTGAATCTGATTCAATCATGATTGAATCAGATTCAATCACCATGGTGTCCTGAAATCCCCTCCCCGGCTTCTTTTCCTCGGGTTACTCGCGTGAATTCAAATACTTCCGTTCATGGTTCGGAAATGCTCATCCTCGATGCCCTCCGAAACCGGCCCGAGGGCCTTGGACGGGTCGACCTTCAGGCCCTTGCCGGCCAGGCGGACCGTTCCGCACTGGCCTTTCGACGCACGCTGGATAAGCTGGTCGTTCGCGGGCTCGTGTACTCCAGCGGTCGTACCAAGAACCTTCGATACCATCTTGCCCCGGGCCCCAGGGACCTCCGTCCCGGGACCTCGCCAAGGATCCAGACCCCCCCCCGGGAGAATGGAGAGGTCTACCCCCCTCTCAGCCCCGAGGCTGAATCCATCCGCAAGCGCCTGGCGGAACCCCTGGGTCTCAGGGAGCCAGTGAGCTATCAGCGGTCATTTCTGGATGCCTACCGGCCCAATGAAACCTTCTACCTTCCCGGCTCCCTTCGGGAACGCCTGATGGTCGCAGGCGGTCCCATTGAACCCGGGCATCCAGCCGGCACTTATGCCCGCCAGGTCCTGGAGTACCTGCTGGTGGACCTGTCCTGGGCCTCGTCCAACATGGAGGGGAACACCTATACGCTCCTGGACACCCGGGAGCTGATCGCCAAGGGAAGGGTGGCCGATGGCAAGGATCACCGGGAAACCCAGATGATCCTGAACCACAAGGCCGCCATCGAATACCTGGTGGAATCGGCCGAGGGCCTCGCACCCGCGCCCGGGGTCGTCAAGAACCTGCATGCCCTGCTGATGGACAATCTGCTCGGCAACCCCATGGATGAGGGGCGCCTGCGGTTGGCGCCCGTGGCGATCCAGGGGACCACCTACATACCCACCGGGGTGCCGCAGGTGATCGAAGAGTGCTTCCGCCAGATCCTCAATACGGCGGCCGCCATCCAGGATCCCTTTGAACAGGGCTTTTTCCTGCTGGTACATCTTCCCTATCTGCAACCATTTCTCGATGGGAACAAACGAACGGCCCGGCTTTCGGCGAATATCCCGTTCATCCGCGCCAATTGTGTTCCGATCACCTTCATGGATGTGGACCCGGCCGCCTTCACCGACGGGATGATCGCAGTCTATGAAACCAATCAGGTTTCGTTGCTCCGTGACGTCTTCGCCTTTGCCTACGAGCGCTCCTGTGCGCGATTCAGCGCAGTCCGGAAGGCGCTGGGCGAGCCGGACCCATTCCGCCTGAAATGGCGGGGCGAGCTCAAGACCCTGGTCCGGGAGGTGATCCTGGCCGGTGAACATGGCGGGCCGGCCGCGGCACGAATCCAGGCCTTTGCCGAGGCGTTCCTTCCCAGGGAGGCTCAGGCGCGGTTCCAGGCGGTCGCGGAAACCGAACTGGCGGGGCTGCACGAGGGGAATTTCGCCCGCTACCAGGTACGGCCTTCCCAATTCTCCGCGTGGCAAAGCCAGGCCGTCCCGGAATAGGTGACCCCTCAGCCCGCCCTTCGCTCCGGTGAGTATTCGCCCAGGGTGCGCACCTGCCCGTCCGGGGCCTGCTCCTCCAGTTGCACCTTGAACCCCCAGAGGAACCCCGTGTGCGCCAGGACCGCGGCCCAGTCGGGATCCAGGTCGCGGCGCTGGCGGCTGAAATAGCGCAGGGTCAGGCTGCGGTCGCCGCGCAGGTCGACGTTCCAGACCTGGATGTTGGGCTCGCGGTTGCCCAGGTCGTACTGGTCGGCCAGGGCCCGGCGCAGCTCCCGGTAGCCGGGGTCGTCGTGGATGGGGCCGATGCGCAGCTTGGCCTCGGCGTCGTCGTCCCGGACCAGGAACAGGCGGAATTCGCGCATCAGCCTGGGCGACAGGAACTGGGCGATGAAGCTCTCGTCCTTGAAGTTGGCCATGGCGAAGGCGAACACCTCCCGCCAGGGCCGGCCGGCGACTTCCGGGAACCACTCCCGGTCCTCGCCCGTGGGGCGGTCGCAGATCCGCTTGAGGTCCCGCCACAGGGCGAAGCCCAGGGCGTAGGGGTTGATCCCCGAGTACCATTCGCTGTTGTAGGCGGGCTGGTTGAGGACGTTGGCGTGGGACTGGAGGCACTCCAGCATGAAGCCGTCGCCCACCAGCCCGTGGTCGTAGAGGCCGTTGAGCAGGGTGTAGTGCCAGTAGGTGGCCCAGCCTTCGTTCATGACCTGGGTCTGGCGCTGGGGGTGGAAGTACTGGGCGATCTTGCGCACGATCCGCACCGTCTCGCGCTCCCAGGGTTCCAGCAGGGGGGCGTGCTTCTCGATGAAGTAGAGCAGGTTCTCCTCGGGCTCGGCGGGGAAGCGCTGGCCCTCGCTGGGGGCCTGGCGCTCCCGGGCCGCCGGCAGGGTGCGCCAGAGGGCGTTGACCTGGTCCTGCTGGTGGCTGGCCCGCTCGCGCTGGCGCTGGCGCTCCTTCTCCAGGGACAGCTTGGGGGCCCGGCGGAACCGGTCCACGCCGACGTTCATCAGGGCGTGGCAGGCGTCCAGCAGGCGCTCCACGGCGTCCACGCCATGCCGCTCCTCGCACTCGGCGATGTAGTTCCGGGCGTAGACCAGGTAGTCGATGATGGCGTTGGCGCAGGTCCACTGGCGGAACAGGTGGTTGCCCCGGAAGAAGGAATTGTGCCCGTAGGCGGCGTGGGCGATCACCAGGGCCTGCATGGGCAGGCTGTTCTCCTCCATCAGGTAGGCGATGCAGGGATCGGAGTTGATGACGATCTCGTAGGCCAGGCCCATCTGGCCGCGCTTGTAGCGGCTCTCGGTCGCCAGGAAGTGCTTGCCGAAGGACCAGTGCGGGTAGTAGACCGGCATGCCGATGGAGGCGTAGGCATCCATCATCTGCTGGCTGCCGATGATCTCCAGGGAGTGCGGATAGCACTCCAGGCCGTATTCCGTGGCCAGGCGGCCGATGGCGTCGTCGTAGGCGGCGATGGCCTCGAAGGTCCACTCGGAACCGGAGGGCAGGGGGGTGTCCCGGATGACCATGTCAGGCCCTCTTCTTGAAAAGGTCGTGGAAGACGGGGTAGATCTCGTTCGCGGCCGTGATCCGCCGCATGGCGAACCGGCCCGGGTTGGCGGCGCAGACCTGGGCGTACTCGTGCCAGAGGTTCTGGGGCTTGCCCTGGGAGATCTCGATGTAGGCGAAATACTGGACCAGCGGGATGATCGCGCCGCCCATGAGATCCAGGCAGATGGAGGAGTCCTCCTGCCAGTTGTCGCCGTCCGAGGCCTGGGCCCCGTAGATGTTCCAGACGCTGCTGCTGTACCGCTCCTGGATCACCTGCAGCATCAGCTTGAGGGCGGTCGACACCACCGTGCCGCCGGATTCCCGGGAGTGGAAGAACACCTGCTCGTCCACCTCCTCGGCCACGGTGTGGTGGCGGATGAACACCACGTCGATGCGCTCGTAGTTGCGCTGCAGGAACAGGTACAGCAGGGTGAAGAAGCGCTTGGCGACATTCTTCTTGGGCTCGTCCATGGAACCCGAGACGTCCATCAGGCAGAACATCACCGCCTGGGTGGAGGGCTGGCTCGCCCGTACCCGGTGGTGGAAGCGCAGGTCGAAGGTGTCCAGGAACGGGATCGCGCCCAGCTTGCGGCGCAGGGCGAGCAGCTCGGCCTTGAGCTTGCCGGCCTCCCAGGACTCCTCGCCGCCCCGCTTGAGTTCGTCCTCCAGCTCCGCCTCCAGTTCCCGGACCCGGGCCCTGGCCGCCCCGGAGCTGCCCAGGCGGCGCCCGGCGGCGCCGCGCATGGTGCGCACGAAGCTGATGTTGGCCGGGACCCCGGTCTGGGAGTAGCCGGCCCGCTGCCAGCGCTGCTCCTTGACCGCGGCCAGCTGGCGCTTGACCAGGTTGGGCAGGGCCAGCTCGTCGAAGAACAGCTCCAGGAACTCCTCCCGGCTCAAGGTGAACACGAACGAATCGAGGCCTTGCCCGTCCGGGCTGGCCTTGCCCCCGCCCTGGCCCTGGCCGGACGGGGGCCGCTCCACCAGGTCGCCCGTGGAGAAGGCGTCGTTGCCCGGGTGCACCCGCTCGCGGATGCCGCCCCGGCCGAGCGCGAACTGGGGCTCGTTGAGGTCCTTGGCCGGGATGGCGATCCGGTGGCCGTCCTCGAGGTCGCGGATGCCGCCCTGGTCCACCATGTCGGCCACGGCCTTGCGGATCTCGTGGCGGAACCGGCGGAGGAAACGCCCGCGGTTGACCGAATTCTGGTTCCGGCGGTCGGCGCGCCGGTCGACGATGCGGATCATGACGACTTGCGCACCCGCAGGTACCAGTCGCAGAGCAGCCGGACCTGCTTTTCGGTATAGCCCTTGCTGGTCATGCGGTCGACGAAGTCCTGGTGCTTCTTCTGCTCCTCGGCGCTGCCCTTGGCGTTGAAGGAGATCACCGGCAGCAGCTCCTCGCTGCTGGAGAACATCTTCTTCTCGATCACGCTCCGCAGCTTCTCGTACGAGGTCCAGGCCGGGTTCCGGCCGTCGTTGCGGGCCCGCGCGCGCAGGACGAAGTTCACCACCTCGTTGCGGAAGTCCTTGGGGTTGGCGATGCCCGCGGGCTTCTCGATCTTCTCCAGTTCGTCGTTGAGGGCGCCGCGGTCGAGCATCTCGCCGGTGTTGGGGTCCCGGAACTCCTGGTCCTGGATCCAGAAGTCCGCATAGGTGATGTAGCGGTCGAAGATGTTCTGGCCGTATTCGGAGTAGCTCTCCAGGTAGGCGGTCTGGATCTCCTTGCCGATGAACTCGGCGTAGCGGGGCGAGATGAACTCCTTGATGTAGCGCAGGTACTGGTCCTCCACCGCCGCCGGGAACTGCTCCTGCTCGATCTGCTGTTCCAGGATGTACATCAGGTGCACCGGGTTGGCGGCCACCTCCCGGTGGTCGAAGTTGAACACCCGGGAGAGGATCTTGAAGGCGAACCGGGTGGAGAGCCCGGTCATGCCCTCGTCGACCCCGGCGAAATCACGGTATTCCTGGTAGCTCTTGGCCTTGGGGTCGGTGTCCTTGAGGTTCTCGCCGTCGTAGACCCGCATCTTGGAATAGATGCTGGAGTGGTCCGGATCCTTGACCCGGCTCAGCACCGAGAACTGGGCCAGCATGCGCAGGGTGTCGGGGGCACAGGGGGCCTGGGCCAGCGAGGAGTTGTCCAGGAGCTTGCGATAGATCTGCACCTCCTCGGTCACCCGCAGGCAGTACGGGACCTTGACGATGTAGATGCGGTCGAGGAAGGCCTCGTTGTTGCGGTTGCCCTTGAACGACTGCCATTCCGCCTCGTTGGAATGGGCGAGGATCAGGCCGTCGAAGGGGATCGCGCCGAAACCCTCGGTGCCCTTGTAGTTGCCCTCCTGGGTGGCGGTCAGCAGAGGGTGCAGGACCTTGATCGGCGCCTTGAACATCTCGACGAATTCCAGCATTCCCCGGTTGGCCAGGCACAGGCCGCCGGAGTACGAATAGGCGTCGGGATCGTTCTGGGAGCAGGTCTCCAGCTTGCGGATATCGATCTTGCCGACCAGGGCCGAGATGTCCTGGTTGTTCTCGTCGCCGGGTTCGGTCTTGGCCACGCCCACCTGGGAGAGCACCGACGGGTAGCGCTTGACCACCCGGAACCGGGTGATGTCCCCGCCGAATTCGTGCAGGCGCTTGACCGCCCATGGGCTCATCACCGAGGTGAGGCAGCGCCGGGGGATGCCGTAATCCTCCTCAAGCAGGCGGGCGTCCTCGGCCGGGTTGAACAGGCCCAGCGGGGTCTCGTTCACGGGCGAACCCTTGATGGCGTAGAAGGGCACCTTCTCCATGAGACTTTTAAGCATTTCGGCCAGCGACGACTTGCCGCCGCCCACCGGGCCCAGGAGGTAGAGGATCTGCTTGCGCTCCTCCAGGCCCTGGGCGGCGTGGCGGAAATAGGCCACGATCGCCTCGATGACTTCTTCCAGCCCGTAGAAATCCTTGAAAGCCGGGTAGATGCGGATCACCTTGTTGGCGAATATCCGGGACCGGCGCTCCACCTGGCGGGTGTCCACCAGCTCCGGCTCGCCGATGGCCATGAGCATGCGCTCGGCGACATTGGCGTAGGCGCTGGGATCGCGGCGGCAGAGTTCCAGATATTCCTGAAGGGACATCTCCTCTTCCCGGGCCGATTCATACCGGTTCTGGAAGCGGTCGAATATGGACATGGAGACACTCCTGGCGTGACGGGACGCCGGCAGCCGGTCCGGAGGCGGGAACCGGGGGTAAATGAATAAACAATATTCTGGTTTTGAAGGTTAGGCCCCCCGCCGCCCCCGTCAAGCATCCGGTCCGGACTTTTACGGGCTAATATCGGATACGGCAAGAATGTGGGGGATGGATGACGGTGATGGTGCTGGCCGCCCTGGTGGCGTCCCTGCTGATGATGGTGGGAGCCTGCGGGGCGGCGGCGCTGCGGCTGCCGCCCGCGGTCCCGCTGCTGCTGCTGGTCCTGGGCCTGGCCGGCTGCGCCGCCGTGGCCGCCTTCCTTCGCCAGGCCCTTCGTCAGTTCGCGGTCCGGGGCGCGGCGATGGCACGCGAGCGGGACGCCAGCCAGGCGCTGGCCGAAGGCCTCCAGGCGGTCCTGGACGGCCCCACCGAAGGGCTCCTGGCGCTGGACGCCGAAGGCCGGAGGATCCGCCACAACCAGGCCTTCGCGGCCCTCTGGGGGCTCCCGGGAAGCCTCCTGGCCGCAGGTGACCCGGGGCGGGTCCAGGATTTCATGCTGGGCCAGCTCAAGGACCCGGAACGCTACCTTGGTCGTCTGCCCGGGCCCCTGGGCGCGGCTCCGGCCCCCGGTGCCGATCTCCTGGAGTTCTGGGACGGCCGGGCCCTGGAGCGCAACACCCGGGTCCTGCCCGGCGGGGGCCAGGTCTGGAGCTTCCGGGATGTCACCGCCCGGGCCAGTGCCGACCTGTTCGTGCACCGCCTGAGCGCGGCCGTCGAACAGAGCCCCACCACCATCCTCCTGACCGACACCGCCGGGACCATCGAGTTCGTCAACCCCAGGTTCACCCAGCTCACCGGCTACGGGCTTGAGGAGGCGCTCGGGAAGAACCCGAGGATCCTCCAGTCCGGGCTCACCCCGCCCCGGGTCTACGAGCAGCTCTGGGCCACGATCACCGGCGGCGAGGTCTGGGTGGGCGAGCTGCAGAACCGCAAGAAGGGCGGGGAGCTGTTCTGGGAGCGGGCCACCATCGCCCCGCTGCGCAACGACGGCGGGGTGATCACCCACTACATGGCGCTCAAGGAGGACATCACCGTCCAGAAGCAGCTCGAGCACCAGCTGCGCCACTCCCAGAAGCTGGAGGCGGTGGGCCTGCTGGCCGGGGGCGTGGCCCACGACTTCAACAACGTCCTGCAGGTGATCAACGGCTACGGCACCCTCATGCAGCTGGCCCAGGCCCCCGACGATCCGCACCGGGCCAGCCTGGAGCAGATCCTCAAGGCCGGCGATCGCGCCGCCCAGCTCACCCACAGCCTGCTGGCGTTCAGCCGCAAGCAGGTGATGAACAAGCGGACCGTGGATCTCAACGGCGTGGTGGCCAGCGTCGAGAAGCTGCTGCGGCGGATCATCGGGGCGGACGTGCAGCTCACCGTCGAGCGGCTCGACCGGGCCCTGCCGGTGCACGTGGACACCGGCCAGATCGAGCAGGTGCTGCTCAACCTCGGCAACAACGCGAGGGACGCCATGCCGGCCGGCGGCACCCTGGCCATCGCCACCCGGGAAGCCCGGCTCGACGAATCGTTCCGGCTCGCCCACGGCTTCGGCAAGCCGGGCCCCTACGCGGTCCTGCGGGTGGAGGATTCCGGCGAAGGCATGGACGAGGCCACCCGCAGGCGGGTCTTCGACCCCTTCTTCACCACCCGGGAACTGGGCCGGGGCACCGGCATGGGCCTGGCCTCGGCCTACGGGATCGTCAAGCAGCACGACGGCTACATCCTGGTGGAAAGCCAGGAGGGGCGGGGCTCGGTCTTCGAGGTGCTGCTGCCCCTGGAGGAGGGCCTGCCGGCCCCCGGCGCCCCCGACCCGGCGCAGGAAAGCCGGCTCCGGGGCACCGAGACCATCCTCGTGGCCGAGGATGAGCCCGGGGTCCGCACCCTGGTCGAGCTGGTGCTCCGGAAATTCGGCTACGACGTGCTGCTGGCCGCGGACGGCCAGGAGGCGGTGGACCGCTGCCACGACGGCATCGCCCTGGTGCTCATGGACCTGATCATGCCGCGCAAGAGCGGCCGGCAGGCCAGCGAGGAGATCCGGGCCAGCTACCCGGAGGTCAAGGTGCTGTTCACCAGCGGCTACGCCCCGGACTTCCTCCAGACCCGGGGCGAACTGGAGCCGGGCATGGCCCTGGTCATGAAGCCGGTCCAGCCCCAGGTGCTGCTGCGCCGGATCCGGGAGCTGCTGGATCCACGCCCATAGCGGCCAGGGTCCGGCGGTCGCCGCGCTGCTCCAGGTGGGCGATCACCCTGGCCCGCCGCTCGGGACCGAGCCGCTGGCCCAATTCCGACTTGCCCGACACCCGGTCCATGGTCAGCTCGAGCACCGCCACGCCGGCGATGGCCTCCTGGTAGAGCGGATCGGCCGCGGTGATGGGCCGGTAGCCGCCTTCGGGCTGGAGCTTGGCCATGACCGCGTCCAGCGCCCGCGCCTTGCGCTCCGGATCGTCGACCCGGGTGACCTGGCCGTAGACCAGGACCGACTTGAAATACTGGGAGGCCGGGCAGGCCCGGACCGGGTCGGCGGCGTACGAGGGGATCTGGGCGTAGGCCTCCACCACCAGGAAGCTGGCCGTTCCGTTGCCCGCCAGGATGTCCATCTTCTCGCCGGAATGGGCGCCGTGGAAATAGAGCCGGTCCCCGTCCCGGACGAAATTGAGGGGCACCAGCACCGGTCGGCCGTCCGCGGAGACCAGGCCGAGGGTGCCCCATTCAGCCCGGTCGAGCAGTTCCATGATTTCGGCGTCGTCGGCCCATTTCTTTTCTTTTCTGCGCATGGATGATTCCCGGGAAGTCCTCTCCCCAGCTTAACGCGTCGCCTGGGCACCTATTAACTGAACGATTCATACATCTCCTGTGGACGGCGCCGCCATTCCGGCCGCGACCCTCCGGAATCGGAGTGACCATGATCAGCGACAGCATCCAAAGCGCCCTGAACGCCCAGATCGGGATGGAGCAATTCACCTCCCAGCTCTATCTGGCGATGAGCGCCCATCTGCACCAGAAGAGCTTCAAGGGCTTCGCCCACTGGCTCCGGGTCCAGTCGGCCGAGGAGGCCAGCCACGCCCTGAAGCTGGTGGATTTCCTCCAGGACCGCTACGGCCGCCTGGACCTGCAGGCGGTCAAGGCCCCCCCCACGGTCTTCGACGGCCCCACCAGCATCTTCGAATCGGTGCTGCGGCACGAGCAGGACAACACCTCGTCCATCAGCCGGGTCTTCGAACTGGCCCACTCCGAGCAGGACCGCGCCACGGAGATCGCCCTCCAGTGGTTCGTCACCGAGCAGGTGAAGGAGGAACTGGCTGTCGGCGAAGTGGTGGACCAGCTCCGCGCCATCGGCGAGACGGGCGGCGCCATCTGGTACATGGACCACCAGATGGGCAAACGTTAACCTGAAGGGAGCATCGTTCCTGGGAGGTCCCGGATGCTCCGTGACGAACCCTTCGAGCCGAGCCTCTTCAACCTCCCGCCGGTGCCGCCGCCGCCCCTGGATCCCGGGTTCCGGCCGCTGGCCCAGGGCCTGCGCGAATACCGCCGGGCCCTGGCCGGCCAGCGCCGCCGGGACCCGGTGGTCCTGGGCCTGGCCCGGCCCGCGGGCGGCGTCGCCCGGATGGAACTCGAGGTGTTTCCGGCCGGCGCCGGCCGGGATGCCGACAACCTGCGCTACCTGACCTGGATGCTCAACGGCCTGCTGTGGTCGCGGGGCGGCTCCCGGGCCCTCCTGGCCGGTCCCGCCGACCTCTGCGCCCGGGTCGCGGCGGAGTACGGGCCCGGCGGTCCCTGGCGGTTCGAGCGTGAGCTCATGGCGCTGGCCTTCGGGCGCCCCTTCGAAGCCGCGGTGGTCCCGGCCGGCGAGGTGCCGGACCCGGTCCACGCCGCCCAGGGCGTGGGCGGGCACCTGGAGGGCTGCCGGATCGGCTTCGACCTGGGGGCCAGCGACTACAAGGTGGCCGCCGTCCGGGACGGCACCACGGTGTTCAGCGCCGAACTCCCCTGGGACCCCAAGGTCCAGACCGATCCCGGCTACCACCGCGGCCACCTCGAGGCCGGGCTCAAGCTGGCCGCCGCGCACCTGCCGCGGGTGGACGCGATCGGCGGATCCTCGGCCGGGGTCATCGTCGACAACGAGATCCGGGTGGCCTCGCTGTTCCGGGCGGTGCCGGGGGACCGCTTCGAGGCCGAGGTCCGGCCGCTCTTCCTGGACCTCCGGCGGGCCTGGGGGGTGCCCCTGGAGGTGCGCAACGACGGCGACGTCACCGCCCTGGCCGGGGGCCTGTCCCTGGGCCGCACCGGCATCCTGGGCCTGGCCCTGGGCTCCAGCCTGGCGGCGGGCTACCTGGATCGCGCCGGACGGCTCACGGGCTGGCTCAACGAGCTGGCCTTCGCGGCCGTGGACGCCCAGCCCGGGGCCGGCGTCGACGACTGGTCGGGCCAGCCCGGCGTGGGCGCCGCCTATTTCTCCCAGCAGGCCCTGGCCCGGCTGGACGGCCCGGATCCCGACCTGCCCGGGCGCCTGCGGCGCCTGCAGGCGCGGATGGACCAGGGCGATCCCGCGGCCGCCGCGCGGTTCGAGACGATCGGCGCCGGGCTTGGCTGGACCCTCCCGTGGTACGGCGAGTTCTACGATCTGGACGAGGTCCTGATCCTCGGCCGGGTCACCTCCGGCGCCGGTGGCGAGCGGCTCCTGGCCGCGGCCCGGGCGGTGCTGGCGGCCGAGTTCCCGGAGCTGGCCGAGCGGATCACCCTGTCCCTGCCCGACGAGCGGAGCCGGCGGGTCGGCCAGGCCGTGGCCGCCGCCAGCCTGCCGGAGGTGGCGCCTTGGAAGTGATCATCCTGCCCGATCCGGAACGGGCCGCGCAGCTGGTGGCGCGGGTCGTCGCCCGGGAGCTGCGGGCCTGCCCGGAGCTGGTGCTGGGCCTGGCCACGGGCCGCACCATGGAGCGGGTCTACGCCCTGCTGGTGGAGATGGCCGGCAAGGGCCTGGACCTCTCCCGCTGCCGGACCTTCAACCTGGATGAATACATCGGCATTCCCGCCAGCCACCCGGGCTCGTACCGCTCGACCATGGATCGGCTGCTGTTCCGGCCGGTCGGGCTTTCCCCGGACCACAGCCACCTCCCCGACGGCATGGCCGCCGACCTGGGGGCGGAATGCCGGCGCTACGAGGCGGCGATCGCCGCGGCCGGCGGCATCGGCCTGCAGCTCCTGGGCCTCGGCCAGGATGGCCACATCGGCTTCAACGAGCCGCTCTCGGCCCTGCGCTCCCGCACCCGGGAGAAGGCGCTCACCCCGGCCACCCTGGCCCAGAACGCCGCCCTGTTCGCCGGCGATCCCGCCGGCGTCCCGCGCCGGGCCATCACCATGGGCGTCGGCACCATCCTGGACGCCCGCCGCTGCCTGCTGCTGGTGACCGGGGCCGCCAAGGCCGCGATCCTGGCCCGGGCGGTGGAGGGCCCGATCACCGCGATGGTCAGCGCCTCGGCCCTGCAGCTGCATGAGAACTGCCAGGTGGTCGCCGACGCCGCCGCCGCCTCCCTCCTGCAGGGGGTGGACTACTACCGCTGGGTGTTCGGCCACGAGCCGGAGTGGGCGGAGTTCCAGGATCTGGGCTAGGGCGGGGCCTCAGCCGCCGGCGAGTTCCTTGAGGATCTCCTGCTTCTGCCGGGTGTATTCCCCCTCGGTGATCAGGTCCTGCTCCCGCAGGCGCTTGAGTTCGCGAAGGCGGTCCTCGCGGCTGCGCGCGGGGTTGGCCGGGGCGGGCGCCACGGGGGCCGGGGCCGGGGCGGCCACCGCAACCGGGGCTGCCACCGCAACCGGGGCGACCGCAACCGGGGCGGGCGAAGGCGCGGCCGGCGCCACGGCCGGGGCCGGGGGCGGGGCGGCCAGGGCCAGGATCAGCCAGTCGGTCCGGGGGGACTCGGCCCCGGGGGCGTCCAGCTTCTCGGCCCCGGCCCTGGTCCGGGAGCCGTAGACGAACTGGGGCATGCGGTTCTCGAGGTTCAGTTCCAGGTGGTAGTCCAGCCGGGCGTCGTGGACGATCAGGTTGAGCCGGCCGTCCCTGGCGAAGAGCCGCGCCGTCACCGCGGTCGAGCCATGGAGCCAGCCCGCCGCCCGCTTCCAGGTGCTGTGCAGCTCCAGGTCCTCGCCGGGCCCGGCCAGGGCCAGGGCCTCCGCCAGGGGGGTGGCCAGCGCCGCCGCCTCGGCGGGCGCGAACAGGGGGGCGCGCTTGCGGTCGTCGAGGCACTGCACGCCGCCCAGCACCTGGGCCAGGACCGCCGGATCGATCCGGAGCGGCTGGCCGTTGGCGGGCGCCCCCTTCTCGGCGGGCACGATCCGCAGTGCGCAGTAGGGCGCATAGTCCCACTTGCGCCGGGCGCCCGTGGCCGCGAGCAGTCCGGGGATCACCGCGAGGGCCAGAAGGGCGGATGGGATGGGTCGCATGGTTGCCTCACGTGAGCGAAGGTTGGCGGTCCGAAGGGAGCATGGAAATCCTAGCATCCGCCCCGCCGGTTCAGGGCCCCTGCTACCCTGGATCCCCATGCCATTCGGATGAACAGGCGCATTTCATGAGCGACGCGGCAGGCCAGGATCACCGGAAGAGCCACCAGGAAGCCCTGCGCGGCCTCGAGGCGGCGCAGACGGGGGCGCGCCAGGTCCTGGAGGCCGACGCCGGGCTGCAGGACACCTACGGCAAGCTGCTGACCACCATGCGCCTCAGCGATTCCCGCCGGAGCGGGACGAACCCGAAGACCATCCCCAAGGCCCTGGCCTCGGCGCCTGAAGCGGTCCGCCAGGCCGCGGCCCTCCTGGGCCCCCGGGACGGGGTCGCCCGGGGCGTGATCGAGAACCTGACGCATTTCCGCCTGGACCCCGGGGCCCGGTTCCTGGCCGCCCTGGCCTGCGTCCAGGTCGAGCCCGGGCCGACCCTGATGCATCTGGCCCAGGCCGGACTGGACGCCACGGAGCATCTGCTGGCGGTCGCCGAGGAGGCCCTCCCGCGCCTGCCCGCGCTGGATTTCGAAGAGCAGAAGAAGGCCGAGATCGTCTACGCGGCCGCCGGCTCCCAGGACGAGCGGCAGGTGCTGGAGAGCCGGAGGGCCTTCAACGAGGCCCGGGGCGTCCGGTCCGCCCACATCCAGGAGCACGCCCTCCGGCATCTGCCGGAGGCCCTCCTGGCGGACCGGGAGGCCTGCTTCCGGGTCCTCCGGGCCGCCCTGGGCCGGGATCCCTTCGGCTCCCTGGAAGCCCTGAGGGCGATGGGCGAGGTCCGGCCCCTCCGGGCCCTGGACCTGCGCCAGCGGCTGGAACTCCTGGACCTGGCGGCCGCCCCCGGCCTGGGCCTGGCCTCCAACTACCTCGACCTGTTCGAACTCCCGGAGGACCCGGGCCTGCGGGAACGGCTCCAGGCGGTCTTCGTCACCGACCTCACCGCCGGATCGAGCATCTACGGGGTCTACGCGCTCGAGGGCGCGCAGAACTACCCCTTCGGCCTGCGCCGGATCGAGCCCGCCCTCCCGCGCCGCGTCAGCAACGCCGAAGCCCTGGCCTGGCTGCGCAAGGACGAGGTCCCGAGCATCCTGCCCACGTCCTACAGCGCCACCGAGATCGGCAACGCGGTGGACTTCCTCCAGGAGCGCGAGGTCCAGCGGTTCCTGGAGCTCCTGAAGGCGGACATCTACCTGGAATGGAAGGCCTGCTTTTCCGAGGCCAAGCTGCAGGTGGTCTTCGGCGACCTGGAACTCAAGATCCGCAACATCCTGTTCCTGGTGGCCAAGGCCCTGTTCCGGGAGAACGCCGCCTTCGAGCAGCTGCTCGCCGCCATCGCCACCACCTTCCCCGCCGCCCCGCCGGCCCAGGTCAGCCAGCTGGCCAGCCACCATTTCTTCCTCGAGGCCCTGGGCCTCAACCCGGCGATGCTGTTCGGCCTCCAGCGGGGCGCGCGGGCCCAGAAGGCGCCCATCGAGGAGGTGGACCTGTTCCGCCTGCGCTTCCTGCTCCACGTGGGCATGGCCCTCCACCTCCATGTGGGCGAGATCCTGTTCCAGAGCGTGCCGATCGCCTGGAACCTCCTCCAGCACCAGGGCGAGGGGGGCCTGGACGCCGTCGTGCAGGAGGTCGCCGGATTCTTCGACATCTTCGACCTCCTCCTGGTCCTGGCCGGGCCCCTGGTGCGCGACCCGGGCCTCTGGACCCTGCAGGTGGTCGAGGCCCTGGCCCAGGGCGCGGCCCAGGTCCCCCTGGACCGGCCTGGCGTCAACCTGGGCGTGACCCTGCGCCTGATGACCCGCGACGCCATCGGCCGCCACCGGGACACCCTGAACGGCTACTGCCTGCAGATGCTCCGCCGCCGCGCCGCCGCCGCGGGGCTCTCCCCGACCACGGTCATCCAGAGCCTCCGCCTGCCCCGGAGCCGGACCGACAAGCTGTTCACCTTCCTGGAGGAGGACCGCAAGCGCACCTAGCCGGGGCCCCCGGGGTCCCCGCCGTGCGGGATTCAGGATAAGATGGCAGTCGGCTGCATGTGGGTCCCGTAGCTCAGGGGATAGAGCGACCGCCTCCTAAGCGGTAGGTCGGCAGTTCAATTCTGCCCGGGACCACCAGCCTGACCGAGACGAAACCTGCATGAATAGTGGGTTTCGCTGAGTTACGTCCATGTCCAAGAACCTAGAGACCACCCAAGGGTGTGACCCGATTTTACCGTGTTTTCCGTCGTCGGGTCACAACATAGCCACAACTCTTTTGCCCTGAAACCTAATGGAATTAGGGTTTCTCCCGTGATGGGGCATTTGAGCCGGTCACAGGGGGTGGGGAGGGGTTTTTCTAGGATTCCCAACTCATCCCTAGAATGCGCCGGGTGGTCCACCTTCGAACCGGGTCCTACAGGGACCGGTCAGGGCTTTACCAGAAGGTGGGTAGGAGGATTTCCTATGGTACGAGCCACTTCAAAAACGACTCGTCCTCCCAAACAACTCCCAGGAACAAAGAGACATGGCAGTAGCCTTCCACCTGGAGACCATTCTCATCCACATACTTGACACGATATTTCAGGGTCCTGACGACAAGGCTCATGCAAACCTTGATGTCGACCACTTCCCAGCACTTTTTCTTGGCATACCGCCGGATGGCATCCTTGTTGGACTTGATCCAGAGAAGGATAAAACCAATGAAGCCGGAGATTAAGGCGAGGGGGAATAGGATGTTCATTATCGGGTTCACTCTGTAATGTTACGCCGAACATGCCTTCAATGCCTTGTTAAATCCAACTGACATCATTTCGCCATCCTGCGAAGGAATGAAGAGTAAGGCTTGAAGGATTCGGGGTCTGCGACATCCCAAAAAACTACTTCCCCCGTCGGCTTGAGGACGGCAAATCGGTCCAAGAGATTCGATTCTGTCCGGACCCGGACCCCACAACAAGGACCGTCATATCGGATCGCGAACAAGGCATAGCCAATCGTCTCCTCTTCCAAATCTACATAGAGGCATTTGGACGGGATTTGGGGGTAGACCTTATCGCGCCGGACAGCCGCGAGGATCATACTGGCGTCGCGGTCTACAGCACTATTGGGCGTTGCTTCTCCTTCCAGCGGGATTGCCTCTTGCCGTGCTCTACCGACCGTCCCTATGTTCATTTGCTCAAGGTCCAGGGTTGCTGTCAGGGTCTTTAGGTTGAAGACACAGAACCAGGAATCAACGTGGTGGTCGATATCTCCATACCCCAATACCTGTCACGAACAGATCATCCCCTTGGAGCATCCCCATGATATTAAAAGTTGGAACCTTTGTTCTCCAGGCAACCCTCCCTGATGGCAATTGGAGCTTGAAGACCATCCCGCCAGCCGAGTCCCCATCTCCGTATTCGACGTAAAGGATTACTCCTCCGGCGGTTGGTAGGTATGTGACCACTTGAACGTAGTCTTCAGGTCGGTGCTTCAGGACTGACCCGGTTTCCTTCGAGTCACCCGTCACAGTTAGAACCCACTTGTCGGTCAGGTTCATCCTCCAGGTGTCCACCTTGAAGTCGAATCCCGAGGGGTCGCTGGTCTTGTTAGACTTCTGTTCATGGGCACGAAGGAACAATTCTCCTGTCGATGCCGGTTCTGTAGGCGGTTGAGGCTGGGACCCAATCAGTTGGGTAGTTACGATACAAAAGGCGACGAAGAAGGCTTTGAGTTGCACAGGGCACCCATGGAGTTTGAAGGATAGTTGGAGTATGGACGGTGGAGTAGGTGAACATTGATTCATTTGACGAGGACAGGAAATAGCAATGACGAACTTGGATCCACATTCCTTCGCGTCCGATCTTTCGACCGTCCTCTCAGACCCCTCATCAAGTCGGGAAAAGGGGTTGATGAACGTTATGGCAGACCTCTGCGAGGCATGTGGGCCGAGACTCGGGGAACCTCAGTTTGGGCTACATGCCGCTCTTCGGCATGTGTTCAATTCTTCAACAATTCCAAGCGCCGTTCAGCGAGCGGTGGACATCAATCCGAACAACGCAAAACAGCTATTTCATGCGGCAAAAATGAAAGTTTTGAAGTCGAGAGGCACGGTGAGCGATTACCAGAAGACGAAGCTGAGGAATGATTTCCTGCGATACGCCAGAGAGCTGCATGAGTTGGGAATGCTGCGGGATGCAATCGAAGAAGTCAAAAGGGATCACGGGCTTTAGCAAGCCCGCATGATTGGAGCGCGACATGCGATTCTGCAAGGCCTTCCTCATTCCCCTCGTGTGCGCCCTCACGGCGTGCTCGGCGCCGGAAACGCGCCCGCGGCCGGATCGGAACGCGAGCGAATTCTTCACCACGCTCTATACGCGCATCGTCAATGAAGGCAAGTCGTATCGATTCGCGGTGGCGCTTCGCGTGGACAAGCCCGTGAATGGCGAGGCCCCATGGTTCGTGAAGCTCGACTATGAGGATCCCTCCAACCCTTCCGCGCATCTGATCCAGACCGGGAAGGTCGCGGTCAAGCAGGGGCCGATCCTCATCCATTCGCCCGTGTTCGCCAGGCCCCACAACAACAAGACCTACTCCATCCGGATGCAGGTCTTTGCCGATCCGGACATGACCCGGCTCATCACCACCCATCCCCTCGAGGTCCGCGTGGACATCGGGGATCCCGTGATGGCCATCATCCACCTGACCGGTGGCGAGAACACCCATCCTCCGCGTGACTACCGGGACTGATGAGCCCTTGAGATGGGGCCGAAGCCCCGGCCTTACATGGAACTTCCCTGGTTTCAAGAACAATGGGGAAAATGAACGATGCCGTTGACCGCCACGCTATAATTTCCCCATTCATTCCCAGCCCCAAAGAAAGGAGGAACCGGTCCGCGGGCGAGCCGTCCTTTTGTGGGCCGATCTGTTCCTGACCATGACTTCAGTGCGGCCCTCATGCCGGAAGTTGGGTTTTCCAGAGGTCAACGGGTATCCATCCCCTTATGGGAGGTCACCATGCATCGGATCCTAGGTTCAGCCGCAGGCCTGGCCTGCGTCCTTGCCGTGTCCCTGGGCTGCTCGGGCAGCCACCACTCCACCCCCGTCACCGGCGCCTTCGCGGGCGTCGCGTACGATGGCACCAAGAACGTCGCCTGCGTCTGGAGCGGCGTCACCCGGACGGACCTGACGGCTCCGGGCAGCGCCGCCGCCTCCTCGCCGGTCGCGGTCTCCGGTGGCACGACCTACGTGGCCGGGGCCTACTCCAACGGGTCGCGCCAGATCCCGTGCACCTGGGCGGGCGCCACCCGGACCGACCTGCCCGGCGGCGTCACCGCCACCGACAGTGCCTACGGATTGGCCGTCGCCGTGGCCGGCGGAACGGTCTACACCGCCGGCTACTACATGGACAGCACGAGCGGCACCAGCACGGCTGTGCCCTGCTACTGGAACGGGACGACCCAGGTGACGCTGCCCTGCCCGGGCACCTACGGCGCCGCCCTGGGCATCGCCGTCGTGGGCAGCACGGTGTACACCGTGGGCTTCTACGACAACGGCTCGACCTCGATCGGCTGCATGTGGACCGGGACCACCCGCACCGACCTGGCCGGCAGCGGCGTACCCGGATGCATTGCGACCTGCCTCGCCGTCGACGGCGGGACGATCTACATCGGCGGCATGGCCGGCAATGGTGTCACGGATGTGCCCTGCTACTGGACCGGGACGACCCTCACCCTGCTGCCCTACGGGGCGACCAACTGGGGCGAAGTCTGCGCCATAGCCGTGGCCAATGGGAACCTGTACACCGGGGGCGACTACTACGACGGTACCAAGAGTGTGGCCTGCTGCTGGACCGGCACCACCCGGACGGATCTGAGGGGAGACGGCACCCACGACGCCTATGTTTTCGCCGTGGATGTTTCATCGGGCACGCCCAACTGGGGCGGGGCGTATTACGATGGAAACACCAACCACGCCTGCGCCTGGCTGGGCGGTTCGAAAACGGATCTGCCTGGCATCGGATCCAATGATTCCATGATCCTCGATGGCTGGTGGATGGTCGACTGACGCGCCATCCGGGCCGACCTGCCAAAAGGCCCTCGTCTTGGTCCTCCGCGCAAATCACCACCCATGGGCTCAGGAGGCGGGTTTCAGCACCGTGCAGACCGAGGCGCAGATCGGTCCGCCGATGTTGAAGGTGGCGGCCGCCCGGGCATTGGGAACCTGCAGGGCCGGGGGGACCTTGCCCAGCAGCTGCCAGGCGCACCAGCCCACCATGGCGATGCCGGTGGCGCCGATCGGGTGGCCCTTGCCGATCAGGCCGCCGGAGGTGTTGAGGCCGCACGCGCCCCCGGGGGCGGCCCGGCCGTCCACCCAGTAGGCGGCGCCGCGGCCCGGTTCGGCCTTGCCGAGGACCTCGGTGCCGATGGCCGCCATCACCGTGAAGCAGTCGTGCAGCTCGGCCACGTTCACATCGGCCGGTTCCAGCCCGGCCATCTGGTAGGCCCGGGCCATGGCGCGGCGGGCGCCCGCCGGGCGCAGCAGGTCCCGGCCGGCGGTGAGCAGGGGGTCGGTGGCCTGGGCGTAGCCGGCCAGTTCCACGCAGTCGGCCCGGGCCACGCCCAGGCGGCGCAGGCCCTCCCCGGTGGCCAGCAGGAGGCCGGCATAGCCGTCGGTGATCTGGGAGCTGTCGTAGGTCTTGAGGGGCAGGCCCTCCACCAGGTAGCGGTTGCGCTCGCCGAGGGTGGCGGCCTCGTCCAGGGTCACCCGCACATCCTGCATCTGGGCGTAGGGATTGCTGTTGGCGTTGAGGTATTCCTGGCAGGCGATGGCCGCCAGGTCCCGCTCGGTCACGCCCCATTGGCGCATGTAGAGGTCCATGACTTCGGCGAACAGGTGCGGGGCGAAGATGGTCCGGCCGGGGCGGTCGCCCGGGTGGGAGAAGGCGCCCAGCACCTGCCCGATGAGCCGGCTGTCCATGCGCCCCTCGACGTCGCGCATCTTCTCGTAGCCCAGGGCCAGGCCGACCTCGCCGTCGCCCACCAGGAGCTTGTGGACCACGCTCAGGATCGCCCCGCCGCCGGAGGCGCAGGCGTTCTCCACCGTCTCGATGGGCTTGCCGCCCATGCCCGGCACCTGGGCCACCAGCCCGGCCAGGAGGCCCTGGCCGTTCAGGGAGAGGTTGCAGACCGCGGCGACCGAGGCCACGTCCACCTGGGCGGGGTCGGCCCCGGCCTGGGCCAGGGTCCCGGTGACGGCCCGGGACAGGATCTCCGGCACGCCCATGCCCATGAGCTTGCCGAACCTGGATTGATGGTAGGCGGCGATGTAGATCTTCCTGCGCATGGCGCCTCCTCCCGGCGAGGGTGAAGCAGTTTACCCGCGCCCCGGGGAAGGGATGGCCCTATTCTTGAACCTGTCCCCATCCAGCCGGAGCCTGCCATGGTGCCCCAGAAGGTCCAGACGATCCTCGCCGCCCACGGGCTGGAGGCGCGGGAGTTCGAGCCGGGCAGCACCCCCACGGTGGAACTGGCCGCCCGGCGCCTGGGCGTCGAGCCCGCCCGCATCGCCAAGTCCCTGTTGTTCAAGAACAAGGCCGGGAACCTGTTCATGGTGGTGTGCACCGGCGACAAGCGGATCAGCTCGGCCACCCTGCGCCAGGTGCTGGGCTCCAAGGTCTCGATGACCGATGCCGAGGAGACCGAGAAGGCCACCGGCTTCCGGCCCGGCGGGGTCTGCCCGTTCGGCCTGGAGGGGGTGGAGATCGTCCTGGACCAGGACCTGGGGCGCTATGCCACGGTGTTCCCGGCCGCCGGCAACGACGCCACCGGGGTGGCCGTGACCCTCGACCAGCTGGCCCGGATCACCGGCGGCCGCATCGCCGATTTCGGCGCGGCGGTCTGATCGGCCCCACGCTAACGGTCGAGGCGCTTCTGGGCGATGCTGAGGAATTCGGGGGGCGCGGGCAGGATGCCGGTGTCCGCGGCGACCCCCTGGCCCTCCTGGGAGATGAGGAAGTGCAGGGCCTCGTTCAGCAGCGGCTCCAGCGGCTGGCCCGGGGCCCGGTTCACATAGGCGCAGTAGAGGCGGGGCATGGGGTACTTGCCCGTGGTGACGTTCTCGGGGCTGGGGAATCTCGGCTCGGTGCCCTTGTAGGGGATGATCGGCAGGACCTTCACGGCGGCGTACCAGGACGCCAGGGAGCCGATGGCCAGGCCGGTCTCGTCGGTGGTGACCGCCTCCGCCAGGGCCCCGGAATCGTCCCGGGGCTGGATCCCGGCCCGGTATTCGCCCTTGAGGAGCACCGTGTTCTGGAAGGCGTCGCGGGTGGCGGCGCCCTCGGCGCGGGCGTAGGCGGTGATGGGCCGCTTGCCCAGGCCGCCGCGCACGCCCAGGTCGCCCCAGAGCACGGCGGCGGTCGGGGCGCCGCCGCGGCGCTCCTTGGAATAGACCGCGTCCAGCTGCTCCATGGAGATGGCGCTGATGGGGTTGTTCTTGTGGACGATGACGATGGTGGCGTCCAGGCAGATCGGGATGCGCATGGGCGCATAGCCGTACTTGGCCTGGAAGGCCTTGAGCTCATCCTGGGTCAGGTCCCGGGCGATGATGATCAGGGAGCGGGTGCCGTCGATCAGATCCCGGGCGGCCTCCTTGCTCAGCTTGGGCGCGTAGGCCAGCCGCGCATCGGGCTGGTAGCGCCGGAAGGCCTGGCCCCATTCCTCCCCCAGGTCCAGGAGGGCGTCGGTGCCGGCGATCTCCAGGGTGCCCTTCACCGCCACCGCCGCCGCGTAGTGGGGCAGCTCGGTGGAGACCTTGGCGCGGAGCTGCGGCGTCTGCCCCAACAGCAGGGCGGAGCCGGCCACGGCGGCGAGGCCGATGAGCAGCGCGGTGGGGCGGATGGTTCTGCCCATTGGATTCTCCGGAGTTGGTGGGGCGGCGAGGAGCTTGGACGAGGCCCATGCGAAGATGGACCAAGTGAGCCCTGGGTCATGATTTAATAGACTACCGTCTTGGCGGGCCAGGCACCAAGATCTCGTGACGCGTTGGGAGAATCCGCAAATGAAGACCAGTCCCCTCGTGCCAGTGCTGTTGCTCGGTTGTTTCCTGTCAACGGCCGGATGGGCGGCGGACCGGCCTTTGCGCCCCAAGCATGTCAAGGCCGGGGTCAGCTGCTACGACTGCCATCGGGAGGAGGTGCCCACCCAGGCGGCGGTGGCCGAGGATTCCTGCATGGCCTGCCATGGGGACCTCCCGGCCATGGCCGCCTACACCAAGGGCCTGCCCCAGAACCCCCACCGGCTCCCCAAGGCCGGCCACCCCGGTCCGTTCGCCTGCACCGAATGCCACCACCAGCACCAGCCGCCGGTGGTGAAATGCCTGGAGTGCCACCCGGACTTCAAGCTGACGCCCAAGTAGGGGGCCGCCCGGGGTCGAGCCCTTCCCGGCCGACCTTGTTGCCATCAGGAGGTAGATTCATGCGCATCGCTGTCCTCGGGCTTGGCCGGATGGGGGCTCCCGTGGCCCGCAATCTGGCGGAGCTGGGCCACGAGGTCACGGTGTACAACCGAACCCCCGGGCGGGCCGGGAAGCTGGCCGCGAGCGCGGTCCCCACCGTCGCCGAGGCGGTGGCCAAGGCCCAGGTGGCGCTCACCCTGGTCACCGGGGACGCGGCGGAGGAGGCCCTGACCTTCCGCCCCGACGGGCTCCTGGCGCACCTGGCGGCCGGGGCGGTCCATCTGTCCATGAGCGATATCAGCGTGGCGCTCTCCAAGCGGCTCGCCCAGGCCCACGCCGGCGCGGGGCAGGGCTACGTGGCCGCGCCGATCCTGGGCAGCGCCGGCGGCGTCCCGGCCCGGCACCTGTGGATCCTAGCCGCCGGGCCGGATCCCCAGGTGAACCGCTGCCTGCCGGTGTTCGAGGCCCTGGCCCGGGGCCTCACCCGGGTCGGCCCCACGGCGGAACTGGCCCATGCCCTGAAACTGGGGGCCAGCGGCCTGACCGCCATCATGGTCGAGGCCCTGGCGGAGGTCCTGGCCTATGGGGAGAAGGCCGGCTTCCCTCCGGCCGACTACCTGCGCCTGCTCAACACCGGCCTGTTCAAGTCGCCGCTGATGGATGCCTACGGCGGACGGATGGTGCGCCAGGATCATGGGCCGGCCGGCCCGACCCTGGACCTGGCCGCCCAGGACCTGGACGGCCTCATCGAGGCTGCCAAGGACCTGGGGGTGGCCATGCCGATCCTCCTGCCCTTGCGCAACCGCATGGCCGGCGTCCAGGCCCAGGGGCTGGGCAGCCTGGATCTCACGGCCCTGGCCCAGGCCCGGCCCGGGGCCCCGGCCGGCGCCGCACCCGCCTGGCCGGCGCCGGTGGCGGTTTCCGCGCCCGCCAAGGTCCGGTACTCGGAGCCATCACCCCTGGTCGACCCGGGGCCGCCCTCCGCGCCGACCCCGCACGGGCCCCTCCCGCCGTTCCCGGCCGAGCCCAGCCCGGTGTGGCTGCCCTCCACGCCGACGCCGCCGGCGCCCGCCCCGGAACTCGCCGGGCCGACCCCGACCCGGCCCCTGCCCCCGCTTCCGGACGAATCCGTCCCCTCCGGCATGGACCGCTCCAGCCACTTCGAGGAGCAGGAGGGGATGGTCTGGGCCTGGGTGGACGGGGCGCGCCGGGTCACGCCCTGGCGGACCCTGGCGGAGCTCGAACAGGCCATGAGCCACATCCTGTTCGTGCGGACCGGCCGGCATGTCCTGATCAATCCGCGGGAAGTCGCCGAACTCCAGCCGCTCTTCGCGGGCCGCTCCAAGGTGCTGATGGCCGACGGCCAGGTGTTCAGCGCGGGCCGGGAGGCCACCCGGCGTCTGCGTTTCCTGCTTGGCCTCTAGTATTGGCGCCATGGATGGAGCTATTGGTTCCGCCCGGGCGCAGCACCTGGGGAGTTGACCCGGAGCGGCAAATAGGGGATTTTGGAACCATGAACCTTCTCCTGGATGCCACCCGCCCCGTTTCCGGCGCCCCCGCCGGCGGGACCTGCGCGTCCCGATCCACCATGATTATGACCGTCACCACGACCGGCATTCCCCCCGGCGCGCGGACGGCTTAGTCGGATCCAGAATCCACCCAAGCCCCGCGCCCTCCAAGGCGCGGGGCTTTTCGTTGCAGCCCCTCCCGAGGTTCCCATGGTCCCGACCCAGCTCCCCATCCGCGTCATGAAATTCGGCGGCGCCAGCCTGCGCGATGCCGCCCGCCTGCGGTCCGTAGTGGCCCTCGCGGCCGCGGCCCTGGCCACCGACCGGGTCTGCCTGGTGGCCTCGGCCCTGGCCGGCGTGGCCGACCTGCTGCGCTCCAGCCCCGGCGCCGGCCCGGCCGCGGCCGAGACCTTCGGCCGGCTGCACCGGGAGCTGGTCGCCGACCTCGCGCCCGAACTGGGCCCCGCGCCCGAACTGCTGCGCGAGCTGGATGACCTGACCGGCGAGTGCCGGCGGATCTTCCAGGGCATGGCCCTGGTGGGGGAGGCCTCGGCCTCGGTGCAGGCCATCCTCGGCAGCCTCGGGGAGCGGGCCTCCTGCGCGATCCTGATGGCCCTGCTCAAGGCCGCCGGCCTCCAGCCCGCCTTCCTGGACCCGCGCCAGCACATCATCCTCGACGGCCATGCGATGGCGGCCGCGCCCGTCCTGGACGAGCTGCGGGCCCGGTTCCAGGCCCTGAAGCAGGGCCCGGCCCGGCTGTGGGTGCTGCCGGGGCTGTTCGGCGGGGACCGGCAGGGCCGGATCCTCTCCCTGGGCCGGGGCGGGGCCGACCACACCGCCGCGCTGGCCGCGGCCGCCCTGGACGCCGGGCTCCTGGAGATCTGGACCGACGTGGAGGGGGTGTTCAGCGCCGACCCGCGGCTGGTGCCCGAAGCCTTCCCGCTGGCCGAGGTGAGCTTCGAGGAGGCCATGGAGCTGGCCTTCTTCGGTTCGAGGGTGCTGCACCCGACCACCGTCGCGCCGGTGCGATCCAGGTCCATCCCCATCCGGGTCAAGAGCATCCTGGCCCCGGAGCGGCCCGGCACGCTGGTCTCGGACGGGGTGGCGCTGCCGCCCCTGGGGGTGCGGGGCATCTCCTTCCTGCGCGACCTGGCCCTGGTGAACGTTTCCGGACCCGGCATGGCCGGCGTGCCGGGCATGGCCTCCCGGGTGTTCCGGGCCCTGGCCGCCCGGGACCTGTCGGTGGTGTTCATCAGCCAGTGCTCCTCGGAGCTGTCCATCTGCCTGTGCCTGCGCGCCGAGGACGGGCCCCGCGGGGTCGAGGCCCTGGACGCGGCCTTCGCCCCGGAGCGGGCCGCCGGGATCGTCGACACCATCGAGGCCGTGCCCGGCCATTCCATCCTGAGCATCGTCGGCGACGGGATGCAGGCCCGGCCGGGGATCGCCGGCACCTTCTTCGACGCCATGGCCGAGGCCGACTGCAACGTCATCGCCATCGCCCAGGGCTCCAGCGAGCGGATCATCTCGGCGGTCGTGCTCGAGCCCGACGGCCTGCGGGCCATGCCGCACGTGCACCGGCGCTTCTTCCTCACCGGCGAGACGCTGGAGATGGTGCTGTTCGGCGTGGGCAACGTCGGCTCCTGCCTGCTCGAGCAGGTCCGGGCCTGCCAGCCGGCGCTGCGCGAGCAGGGCCTGGACCTCCGGGTCAAGACCCTGGCCAACGGCCGCAGGATGCTGGACGGGGCCGACCTGGCCAGCTGGCGCGAGGACCTGGCCGGCGGCGCCGCCACCGACCTGGACCAGGTGCTGGCCTCGGCGCGCGCCGGCGGCCCGGCCATCCCGGTGTTCGTCGACTGCACCAGCAGCGCGGACCTGGCGGCCCGCTACCCGGAGATCCTGGCGGCCGGCTTCCACCTGGTGGCCGCCAACAAGAAGGCCAACAGCGCCTCCAAGGCCTTCCACGCCGGCCTGCGGGAGACCTGCCGGCGCCGGGGCCGGCGCTTCCTCTACGAGACCAACGTCGGGGCCGGGCTGCCGGTGATCGACACCCTCCAGAACCTCCTGAAGACCGGCGACCGGGTGCTCAGCTTCGAGGGCATCCTCTCCGGGTCGCTCTCGTTCATCATGGGCCTGCTGGGCGAGGGCGTGCCGCTCTCCCAGGCGGTGGCCAAGGCCAAGGCCCTGGGCTTCACCGAGCCCGACCCGCGGGATGACCTGGGCGGCATGGACGTGGCCCGGAAACTGCTCATCCTGGCCCGGGAGATGGGCATGTCCCTGGAACTGGAGGACGTCAAGGTCGAGGGCCTGCTGCCGGCCGGTTTCGACGATTCCGGCCCGGTGGACGCCTTCATGGCGCGCCTGCCTGAGCTGGACGCGGCCTTCGCCAACCCGGCGGGGATCCTGCGCTTCGTCGGCTCCATCACCCCGGAAGGCTGCTCGGTGGGCGTCAAGAGCGTCGACGCCGGCCACCCCCTGGCCGCCATCAAGGGCGGGGAGAATGCCTATGCCTTCCTCACCCAGCGCTACAGCCCGCACCCGATGGTCATCCGGGGCTACGGCGCCGGCGCCGAGGTGACCGCCGCCGGAGTCCTGTCCGATGTCCTGAGGCTGGTCCATTGAGCGGGCCGATCCGGGTCTTCGCCCCGGCCAGCATCGGCAACTTCGCCGCCGGCTTCGACCTGCTCGGGGCCGCCCTGGCGCCCCTGGACGGCACCCTGCTGGGCGACATCGTCAGCCTGGAGCCGGCCGCCCAGGACAGCTTCCGCATGGTCGGGCCCTGCGCGCCCCTGCTGGCCGGGGAGACCCGGCCCAACCTGGTGGTCCGGGCCTGGGACCTGTTCCGGGAGCGGGCCGGGGCGATCGGGCACTGGGCCGTGACCCTGGAGAAGCGCCTGCCGGTGAACAGCGGCCTGGGCTCCAGCGCCAGCTCGGTGGTGGCGACCCTGGCCGCCCTCCAGGCGGCCTGCGGCTCGCCCCTGGACGGCATGGAGCTGCTGGAACTGGCCGGCCGGGGCGAAGGCGCCTACAGCGGCGCCGAACTGCTGGACAACGTCGCCCCCTCCCTGCTGGGCGGCCTGCGCCTGCTGGTGCCCGGCCGGGACGGCCGGGCCTCGGCCCGGGAGCTGCCCTGGCCCCGGGAGCTGGTGCTGGTGGTGGTGCACCCGGAATGGGAGCTGCCCACCGCCCGGGGCCGGGAGGTCCTGCCCGCGGCCGTGCCGCTGGCCGATGCGGTGGCCTTCGCCGGCAACCTGGCGGCCCTGGTGCACGCCCTGCACAGCGGCGACCGGGCCCTGCTGGCCCGCTCCCTGCGGGACCCCCTGGTCGAGCCGTACCGGGCCCCCCTGGTGCCCGGCTTCGCCCGGGCCAAGGCCCAGGCCCTGGCGGCCGGGGCCCTCGGCTTCAGCCTCTCCGGCTCCGGCCCGTCGGTGTTCGGGGTGGCCGAGGAGGCCAAGGGCCCGGCCGTGGCCGAGGCCATCCGCGACGCCTTCCAGGCCGCGGGCCTGTCCTGCCGGTCCTGGGTCTGCGGCCTGGACGCCGCCGGCGCCCGGACGCTCTGAGGGTCCACGCCCTCAGGAACCCAGGAAGCTGGCCAGCAGGGTGTGGCCGGGATCCAGCAGCAGGCCTTCGGCCCGGGCCTCGGGTTCGTTGAACCCGCGCCCCGACCCGCGGACCAGGCCCGTCCCCGCCCAGCAGAAGGGCGGCGGCTCGGCATCGTGGCTCTTGGTGCGCACCAGGGTGGCGTGGTCCGGGGCGATGAGGATGCGGTAGTCCCCGGATTCCTTCAGGGCGGCCAGCACCGGCCCGACGATGGCCTCGTCGATGCGCTCCAGGGAGCGGACCTTCGCCTCGGCCAGGCCTTCATGGGAGGCCTCGTCGGGCGCCTCCACGTGGATCACCACCAGGTCGTAGTCGGCCAGGGCCTTGATGGCGGCCCGGCCCTTGGCCTCGTAGTCCGTGTCCAGGTAGCCCGTGGCCCCCGGCACACGGATGAGGTCGAGGCCCATGCCGCGGGCGATGCCGCGGATGATGTCCACCGCCGTGACCACCGCGCCCCGGAGTCCGTGGCGGGCTTCCAGGGTCTCCAGGTGCATGGGCGTGCCCTGGCCCCAGAGCCAGATGTCGGTGGCCCAGGCTTCCCCGGCGGCGCGGCGGCGGACGTTGACCGGGTGGCCGGCGAGGATTTCCGCGGCCCGGGCCTGGACCGCCCGGATCCGGTCGCTGCCGCGCCCCCGGGGCCCGTACCCGGCCACGGGCCGGTCGGTGATGTTGTGCGGCGGGGTGGTCTCCAGGTCCAGGCCCGGGGCCCCGCCCAGGACCAGCAGGTTGCGGTAGGAGACGCCGGCATGGAAGGCGCAGGCCTCGCCCGGGAAGGCGGCCGCGTCCAGGGCCGCGATCAGCGCTTCGGTATCGGCCTGGGCGATGTGCCCGGCGGTGAAGTCGCGCATGATCCCGGCCTCGATGTGGACGAAGTTGCAGCGGAAGATCAGCTCGTCCGGGGTGGCCTCCACCTGCTGGGCCAGGGCCTCCATGGGCGCCCGGCCGGTGTGGAAGCGCAGGGGATCGTAGCCCATGAGCGAGAGCGTACCCACGTCCGTGCCGGGCTCCATCCCGGGGGGGATGGTGGCCACCCGCCCCAGCCGGCCGTCCCGGGCCACCGAGTCCATGTGCGGGATACGGGCCGCCTGGAGGGGGGTCCGGCCGCCCAGCTGGGGCAGGGGCTCATCGGCGGCGCCGTCGGGGAGGAGGATCACGTATTTCATGGGACGCCTCAGGTGTGGGATTCGATGAAGGCCTTCACCGTGGCCGTGTCGGGCGGCAGGAAGGTCACGTGCTGGGGCCGGTCCTCGAGCCCCTGGAACTTCGCCGGGCGCGCGGGCCGGTGCCCCAGGGCCTCCTGGAGGGTGTCCTCGAACTTGACCGGCAGGGCGGTCTCCAGGCAGACCAGGGGGATGCCCGCCTCCCGGTGCTCCAGGCCCACCTTGAGCCCGTCGGCGGTGTGGGTGTCCACTTCCACGCCATGGTCCCGCCAGACCCGGCGGATGGTCTCCAGGCGGTCCGCGTGGGTGCTCCGGCCGGAGACGAAGCCGGTGGCCGCGATGGAAGCGAACGGGGCCGTGCCGGAGAGGTCGAAGGGCCGCCCCGCCTCCACCTCGGCCCAGAGCCCACGCACCCGGCCGGCGTCCCGCCCCACCAGGTCGAAGACGAACCGCTCGAAATTGGAGGCCCTGGAGATGTCCATGGAGGGGCTGGAGGTCACATGGGTGGCGTCGGCCGCGCGCGGCGCGTAGACGCCGGTGCGGAAGAACTCGTCCAGCACGTCGTTCTCGTTGGTGGCCAGGATCAGCCGGCGGATCGGCAGGCCCATGCTCCGGGCCACGTGGCCCGCGCAGATGTTGCCGAAATTCCCCGACGGCACGGCGAAGGAGACCTCCTGGCCCGGGGCCGCGGCGGCGGCGAAATACCCCCGGAAGTAGTACACCACCTGGGCCATGATCCGCGACCAGTTGATCGAGTTCACGGTGCCGATGCGGTGGCGCGCCTTGAACGCGAGATCGCCGGACACCTCCTTCACGATGCTCTGGCAGTCGTCGAACATGCCCTCGATGGCCAGGTTGAAGATGTTGGGGTCGGCCAGGCTATACATCTGGGCCCGCTGGAAGGCGCTCATGCGGCCGTTGGGCGAGAGCATGAACACCCGGATCCCCCGCTTGCCGCGCATGGCGTACTCGGCCGCCGAGCCGGTGTCCCCCGAGGTGGCGCCCAGGATGTTCAGCTCCTCGCCCCGCTTTGCCAGGGCATGCTCGAACAGGTTGCCCAGGAGCTGCAGGGCGATGTCCTTGAAGGCCAGGGTCGGCCCCTGGGACAGGCCGAGGACGTGCACCCCCGGCTCCAGGGTCTTCAGGGGCGTGATCGCCGCGCTGCCGAACACCTCGGCGGTGTAGGTACGCGCCACCAGCGCCCGCAGCTCCTCCTCGGGCAGGTCGGTGGCGAACTTCCGGATCACCTCGAAGGCGAGCTGGGCGTAGGGCAGGCCCTGCCAGCGCGCCAGCTCCTCCGGGGTGACCTGGGGATAGGTCTCGGGCAGGAACAGGCCCCCGTCCGGAGCCAGCCCGCCCAGCAGGGTGTCGGAGAACGGTACCGGGGCACAGCCCCCGCGCGTGCTGATGTACTTCATGATCGCCCCTCCCTGAAAGCATAGCGATCAGACTGGCCATGGGCTTTGGTCAGATCGGGCGAATGTGGGCCGTAAAATGGACAATCTGGTCGGTGGACCTGCCAGAATGTCCATCATGGATATCCCGGAACTGGACGCCATCGATCGCAGGATCCTCGAGGAACTCCTGGCGGACGCCCGACTGCCCGTCTCCACCCTGGCCCAGCGGGTCCACCTGTCGCGCCACGCGGTGCGCCACCGCATCGACCGCCTGGAGGCGCTGAAGGTGATCGAGGGCTACACCATCCGCCTGGGGGGCCCCCACCGGCCCAGGGCCCGGGCCATCCTCCGGGTCTACCGCAAGGACCGAATGCGCGGGCAGGAGGTGGCCGACGCCATCGCCCGGCTGCCCGAGGTGGTGGCCTGCTACGTGGTGAGCGGCGATTCCGACCTCATCGTGGAACTGGAGGCCGACAGCCAGGACCGGGTGAACGCCATCTGGGCCCAGCTCTCCGCCATGCCGGGGGTGGCCGACACCAACACGGCCTTCGTGCTCTCCGCCCTTGTGGAACGACGCTAGCCCGTTGGGATTCCCAAGTGTCCTAGACTGGAAGCGCACCGGAGGGCATCGCCATGACATTGGGCAAACGCAGACTCGGCAACCAGGGCCTGGAGGTCTCGGCGATCGGACTCGGCTGCATGGTGATGAGCTCGTCCTATGGTCCGGCCGACGAGGCCGAATCCTTCGCCACGCTGTACCGCGCCATCGAGCTCGGCTGCACGTTCATGGACACGGCCGAAGTCTACGGTCCCTTCCGGAACGAGGAGCTGCTGGGCCGGGCCCTCAAGGGCCGGCGCGAGGAGGTGGTGCTGGCCACCAAGTTCGGCTTCCGCATCGAGGACGGCCGGCAGATCGGGACGGACCGGAACAGCCGCCCCGACAACATCCGGGCGGCCCTGGAGGGCAGCCTGCGCCGGCTGGGCACGGACCATGTGGACCTGCTCTACCAGCACCGGGTCGATCCGGCCGTGCCCATGGAGGAGGTGGCCGGGACCGTGGGCGACCTGATCCGGGAGGGCAAGGTGCGCTGGTTCGGTCTCTCCGAGGCGGGCGTGGCCAACATCCGCCGGGCCCACGCGGTGACCCCGGTCTCGGCCGTGCAGAGCGAATACTCCCTCTGGGAGCGGAACCTGGAGGCCGACGTCCTGCCGGCGCTGCGCGAACTGGGCATCGGCCTGGTGCCCTTCTCCCCGCTGGGGCGCGGCTTCCTGACCGGGGCGGTGGTGCGGGCGGAGGAATATCCGGAAACCGACTGGCGGCGCAACGACCCGCGCTACCAGGGCGCCAATTTCGACGCCAACATGGCGGCCGCGAAGGCCGTGCGCGAGTTCGCCGCGGCCCGCGGCGCCAGCCCCGGCCAGGTCGCCCTGGCCTGGCTGCTGCACAAGGGCCTCGACCTCGTCCCGATCCCCGGCACAAGGCGCCGGACCCACCTGGAGGAGAACGTGGCCGCGGCCACCCTCCATCTGGATCCGGACGCCATGGACCTGCTCGGCGCCGCCCTGGCGCCCGGGAAGGTCGCCGGCCCCCGCTACAACGAACGCGTCATGTCGATGGTCGACCGCTAGTTCAAGATCCCCAGCCCCCGCCCAGGGCCTTGTGCACCGCGATCAGCGCGGTCAGGCTCTGGGCCCGGGCCTGCACGGCCTGGTCCTGCTGGTCGAGCAGGGCGCGGCGGGCCTGGGCCAGGGCGGTCTTCGGCACTTCGCCGGCCTTGACCTGGGCCTCGGTGATGTCGGTGATGCGCTGCTGGCGGGCCTGGGATTCCTCCAGCTGGCGGCGCCGGTCCTCGTCCCGGGCCAGGCGGGTGAACGCCACGTCCACGTCGGCCAGGGCCGTGAGCACGGCCTTGTGGTAGCTGCCCAGGGCGGCGTCGAAGGCGGCCTGGCTGGCCCGGACCTGGTTCCGGAGCAGGCCGCGGTTGAACAGGGGCAGGCTGAGCTGCGGGCCGAGGCTCCACATCCGGCTGGCGCTGGAAAAGAGGTTGTTCGACTGGATGGAGTTCCAGCCGGCGGCGCCGGTCAGGGCGAAGCGCGGGTAGAGGCCGGCCAGGGACACGCCCACATCGGCGTTGGCGGCGGCCAGGTCGCGCTCGGCGGCGCGCAGGTCGGGGCGGCGGTTCAGCAGGTCCGAGGGCAGGCCGGCGGCGGGCGGCGGCGGCACGGGCATCAGGGGCGCGGGCTCGGCGAGGGTGGCCGCCAGCTCCTGCAGGGGGATGCCGGTCAGGCTGGCCAGGGCGGTCAGGTTCTGGCGCAGGCCCAGGTCCAGGGCCGGGATCGCGGCCTGGAAGTTGGAGACGGCCAGGTCGGCCTGGGCCACGTCCATGGGGGTCGTGTCGCCGGCCCGCAGCGAGACCTGGGCCAGGCGCGCCAGTTCCTGGAACTGGGCCAGGGTCTGCCCGGCGAGGGCCCGCCGGGCCTGCCAGGCGCGCAGCTCCACATAGTTGCGGGCCACCTCGGCGGCCAGGATCAGGCGCGCGTCGTCCAGGCGCTGGGCCATGGCGGCGGTGCGGGCGCCGGCGGCTTCGGAGAGGCGCCGGTTGTGGCCGAAGAAGTCCAGCTCCCAGGAGGCGTCGAAGCCCACCTGGCGGTTGGTGAATTCGGTCCGCGGATTGGGGAAGGGGATGTTGGCGAACATCTCGCCGTGCTGGCTGAGCTTGTCCTGGGAGACGCTGGCGGCCAGGGCCAGGCTGGGGCCGCCGGCGGCGTCCTGGACGCCCTGCAGGGCCCGGGCCTGGCGCAGGTGCGCCTCGGCGACCTGGATATCGGGGCTCTCGGCCAGGGCGCGCTGGACCAGGCCGTCCAGGCGGGCGTCGGCCAGGGTGGTCCACCACCGGGCCGGGGCGGCCGCGGCGCCGGACGCGGGCTCATAGGCGGCGGGCACCGCGAGCTTGGGCGGCGCGTAGTCGACCCCCACGGGCCGGCAGGCCAGCAGGGCGGTGAGGATGGGCAGGGCGAGCAGCTTTTGCATGGGGTTCCCGATCAGGCGATATGGCGGCGGAACATGGTCAGGGCCACGGACAGGGTGCAGAAGGCGATGGCCAGCAGCGGCCACAGGTGGGGCAGGGCGTCGCCGAAGCCGTAGCCTTTGAGGAACACGCCCTTGAGGATGAGGATGAAGTGGGTCAGCGGGTTGCCCAGCGCCATCCACTGCAGCACCCTGGGCATGTTCTCCACCGGCGAGACGTAGCCCGACAGGATGATGGCCGGGGACATGAAGGTGAACACCCCGAAGAAGGCCTGCTGCTGGGTCATGGAGATGGAGGAGATGCACAGGCCGATGCCGGCCAGGGCGAGGCCGTAGAAGAACATGCCGACCAGCAGCACCGGCAGCGAGCCCGTGAACGGCACCCCGAAGCCGAAGTGGGCGACCGTGGCGATGAAGCAGCCCTGCACGACGGCGATGAGGATGCCCGGCACCGCCTTGCCCACCATGATGTAGGCGGGGGTGAGCGGCGAGACCAGGAGCTGGTCGAATGTGCCCTCCTCCCGTTCCCGGGCCACCGACAGGGCGGTCACGAACAGGCAGCCGATGGTGGTGATGATCGCCACCAGGCTCGGCAGCACGTGCCAGGTGGAGTGCAGGTTCGGGTTGTAGACGTTGCGGAGCACCAGCATCGAAGGGGGCCGGCCGCCCCGCTCCAGGGCGTAGCCGGCGATCACCTGGGAGGCGTAGGCGCTGGCGATCTGGCCGCTGTTGGAGCGCCGCCCGTCGATGATGATCTGCATGGGCGAATCCTCCTTCGCCAGCAGCTTGCGGGTGAAGTCCGCGGGGAAGGTGAAGGCCAGGAGCGCGTTCTGGGAGTCCACGGCGGCTTTCAGCTCCCGGTCGCTGTGCACGGTCAGGATCTTCGTGAAGGCGGCGGTGCGGGCCAGGCGCTGGATCAGCTCGGTCGAGGCCTGGCCGCTGTCCATGTTGTAGACGGCGATGGCGGCGTTCCTGACCTCCATGGTGGCGGCGAAGGGGAACAGGAAGGTCTGCAGGACCACCGGCATGATGAGCATGCCCCGGGCCCGCTTGTCGCCCATGACGACCTGCAGTTCTTTGCGGATGAGGGCCAGGAGGCGTCGCAGCATGGGGTCAGTCCAGGGTCCGTTGGGTCTTGCGGGCGGTCAGGGTGAGCCAGAAGATGGTCAGGAGGCCCAGGAAGGCGGCGTCGGGCAGCAGGACCGAGGCGATGTTGCCGGCCTGGAAGAGGGTCTGCAGCGCGCCGGTGAAGTAGCGGGCCGGGATGATCCGGGTGAAGGCCCGGATCGCGATGGGCATGCTGCTGATCTCGAAGATGAAGCCGCTGAGCATGATGGCCGGCAGGAACCCGGCGGTGAGGGCGGCAGATGCCGCGTCGAACTGGGTGCGGATGACGGTGGACAGGAACAGCCCGAAGCCCAGAGCACACCCGAGGAACAGGGTGGTGATCCCGAACAGGATCACCGGCGAGCCCCGGTAGGGCACTCCCATCACCCCCACGGCGACCCCCAGGCACAGGGCCATGGCCAGCATGCCCAGCACGTAGTAGGGGATGATCTTGGACAGGAGGAGCTCGGCGCGGGTGACCGGCGTGGCCAGCAGGGCCTCCATGGTGCCGCGCTCCCATTCCCGGGCCACCACCAGCGAGGTCAGGAGCGCGCCGATGATCGTCATGACCACGGCGATGCTGCCAGGGACCAGGTAGTTGCGGCTGACGGTGGCGGGGTTGAACCAGGACCGCACCCGCACGTCCACCCCGGGCCGGGGCCCGGCCATGGCGTCCTGCCAGACCTGCCAGGCGCCCTGCACATAGGCGCCGATGAAGTTGGCGGTGTTGGGCTCGGAGCCATCGGTCAGCACCTGGATGGCCGGGCTCTGGCCCAGCTGCCAGCGGCGCGAGAAATCGCTCTCGAGGACCACCACGCCGCGCACCTCGCCCCGGCCCATCTCGGCCAGCAGGGCGGCCCGGGAATCGCCCCGGTGCACGGCGAAGGCCGGAGTGGCGACCAGCGCCTGCTCGAAGCGCACCGCGGCCGGGCCGTCGTCCATGCGCAGCAGGCCGATGCGCACGTGGTCCACGTCCAGGTTGACCGCGAAGCCGTACAGGAACAAGAGCATCACCGGCAGCACGAAGGCGATCAGGATGCTGCTGGGGTCCCGGACGATCTGGAACGATTCCTTGCGGCACAGGGCGTACAGGCGGCGGTAGGAGATCGGGTTCATTTCTCCGCCTCCAGGATGAGGTCGATGAATGCGTCCTCCATCGTCGGGTCGGGCCGGGCCGCGGTGGCGACCCGGGCCTTGAGGTCGTCCGGGCGGCCCAGGGCGATGAGCTTGCCCCGGTAGACCAGGCCGATGCGGTCGCAGTACTCGGCCTCGTCCATGAAGTGGGTGGTCACCATGATGGTCACGCCCTTGTTGGCCAGGCCGTGGATGTGGTTCCAGAATTCCCGCCGGGTGACCGGGTCCACGCCGGAGGTGGGCTCGTCCAGGAACAGCACCTTGGGCTCGTGCATCACCGCGCAGGCCAGGGCCAGGCGCTGCTTGAAGCCCAGCGGCAGCTGGCCCGAGAGGGTGTCCAGGTACGGCCCCAGGTCGAAGGCCTCGACCATCTGGTTGATCTTGAAGGCCTGCTCCTCGCCCCGGAGGCCGTAGACCTCGGCGAAGAACACCAGGTTCCGGCGCACGCTGAGCCCGGCGTAGAGGGAGAACTTCTGGGCCATGTAGCCGAGCTGCTGGCGGGCCCGGGAGGGGCTGTGGGCCAGGTCGATGCCCATGACCAGGGCCGCGCCGCCGGTGGGCGTGAGCAGGCCGCATTCCATCTTGAAGGTGGTGGACTTCCCGGCGCCGTTCGGCCCCAGCAACCCGAAGATCTCGCCCTGGGACACCTGGAAGCTCACGTCGTCGGTGGCCGTGAAATCGCCGAAGGTCTTGGTGAGGTTCTGGGCCCGGATGACCGCCTGGGGGTCCACCGTCGCGTCCAGGACCTGCACGTGGGTGAGGTCGGCCAGGGCCGAATCCCCGCCGGGGCCGCCGCCCAGGAGCGCGATGAAGGCGTCCTCAAGCCGTGGGGCGACCGGCGCGAACCGGGCTTCGGGTCCGGCCTCGAAGGCCGCCAGGTCCGGCAGGCGGCCCTCCTCCCGCAGCACGATCCGGACGTTGCCGCCCTGGATGGCGCCGTCGATCACTTCCGGGGCGTTGAGCACCCGGTGGAACAGGGTGCGCGGGCTCGCGGCCAGGCCGGTGATGTGGTAGCAGCGCCCGGCCATGGTGTCCATCAGCGCCTGGGGGGTGCCGCTGGCCTTGATCTGGCCGTCGGCCATCAGCCGCACGTCGTCGCACAGCTCGGCCTCGTCCAGGTAGGCGGTGCTCCAGACCACGGTCATGCCGCCGCCGCTCAGCTCCCGGACCATCTTCCACAGCTCCCGGCGGGAGATCGGATCGACCCCCACTCCGGGCTCGTCCAGCAGCAGCACCTTGGGGTGGCCCAGCAGCGAGCAGGCCAGGCCCAGCTTCTGCTTCATGCCCCCCGAGAGCTTGCCGGCGAACCGGTCGGTGAACGGCGCCAGGTCGGTGAAGGCCAGCAGCCGCGCGAAGCTGGCGCTCCGGTCCGCGCCGGTGACATTGCGCAGGTCCGCGTAGAGCTCCAGGTTCTCCTGGACGCTGAGGTCCTCGTACAGGCCGAACTTCTGGGGCATGTAGCCGATCTGCTCGCGCAGGGCGGTGGCGTCCTTGATGGGATCCAGGCCCAGCACCCGGATCTCCCCGCCGGTGGGGCTCAGGAGCCCGGCCAGCATGCGCAGGAAGGTGGTCTTGCCGGCGCCGTCCGGGCCCACCAGGCCGGTGATGGTGCCGGCCGCCATGACGCTGTCCAGGTGGTCGATGGCGCAGGCCTGCTGGCCCTTGAAGCGCTTGACCAGGCCGCGGACTTCGATGGCGGGGGCGGTGGTCACTGGGCCAGCCGCACGGTGACCGGCATGCCCTGGCGGAGCTGGCTGTCGGCGTCCTCGACCACCACCCGCAGGCGGTAGATGAGCGACGTGCGCAGGTCCGCGGTCTCCACGGTCTTGGGGGTGAACTCGGCGGTGGGCGAGACGAACCCGACCACGCCGTGGTAGGCCTTCTCCGGGTGCAGGTCGGTGTGCAGGGTCACCTTGGTGCCGGAATTGAACCGGCCCAATTGGGTCTCGTTCACGTAGACCCGGGCCCAGACCGGGCTGGTCAGGGTGAGGCTGAAGCCGGCGCCGCCGGCCTGGACCATGGAGCCCTTCTCCACCGCCCGGGTCAGGATCACCCCGTCGCTGGGCGCGGTCAGCCGCGCGTCCTTCAGCGCCAGCCGGGCCGTTTCCAGGTTGGCCTGGGCCTGGGCCAGCAGGCCGTCGGATTCGGCCACCTCTTCGCGGCGGTAGCCGGCGCTCAGCTCGCGCAGGTTCTCCTCGGCGGCCCGGCTGTTGGCGGCGGCCTGGTCGCGCACCGACTGGGCGGAGTCCAGGGTCCGCTGGGGCGCCGCGCCGTCGGGCACCATGACCTTCTGCCGGGCCAGCTGGAAGTCGGCGTCCTTGAGGGCGGCCCGGGCGGCTTCCAGGCGGGCCTGGGCCTGGGCCACGTCCTCGCTGCGGTAGCCCTTGTGCAGCATCGCGTTGCGGGCGGCCAGGGCGGCCAGGGCGGCCTCGGCGGTATGCACGCTGTCCTGGAGGGGTTCCGGATCCAGGCTGGCGATGAGGTCGCCGGCATGGACGACGGAGCCCTCGTCCACCTTGATATCGGCGACCCGGCCGCCGACCCGGAAGGCCAGGGAGACTTCGCGGATGTCCACGTTCCCGTACAGCGTGGCCTCATTGGCCGACCGGTTGCCCCGGAAGGTGAAATAGAGGCCCGTGCCCAGGGCGGCCAGGACGAGTACGAGGATGGGGAGGCGTTTCTTGTTCATCGGGTCCTCATGCGGGGCGGTTCAGGCAGGAAGGGCAGGGGGATGAGCGGGTCGGTGGCGACGCCCCGCCAGAACACTTCGAACCAGGTGCGTTCGGCCATCAGCAGGGCCTGGTCGGGATCCAGATCCGAAAACATCCGGGCGAAGGCCGGCACCAGGTCCAGCAGCTCGGCCTCCATCCGGATGAGGAAGGTCAGCACCAGCAGGGGATGCAATCCGGGGCGGAGCTCGCCGCGGCGCAGGCCCCGGCGCACGATCGCCCGCATCGCCACCTGGGCGGGAATCAGCTTGCGGGCCAGCAGCTCGGAAATGCCATCGCCCTTGCCGATCTGCCCCCGGACCATGCTGCGGAAGCCGCTGTCGTCCGCGTGGCTGTGGAAGACCTGGATGATGGTCCAGAGCTTCTCGGCGGTCGGGCGGGGGTCGCGGGGATTGGCCAGCCGGCGCACTTCCCGCACCAGGGGCGGGATGCGGGCATCCAGGAGGGCCGTGAAGATCGCTTCCTTGTTCTCGAAGTAGTAGTAGATCAGGGAAACGTCGCAGCCGGCCTCGCGGGCGATGGCGCGCATGCTCGCCCCTTCCAGGCCGGCCTGTGCGAAGATCCGCTGGGCCGCGGCCAGCAGGGCCGCCCGGTCCAACTTCACAGTCTTGCGGTGGGATGGCACAGGGGCTCCTCTCTTCAACAACCGTTCAATTATGCCCTTGGGCCGGAGGTCCGCAAGTCTTTTTAAACGGGTGTTCAAATCCTTGGGGCGCGCCATCCTGGTATGATCCCACCTGGTTGCGGAGGCCCCGATGAATCCGACCCTCGACTTTATCCATGCCAGCCTGATCCGTGACCTGAAAGGCATGGCCCTGGAGATCGCCGCCTTCCCCGACGGCCCCGACCTCTGGCGCACCCCGCCCGGCATCGCCAACGCCGCCGGCAACCTGGCCGTCCACGTGGCCGGCAACCTCCAGCTGTTCGTGGGCGGGATCCTGGGCGGCAGCGGCTACGTGCGGGACCGGGAAGGGGAGTTCAGTAAACGCTCAGGCAGCCGGGAGGAGGTCCTGGTGGAACTTGAGCGGGCGATCCAGCAGGTGGACTGGGTGCTGCCGGAGCTGACCGAGGACCAATGGGTCGAGCCCTTCCCGGTGGTTCCGGACGGGCCGCCGGTGCCGACCGGGGTGTTCCTGGTCCGGCTCTGCGCGCATGCGAGCTACCACCGGGGGCAGTTGAACTATCTGCGGCGGATGCTGGTCCCCTAGGCCCCTGTCCCTATTTCGTCATAGCAAGAGCTCTCATGCGACTGAGAAGCAGAGGCAAACGTTTCTGGCTCCCGGGGTCCGGCGGCAAATGACCTTGCAGGGCATAGGGGAAGGCCGGGTCGGCAAGGAACCGGGCAAGAACGTCAGCCAGATAGCCTCGGACCTCAGGTTCCGAGGAGGCGACTTCTGCAACGATTTCCGGCCTTCCATCGATGACGGCCACCAGATCCTCCAGGTCATGGCTGGCCAGATAGTCGCCGCCGCCACGACTCTGGTAGGCCTCCATTTTAGTCGCCAGGAAAAAAGGTGGGGCCACGACCCGGATGCGGGTTCCTCCGGGCAGACAGCAAAGCCAGGCGGTGCGGATGGCACCGGGGTACCAACGATTGCCGAATCCCAGAAGGCCGGCATCGCTGGGCATAAGGTCCAGGGCCATTCCGTGGATGACCCAACGGCAGATTGGCGCGCCTTCCCTGCGGTCGGGGCGGAAGCCCAGGGCTCGCATTTCTTTTTCCAGCTTCCAGTACCCCGTGCGGGTGCCGACTTCGATCACGACGTCCACATCCATGGTCGTCCGGAGGTCCGGGGCAGCTGGGTCGGTGAGCAGCAGACCTGCGGCACTACCGCCCAGAAACACAACCCGTTCCCGCAGTCCTCCCAGGGCTGAAGCCATCCGCTCCACCATTTGGAGGTTTGGATTATTTCTCACTTCAGCCGTGCCTCCAGAAGGCGGATGGCATGTTCCCGTTCCCTGGCCCGTCCTCCCCGGATCGCATCGAGGAGGGTCAGCATTTCATAGAGCGCCGTGTCCCGGAGAGCTGCGGACGGCGCGGCTGGGTGGAGCGGTTCAAAGGCCAATCCCCGCTCCGTTCCCTCCGGGTGGGTCCAGACCGGTAGAGGTTCGCCGTCGGGAAGAATCCCGGTGTTCAAGGGTGCGGCGCCATGGGCGGTCGGCACCCCCCGGGTGATTCCCCCCCGGTCCACCGGGAATGCATACTTGGCGCCATGGACCAGGAATTCTCGCAAGGCCATGGGGTTCGGGGGATTGCGCAGATTTGGTTCCAGGAGGAACCCGGCCTTCGCCGCCCGCTTCACGGCACCATGGACTTCCGAGAGGCTTATTCCAAGTTCTTGGGCCAGCTTTGGATAGGTCCACAACCGGGTTCGCCCGACCCACAGCTTCAGGACAACCAGGAGGTCTTGGGGCTTCAGCACCATGTCTGAATTGTATTCTTGTTTCGCGAAATGCGAAATATTTTACCGATTTTCAGGTTTCATCAGGAACAAGGCTGACGAGGCCGAGATAAGGATGCCGAATGCCCCTACTTGCCGCGGTTGGAAGACCGGGTGTGGCCCTGGACGCTGCTCTTCTCGACCGACCGGGCGTTGGTCTTGACGCCCTTGGGGCCGATGCCCTGGAGTTTCTTCAGCCCTGGAACAAGGGTCTCGGCGTGGCCTTCGGCCTTGCGGGCGGGGAGCTTGCTGAGGAGGTCGGCGGTGATGGAGGGATCGGGCTTGGACACGGCGGCGCCTCGTTGGAAAGGATCGGGAGCGGGGAATGCAGCTCTCGGGACCAGTATACCACCGCTTATTTGCAGCCCACGTGCAGGGCGACGATGCCGCCGGTAAGGTCGGTCCAGGCCACCTCGCGAAAGCCCTCCCGGCGCAGTTCGGCGGCCAGGGACGGCTGGTCCGGGAAGGCCCGGATGCTTTCGGGCAGGTAGGTGTAGGCCCTGGCGTCGCCGCTGATCCAGCCGCCGATCCGGGGCAGGATGCGCCGGCTGTAGAGGTCGTAGCAGGCCTGCAGCCAGCGGTAGCGGGGCCGGCTGAACTCCAGGATGGTGAGCCGGCCGCCGGGCTTGAGCACCCGCAGGAACTCCCGGTAGGCCCGGGCCCGGTCCTGCACGTTGCGGATGCCGTAGCAGATGGTCAGGCCGTCGAAGCTGGCGTCCCGGAAGGGCAGGACCTGGGCGTCCGCCCCCACCGAGGCCCAGATCAGGCCATCCTGGCTCTTCCGGCGGAACTTGGGCGGGCCCAGCCGGAGCATGTTCAGGGTGAAATCGGTGGAGACCACCTCGGCGCCCCGGCGGGCCAGGGCCAGGGAGGAATCGCCGGTGCCGGCGGCCACGTCCAGGTAGCGCCGTCCCGGACCGGCCCCGCTGACCTTGGCCATCCGGTGCCACCAGTAGAAATCCGTGCCCAGGGAGAGGACATGGTTCAACAGGTCATAGCGCCCGGCGATGCCGGAGAACATGGCCTGGACCTGGGAACCTTCGGGCATACCTGTCACCTCCCTCACATGATCCACGGTCTTGGGCCCCTCGCCCAGCCTATCCGGGTAAACTGGTCCTTAATCGGACCGCACCACCTCATCCCCCCTCCTGGAGGATCCATGGAAGTCGTGAACAATGAACAGCTCTTCGGCGGCAGTTTCCTGCTCTCGCCCATCGGCTCCCAGCCCCAGTTCACCCCCGAGGAACTGAGCGACGAGACCAAGGCCATCGGCGAAGCCGCCCGGGACTTCATGGAAGGGGAGGTCCTGCCCCAGGACGCGGCCCTGGACCAGGTCGACCTGGAGCTGAGCAAGGACCTGCTGCGCAAGGCCGGCGAACTGGGCCTGCTGAGCTTGGAGATCCCCGAGGCCTACGACGGCATGGACCTGGACAAGAAGACCGGGCTGGTGCTGCTGGAGGAGGTGGGCAAGCAGGCCTCCTTCTCGGTCAGCTACGGCGCCCACACCGGCATCGGCACCCTGCCCATCGTCTACTTCGGGTCCCCCGAGCAGAAAGCCAAGTACCTGCCGCTGCTGGCCTCGGGCGAAAAGCTTGCGGCCTATGCCCTGACCGAGGCGGGTTCGGGCAGCGACGCCATGGGCGCCAAGACCACGGCGGTGCTGGATGGCGAATCCTGGGTGCTCAACGGCAACAAGATGTGGATCACCAACGCCGGCTTTGCCGACGTGTTCGTGGTCTTCGCCAAGGTCGACGGCCGCAAGTTCAGCGCTTTCATCGTCGAGAAGGAGGACGAGGGCTTCTCCACCGGCCTCGAGGAGCACAAGCTGGGCATCAAGGGGTCCTCCACCCGCGCGCTGATCATGGAGAACTGCCGCATCCCCAAGGACCGGCTGCTGGGCGAAGTGGGCCGCGGCCACCGGATCGCCTTCGGCATCCTGAACATCGGCCGGTTCAAGCTGGGCGCCGGCTGCACCGGCACGGCCAAGGTGGTGCTGGAATACACCATCAAGTACACCGGCGAGCGCCAGCAGTTCAACCGGCCCCTGCACGCCTTCGGCCTGATCCAGACCAAGCTGGCCGACATGGCCACCCGGATCTTCGTGGGCGAGGCCATGAACTTCCGCACCATCGGCTACGTGGACGAGCGCATGTCCTCCATCAGCTGGGACGAGCCCGGTGCGGCCAAGGCCAAGCTGGACATCATGGACGAGTACGCGATGGAAGCCTCCATCGCCAAGGTCTGGGGCAGCGAGGCCCTGTTCCTCACCGCCGACGACGCGGTCCAGGCCTTCGGCGGCTACGGCTTCTCCAGCGAGTACCCCCCCGAGAAGATCTACCGGGACAACCGCATCAACCGGATCTTCGAGGGCACCAACGAGATCAACCGCATGATCATCGCCGGCGCCCTCTACAAGAAGGCCGGCAACGGCACCCTGGTCCTGCGCCGGGACACCGGCGACGTGCCCCAGGCCGGCCCCGGTCCCCTGGGCCGCGCCGAACAGGCGGTGGAACTGGCCAAGCGGCTGTGCAGCTATTCCGCCGCCGCCGCCCTGGAGGTCTCCGGGCAGAAGCTGATCGAGAACCAGGAGGCCTCCGCCCGGGTGGCCGATATGCTCACCGAGATCTACGCCATGGAAAGCGCCGTGGTGCGCGCCGCCAAGATGACCGAGGCCGGCCACCGCTGGGCCGAGCTGGCCCGCCAGTTCGCCCTGGTCTACGTGAACGAGAACTGGCACAAGGTCCAGGTCAACGCCCGCATGCTCCTGGCCGAAGTGCTGGAAGGCGAGGCCCTGGACAAGGGGCTGGGGGACCTGGAGGCCTTCGGCGGCTACCTGCCCACGGCCAGTTCCCGGCTGCGCGCCGCCATCGCCACCCAGCTCATCGAAAAGGGCGCCTACCCCATCGCCCAGTACTGATCCAGCCTCCCGGAAGCGGGTTGCGGCCACGGACAATGGACCCATATTGTCCGTGGCCGCTTCCCAGGGGCCCTGCCCCTGGCCCGGCCGTCCTCTCCGCAGGAGGTTGCCATCGGTCTGCCGGGGTTGCTCCGTTCCGTGCTGATGACCGCGGCCATCTTCGGGCCGGTCGCATCAGCCCGGACGGCTGCGCCAGCCTGGTCGGCCGGGTCCAGCTACCGGCCGGGTGATCTGGTCAGCTATGTGGGCATCTGCTACGCCTGCCTGCGCGCCCATCTGGCCCAGGCCGGGCAGGAACCGCCGGCCGCCCCGGCCCTCTGGCGCGTATTCAGCGGCGGCGAGACGGAGGTCCCGGCCACGCCCACGGGGCTGGCGGCGGTGCCGGACGGGCCCACCCGGATCGTGGTGAGCTGGAACCAGGCCGACCGCGCCGAGCGCTATGAACTGCAGGCGGACGGCTCCATCCTGTCCGCGACCAGCCCGTTCCTGCACCGGAACCTGGCCCCCGGTTCCAGCCACAGCTACCGGGTCCGGGCGCTGAACGCGGCCGGCCTGAGCCCGTGGAGCGAGGCCGTGGTCTGCGCCAGCGAGAAGGCCCCGGCGCCGTCCCGCTGAGGGCGGCTACTTCTTCTCCTTGGCCGGCGGCTCCTCCTGCCGGGCGGGCGGCCTGGGTTCCGGTCGGGGGGCCGCCGGGCGTTCGTGGGGAGCCTCCTGCCGGGGGACCGGGTGCGCCTCCATCCGGGACGGGGGTTCCTCCACCCGTCGCGGCGGTTCCTCCAGCCGGGGACGCTCACCCGCCGGAGTGCGCGGGGGCGTCCGGCCGGCCTCGACCGGAATCCGGTTGACCGGGCGCTCCACGGGGACGTTGGGGCGTGGCGGGGCTTCCAGCGCGCGCCCCGCGGCCGGCGCCGGCTGGGCATGGCCGGTGCCGGGGACCGACCGATCGCCGGGCGGGGCCGGAGGCTGGGCCGGGCGCGTGGCCACCGGCGCGGCGGCCGGCAGGGCCCGGGGCAGGGTGAAGGTCCGGCTGGGGGCCGCCGGCGGCGCCTCCATGCGGATGAAGCCCTGGCTGCTGGCGGCCGGGTTGGGGGGCCGGACCAGGGTCCGCCCGGTCGCGGCCTGGGCGCTCCGGGCATACTCGGCCAGGCGCTGCCGGCCGAGGGCGGGCTGGGCGGCCAGGGTCCGGAACCGGTCGGCATCATGGAGTTCGGCCGGGGTGGCGACCATCCGGCCCACGAACCAGGGCCGCGGACCGGGCGTGACGAAGGCGCTGAGCACGGCCGCTTCCCGGTGGTAGCGGGCGCGCAGGCCCGGGTGGCCGATCCAGGCCATTTCCACCACGTTCCAGCAGGGGCCTTGGCCCCATTCGCACGGCTGGTTGTAGTAGCCCAGCGGCGCCCAGCCGAAATAGTCGCCGCTGCTGTTCCAGGCCACCCAGGCCGGGCTGTAGAAGGTGCCGGGGATCCAGTACCAGCCCAGGCGCGGGCCCCAGCCCCAGCGGCCGTGGTGATCGGTGACGAAGCCCCAGGGCGCGTCGCTGACCCAGGTCATGCCGCCGGGATAGGCGCCCCAGCGGCCGTCGCGGTATGGGCGCCAGTCCGCCGCCAGGCCGGTCGGGGCCCAGCACCAGGTGGCGCAGTCCGGCACGTAGAGCCAGCGCCCCGAGCTGTCCAGGTCGTCGGCGTAGGCGCGCAGCTCGGCCGGCATGCGGGCCGCGCCCGGGCCCGGCCGCAGCCGGGCCTCGTCCCCGGCCCAGAGGTCGAAGTCGTCCAGGGCGTAGGAATCGAAGTCGGCCAGGCGGTCCAGGGGATCGTCCTGGGCGTAGACGGTCAGCCGCTGGCCGGCGAACACCCGGGTCTGGCCGGCGCCGTTGCGGAAGGTGGCCGGGCCGCGGTGGACCAGGAAGGTCAGGCGGGGACCATCGGCGCCCTCTGCAAAGGTGTAGGTGGCGTCCGGCAGGGTGGCCGGGCGTTCCAGGCCGCCCCGGAAGGTCCCCGAGCCCACCGGCGTGTCCACCCGGATCAGGGCCTCGCTGTCGGCGCCTTTGTGCACCCGCAGCTGGCCGTGGTGGAGGGTCAGGAACACGCAGGGGTGGTCGCCCTGGTCGGTGAACAGGGCCGCCACCCGGAACCGGGTGTCGGCGCCGAAGGCCACCACCGTGCCGTCGGCCAGCTGCAGGGCGCCGCGCCCCTGGCTCTCCAGCACGTCCCCTTCCGCCACCGGGATGCCCCGGGTCAGAAGCTCGTCGGCCTCGCCCTTCTGGATGGTGACCGTCCCCTCCACCGCCTTGACCTGGGCATAGCGGTCCGGGTTCTCGCCCGCGAGCGGATCGAACTCCGGGTCCTCGGCGGCCGGGGCGGCCTGGGCCGCCGCCCGGGGTGCCGCGGCGCCGGCCACGAGCAGCATGGACAGCAGGATCGGGGCGTACGGGATGCGGCGCATGGGACCTCCACGGTGATGCCTGCCTTCATGCCCCATGGGAGATCAGACCCATGGGGCCCGGGGAGCGTTTAGGTGTGGGGATAGGGGATGAGGGCGGTGCCCGTCGGACGGTTGGCCGGATCCGGCTGGCCGAGCTGGAGGAACTGGGGCAGGAGGGCCAGCCAGGGCACCGACCAGCATTCGTCCTGGGCGCCCCCGGGGGCGTCGCCGGAACGGACCTCGAGCCGGTCGGGCCGGAAGACCAGGCGGAAATGGCGCCCGCCGGGCAGGGGCAGGTAGCCGATCCGGGCGGTGGCGGGGTGGATCACCGTGACCATCTGCTCGTCGTCGGTCAGGACCCAGACCAGCCCGGCCAGGGCCGGCCGGAAATCCGGGGCTCCGATCGGCAGGGCGGACAGGCCCCGGAGGATCGGGCTGGAGGCGGGGAAGGCCATGGGTCGGGCCAGGTCGCTGATCTCCCGGCCATCGTCCCGCCAGGCCCGCAGGGGCCGGCCGGGCAGGCCTGAGCGCAGGGTGATGATCCCCTTGGCATGGGTGATCCGCACGGTCCCGTCCTGGGTGATCCGCAGGGTGAGCGGGGTGGCGGCGGCGGCCTGGGGGGCCGGCGGGTCCAGGGCGGGGCCGCAGTCCCCGGCCTTCCAGGGCACGGCCGCGGCCGAGGCCCAGGGGAGCTTCCCGGGCGGAGTCTGGGCGGCCAGGACCGCGCTCAGGAACAGGCAGGCCAGCCGCACAGGGCCTCCAGATTGGCGGTGGTGAGTTCGCCCAGGGCCTCCGGCGCCAGCCCCCGCAGGGCCGCGACCCGGGCCGCCACGTGGACGACGTGGGCGGGTTCGTTGACCTTGCCCCGGAAGGGCACCGGCGCCAGATAGGGTGAATCGGTCTCGACCAGGATCCGGTCCGGGGGCGCCCAGGCGGCGACCTCCTGGATCGCGGCGGCGTTCCTGAACGTGACGATGCCCGAGAAGCTCAGGTGGAAGCCCAGGTCGAGGGCGCCCGCGGCGAAGGCCCGGTCCTCGCTGAAGCAGTGGATGACGCCGCGGTCCGCGCTTTCCTCCCGCAGGATCCGCAGGGTCGCCTCCGGGGCCGAGCGGGTGTGGATCATCAGCGGCTTGGCCAGGCGCCGGGCCAGCCGGATCTGCACCCGGAACACGGCCTCCTGGGTCTCCCGGGGGCTCAGGTCGTAGTGCCAGTCCAGGCCGGTCTCGCCCACGAACCGGGCGGCAGGGTCCGCCAGCAGGTCTTCCAGGATCGCCTCGGTCCCGGATTCCCAGGAGCTGGCGTCATGGGGGTGCATTCCCAGAGAGGCCTGGATGTGCGGGTGGCGCGCGGCCAGGGCCAGGACCCGGCGGCAGTCCTCCAGGCCGCAGCCCACGGCCACCAGGCCGGTCACCCCGGCGGCGCGGGCCCGGTCCAGGACGGCCTCCAGGCGGGCGTCCTCCAGGTGGCTGCCGGTCAGGTGGCAGTGGCTGTCCACGAGCATAGGGCCTCTCCGGCCTCCATGTTGACATGCCGCGGGCGGTAAGAGCGGATACGCTCTATTCATGCGCCCTCTCACCACCATTCTCATCGTGGACGACGAGCCCGGCATCCGCCGTTCCCTCGGGGAGTCCCTGGCGGAGGAGGGCTACGGGGTGCTCAAGGCCGAGCGCGGGGAGCAGGCCCTGGACCTGCTCCAGCATGCCGACGGCGAGGCTGTCCAGCTGGTGCTCCTGGATGTGTGGCTGCCCGGCATCGACGGCCTGGAGACCCTGAAGCAGTGCAAGACCCTGCGCCCCGATCTGCCGGTGATCATGATCTCCGGCCACGGCAACATCGACACCGCCATGCAGGCCACCAAGCTCGGCGCCTTCGACTTCCTGGAAAAGCCCGTGGACCTGGACCGGCTCCTGCTGGTGGTGGGCAACGCCGTCCGCCAGCGCCGCCTGGAGGAGGAGAACACCCGCCTGCACGAGGCCATGGACCAGGACCGGTTCTTCCTGGCCGAGAGCCCGGCGATGCGCCGCCTGATGGCCGACGTGGACCTGGTCGCGCCCACCGAGGGGCGGGTGCTGCTCATGGGCGAGAACGGCAGCGGCAAGGAGGAGGTGGCGCGGATCCTCCACGACCGCAGCCCCCGGGCGCGGGCCCCGTTCGTCGAGGTGAACTGCGCGGCCATTCCCGAGGAGCTGATCGAATCCGAGCTGTTCGGCCACGTCAAGGGCGCGTTCACCGGCGCCGTCCGCGACCAGAAGGGCAAGTTCAAGGAGGCCCACCTGGGCACCCTGTTCCTGGACGAGGTGGGCGACATGTCCCTCAAGACCCAGGCCAAGGTGCTGCGCGCCCTGCAGGAGGGCCGGATCGAGCCGGTCGGGGGCGGGGGCGCCCTGAGCGTGGACGTGCGGATCATCGCGGCCACCAACAAGGACCTGCCCGAGGAGATCAAGGCCGGGCGGTTCCGGGAGGACCTGTACTTCCGCCTGGCGGTGGTGCCCCTGCGGGTCCCGCCCCTGCGCGAGCGGCTCGAGGAGCTGATCCCCCTGGCCGAGGCCTTCATCGACCGCATCGCCCGCAAGTACGGGCGCCCGCCCCGGCGCCTGAGCCCGGACGCCCGCGACACCCTGCTGCGCCACGACTGGCCGGGCAACGTGCGCGAGCTCAAGAACCTCATGGAGCGGGCGGTGATCCTTTCCCGGGGCGCCGAGATCTCGACCCGCGACCTCGGCCCCCTGGCGGTGCGCCACCTGGTGGAGCCCGACCCCTTCTCCTTCCCCGAGTTCGCCGGCCTCAAGGACGCCCGGGACTGGTTCGAGGGCGCCTACATCCAGCGGGAACTCAAGCTCCAGAACGGCAACATGACCCGGGTGGCCGAGCGGCTCGGCCTGGACCGGTCCAACCTGTACAAGCGCCTGAAGGCCCTGGGCATCGAGGCGAGAGAGAGCTGATGGAACGGGTCTGGATGAAAATCGGCGAAGCCGCCCGGCGCGTGGGGGTGAGTCCCAAGGACCTCCGCTACTGGGAGATGATCATTCCGGAGATCCAGCCCCGGCGCTCCCGCGGCAACCTGCGCTACTACCACGTGGACGAGCTGGAGCGGCTCCAGCGCATCCACAGCTGGCTGCAGGAGGGCCTGACGGTGGGCGACTGCCGGCAGCTGCTGACCACCGGCCAGCTGGCCCGGGGCCTCGATCTGGGCCTGGACGCCGCGCCCGAGGAGGCCCCGGCGCCGGCCAAGGCCCCGCGCCGGACCGTGCAGAACGCCCCGAAAGCGCCGGAACTGGCCAAGGTCCGGGCCGCGCTGAAGCGGCTGCTGGCGCAGCTGGGCGGGTAGGCTCAGCCGGTCCTGGCCTTGCGCAGGGCGGCCAGGTCGTTGGAGTCCGGTCCATCCGGGCTTACTGTAGGAGGCGGAGTCCCCCGATGATCCTGGATATCACCGCCCCCCTCTCGCCCGCCCTCGCCGTATGGCCGGGGGACGTGGGCTTCACGCGCGTGGTCAGCCTGCGCCATGCGGATGGCGCCGTGGTGGAGCTCAGCGCGATCACCACCACCCTCCACGCCGGCACCCACGCCGACGCCCCCGCCCACATCCTGCCGGGGGCGGAGCCCATCGACCAGGTCGGGCTTTCGCCCTACCTGGGCCCCTGCGAAGTGATCGAGGTGGCCCTCCCGCCCGGGGCGCGGATCCTTCCCGAGCACCTGCCCGGGCCGGCGCGGGCCCCGCGGGTGCTGTTCAAGACCGGCTCGTATCCCGATTCCGGGCGGTTCCGCGAAACCTTCAACGCCCTCTCGCCCGAGCTCATCCACCACCTGCACGGCCAGGGCTGCGTGCTCCTGGGCCTGGACACGCCGTCCGTGGATCCGTTCGCCTCGGTGGCCCTGGAGAGCCACCAGGCCCTGTTCCAGCATGGCCTGCGCTGCCTGGAGGGCCTGGTACTCGGCCACGTGCCGCCGGGCCTCTACACCCTGGTGGCCCTGCCCCTGAAGATCGCCGGCGGCGACGGCTCGCCGGTGCGGGCGGTGCTGGTCACGGAGGCTTTACTTCCCCCGGAAGGCCGGGTCTGATGGAGTTTTGCCGGAGGTTGGCCCGTGGCGGTTCCCGCGGTGGTGGTTCTGGATTTCGAGACCAGCGGGCTTTCGCCGGCGCAGGGCGACCGCGCCATCGAGATCGGGGCCGTCCTGCTCCGTGGCGGCGAGGTGGTGGACCAGTTCCAGAGCCTGATGAACCCCGGCTTCCGGGTCAGCGGCTTCATCGAGAACTACACCGGGATCTCCAACGCCATGCTGGCCAAGGCGCCGCCCTGCGCGGAGGTGATGGCGCGGTTCGCGGGGTTCATCCGGGACCTGCCGCTGGTCGCCCACAACGCGTCCTTCGATGGCCGGTTCCTGGCGGCGGAACTGCAGCGGATCGGCGCCGCCCCACCGGGCCGGTTCGCCTGCACCATGCTGAACGCCCGCCGGATCTTCCCCGGGGCGCCCAACCACCGGCTGGAGACCCTGGTGGACTACCTGCGGCTGCCGCGGCCGGAGGCGTTCCACCGGGCCCTGGCCGACGCCCGCATGGCCGGGGCGGTCTGGCTGCGCACCGAGGCCGAGATCACCGCCCGCTACCGGATCGACCCGGTCCCGTTCGAGTGGATGCGCCGGCTCGGGAGCGTCCCGAAGCACCGGGTCGAGGCATTCTTCCAGCCCGGCCCCGCCTGATCCCCTTACGATGGTCAGATCCGCCGTGCCGGCAATGCGAGGTGACCGATGGCCAGGATCAAGCTGGAGCTCCCCGACCAGTTCCCCTTCCGGATGGAGGTCCCGATCCTCCAATCCCACATCTACCGGGGCATCCACCTGGGCAACGCCACCCTCTTCTCTCTGATCAACGAGGCGCGCATCGCCTTCTTCGAAAGCCTCGGCTGCAGCGAGGTCGACGTGGAGGGGGCCGGCACCATCATGTCGGACGCGGTGGTGGTCTACCGCGCCGAGACCTTCCAGGGCGACGTCCTGCGCTTCGAGGTGACCGCCGGGGACTTCTCCCGCACCGGCTGCGACCTGTTCTACCGGGTCACCAAGGCCGGAACCGGCGCCGAGGTCGCCCGGGCCAAGACCGCCATCGGCTTCATGGACTATGCCACCCGCAGGATGGTGGCGGTGCCGCCCGGGTTCCGGAACCGGTTCCCAGAACCGGCGCCCCGGTGACTCCACTCTTGAACTTGAGGGGGGAATTTAAGCGGGCGGCTATTGGTAAGCCACATTTGATGGTTTATTAGCTACTGTATTCATTTCGCCAAGTTCAGGGACAGTCATTGACGCCATGCCCACCCGACAATAAAGAAATGAAGAACGCCACCCTCCCCAGCCCTCCTCCCCGCCAACTCGCCTCCGAGGACATCGCCTGGCTGGAACAGTCCGTCGCCAACCTGCGCGGAGAGTGGGAAAGAGTCCGGAGAAACGGCACCCCAGCCGAAAAGGCCCAGGTACTCGCCTCCCTCTCCGGCTGCATAGCCGACCTGGTGGGCCCTGCGGCGGCGCTCCGGTTGAGCCGCCGGGCTCATAATTTATTCAAATCAGGTGGGACTCCTGAGGCGATCGCCGGCTCCGGGGCCGTGCTGGCCGCGCGCCTCCTGGATGCCGGGCGCCCGCAAGAAGCCCTCCGCCAATCGGCTGAGGCCCGCGAAGCCATGTCAAGCCTTGGGGAGGGGGGATCCAAAAAGAAGGTCATGATGTGCCTCGGAAGGGAATTCCTTGCCGCCGGTTATGTTGTCGAGGCACAGGCCTGGCTGGAAATCGCCCTGGAAGGGCTGGAGGGCGAGGAGCGCGCCCAAGGGCTTGCACGCCTCGCCCGCGCGTTGGAACTCCAGGACAAGGTCTCCGACGCTTTGAGATGCGAGCAGGAAGCCGGCGAGATCTTCCATCACCTGGGGGAACGCACCGAATTGGGATTGGCCATGGTCCGGTTGGCCCGCCTTCATATGCGCCTTGATCAGAAGTGGCAGGCTGGAAGTCTGTGCCTTGAAGCCATCCGGATCCTGGGGCGGCGCAGGCGCAAGGAGGATGTCACGCGGGCGAAGGAATTGTATAGCCTTTGCGAGGGTGGCCGGCGACCTCGGGTTGTGGGCCATTGAACCCGGCAGGCTGTCTATTCGTATTCTCCCCTGGCGACACGACTGTGTTCGAATTTTTCCAAAGACCTCTTTTGGGCTTCCACCAATGCCTCGCGCTTAAGCATGGCCTTGATTGAATCCCTCGCCTCCGCAGCGTCCCTGGATCCGATAGCCGCCGCCACATTTGCCCAGGCATAGGCTTCAATTCGGTCCTGGCAAACGCCCTCCCCGGTTGCGAGCATGACCGCGAGGAGCACCATGGAATCGGGATCGCCTAGGTTTGCCAGTTTTTGAAGTTTTTGATAGGCCAAGACCGAGTCAGAGGGCACACCGTACCCTTCCTTGAGACACATCGCGAATAGAAATTCCCCGAGCCTGTCACCATTTTCGCTGGATTCTTTGCTCCATTTATAGGCCTCAGCATAAGAAAGCGGCACTCCATTTCCTTTTAAATACGATCTGGCTAGGAGCGCTTGGGCCATGGGATTTCCCTGGTCCGCAGACCTCCTGAACCAGATGGCAGACTTCATTGGGTCCCTCTCGATATCACCCGGCCCAGTTTGGTAAACAGTTCCCAGGGCCAACTGGACGGTCGAATCTTCTGAGTCCACCAAGGCTTCTAATTGACCGCCCTCGAATTCCTCCGGGAGGGGCTGTTCGACCTGCACTCCGTACTCGGACATCAATCGATACCAATCGGTGGATTTCATTTAGGCTCCTTGGTTATCCTGTTTGGTTTCGCGGGGCAATCATACCTTCTTGTAGAAGTCCCCCAGAATTCGGGACTTAATTGCATGTTGGTGAGGAATGGGGCTAGGTCGCTTCAGTGATCTTGATTTCTCCGGACCGATTCCCAGGCGTGTAGGACAACCCCTTGGCACCGTGGGTCCACCACAATTCTCCATCCATTAAAATCCACTCATGGTCATTGCTCCAACCCTGCCCATGATCTCTGGCATTCCACTCAGCCAAAGTCCAAATTTCGCTCCTGGTAATCATGACCGGAGTGACTTCGGGAGCCATTCCAATGGGAGTGAATACGATCCTGTGGGTTGGGAGAAAGACTTGAGGAGGGAGGATGGAATTCATGACTCCAAATCTCCCTTTGCGGGTCGAGCCTGAGTCCCGTCAAGTGGTGTAACAAGAGCGGCCAGCGAAGCGCCGCCGTGCCCGTATGAATTAATTTCAAGGAAATGCTGCTGCTCATAGACCTTGGGCCGGGGCGGTGTGGAAAACGCGTGAG
>Ga0316217_10000305_pt1 | contig 71579 bp, 51 predicted proteins | sample 1anoAmetaG_FD_203633 | JGI IMG/M metagenome (GOLD analysis project Ga0316217, IMG submission 203633) | Freshwater microbial communities from Trout Bog Lake, Wisconsin, USA - 1anoA | ecosystem: Environmental > Aquatic > Freshwater > Lake > Hypolimnion/Profundal zone | place: USA: Wisconsin... | reverse complement strand
AACTTGGGCCGAAGGGTCGTCAAAAAGGTCCTGGCCGCCATTGATCAGACAGTGGATGGATTTCTCAATGAGGCTCTGCAAATCAGCCCGCAACAAATATCGGTTCAATTGAAGGCGGAAGCGTTAGGCTATTTGTAACGTCTTCGGCCCTCAGATTTATCGCCAAAATGTCAGTTATTAATACCCCACCGAACATCGGTGATGCCAGAAAATCCGGCCTGGAGCAGATGATCTCGCCCGCCGGCCCCGAAATCACTTGAATCGGCGTCGGCGGCCGAGCAACCTCTGCGCATGCCAACTTCCGCCGCCCGTCTCCATTGGGTCGACCATGCGCGCGCATTCATGATCGTGCTCGTGGTCAACCAACATGCGTGCGTGACGGCTAGCCATGTGGGCGACTGGTATCTAATGGCCGAGCCCGAGCCGCCCATGGCGGTGAAAGTGTGGTTCATCCTGTGGCAAGGCCACCTCCAGGCGTTCTTCATGGGCCTGCTGTTTTTCCTGGCCGGATTCTTCGCCGAGACCTCGCTCGCTCGGCGCGGTCCGCGCGCCTTTCTGATCGAGCGTGGACGCCGGCTCGGCCTGCCGACGCTGCTCTACATGCTGGTGTTGCATCCGTTCATTTTGCTGGGACTCAACCCGTGGCGCCACGACTTCCCGCCGTTGGCAAAATTCTACCCTGACTACCTGGCCTCGGGACGTTTTCTTTCCAGCAGCGGCCCCCTCTGGTTTGCCCTGGCTCTGCTGATCTTCTGCGCCGCGCTGGCCGGGTGGCGGCTCTGGCGTCCCTCGCCTCCGACCGTCCCCAAACCACCACCTAATGCAGAGAGACTCTGGCTATTCGGCCTGGGTCTCGCGACCGCCACGTTCGCCATTCGTCTGGCGCAGCCCATCGGCGCAAACGTGATGAACTTCCAACTTTGCTTCTTCCCTCAATACCTGGCCGCGTTCGCGGCGGGTTTGGCAGCCTCGCGCCACAAGTGGCTGGCGGCGCTGGCCGCCTCCGCGACAGCCCGCCGGGCTGGATGGCTGGCGCTGGTGGGAGGCCCCTTGCTGCTCATGGCAGTTCTGACCGCCGGCGGCCCCATTTCGAAGGATCACAACCCCTACGTCGGCGGCTGGACCCCGCAAGCGCTGGGCCTCGCTTTGTGGGAGCAATTCGCCGGCCTCGGGCTGGCCCTCGGGGTTCTCTCGTGGTTTTCCCGGCGGCTCGACCGCGCGTCACCCTTGCTCACTTGGCTGGGTGATCGGGCGTTTGCCGTCTATGTTTTCCACGCCCCGGTGTTAGTGGCCCTGACCATGGTTTTTCGTTCCGCCCAATTGAGTCCTTTCGCTCTGGCCGCCGGGCTCACGGTCACGACGCTCGCCGCGACCTACGCCATCGCGGATCTCGGGCGGCGCATTCCCGGCCTGAGAGCCATCCTGTGAACCGGCGGCAAGCGGAGGTCTGGTCGGCCAATAGCTCTTGGATCTGCGGCTTGGTCAAGCAGGTGATGAAATGGAACTCCGCCTTCTGAGCGGCCGCCTTTTGGCCAGAGATTTCCCTCCCCAAGGTGATGAGCAACCGATAAATTGGGGCCTCGTGATAATCAAGAAAATGCGTTCCCTGCCTTCGCTCGGCATGTCCTCAGTGTATTTTACCACCTGGGCCGGTTTGCCCTAGGGCTTTCTCACCCTCCCGACCGCTCGCAACGTGAAGGCGCGTTATTCGCTCGTGGTTCTCTCGGCCGTGACGGCGATGAGCGGCGCGGAACTGACGGTGGACTTTTCAAACCCCAACGGATCCATCCGCCCATTGCATGGCGTCAACCTGGGGCCCCTTTGCTACCGCGGCCTTGTGGATTTATCCAGCTACCACCGCGAGCTCAGTCCCCCCCTCACGCGCCTGCACGATGTCGTATGGGTGAATGGAGATGCGGTGGACATTAGCACGATTTTTCGCGACTTCCGCAACGACCCCGCCCAAGCCGAGAATTACGACTTTGCCGCCACGGATGATTACCTGGCCGCCATCGTGAAGGTCGGTTCGCCGATCTTGTATCGTCTCGGCGAGAGCATTGAACACACGCCGCGCCAGTATCGAGTGCATCCGCCGGCAGACGCGGCGAAATGGGCCGAAATCTGCTGCGGCATCATCCGCCACTACAACGAAGGCTGGGCCGGCGGATTCCGGCATCATATCTGTTACTGGGAAGTCTGGAATGAGCCGGAAAATCGTCCCGCGATGTGGACCGGCAGCGACGACCAATATTTCCAACTTTACGAAATCGCCGCTAAAGCCATCAAGCTGCGCTGGCCAAACTTGAAAGTGGGCGGGCCCTCGCTGGGCTACACAGGCGAATTCAAAGACGGCCAGTTCAAAGGAAGCGATTTCTTGCTGCGTTTTCTAGGCTATTGCAGCAACCATCAGGCGCCCTTGGACTTTTTCTCCTGGCATCGGTACGCCGGCGAACCCGCGGATTACGCGCGGCGCGCCCGCGCCATCCGGCAGCTGCTCGACGAGCATGGATTTACAGGAACGGAAAGTCATCTCAACGAGTGGAACTATCTGCCGAATGAGGATTGGCGGCCGATGACGAGAGAGGGACAGGGCCTGGCGCGCGAACGATGGAGCGCCGAAATGCGCGGTCCTAAAGGCGCGGCCTTTGCGGCCTGGGCCCTAATGTCGTTGCAAGACGCGCCGGTGGACATGGCGAATTACTATACGGCCGAGGTTCAGATGTTCGGCATGTTCAACCTCAACGGCGTGCCGCAGAAAACGTTCTATGCCTTCAGAGCATTCCGCGCTTTGCTCGATACGCCGCAGCGGGCGCTGGCCCCGCCTTGCGAGGCCGGGAAGGTCGCGGTCTGCGCGGGCTTGAATTCTGAGGGCACGCGCGCCTCCGTCTTGTTGAGCAACTTCGCCACTCCAGCGGGCCCATTCGAACTGAGGCTCGGTCAGTTGCCCTGGACCTCGCCCGTGGAGTTTGAGTTGTATCTGGTGGACGACAGCCACGACTACCAGTTGGCGCGCCGCGGCACTTTGGGGTCGGATGGGCGGCTGGCGCTGCCAGAGTTGCAGCCTGCGTCGGTAGTCCTCGTAAAGTTATCGCCTTCGGCCGCCTCGCGTTGATTGGGCGGAACTGTGAATCTCCAGTGTATCCAATGAAATTGACTCTCGCTTGGTTCACCCTGTTGTCGACCCTGTTGGTATCTGGTTCGGGTTCAGGGGCCCCACCGCCAGCGGGGCCGGACCGCCTGCATCCTCTGCCGATCTCCAGCGTGGAGATCCGCGACTCGTTTTGGACGCCCAAGCTCCAAGTGTACCGGGAAAAGACCCTTCCGCATTCGTGGTCCTACGTGGAGTCGGAAATTCGTTCGGTGCGCAAGGCGGCTGGGCAGAAGGTCGAGGGAGTATTGAACGGTACGTGGGGGGAGGCCAATTTGTACAAATTCCTGGAGACGGCGGCTTACTCGTTGGCGATGGGGCGCGACCCCGAACTCGAGCGGCGAGTCGACGAGATCATCACGCTCCTGGCGGCTGCCCAGCAACCGGACGGCTACCTGCATGCGTACGTTACGAACAACAAGAAATTACCCTGGGATCCTGATTTTCTCGATGGCTCGCATGATGGCTACGTGCTCGGGCACATGATCCAAGCCGCCCTCGCTTACCATGCCGCCACGGGAAAACACGCTTTTCTGGACATTGCGATCAAAGCGGCGGACCAAGCCTGCGGACACTTTCTCGGTCCGAACGGCCATCCGGGCTTCTGCGGCCATGCGGAGCTGGAGATGGCGCTCGTTTAGCTCTTTCGCGTGACGCATGAGTCGCGTTACCTGGCCCTCTCCCGCGCGTTCGTCGAATGGCGCGGGCGCGGCCAGGTGAAAGCGTTTAGTCCCACTCCTCGCGCCTATTTTCAAGACGCGGTTCCGCTACGCGCCCAGCGCGCGCTTGATGGCCATGCGGTGCGGGCCGTCTTTTTCGCCACGGGCGTGGCGGATCTCGCCCTAGAGACGGGCGATGGGGACTACCGCCTGGCGGCGAACCGCTTCTGGGACAGCACTACCCTCCGGCGCATGGCCATCACCGGCGGCATTGGCCCGCGCAAGGAGCACGAGGCCTTTGGCGAGGACTACGAGCTGCCCAACGACGGTTACTACGAATCGTGCGCCGCCTGCGGACTGGCCGACTTTGCGAAACGCCTCTTTCTGCTTGAGCGACGCGCCGAAAGTAGCGACGTGCTCGAGCGCGCGCTTTACAACGCCGTTCTGCACGGCATGGGGCTCAGCGGCGCCAACAGCTACTACTGCAACCCGCTCAGCGATCGGGATCACGAGCGCGACAATTGCTGGGTGTGCTGTCCGCCCAACCTCTCGCGCACGCTGTTGAAGGTTGGTAGCTATGCTTATGCCCGCGCCGAGCGCGACCTTTACGTGAACCTTTTGGTGGGCAGCGTGGCGCGCGCGCCCTTCCCTTCCGGCGTTGTGACGCTGAGGGTTGAAACGGATTATCCATGGGATGGCACGGTGAATCTCGCTATCGGCACCGCGTCTTGCGCCCGCTTCACGCTCCACGTGCGGAAACCCGGCTGGTGTCAACGGGCGGAGGTGAAACTGAACGGCGCAGTCGATGCCGTCCGGCCGGACGATGCCGGCTATTGGAGCTTCGAGCGCGAGTGGAAGGACGGAGATTCGGTGAAACTGATCCTGGAGATGCCGGTGGAACTAATGGTGGCGCACCCAAACATCGTTTCCTGCCGCGGCAAGGTAGCCATCCAACGGGGTCCGCTGGTGTATGGTTTCGAGGGAATCGACAACGGCGGCAAACCGCCGGCGAGACTTGGCTCCGATGTCCGGTTCGCGGTCGAGCGCCGCCCGGACTTGCTCGGCGGCGTCACGGTCATTCAGAGTCTGGCGGCAAACGGTCCGCCGATCCGGGCGATTCCGTACTACGCCCTTGGCAACCGCGGCAAATCCGCGCAGGAAGTGTGGGTGGAGCAGCAGGATTTAAAACCAGCCGTTGACTGGTGGCTCGGGGCCTTATATCGGCCGGCGCCGCCTAAGTAGTACCTGGCGTTATGCGTCGGGTTGCTATTTTGCGGTGTACCTGACTACGACCTCGGCGTCGCCGGGATTCATTTTGGCCACGGTCACCTTGCCCCCCGGCCAGCGGACCGTGAGCTCTGCGGAAGCCGTCGGCGCTGGAAACACCAACACGGCGGCATCCTGAGACCAGTAGCCCGACCCGGCGTGAATTTCTTTGCCGGCCTTGGCGTGGGAACAACGAACCTGGGCCCCAACCCCAGTGGGGTTTCCCGGCGGGCCTTGGAGGCGCACTCTCACGCCGGGGCGTCCGCCGGTATTTCGAAACAAGCGAGCTGGTGCGCCGTTTTGGCTGACGCAGAAGTCCACGCGTCCGTCGTGATCAAAGTCACCTACGGCGGCGCCGCGTTGTTCGCCATAGACCCTGACCCCGCTCTCGGCGGCGGACAGGGCGACAAATCCTCCATGGCCATCCCCGCGCAGCCACAAGCCGCGCCCGCTATCGTACCGTCCCGTTTCCGGCTCTGTGGCGAAGAAATTCTGGCTCAAAAACAGATCTTCGTTGCCGTCGTTGTCAATATCCGCGACGCAGATTCCAAACGCGGGGCTCAATTGGGCGTCCATCGGCAGGACGCGGGCCTCAAAATGATCGCCCCGATTGAGGAACACGGTGGTCTCAAGCCAGTTGGCCCGGAGTTCCTGGGCGGCGGGCGCGCGATCTCCCAGGATTTCGCCGATGCTCGCTTCCCCGAATTGGCGAAAGGTGTCGAAACGACTGCTCAGGAAGGGAAGGGCCGGAGCGACGCGGCCGAAGTGCTGCCACGGCACGATCTTGGCCATCACCGGGTCGTAATAGGCCTCCAGCAGATCCACCCCGCCGGATTGGTTGAAGTCCCCATAGTAGATTCGGAGCGGTTGTTGACGGTAACCATGGTACTTGTTGTTTTGCCCCCAATTCGAAGCGATTATATCCATGCGTCCATCGCCATCAAAATCGCCGACGGCCACCCCATTCCACCAGCCTTGGTAATGGTCCAGTCTCAACTCAGCGGTGATCTCTCGCCACTCGCGTCGGTCCTGGTAGCGAAAGACGCGGAGCGGTCCCCATTCGCAGGCCAGGATCAACTCCGGATAGCCATCGCCATCCAGGTCGCTCCAGACCGCGCCGCTCACCAGGCCGACCCGCCGCAGCAAGGCCGCCGCGCTTGGGTCCTCGACAAGTTTGCCGCCTTCGTTCCGAAACAAGCGCGAAGAAGCCGGCTCGGGATAGCGCCCCGCCACAATCCGCCCGCCCACAAACAGCCCCAACTTCCCGCTGCCGTCGTAATCGCCCAAGGCGATCGGACCGGTGCTTGAGGCGGTGGCCGGAACCAAGGCGCGCGGCGCGCCCCCGTCCAAGGCGCAGCCCATAACCGCGCCTCCTTCAGCCAGGCCGTCTTCGTAATTGGCTGAACCGACCAACAGGACCGGCTGGCCCGGGGTAAGACATCCCCCCACCACCCCCGTTTGGTCGCGGCTGACGGCCGCTTGGATCGAGGGGCTGGTAAACCGCTCGAAACCTCCCTTGCCATTGTTCCGGAAAGCGGCCAGCGCCCCGCCTTTGCCGGAGCCGATGAACAGATCCTCCCAACCGTCCCCGTCGAGGTCGAACCAGGCCACACCGGGACCCAGTTGGCTGAATTTGCGCGGCAACAACGGCTGGCGGGCGAAATCATCGAAATCCTCCTCGTGGTGGCTGCAGTTGATTAGCCCGCTGACCTCTTCAAAGATCGGCGGCGAGGGCGCGATCTGGGCGGGGGGCTCGCTTGAGCCGCCCGGCGGCTCGATCATCTCTACTAATTGGTTTGGCCTCACCCCGTCCAACCGGCTCCGCTTGCCGCTCCGCCAGAGCACTTCAACCGCCAGAACGTTGGTCAGCGGGCCCGCGGCAAAGACCCGCATGGGGTCGTCGGACGAAAGATAGCGGCCTCCGCACTGCATTTCCTGGGTTTGGAGGGGAACGGCCCCGCCGGTAACCCGGATGCGGGCGCCGATCCCCCGGGTGTTGGGCGGTTGGCCGCGGAGGCGGACGGCCACCCGAGGCGCGATGGTTTCATTGCGATAGATGCCGGCGATCCCGTTCATGCGATTGACAATGACGTCGAGATCGCCATCGTTGTCCAGGTCCGCGAGGGCCATGCCTTGATTCACGCCCCGCTCGTTGAAACCCCAGGCAGGACCCTGCTCCTCGAAGGTGAAGTCGCGACGGTTGCGAAAGGCCAGAATCGGCAACTCAAGCCGCGGGAACCGCGCGCGCATGCGCAGGGCCTCGGCATCGGATAGTTGTTGCTGATGCCGCGCGGCTTCCAACTCGTTGGCAATGTCGGCGTCCTGCACATCCCGTTCAAAGCCCGTGGCGATGAGGACATCCTCGTACCCGTCCAGGTCCACATCCAGAAAGACCGGCGACCAGGACCACTCGGAGGCATGCAGGCCGCTCAAATAGCCGATCTCCGAATAATCCCCGTCGCCCCGGTTGAGAAACAAGGTGTTGCGGGGAACCTGGGGGCGATTGTCGATGACGCCCAAGGGCGAGGAGACGGGCTGGTGATCACTGACCTGCACCTGGCGCAGCCGATGGTCGCGGCTCACCATGTCCGTCACGAAGATCTCGTCGTGACCGTCGCGGTTGAGATCGGCAAAATCAAGCCCCATGGAGAACCAGCTCGTCTTGCGAAAAGCGGTGGGCCGAATCATGCGGAAACGTCCATCTCCCTGGTTAATCCAAATCCGGTCGGGCGAGGCCAAATCACAGCAGACGTAGAGGTCAGGGAGCCCATCGCCGTTGAGGTCGCGAAACGCCGCGCTGAGCGTCCAATCGTACAGCGGGGTTTTCAAGGGTTGGCCGCTTTCATCCAGAAACGTCCCGTCAGTGAACGACGCGGGCGCAAACCGCCCGCCGCCCTGATTCCGATAAAAGACGTCCGCCTGGCCATTTTCGACAATCTGGCCCTGGTCGTCCAAGGTAACCCAATGCTCAAGATCGGGACCAACAAGACGTCGGCCGTTGAGCATGGTAATCACGCGTTTGCCATCCACCGTGGCCACCCGCACTCGCATGTGGAAACCGTCGCGAATCGTCTCGTTGCGGTAATTGCAAACATACAGGTCGAGTTTGCCGTTCCCACTAGTATCCGCCAGGGTCAGGGACATCGAGGCGGTAATGGAAGTGAGGCCGGCCGCGGCGGTCGTCTCATGGAAATGGCCCTTGCCGTCGTTTAGAAATAGACGCACCCCCTGGCGGATCGAACTGACCAGGAGGTCCAGGCTGCCATCCCCATCCACATCCGCCAGCACGGCGCCGGTGGCGTCGAGCCCGGGCATTTCCAGCCCCGCCTCGCGGGTGATGTCCTGAAATTGCCAGCCGCCGAGGTTGCGATAAAGCGCGCAATTTCCGCCGATCCCGCTGAAGAACAAGTCGACGCGGCCATCCCCATCCACGTCCCCGGCCGCCACCCCGGAGCCGTTCAACAAGATGTGGTTGGTGAGCGAGCGCGATGGAGGAACGGAGTTGGTGAACTTGATACCGGTCGCTTCCGGCGGCAACAAGGTGAACCCGGCATGGCCCTCGGACGGAACCCTCAGGTCCGCGACGCGGTGGCCTTGAACCTCGCGAAAAACCAACGGGTCGGGGGCGGACGCGGCCGCGGCGAGCGCCCACAGCCAGGTGATCGCCCCCATGACCAGGGGCAGCCATGCCCCCCGGCGCCGGGAAGCGCGGTCCCGTCGGGAACTCCGCGCCTCGGCCTCGGGCGGATAGCCCTCGCCCAGGAAAGAGCCGGGCCACACCCTAGCGGTCGCCTTGCAACGCATAAAACGTACTATAACGCCCGCCAGGCGTCCCTGCCAGCATTCCGAAAACAGGGGCATCGAGGGACAACCTCCCCCTTCTCGACGCCCCCAAGAAAAAAGAGAAACCGGACGCCAAGCCCGGTTTCTCCATGTTTAGATTAGATTGTAAGACCTAAGACTACCCTATTTTACCAGCCTGAAGAAGGTGGTCCCGACAATCGGTCCGGTGTACGGAGTGGTAGTCGTGACGACGGTCCAAGGACCATTCACGGAGCTGGCCTTTTGGAGCGTAGGCGTGTCAATGTAATCGGCATCCCAAGCCACCATGATCTGGCCATTGTAAACACCAACGTCCAAGGTGGGCTTGAACACGTTGAAGACCTGAACCTGAGCGATATTCAAGTAAGCGTCGGAAGGAATCCCGTTCGCGTCGGGAATGCCGATGGGCATTCTCTCGATGCGAACGTAACGGCCAACGACGTTGGTCGGCGTGTAATCCACCGGCCAGGGGGTCACGCCGTCGAACCCAACCCCGTTGACGAGATCGCTCATAAGATCGGTGCGGCTGACTTCATGCCGACTCGCATCCAAAATGACCACGTTCGGGTCTTGCTGACGTTCCGGGCAGCAATCATTCCGCGGGTAATAGGTAACATTCCCGATCGTCAAGGTGGAACCTAGATCGACTTCCCACCAGATCACGGCGTTGGTATCCCCGGCGGTGTGAGCGATGGTACTGGCGCTCCACCCCTGGTTGGTGTTGCCACTGATGGCGAACGAAGCGGGGTGGCCCGAGTAGGTGCTGATCTGGCTGGCGACACCGAACATGGCGGCGTTTTGGTGCGGCCGCACGTAGGCGCCGACCACCGAGAGGTTGGCCGCGCGCGTCGTGGTGGTGCCGGACACCGGGTTGGTGATGACCAACTGGTAACTGCCCGCGTCTGACTTGATGACCTGCTGGAGCGTCAGTGTGTCCGACTTACTGCCGTTCAAAAACATGCCGTCGTTCAGCGGTACGCCGTTCTTGGTCCAGCGATAATAATTCGGACTGCCCGAAATACCGGCGGAGATTACCCCAGTGGTGCCGGCCAGCAGGACAAGGTCCAACGGCTGGGTGTCGATCGAGGCGGCGACGTTTTGCACCGTGAACAGGCCGAAGCCTAACGGGCCAAACGCGGCAAGAATTTCCGCCTTCTTCAGGTTCGCCGGGGCGTTCGTATCCGGATTCACCGTCACGCGGCCATTGTAGCAAGCTTCGTTGCCGACATCCGTGCCGTCGCCGGGCGCCGGCACGTCGCGTTCGGTCAGGCCGAGGGTATAGGCAAAACCCTTGCCGCCCGGGATGCTGCCGTCCAGACGATGCACGGCCAACCAATTCACCTTCGGCCCGGGGGATTGGTTGTTCCAACTCGGGGTCGAGTAGCTGACGATGTAGTCCAAAGCGGGATTCGCCTCCTCGTCGGTGCTCCAACCGCCGTCGTAGCGCGTGAAGCCGTCAACGCCGCTCACATAGGGCACCCCGTTCTTGCCCGCCTCCTGCCATTGGAACGGAGGCAGGTTGTTGGTGACCCCGGAGAGGGAGTTGGTGGTGCCGGGAGTTAATTCGAACATCGCTACCCACGGCTGCTGATTGTAATTGGTCGCGTCCGCCTGACCGGCGTAAAAACGGTCGGGGTCGGACACATAGCGATCCGGGGTCTCCCCATTATAGCCGTAGGCCGGGTAATGCCCCTGGTAATAAACCTCGAGGTTGGGGTGGGCTGGATCCAGGCCGTACTTGACGACCCGGGTGCCCATGCCACCGGCGGCGTAGCCGTTGCGCCGTCCGTCGGAGCGGTCGTCCACGCGCCCGCGCGGGTAGAAATTCAGACCATTCGTGGTCACCAGCACTTGAGCGTGCATGCCCGCCCGCCAAGTGCCGCCGCCGCCAATGATGGTCGTGTTCGTGCCCCAACCCGTCACGCGGAAGTTGCGCCAGCGCCAGCGCTGGGCATTGTCGCCGCTATCCCCGCCGGAGCCGTCGGTCAGGCCATCACCGATTCCCGGAACATTTTCTTCGTAGGCGATGGTGGGAACGTTCGTCCAGCCGCTGCCATCGGGCAGCGGGGCGTAGCGCAGGATCACGTGGTTCACGCCATCATAAATGGCGGCCTTGCCCGGAGGTCCTTCGTCCAGCGCGGGTTGGTAATAAAACGTATAAATGGGGTCGTAACCCGGGTTTTGATTGCCCGTCGTCGGGGCCGTCACATCATAAGGCGGAATGCAATTCATCGCCGGATGCAGTCCGGGATACAAGGCCAAGCCGAGAGATTTTCCGGTGGCGGCATCAATCCAAACGATGGACCGATCCGGATAGGTCGCCGCCAGGGCTTTCTGCGCCGGGGTGAGGTTCGGGTCCGTTTCATTGATCCCGTTTTCACCGACAAAGAGCAACATGCGATTGGCGTCATACCGCTGCAAACGGATGAAGGTGGCCTGCACCTCGGTTCCGTCCTCGTTGTTGTTGGGTTCGGTCCTCGATCCGGCCAGGAGCGGGAACTGGTTGGTCGGATCCGTGCCGATCAGGATCGTGCTGTTGACGCCGTTGCTTTGGGTCCCGAACGGGGCCAATTGTTGAATCCACACCGGGGTGACGACCTGCCCCAACGCCGCGGTGGCGATGGTGAGCAGGGTCAGAGCTGTGGGAACCGCGAAGTTCGATCTGCTGAGGTTTGGGCGCCTCAGGTTCTTTGGTAGTTTCATAGCCAATCTGCCTTGATTTGGAAGTTTGTTATTTTACCGATACCAGGCAATGTATAACAAAATCGCCAGGGAAGAGCAAGTGTTTTTATTTACACATTTTGCTCGGCCGCCGGCGTGAACGCTTACAGATACCTGATGCTCCGGTCGTTCCCGGCGATCGGCCGCCAATAGGCCGTAAGGCGTCCGAATCGCCGCCAGAAGCCGGAAGTTCATGGAGACGAAGCTGTTGGCTGGTTGGCGCCTTAACCAAGCGCGAGTTGCGGTCGAAGGGAACCGCAACCCGAGCCATGAAGTTGACCGGCGTAAGCACACGCCGGTTGGACTCTTCGCTTCGTGAGCGGCCTATACGGCTTTGGCGAGGATCGCGTTCAAGTCGGCCTCGGGAGTTTTAATGGGCATGAGGTTGAATTTCTCCACCAAGACGTTCAGGACGTTGGGCGTCACGAAGGCGGGCAATGTCGGTCCCAGCCGGATGTTGCGGATGCCCAGATGAAGTAGCGTGAGCAGGATCGCCACCGCTTTCTGCTCGTACCAGGAAAGCACCATCGAGAGGGGCAGGTCGTTGACCCCGCACCCAAAGGCCTTGGAGAGAGCGACGGCGACCTGGATCGCCGAATAGGCGTCATTGCACTGGCCCATGTCCAGGAGTCTGGGGATGCCGCCAATCGTGCCGAAATCGAGTTTGTTGAACCGGAACTTCCCGCAGGCCAGGGTGAGAATGACGCAATCCTTCGGCACGGATTCGGCGAATTCGGTGTAGTAATCCCGACCGCTCCGCGCCCCGTCGCAGCCGCCGACGAGAAAGAAGCGCTTGATCGCCCCGCTCTTGACGGCCTCCACTACCTTGTCCGCCACCCCCAGCACGGCGTGGTGGCCGAAGCCTACGAGGATCGTTTGGCCGGGGCCGTCCTCGGCGAAGCCTGGGGCGGCGAGCGCCGCCGCGATGAGGGGCTCGAACTGGCCGTTTTCCAGGTGCCGAATCCCCGTCCAACCCACGTGCCCGGTGGTGAAGATACGCCCCTGGTAGCTTTCCATTGGCTCTTGCAGGCAATTGGTTGTCATCAAAATCGCGCCGGGGAAACGGGCAAACTCGACCTTCTGGTCCTGCCAGGCGCCACCGTAGTTTCCCGCCAGGTGCTGGTACTTCTTCAGGCCGGGATAGCCATGCGCGGGCAACATCTCACCGTGGGTATAAACGTTGATCCCCTTGCCTTCGGTTTGGCGAAGGAGTTCTTCGAGGTCCTTAAGGTCGTGACCGGAGACGAGGATGGCCTTGCCCTTGAGCGGCTCGACTCGCACCGTCGTCGGGACGGGATGCCCATAAGCGGCGGTGTGGGCGCCGTCGAGAATCTCCATCACCTTGAGATTGACTTCGCCGCAACGCAGGCACAAAGCAAAGAGCTGCTCCACTGTGGACTGGCCCTCGGCAAGGTAACTGAGCGACTCGGCGAGGAAGGCATAAATGGATTCCGCTTCCCGTCCCAAAATACGGGCGTGGTCGGCGTAGGCGGCGAGGCCTTTTATCCCGTAAGTCAGCAATTCCTCCAATCCGCTGATATCGGCGCCGAATTGGTTGCGGCGAGAGACCACCGAGACCAGCTCGCCCGTTCCAACCAGGCCGGCGCGCGTCGATGCGGGCGTCCACGTTGCCGGTCCACGGATCGGGAGCGGGAGTTGGCCCGCCTTCCGCGCGGCCGAATCATACAGTCCTTTGGCCAGGTCGCGGATCAGGGCCGCGTCGCGGATGGCTTTTTCGATGTCCTGGGCGTCGAAATTCACATTGGTCACCGTCAGAAACAAGCCTCGGAGGAGGAAGCGGTCCACGACCGGGTCAACGGCCCCGAAGGCCCTGGCGCGATGGGCATACTGCGCCACGGCTTTGGTGGCGTGCAGCAGGACGTCCTGAAGGACCGCGGTCTGTTCATCTTTGCCGCATACCGCGAATTCGTTGCAGCCGGTCCCTCTGGACGTTTGTTCGCATTGAAAACAAAACATGAGTAATTCTTTCTATTAGATTAGTTATATTAGTTCTAGTCGTTCTGATGGCGCCCGAGCCAGCAGCATTTCCATGATTAAACGAATAACGGAGGGGCGGGACCGAAGCCTTGATTTGGGTCAAGCTTTCCGCGGAAGGCTCCGGCAGGCCTAGCGTCCCAAAGCGACGATGTAGCGCTGCAACCGCGTGGCTTCCTCGGAGAGGTTCAGGTGGAGGTAGATCTGGTGGAGGTTGGCGCAAACGCGCAACAGCAACCGGCGCGGACTGACCGGGGCGAGGTAATCGTCCCGCACGCTGAAATTCGCATGGACCAGGTACTGGACGCAGTCCGCCTTGGTAAGGATCTTACCCTGGTTGAACACGTCGACGTAAACTTCCTCGGCCGTGGATTGAAAACGGCAAACAAAATGACCGGGCAGGCCAATCCCAGCGATGGGGAGCCGCAACCGACGCGCCACCAGTATGTAAAGGAGGCACAGGTTGATGGGATTGCCCGTGCGGCGGTCAATGACGCGGTTCAAATAACTGTTTTCTGGGTCGTAATAGTCGAGGTTGTTCCCGTTAAAGCCAAGCTCGCCGAAGAGATAGTGGTTAATGGCGTGCAGAATAACCTTCGGCGGAGCGGCGAGGTCCAGACGCTCCCGGAGGTCGCCGACAAAGCTGTCGAGCAGCGCGCGGTAGGCCTCAGGGTTGATGTCCGGATATTGGGTTTGGGCCAGGAGCCATGCCCCGTCTTCGGGCTCGAATTGCTCGCCGTGTTTGAGACAGAAGGCCAGAAAGACGTTGTCCGCGTCCTGGCGATCAAAGAGCCGGACGATCTCCTGCGCGCGGCGACGTAGCGCCGGTTCGCGGCTGAGGGTATGCGGCCTAAGCCACACGGCGGCGGCGGGCCCAAAGGAAAGTATTTTCCGCCGCACGAGATGGTAAACCGCCGGGTCTTCATCCGTCAGCAAGTTGAGCAAGGCGGCTCTGCGGCTCTCGGTGAGCTCCTCAGGCAACTCGATGCTGGCACCTGCAAACTTCATAAATCTCCGATCTTTATTTAATTAAGCAAAAAGATCAGCGGATTTCAATCTGGATTTGGCGTTTCCTTTTGGATCGGTTAAACTGAGGTTGAGATCTATGGAACGGCAGCGACGGCAGCCTGGCAACGAACTTTGACTATGCAAATCACAAAACAACTCGCGGTTTTCCTGGACAATCGGCCCGGCATGTTGGCGAAGGTCGCCGACGCCCTCGCCGAGGCCAAGATCAACATTTACGCCATCACCACCAGCGATACTGTGGACCATACGGTTATTCGCATGGTCGTGAGCGATTATCGGCGCGCGTTGGCGGTCTTCGAGGAAAGGGGCACCCTCGTCGTCGAGGATGACGTGTTGATGGTCGATGGGCTCAACAAGCCCGGGGAGCTGGCCCGGATCGCCCATCGCCTGGCGGAAGCCAAAATCAACATCGAGTATTGTTATTGCGCGACGGCGCCCGATGCCAGGAAAGGTCTGCTGATCTTGCGCCTCTCCAACCCCGCCAAAGCTCTGAAAGCGCTGAATTCTCCCTCGGCTTGAACCGGGTTGCGAGCGAAAATCCAGCCTCCCGCGATACGCGACTCAGACCGTTTAGCGCGCATCCTGGCTGCGCTGCAAAGCTTGACCTATTTACCACGCGTTTGGGAATTCGAGGATTCTAAGGGAGACTGGGGTCATGTCATGACCCGGTCTCGATCTTTGTTTCGTTCGTCGTTTTCATGATTCACCCGCTGCTCTACGAGCTCAACACCCGCTGCTGGCTGCGACGGTTGTCCGAGCAGTCCGGCCAGCCCATCACGTTGGGCAATGCGCCCGAATCGGAATTGGATCGTTGGTCGAGTTGGGGATTGACCCATCTCTGGCTCATGGGCGTGTGGAGTACCGGTCCTCGAGCCCGGGAGTTGGCCCTGACCCAGCCTCATCAGCGCCGAGTCTATGATGAGGTCCTCCCCGGCTGGCAACCCACGGACGTGGGCGGATCGCCCTACGCCATCGCCGATTACCACCCCGCGTCCGCCTTAGGCGGGGACGACGACCTGGCGCGGTTCCGGAAACGGTTACGCTCGCGATCGATCCGACTCATACTGGACTTTGTCCCCAACCACCTGGGGTTGGATCATGCCTGGGCGCGCCAGTTTCCCGATCTCTTCGTCCAAAGTCCGGGAGCGCGGCCCGGGACTTTTCTGGAGCCGACCGTGGCCGACCCGCGCTGGATGGCCCACGGGAAAGACCCCTATTTCCCACCGTGGACCGACACCGTCCAGGTCGATTACCGCCTTGAGGCGGCGCGCGCGGCGATGAGCCGACTCCTGGAAACCATCGCCGCTCGCTGCGACGGTGTTCGCTGCGATATGGCCATGCTCCTTCTGGAAGAGGTTTTCGCTAAGACGTGGCGAGATTTTCCTCCGGCGGGCATTCTGGCAGCGGCAGGCGAAGAGTTTTGGGAGAAGGCGATCCGAAATCTCAAGCGCCAGCATCCGGATTTCGAGTTCCTGGCGGAGGCATATTGGGGCCTGGAGCCGCGTCTCCAGGACCTGGGATTCGACTACACCTACGATAAGGAACTCTACGACAAGTTGCTGGCGCGGGACGGGGCGGAGGTTCAGCGTCACCTGTCGGCAATGCCGGCCGCGCGTCTCTCGGCGGGGATCCATTTTCTGGAGAACCACGACGAACAGCGCGCGGCCGCGGCGCTGTTGCCGGCGGAGCACGAAGCAGCGGCGCTACTGATCCTGGGATTGCCTGGAATGCGCCTGCTCCACGAGGGACAAATGGAGGGCCATCGCCTCCGCCTGCCGGTCCAGTTGGTTCGCGGACCGGCGGAGCCGCGGCAACCCTTTATTGAGGGGATCTACGATCGATTGCTGAAGGCGCTGCGCGTCAGCGCGGTCGGCCGGGGAAAGGCGGAGTTGCTGGCGGTCCAACCCATCGGTGATTCACCGCGCGCGCCTCTGGTTCTGGTTCAATGGAAGGCTAAGCCAGGAGTCATCGACTTGGTGGCGGTGAACCTGTCGCCGCACCCGGTTAAGTTCCAAGCTCCCTTGCGCTTGGGCGAACCTCGGACGGAGGAGGATTGGCGCGTTACGGACCTGCTGGGCGATTTTGAAGGACGTTATCCGGAGGAGGAACTGCGCCAGCGCGGGTTGGGTTTGGTTCTGCGGTCCCACGGCGCCGCTCTCTATCACTGTCAGGCGGGAGGGGCGCTCGGCCCTTAGCCGGCCGGTCCGATGAAGGAACTCTTCAGCGTCATCCACGAGGATTCCGACTTGCTGGTCATCAACAAGCCCGCCGGATTGGTATGTCATCCGACCAAAGGGGATGAATACTCCAGTCTGATCAGCCGGGCGCGCTTGCATGTGGGTTTGGAGACGCGGCCTCAGATGGTAAACCGGTTGGATCGCGAGACCAGCGGGGTAATCCTGATCGCCAAGACCGAGAACGCGGCGCGGGAGTTACGGAAGATCTGGGAGCAACGGCTGGTCGAAAAGGAATACCTGGCGATCGTCCATGGCCATGTCCTGGAGCCCCGCGGGATCATCACCGCCCCTCTGGGCAAAGACACTCTCAGTCGGGTCGCCATCAAGGATCACGTTCGCCCCGACGGCGCGCCCGCGCAGACGGAATACTGGGTTTTCCCGGCCGGAAACTCGGGAGCGCAACCGACGCCCCGCGCCGTACCCGCCCCGATACCGGGTCGCGGGACCAGCCAAACGCCGCCAGCGACGCTCTTGCGAGTGCGTCCTTATACCGGCCGAAAGCATCAGATCCGGATTCATTTGGCGCATATCGGGCATCCGATCATCGGGGACAAGCTCTACGGGGGGGACGAGGACCTCTACCTGGCCCTCGTGGAGGATCGTTTGTCCGCCGAACAGCGGCGTCGGCTGATCCTGCCCTTTCATGCGTTGCATGCCTGCGCGGTGCGCCTGAACTGGCGGGGAAAATCATGGTGTTTCGAAGCCGAACCGGAACCGTGGTTTGTGGGGTTCCTGGGGGGAGGAGACCTGCATTTCGTTTCACAACCGCTTGCGAGCGGGGATAATCCTCTGTAGCCTGGAGGGCATATGATTCACCCTGAACCTGGAAAAGCTCAAGGGCCCGTTGGCCGGTTTGAACCCCGAGTGGTTCGTCTTTGAATGCGGCGTAGCGCGGTGAGGTCTGTGCCCACCTGAGCCTACCAGGGTCAGGTCTTAAACCCCGATATCCAGCTTGGGTATTCGCCCTAAATAAACTGCACCGGCGATTCCTTGAGGTATTTCGCCTCCAGGAGGCGGGAGATTTTGCGAATGATATTGCGGCGGAGGTCCAACTCGATGGGAACGTTCGGGTCCTGGTGAGCCTCATTAATGCGAGTGCCGACCATAAATTGAACAATGTCGCTCTGGAGCATGAGCTGCATGAGGTCGCGGGCCGGATTGTCGGGCCAAGGTTCGGTCGCGCCGCGCTCGAGCATTTCGGCCACCCGCGCGAGGGTGATAGTCCCCTCAGTCACCAGGTCCACGCCGACCATTTTGGCCGCCGGCGGGATCTCCGGGTCCACCTTGGCCAGGGAGGCCAGGACCGGCCGGTTGAGGCGGCGGGAGATGATGTTGGCGGTGGTGCCCCCGCACACCGCGATGCGGCCTTTGAACGTCTGAACCAACTCCGCCAACTCGGAGTCGCGCTCCTTGCTGAAAGGCGGCCCAGTGATGACCAGCAGTCGCCGCGGATGCCGGTAAAAGACAACGCCGCAGGTGATGTCGTCTTTGGCGGCCGCGCCGTCGTTGGACAGGGCCTCGCCGACCAGCTTTCGGGCCAATTCCTGCGCTGAGATCTCGGCATCGAGGGCCACCTGGCGGACCAGGAAGCGGACGACGTTGTCGGCGCCCCAGCCCAGCGGAAGGCCCTGGCGTCCCAAACCCGATTGGGTGACGCCATCCGAAAAACAAACGATGCGGTCCCCTAGTTGGAGGTCGAATTCGCTATAACGAATCGTGCGGTCCTTCCAATGGTCGAGCGTGATGTCGGTCCTTTCCAGTCGAACCGGCTCCTCGCCCCGCAGCAGCAGCAAGGCGGGATTGCCGTGCTCGATAACGCGGGTGCGGCCATCGTCGTCGAGGTCGACGATGGTGAACGTCGAGTAGCTGATCTTCCGCACTTCGCAGATCGGCAGAGTGTCCATAATGACGCCGGCGCTCTTGCGGACATCCACGAAGGCGGAAGTATAGCGCAGGGCCATCGTGGCGGTCAGGTTGGCCAGGACGCTGGCCTTGACGCCGCTGCCCAGGCCGTCCGAGAGGATCGAAATAATCCGCCCCTCCTCTCGGATCTTGCGCGAGATAAACACATCCCCGGAGACGACCTGGCCGGTCTTGGCGCGCTGGTAATAATCAACGTCGATAAAGCTTTCGCCAGTCATTGTCGGACTTGGGTTCTTCGAGCTTCGCGGGGGAGAAAGACTCGATAATCGAGTTGAGGGTAATCTCCGACTCGGCGGCGTTCTCGCCCAGCAGACACGCGATTTTCTGGGTGGTGGCCAGGCTGTTCTGGATGACCTCGCGCGCCTTGCGGATCACCTCGGCTTTGCGGACGGCGGGCTCGGTGATGTCCTGGAGGATGCCGCCAATGACGCAATGTTTCTCGATGGTGAAAATCGTGGCGTGGAGGATGGTCTTCTGGTAGCGCAGGTCGCGGTCGAGGATGTCCTCGCCGCTCTTGAGCACGCTATGGAAGAGGCTAGCGAAGGGCATGACCTCGCTAAGCAGGATGCCCTCGAACTGGGGCGGAGCGTCAACCGGAGCCGCCCCGCCCCTTCCGAAGAGGTTGGCAAAGGCGGCGTTGAGCTCGATGATGCGCAGGGCTTCGTTGACGATCACCACCGCCGAAGGCATCTTCTGCATGAGGGCGTTGGCTTTCTTGAGCGCCAGCTTGCGCATATAAGTCACGCACATGGCTCGCTCGGCTTTTTGGCCCAGGAGCGCCACGGCGAACTCGCGGCAGGAATTGTAACCGCAGCCGCCACAGTCCAGCTCGTCGTCGCGAGAGACTTTACCGACCTGCCGCAAGGCCTCGCGGATTTGGGCCTCGGTGCAACGCTCGACAGAGGGAAGCGCCGGCGCATAATCCGATCGGATATCCAGCACGGACGTCCGAGGCAGGGCCACCGGGGGCGACTGACCGTAACGCAGCACCACGCAACGCTTGGCGGCGGTCCCATCGCGCCGGGCGGCCCGGGGCCCGTTGACGCAACCGCCCTCGCACGCCAGCAACTCCAGGAACAGTCCGCCAGGCGCCGACTGCTCGTCAAGGCCTTCGACCGCTTTCTCAATCGCTCGCAAACCAGAAAAGGCCATGAATGAACCATCGTTGACGGAGCACACCGACTTCATCCCCGCGATCATCCCACCGTCCACCGGATACCACGCTCCCTCCGCCGACCGCTCGGGGATAAAGCAGTCCTCGGGGCTTTCCACCATGGCCGCCGGGTTGAGTTTCTCCTGCTCGAGCCAGCGCCGAAAGTCCTCAAAGGTCAGAGCCACGTCCAGAAGTTCGGGATGGTCCTGCGCCTCCAATTTCTTGGCAATGCAGGGGCCGATGAAGATCGTACCGATCTCCGGTCCCAGGATCTGGCGCAACATCTTGCAGTGGGTCAGCAACGGCGAGAGCAAACCGGTCAGAAAACGGGCGCGCTCGGGCTGGTGCTTTTGCAGGAAACTCACCACGGTCGGACAGGCGGAAGAGAAGAGCACTCGGTGGGGCTCGCTCTGAAGCAGCGCCGCCGCCTGGGCCGAGACCTGCTGGGCGCCCAGAGCCGTTTCGGAGACGCCGGCGAAGCCAAGCTGTTTCAACGCGTGAATGATCTGCCCGGGCCGCCAATGGGGAAACTCGCTGATAAACGACGGAGCGAGAGAGGCGACCACCCGCGGTTTGAGGGCGAACAACTGCCGCGCCCGCGGCAGATCATCGCGCACCCGCTTGGCGCCGTTGGGGCACACCTCGACGCAGTGGCCGCATAGGATGCACAATTCCGGGATCACGGACGCGTAACCGCCCTCGACCTTGATGGCCTTGACTGGACAATGACGCAAACATTTGTAGCAATCCTGGCACTCGCGCTTCTCGGTGAAGATGGGGTTCAGGTAGTTCATGGTGGTTGGTGATCGTTCCCGCCCGCCTCACTGCGCGTGAAACGGGCAGTAACCAGGTTGAGCCTCAGACGGGACCGCCTTTGGACTCGGATCGAGTTGGGGCCGCGAGATAGTGGTTCATCAGGCCAATTATGGCGATCGGATCGACCTCGTGGTGCATGTGGTTGTTGAAGGTAACATTCGGTCCCGCCTTGCAGTGATCCTCGCACAGGTGACCGGTCAACTCCACTCCCTGGGCCAGGCCGCGCGAAACAATAAAGTTCTGGATCACCTCGATATTCCGATTATTGCCGCGCAAGAAGCAGGAGCTGCCCATGCAGATGGCGATGCTGGCGAGAGGTTGGTGGGACATAAATGAGGTTAAGATGATAGGCCCAGGGCGATTGTCCGCTTTGCCCGCCCGCCAGGACCCTGGCCCAGTTGGCGGCCGATGGCGGCGATTCTCAACCGCAGGCAATCGTTGCAGGCATCGCCAGTTTCCGTAATGCAGGCCTTGGATGGGTAGATTTCGTACAACCGGCGGTACTTGACGGGAGTAAGGTTCGGCATGACCACGTTGGCGCCCCGGCGCAGGCCCTGCTCGCGGCCATTGCGCTGGTTGATCGTTGCCAGCGCGGTCGTGCTCGGAATGTTCGCCTGGGGACACGCCAACCGCGTCAGGGCCATGGCCTTATAGACCATCAACTCATTGGCTGGAACCGGCTCGCCACGGACCGGCGCGGGCCGGACCTCGCCATTGCCTAGCGGCGTGCCCGGGTGCGAAATGAACGGACCGATCCCGACCATGTCCAAGTCCAGCTCCCGAAAGAGTTCAATATCGCGAGCGATGCTCGCATAGCTTTGGCCGGGCAACCCGACCATGATGCCGCTGCCGGCTTCGTAGCCGAGGTCCTTCAACCGCCGCAGGATGGCCACGCGATCCACGGGCGTTTGATGGAGAGGCGGATGAATGAGGTCGAACAATTCACGATCCGAGGTTTCAAAACGCAGCAAATAGCGGTCGGCGCCGGCCCGTCGCCAGGCGGCGAGATCCTCGTCCGAGCGTTCACCCAGGCTAAGCGTCACCGCCAGCGGTGTCTCCGCCTTGAGTTGTCGCACCACCTCGGCGATCCATTCCCGCGAGAGCTGAAAATCCTCGCCCGCCTGAAGCACCACCGTGCCATACCCAAAGGCGACGGCCTGTCGGGCCGAGTCCAGGATTTCCTCAAAGCTCATACGGTAGCGTTCCAGCGGCCGGTTGCCGGCGCGCAAACCGCAGTAGGCGCATTGGCGCGCGCAATGGTTGGAAATCTCCACCAACCCGCGCAAGTGCACCGCGTCGCCAACATGCCGACGGCGGGTTTGGTCCGCCCGGCGCCAAAGCTCTTCGAGCCGCCGGGGATCCTCCTCCTGCAACCAGGCCAGGATTTCCGTCCGATGCAGGGTAGCCCACGCGCTTCGGGGACGAGTAACTTGCGAAGATCTCATTTCGACATCCCCTCCCCCGCGGGCGAAGACCGGGCGCGCCAAACCTCCAGCGCGGCGGGAAACGGTTCGAGGGCCCGCTCGAAAATACCAAGACTGTAGGCGATGGTCAGACCATAGTTGGTGATGGGCACGCCCGCCTGGCGGCAGCGGAGGATGCGGCTCAACATCTCGCGTCGGTTCCACAAGCACGCGCCGCAGTGTACTACCAACCGGTACGGCGACAAGTCTTCCGGAAAGTCGCGGCCCTGCGCATGGATGAATTCCAGCTTGCCGCCGACGTACTGGGTGAGCCACCGGGGGATCTTAACCCGGCCGATATCCTCGCCGATGGGATGATGCGCACACGCCTCGGCGACCAGCACCCGATCGCCGGGCCGCAGTCGATCGATAGTCAAAGCGCCTTCGACCTGGGCGAGCAGGTCACCTTTGAAACGGGACATCAGGATCGAAAAGCTCGTCAGCGGCACGGTTCGAGGGGTGTCCGCGGCGACTTTCAGAAACGCCTGAGAATCCGTGACCACAAGTTTGGGCGGTGCTTTGAGCCGGGCTAACGCCCCGCGCAACTCGCGCTCCTTCACCACCAGGCAATAGGCGTCGCTGTCGAGCAAATCGCGAATAACCTGGACCTGGGGCAGAATGAGGCGCCCTCGCGGCGCTTCCTTGTCGATGGGCACAACCAACACCGCCATCTCGCCCGGTCCCACGAGGTCGCCCAGAATGGCAGGGTTATCAATGAAATCAGGCGGCGCGGCCGCCAACAGGGCCGCGCGCAAATCCTCTATCCCGGCGCCCTCTGTGGCGGAAGTCAGGACCACTCGCAGCTCTCGCTCGGCCAGTCGATCCACGAGCCCTTGATCCGGCCGGGCCGAGTCGGCCTTATTGAAGGCTACGATCACCGGTATCTGGCGGGCGGCGAGTTCCGTAACGAGTTGCTCCTCAAAATCGCCCCAAACAGCGGCCTCCGCAACCAGGACGGCCACCTCGACCCGCTCGAGCGCCTGGCGTGTCTTCTGCGCTCGCAAAACACCCAGAGCCCCGGTGTCATCGATGCCGGCGGTGTCGATGAACAGGACGGGCCCTTGCGGCAATAACTCCATCGGCTTTTCGACGGGGTCGGTGGTAGTGCCGGGAACCGCGGAGACAATGGAGACCTGCTGGCGCGTGATCGCGTTGAGCAGGCTCGACTTGCCGACATTGCGCCGGCCGAAAAGGCCGATGTGCAGGCGGAGTCCCTTGGGCGCGGAGGCGATCATGGCTTTCCGGCGCTCAAGTTCTTCTCTTCCCGGCGCTCGCGCTCAGCCGGCGCCGGCTGGACCATCTCAAGCATCCCCAGGCGGCAAACGGCCTCAGGGCTGATCAACGCTTCGAACTGTTCCACTGTCAACCATCCTTGCGCAACCACCACCTGGCGCACGGTCTGTCCGGTAGCGGCGGCCTGGCGCGCGGCCTCGCCCGCGCGTTCGTAGCCCAGCGCGGGGAGCAGGGCTGTACTCGTGGCAGTCGAGCTCTCGACCTGTTGCCGGCACCGGCCCTCGTTCGCCTCGATACCCTCCACACAGAAGCGACGCAGCGCTTCATCCGCCCGGGTAAGCAAGTCGATACTCTCCAACAGACAGGCGGCGACCAGCGGCAGGAAAGGATTCAGTTCGAGGCTCCCGGCGGCGCAAGCGGCGGCGATGGTCCCATCGTGTCCCATCACGAGCAGGGCAACCTGCGTGACCGCCTCCGGAATGACAGGATTGACCTTGCCCGGCATGATCGATGAGCCTGCCTGCCGGGCCGGCAACCGGATTTCACCGAGGCCGGATTCCGGCCCGGATGAAAGGAGACGCAGGTCCGTGCAGATCTTGATCAGCGACACGGCGTGGGCCTTGAGAATCCCGGAGATCTCTACAAAGACATCGGTGTTTTGAGTGGCGTCCACCAGGTTCTCCGCCCGGGCAAAACCGATGCCGGTCAATTCCCGCAGGGCGTCGACCACGCGAAAAATGAACTGCCGCGGCGCGGCCAAGCCGGTGCCAATGGCGGTGCCGCCGAGATTGACCACGCGAAGCCGCTCCTCGCATTTATAAATGCGCCAGCGATCGCGGTTGATCGCCTCGGCGTAGGCGCTGAATTCTCGGCCCAACGTGGTAAGCACCGCGTCTTGCCATTGCGTGCGCCCCACTTTGACGACGTCCGCGAACCGCTTTTCCAGTCCCTGAAAGGCCTCTTGCAAGGCAACAACCTGTGGTTCAAGCCTCTGCAAAAGCCGTATGGCCGCCAATCGCAGGGCCGTCGGATAGGTGTCATTCGTCGATTGGTGCCGATTGAGGTCGTCCAGGGGCGAGACACGAGTGTAAGCCCCCCGCGGCGCCCCGAGGAGATCCAGGGCGCGGTTGGCCAGGACCTCGTTGACATTCATGTTGGTGCTGGTGCCAGCGCCGCCTTGCAGCAAGTCCACCACGATCTCCGGCGCGAGTCGCCCCTCGGCGAGGTCGAGGCAAGCCCGTTCGATGGCGTCGGCCTTGGGCGTATCGCCCGACCACACGCCCAGGCCGCGATTTGTTCGGGCGCAGGCGAGCTTGACCGCGCCGTAAGCGCGAGCTAGCTCGGGATGCACGGGACGGCCCGCCAGCGGGAAGTTCTCCAGCGCCCGGGCCGTGTGGATTCCATACATGGCGTCGGCGGGAATCGCCTTCGAACCAAGCAGGTCGTGTTCGGTGCGGGTCATGGTTACTTGAGTCCTTGAATGCCGAGATATGGAGTGAGCGCGTCCAGTGAGCGGCGCGGGCGAGCTGTCCGCGCCACTGCCTGCGGCCCTGCCGCCTTAGACGTAAACGTCGCGCTTCTTGGCTTTAACCTCCTCCACCAACCGTTTGCCAATCTTCTGGACGGAATCCTCCATCACATTCAACTCATGGCGGATAAGTTGTTCGCCCACGCGGCGGGTGCGGGGCGTCGCGAAATCCAGAAGATACTCCTGCCAACTGGACAGGGCGTTGGGAGCGCAATGGTGTTTGATGAGGCCAGGTTTGGCGAGATCCATGAAATCCGCGCCGGTACGCCCGAGTCGATAACACGCGGTGCAAAACGACGGGGTATAGCCGAGCGACGCGACGTCCCGCACCACTTCGTCCAACGAGCGGTGGTCGCCCAACTGAAACTGCTGGGCGTTGGTGGCGTCGCCTGATTGGGCGTAACCGCCGGGATTGCAACGGCTGCCCGCCGAGATCTGCGAAACCCCCAGTTCGAAGGTCGCCCGCCGCGTGGGCGCGTTCTCGCGCGTGGACATGATGATGCCGGTGTAGGGCACCGCCAGCCTGAGGATGGCGATGATCTTCTTGAAATCGGCGTCCGAAACCGCGTGAGGCGGGCGGGCAGCCAACTCCGAGCCCGCAGCCGGTTCCATGCGCGGCACGCTGATCGTATGCGGTCCCACGCCAAAAGTTTGTTCCAGATGCCGGATATGCTGGAGCATAGCCAGCATCTCGAACTTCCAGTTATACAACCCAAGGAGCACGCCGATCCCCACATCGCTGATGCCGGCCTGCATTGCGCGATCAAACACGGTTACGCGCCAATCATAATCCCGCTTGAGCCCGGCCGGATGGACGGTCGCGTAGGTCTCGCGGTGGTAAGTCTCCTGGAAAAGTTGGTAAGTGCCGATCTTCGCGTCCTTAAGCTGAGTGAAACCCGCCACCGTCAGCGGGGCGATGTTCACGTTCACCCGCCGGATTTCGCCCTGCCCGCACCGGGTTTGGTAAATGGTATCGATGGACTTGAGAATATAATCAAAGCCATCCTCTTTCGGGTAGGATTCGCCGGCGACCAGCAGCAGGCGTTTGTGCCCCTGGTTGATCAGGATGCGAGTCTCCTGGGCGATCTCCTCCTGGTTGAGAACGCGCCGGACCAGTTCGGTATTGTTGACGCGGAAGGCGCAGTAATTGCATTCGTTATTGCAGAGATTCGAGACGTAAAGCGGAGCAAACATCACGAGGCGGTTGCCATAAATCTCGTTTTTCACCGTGCGCGCCGCCGCGAATATCTCCTCGATCAACTGGGGGTCCTGGACCTCCATCAGCGTCGCGACATCGGCAGCCTCCAACCCCTTCATCTCCCGCGCCTTGCCGAGCACCCCCCGAACGCGAGCGGTATCAGGGCAGCCGGCGGCGCTCAAGATCGCCGCGATTTGAGCTTCATCGATGAACGGGGCTATTTGTTTTTCAAGTGCGGTATTCATTACATTATTCTGCCATTGCCTCGCGGGCCTTTTCATGAATCGTCGTTATTCTGGTTCTGCTTAAGGGGAAGTTGGGATTAAACCCCGATGGCGGCCTCCAGGACAGGGTCATCTTTCAGTCTGACTTTACATCAATAGGCTTTGAAACCAGGAGGCTCCTTCCAAGGGCTAAGCTCAACGAACGACTCAAATCGAACTCATGGCGGAGACCTGCCCGATCGCAGCCGGTCCGGCCGTCGGCAACTCGGTCACCGGGCTCGCAGCAAGCGCTTGGCTCAACTTTTGCGACAGTCCCGCCAACGAGCAATAAAGATCTTCATTGCGGATGATCACGTGGTCAGGCAGGCGGAGCCGGATGGGCGCAAAATTCCAAATGGCGCGGATGCCGCCTGCGACCAGAAGTTCCGCCACAGCCTGAGCCTCGGGAGCGGGAACGGTAACGATACCAATGAGCACGCGCATCCGCCGAGCCAGGTCCTCTAATTCATCCAACGGCAATACTTGCTTACCATGCACTTTCGAACCGATCTTGGAAGGGTCGCGGTCAAAAGCGGCGACGATTCGCATACCACAAGTCTCGAACTTGTGGTAGCCCAGCAACGCCGAACCCATGCTGCCCGCGCCGACCAGGAATGCCTCGTTGACCTTCTTCCAGCCCAGGAAGTCCTCCAGGCCGTCGATGCCTGCGGCGATGGGGTAGCCAATCCGCGGACGGCCCGCCAAACCAGCCGCCTCAAGGTCTTTGCGCACCTGCGTCGGGTCCAGCTTGAGATCTGCGCCGATTTCGGTACAAGAGACGAACTCGCGACCGGTAGCGTGGATCTCTTTGAGAAATCGATGGTAAAGCGGGAGCCGCTTGAGGGTTGGCTCCGGGACGGTCTTGATTGTTTCCTGGTGCATAACGCTATGATTCGAGAGTTTACACTCGATATAACATTATCGAGAATTAAATACTTATTCCCTCGCCGCGTCAATAAAGTTCCACTTTTTAGCCATAAAAAAAGCTCTTGCCCGCGATCGGGATCGATGGTATCGTCACGAGGTAAGCATGGCTAAACAAGAGCGCCGTGCCGTATGTTGGACTTGTGACAATGCATGAATGAGCTTCAACCGACGAGGGTGTCTTGAGCCGCCCTTTTCCTTCACGTACTTCGTCTTCTTTCGGTCCGTTTGTCAGGGTTAACGGAAAGATCCGCGCCCGTGAAGTGCGCGTCATCGGAGACGAGGGTAAGCAGCTCGGAATCATGGGACTGGGCGACGCCTTGAATCTTGCCCGCGCCCAAGGAGTTGATTTAGTCGAAATCGCGCCCAACGCCACGCCTCCGGTGTGCCGCGTTGTGGACTTTGGCAAATTCCGCTATGAGCAGGCCAAACGCGAAAAGGAATCCAGGAAACACCAACATGCCAATAGGGTCAAAGAGGTCCAATTGAGCCCTAAAATCGATCCGCATGATCTCGCCGTAAAAACCATGCGCGCCATTGATTTCCTGTGCGAGGACATGAAACTAAAGGTGACGTTGAAGTTCCGCGGTCGCGAAATGGCGCATACCGAGTTTGGTTTCCAGGTGGTGCAGAAGTTCCTGACTGACGTCGCCCCTTTCGGCCATCCAGATTTCGAGCCTAAACTTATCGGCAAGGGGATTAACGTAATGATCACCCCCCTGCCCCGCAATAAACGAGCCAAGAACCCCCGCCAACCCGAACACGCTGGAGAACCGCCAGAGCAAGCCGAAGCGCCCCAACTCGCGGAGGAAGCCTCCGAATCTCCGATGCCGCTGCCGGCGCAACTCAACCGCGCTTCGAAGCCTTCTGCCTCCGAACCAATGACCGAGGGATTTACCCGCAACCCATTCGCCCAACTCGAGATCAAATAGCAGGCCGAGACCGGTTGCACGTCGTGTCGAGAATGGGTGCAGCTATTGCACAATATCGGTCCATGACGCCCTGGAGGTCGTTTCAGCAAAGGACCGTTTCCCAGCGGATCCCTCAATGAATTGTGCTTTTTAGAATTATCGGATGGCGTTGGCATTGTTGCTGCTTAGAGGACCTGAATTGATATTTTATGAGCACGCCGAATCCGTTCATCCCGGCAGGATCCCTGATTGCCGAAGGCCAGCGAAGAAACCGAACGCAGTTCAAGGTTGGGGTTTATGCCGTGCTGGCGGCGCACACGATGCTCTTGCTGGGCCTGTTGATCCAAGGTTGCCGCAGCGACCAGTCCGCAAATGCCGCCTCGGGTGACAACTTAGCCGCCCTCGTACCGGCCCCGACCAACACCGCCGCGGTTACCCGTACCCCGCCCGAACCGTTAGGAATCGGCGCCGCGCCGAAGATGGCAACGCCGGTTCCTGCTTCCGTGCCTATAGATATCCCTCCTGTTTTCCCGCCTACGCCGGTCCTTACTGGTCCTGTGTCCAGCGGCGAATCTCACTATGCGGTCAAAGCCGGAGATACGTTGAGCCGCATCGCTCGAGCGCGAGGAACGACGATTAAAGCGATTCGCACGGCGAATCATCTGACTGACGAACGCCTGGCTGTCGGTCAAAAGCTCATCATCCCTTCGCCACGCCCACTGGCTTCGGCCGCCTCCACCGCGAAATAGGCCTCCATCAAAAGGGGTTCCGCTACCAATCGTCACTGATTTGCCGATCCATAGTGATTGCGCAGGCGGACGTTTTGGTATATGGATAATCCCGCGCGAACAAGTCCGAGTCCGGCCCAACCGATGGCGCTGGCGGATGGCTCTGAATTCCGCGGGACCGATCGCGCAAATCCGGACAACGGCTCATGTTTCAAAATATAGGCGAAATGCTGGTTTTGTTTTGGCGGACGCTCCTGGCCTTACCGCAGGCTTGGCGTCAGCGCCAGAAGGTGTTCGAGCAGTTTTTCGAGATCGCCAATGCCAGCCTGCTGATGGTTTGCATTTTGTCATTCTTTATCGGGGCCGTCATCGCCTTGCAAACCGGACCGGTCCTGGTGGAGCGTGGCCTGGCCAGCGCGGTGGGCGGAGTGGTGGGCGTCTCGATCTGTAAGGAATTGGCGCCGGTGATGATGTCAATCCTCATTGCCGGGCGTATCGGCTCCGCCATGGCGGCCGAGATCGGATCGATGCGGGTGTACCAGGAGATTGACGCCCTGCGCACCATGAACATCAACCCCATACACTATTTGGTTCTGCCTCGTATCATCGCCATCATCGCCGCCCTGCCCTTGCTGGTGGTCTTCGCCATCCTGGTCGGCTGGCTCGGGGGTTCGTTCGTCTCCATGTTGAACCACCAGATTGATATCCCCTCGCCGTCGTTTTTCTCAACGCTGCGCGATGTCGTGATGATCAAGGATGTGGCCAACGGGGTCTTCAAGAGCTTTATTTTCGCGGGGATCGTCGGCGTGGTTTCATGTCACCAAGGTCTGATCACTCTGGGCGGCCCGCGCGGCATCGGCCGATCGGTAACCAAGGCGGTGGTTAACTCCATTGTGCTGATCGTCATTTTTGACTACCTGCTGACGCGCATTCTCATGAGCTGATGAATACCCCGGCCTCCAACCAGAACCATCGCGGGGTCAGCCTCCGGGTGAGCGGCTTGCGCAAGAGTTTCGGCGACCTCGAAGTCCTCCGCGGCCTCGACTTCGACGTGAAGGCTGGCGAGACCTTCGTGATCATGGGGCCCAGCGGCAGCGGCAAATCGGTGCTCCTCAAACACCTCATCGGACTGGAGGAACCCGATGCCGGCGAGATTCTCATCGATGGCCAACCTATCCTATCGCCGGAGGTAATGGCGCAATACCGCCTGGCCATGGTCTTCCAGTCCGGCGCTTTATTGACCTCGCTTACGGTCGCCGAGAATGTCGGCCTTTACCTGACGGAACACCGGCTCAAGACGCCCGAGGAGATCGCGCGCATCGTTGCCGACAAGCTGGAAGTGGTTGGACTCAAAGGCGCCGAAGACAAAATGCCCAGCGAACTATCCGGAGGCATGAAGAAACGCGTGGCCATCGCCCGGGCTTTGGTGATCGAACCCCAGTTAATTCTTTACGACGAACCCACCAGCGAACTGGACCCGCTCTCCGCCGTCGTGATCGCCGAGGAGATCGTCCACCTTCAGGCTCGGATCGGGGTTACCTCCCTGGTCGTTTCGCACGACCGCGAGCTAGCCTTCGGTGTCGCCAACCGCATCGCCGTCATCAACGAGGGTCGTATCCTGGCCCTGGGCACTCCCGAACAAATCCAGCAATCCACCGATCCCCTGGTGAAAGAGTTTCTCCATGCGGGCTTTCGCCGCCACGCATGACAGTCCTCGCCCCGGGCAGCGCCCACTTTAAAGTACTTGAATACCAAAACCCGTTATAAACCAGTCATGTTTCGTGGCGCGGACAAGTTGACCGCGCTACGGTTTGAGACCTTGCCTCGTCAGTTTATCGCCAAGATTTGTGAGCCTGAAAAGAAACGCTATGAAAAACTCTCTTGAAACCCGTCTGGGCATCTTCGTCGCCCTGGCCGTTATCGCCGCGGTCCTCATCCTGGAAATTGTCGGCGGCATGGACATCTTCCGCAAAGGCGTGCATTATACCGCCGAGTTTGACGACGTGCAGGATCTCAAAGTGGGCGATCGCGTCAAAATGGCCGGCCGCGAGATTGGACGGGTTGAGAGTATCGACCTTTCCCTCGATCGTAACAAGGTGAAGGTATCCATGAAAGTCGCCTACACCAACATCGTTCATACCGATTCCATCGCCCGCATCAAATCGGCGGGCTTGATGGGACAAAACTTCCTCGCCATTGACTTCGGAAATGCCTCCTCCCCGGTGCTGGACGCGGGCCAGAACATTACGACCACCAACGACACTCCGGATCTCAACGCCATGCTGGCCAAGCTGAGCACGGTCGCCAGCGGGATAGAAAACGTGACCAAGAGCTTCTCCGGTGACAAAATCGACAACCTCCTGGGACCACTCATTACCTTTGTCAAAGATAACAGCGCCCCGCTCACCGCAACGATAGCCAACGTACAGATGATCACCAAACAGGTCTCGGAAGGCAAAGGCACCGTGGGCAAGCTCGTTTACGATGACGCCCTCTACAACACCGCCCTCTCGACCGTTTCCAATCTCCAGGACACCGCCACGGAAATCAAAGGTACCGTCGCCGATGCGCGTAAAGTGGTCCACGAGGTCAAGAAGACCGTGGATCAGGTCAACTCCGGCCAGGGCACGGTGGGCAAACTGCTCAAGGAGGACGGCCTTTATCGCGAGACCACCGACTCGATGACCAATCTCAAGGAAATCTTGCAGAAGGTCAACCAGGGCCAGGGAACGGTAGGCAAACTGGTCAATGACCGCGAACTTTACAACAACGCGAAACTCACCCTTCAGAAGCTGGATAAGGCCACGGAAGGTCTCGAAGACCAAGGCCCCCTCAGCGTGATGGGTATTCTGATTAACAACGTCTTCTAACTAAGCAAGACTCCCCACCGTGACGCACGCCTCTGGCCCGCGTCACGCGCGCGATTGACTCAACAGAGACCTTGAGGTCCAAGCCCTCTTGGTCAAAGTCTTAGACAATCTCAGGGAACGCCTTCTCGGGATCGACGCCCAAGTCTTTGATGGCCTGCTGGACCACGGCGCGATCGAGTTGACCTCTCTCAGCCAGGGCGTAAAGAGTAGCGATGACCGTCGACTCGGTGTCCACCTCAAAAAACCGGCGCAGGCGCTCGCGGGTGTCGCTGCGGCCAAACCCGTCCGTCCCCAAGGTCGTCAGCCCGCCCGGCACCCAGGGCGCAATTTGGTCGGGGACAATTTTGAGATTATCGGAGACCGCCACAAACGCTCCGGTCTCCCCCGTCAATACCTGTTCAAGATAGGATCGTCGCGCGGGCTCGGTCGGATGCAGCATGTTCCAACGCTTTGCTCGCAAGGCATCATTGCGCAGCAGCTTATAGCTGGTCGCGCTCCAGACATCGACCGAGACGCCATATTGCTCGGCGAGGATTTGCTGCGCCTGCAAGGCGGAGCGGATTAGAGTGCCGCTGCCCAGCAGGTGGGCCCTGGGGCCTTTGGTCTCAGGCCCGGCCTTGAATTTATAGAGACCCTTGACGATCCCCTCCTCGACGCCCTCGGGCATGGCCGGCATGGGAAGGTTCTCGTTGTAAAGGGCCAAATAGTAGAATACATTCTCTCCTTCGACATACATCCGGCGAAGCCCGTCGGCGATGATGACCGAGACCTCGTAGATGAAGGCGGGATCGTAGGTCAACAAGGTCGGTATAGTGCTCGAAAGGATGAGACTATGGCCGTCTTGATGCTGCAACCCCTCCCCGTTGAGCGTCGTGCGGCCCGAAGTCGCCCCTAGCAGGAAACCTTTGGCGCGAATGTCGCCCGCCAGCCACATCAGATCCCCGATCCGCTGAAAGCCGAACATGGAATAATAGACGTAGAACGGGACCAGGTATCTGCCCTGGGTCGCGTAGGCGCTACCCGCGGAAATAAAGGAAGCCATAGCGCCCGCCTCAGTGATCCCTTCTTCCAGGATCTGCCCATCCTTGGCTTCGTGATAATAAAGCAGCGATTTCTTGTCGACGGGCTCGTACAACTGCCCCTTGGTCGAGTAAATCCCAATCTCCCTGAATAGGGCATCCAGGCCAAAGGTGCGGGCCTCATCCGGAATGATGGGCACGATTTGGCGGCCGATGGTCTTGTCGCGAATCAACAAGCTGATGAGACGCACCAGGCCCATGGTCGTGGACATCTCCATCTTGCCTGAACCGCGAAGCAATTCAGCAAAGGCGCTCAACTGGGGCACTTCCAATGGCTTCGCGGTCACGATGCGCTGCGGCAGGAACCCGCCCAGTTCTTTTCGCCGGCCGAGCAAATATTTCGTCTCAGGACTATCCGCCGTAGGACGGAAGAAGGGGGTCTGAGCGATATCCTCATCGCTGACAGGGATGCGAAATCGGGCCCGAAATTCGCGCAACTCCTTTTCGTTGAGTTTCTTTTGCTGGTGCGTGATGTTACGGCCCTCGCCCGCCTCGCCCAAGCCATAGCCCTTCACCGTCTTGGCCAGAATCACCGTCGGTTGCCCCGTGTGCGTGACGGCCGCCTGGTAAGCGGCATAGACCTTGCGCGAATCGTGCCCGCCCCGAAGGAGTTTGTGGATTTGCTCGTCGCTCAGGTGGTTCACCAATTCGAGCAGTTCCGGATATTTTCCAAAGAAGTGCCGCCGGGTATAGCTGCCAGGCTCAACCGAGTATTTCTGATAATCGCCATCCACGGCCTCTTCCATCCGCTTGAGGAGCAGTCCGGTCTTGTCGGCGGCCAGCAGCGGGTCCCAATCCGACCCCCAAATTACTTTGATCACGTTCCAGCCCGCGCCCCGAAACATGGACTCGAGCTCTTGAATTATTTTGCCGTTGCCCCGCACCGGGCCGTCCAGACGCTGCAAGTTGCAGTTCACGACCCAAACCAGATTGTCCAGATTCTCTCGCGAGGCCAGCGTGAGCGAGCCGAGCGTCTCGGGTTCGTCGCTCTCCCCATCACCGACAAAGGCCCACACTTTGGGCTCCGCGCCATCGGTCAGGCCCCGCGCGCGCAGATAGCGGTTAAACCGCGCCTGATAAATGGACATCAACGGCCCTAAACCCATCGAGACGGTGGGGAATTGCCAGAAGTCGGGCATCAAGTACGGGTGCGGATAGGACGACAACCCGCCCCCCTCAGCCAGTTCCTGGCGGAAATTCTGCAGATGCCGCTCGTCGAGGCGACCCTCCAAATACGCCCGGGCATAGATCCCCGGTGTGGCATGTCCCTGGAAAAAGACCATATCTCCGGCAAAATCGCCGTTGCGCGCCCGAAGGAAATGGTTGAATGCGACCTCGTAGAGGGTCGCGCTTGAGGCGTAGGTCGAGATATGCCCCCCCAGACCGCTGTGGTCCCGATTAGCATTCACCACCATGGCCATGGCGTTCCACCGCACATAGCTCTTGATTCGACGCTCCATGTCCCAATCCCCTGGAAACGGCGCCTGCTTCTGCACGGGGAGGGTATTCACATAGGGGGTTCCCACCACGCGCGGGGCATCCAATCCACCCGCCCGCAACCGCCCGCTCAACTCGTCGAAAAACTGCGTCGTCCGTTCCCGACTCTGGGTTCGTAACGAGTGCCCGACCACCTCGCCCAAAGATTCCAGGAAGTCGCGCTCTCCCCCGCCGTTTTGAGCGGCGGGAGACGCCTCTGGGGCACTTCCATCTTTCGATTCTCTAGCTGTTTTCATTTGACCGAATAAAATTGCATTGACCTTAGCCCGATTTGAACGACTGTCAAATCCAACGGAGCCGACGAAACAACTTCCCTTAACCGCAGGAATACTATAGCACCAAACACGAATGTTAACTATAAAGCATTGCGATCTCACCTGCGCCTCGCCGGCCGAAAACCTGGCGTGCGATGAAGCGCTGCTCGATCACTTCGAGGAGGCCGGAGGCTCGGGAGTGCTCAGATTTTGGGAGTCGAAGGATCGTTTCGTTGTGGTTGGCTATGCGAATCGCGTTGCCACCGAAGTGAATGTCGAGTTTTGCCGACAGGCCGGTATCCCCGTCCTTCGACGTTGCAGCGGCGGCGGGACCGTCCTGCAAGGCCGTGGCTGTCTGAACTACTCCTTGGTGCTCCGGATCGCGGAATCGGCGCCACTTCAAAGCATCCACTCGACTAACCATTTCATTCTCGAACGGCATCGGGCGGCTCTCGAAGCGCTGCTCGACTCAACCGTGGAAATGAAAGGCCACACCGATCTGACGTTGCGCGGCCTCAAATTTTCCGGAAATGCGCAACGTCGCAAACGCGAGTGCCTTCTGTTCCATGGCGCTTTCCTCCTCGACTTCGACCTCGCGCTGATCGAGCGCGCCCTGCCGATGCCCTCCAAGCAGCCGGAATATCGGGTCGATCGCGCGCACCAGGATTTCCTGGTCAACCTCAGAATTCCTCCCGCCCGAATCAAGGACGCCCTCCGCGCCGCCTGGAGCGCTACCGAAGAGTTTAATTCCCTCCCCTCCGACCGCATGGACCGCCTGGTCCGGGAGAGATACGCGCTCGCAGCTTGGAACTGGAAGTTCTGATCAACCTCCTCGGACCACTCTCCGAGGCTAGGGTCCAAACCCTATACCCTTTCGATAGGGACGCGATATATTGCGGAGGCAATGAAAGTTTTCCTTCGCCAGATGGCGAGTAAGCTTTATTACGCGGGAACCGGTGGATGGGTTCAGGACGCTCGAGAAGCGCGGGATTTCGACGAAGTCGAGCAGGCGGTTCGTTTTGCCGCCGAGGCCGATCTGGACGGAGTTGAGGTCGTATTGGCGTATGGCGACGCGTCGGAAGACTCCGTGTTGGCGCTGCGCTCAAGGGCGCGGTAGTTGGTGGCGGGTTTGGGGCGCGTATTTGATGTGGATTTCTGCCCGAGAATTGAGGCAAGCGACGATACTATGGTTCATCCAAGCATTTTCTAACTGTGTGCAACAAATCCTGAGGGGTGCAGGGCTTTTGCAAGAAGTACGTGCGGGGAAGGGGCATTGACTCGATAAGGCGGTGGGCATTGGAACCGCCGTAGCCACTGATAAAGATGATCTTAAGGTCGGGTCGCTTCTGCCGCAAGTGCTTGGCCAAATCCCCCCCCGAGACGCCTCTGGGCATAATGACGTCAGTGAGCAGGAGATCAATCTCCTCCTCCTTCATTGGCCATCGTTCGAGGACCTCGCGGCCCGAGGCCGCCTCCGTCACCCGATAACCGAAACTCTCGAGCACGCGCCGGGTGAGCGCACGCACCGTTTCGTCATCTTCGACCAACAAGACGCGCTCATTTCCCCCGCGGGGAGGGGTCGGAGGAGGAAGCACCGGCGTCGGGTCGACGCGACCCTCGACCGAGGGGAGGAAGACCTCGAAGGTCGTTCCGCTGCCAACTTGGCTAGTAACCTCGACCCACCCGCGATGCTGACGCACAATCCCATAAACGGTCGCGAGCCCCAAGCCCGTGCCTTTGCCGGTTTCCTTAGTGGTAAAGAAAGGTTCAAAAATGCGGGGCAGGAGTTCAGGAGCAATTCCGCAACCGGTATCGGAAACGCTCATGCAGACGAAAGCGCCAGACCGCGCCTCCGCATGGGATTGAGCATAGGCGATGCCCAGGTTGAGGTGTCGGGTGGAGATTGCCAGCTTGCCGCCCTGGGGCATTGCATCGCGAGCGTTGACCGCCAAATTCACGATCACTTGCTCAATCATCCCGACATCGCCCTGCACCAGCGGAAGCTGGGGAGCGTAGCGATATTGCAGTTCGATGTCCTCGCCGATAATCCGCTTGAGCATCTTGCTCAGGTTGTTGATCACTTCCCGCAAATCCAGCAACCGGGATTGGAGGACTTGTTTGCGCCCGAAGGCCAGCAACTGGCGAGTCAGATTGGCCGCGCGATCGGCAGCCGCGACAATCTGTTTGATACATTCTCGCGGGTCCCCGGGCGCCCGCCCTTCGCCCATGAGCACTAATTCGGCGTTACCGCGAATCACGGCCAGGATATTATTGAAATCATGCGCCACGCCTCCAGCCAACCGCCCAATCGCTTCCATCTTCTGGGACTGCCGCAATTGTCCCTCCAGCTCTTTGCGCTCGGTGATGTCGGTGATGAACCCCTCCAGGGCGAGCAAGCCCCCATCAGGCGCATAGACTCCCAATCCCTTCTCCCACACCCATTTGTGCGTTCCGGCCGCCGAGACGATGCGGTATTCCAGTTGAAACTCCTTGTGCGCCTCCAGGGCCGCCTGAACGTGATCCCAAACCCGCTGCTGATCATCCGAATGGATGATCTTGCCGAACGAGATGCGGCGGTTTAGATGCAAGTCAGCGGTGGAATAACCCGTTAAATCCAGGCACCCTTCGCTGAGGAACTCCATAGTCCAGTCTTGGTCGTTCTGACAACGATAGGCCATGCCCGGAAGATTGCTCATCAAAGTGGAGAGCATGCGCTCATTCTCTTCGAGGGCCGACTCGGCCCGCTGCCGCCATTCCTCCTTTTCGACATACTCCATGGCAAACGACAAATCCCCCGCCAGCCCATCCAACAAGTGAAGTTCCTCGGTGTCGAAAAATCCGACCGCTTGGGCGAACAGCACGAAGACGCCCACGATTCGCTCGCCACTCCTAAGGGGAAAGACGGCCATCGAACCATAACCACGCTTGAGGGCTTCGTGGCTCCAACCGAGGAGGCGGGGATCCTGGCCTATATCATCATAGACGACGCGTCTGCCATAGCGCAGCGCCTCTTCCAACACTTCGATCCAGCCAGGCGGGGGGGCGCCGGCCCTGAGAACCGCTTCAAAGAACCCCGCCTCGATCCCCGCCCAGGCCCCAATTTTTACCATCCGTTCCCGCTCGGGCAGGACGACGCAAGCCATCCGTAACTGGCCATCCTCAATCGTGATGCGGCAGGCCTCTTGGAGCAACGTCTGCCGGTCGCGAATGCGAACCATCGCCTGGTTGATGTCGGTGACCATGGCGTGGACCCGATGCAAATGAACCATCTTCTGCTCGGCCGCCTTGCGTTCAGTGATATCGCGGCAGATTCCGACCAGGCCGATGATCCGTCCCCGGGAATCGCGCAACGGCACTCGGGTGGTCGAAAGCCACCGCGTGTTCCCCCAGGTGTCCCGCGACTGCTCTTCTACCTCGATAAGAACGCGTCCTTCGGCCAGCACTTTTTGCTCTGCCGCCGCCATTTGACGCGCCAAATCGGGTGGCAACACCTCTTGAGAGGTCTTGCCAAGAAAATCCTCCTCTGAGGTCGCCCCGTGAAACTTCGAATGGGTCCGGTTCGTCACCACGTAGTGCCCCTTGCAATTCTTGACGAAAACCATGTCCGGGAGATGGTCGATGAGGGTTGCCAGAAGTGTATTGGCGCGCAAAGTCCCCTGCATCTGCGCGTGGTTCCGGCGGCGCGCCAGCCAAATCCATACCCAGCTCAACAGCACCCCCGCTGCCGCCCAGCAGGCGGGGGCCAGAACGGGATGCGCCACCCACCACGGCGTCTCCCGAAACGCCAGGCTCGCGCGCGGCGCCGGGGTAACCACTGAACCGCTCTTAAACGGCGCCAATTCAGCCAGCAAACTCACCGACGACAAAGCCTGCCCAGCTACGGAGATGGCCATTCTCGACCAAGGCCGCGCAAACAGGCTCGTCGGCCGGCCGGATCTCATAGCATCGGCCGTCTCATAGCGAGCCCTCCCCCTCTCGCAACTGATGACACACCCTTCGCCAAATCGCGGCCATGACCAACTCTACAGTAAGCGGCATTCACGCAAGGAGTCTTGTAAAACTCAAAGCTGATATTCAGGGGCAGTGCCCGCTCTTGCTCAAGCAAAAAATAATTGTCGTTCAACGAAACCTCGTAAAAAGCGCACAAAGACCCGGTTAGAACCAAAAGCAGTTTATTCGGCAGCCACCCTCGCGCGCCCCGATGGCTCAGGCCGCCACAAAATTCACTAGTTTCCTCGGTACGAGGATCACTTTTCTGATGGTCTTTCGCTCGATGAAAGGCTTGACCTTTTCGGAGGCCCTGGCGGCCGCTTCCAGGTCGGCGGCCGTGATGCTGGCCGCAACACGAATGACATCGCGCAACTTCCCATTGACCTGCACGGGGATCTCCAACGTGTCCTCCACCAGTAATGCGGGATCGAAAGCCGGCCAGGGTTGATAAGCGAGCCCGGAGACCCGGGAGGCGGCTGCTGGGTGGCCGCAGGAGAGTTTATCCCACAGTTCCTCGGCCAGGTGAGGAGCGAAAGGCTGCAACAGAATCAAAAAATCGCCCAGCACCGCGGCTGGCTTCGACTTCCAGGCCATTGCCTCATTAATAAACTCCATCAGCGCCGAAATGGCGGTATTGAACCCGAGTCCATCCAGGTCCTCGCTCACCTTCTTAATGCAGGCATGCAAGGTCTTCAGTTGGTCGGGCGCAGGTGGATGCTCGGAAATGGCCGGGCTCAACCGGATGGAATCGAGGAGTTCCGGTCCACGCCGCGGTTCGGCGGCTTGGCTTTGCTCGAACTCGGTCTCACTTTGTCCTTCAATGAAGAAGCGCCACACCCGGCCAAGGAATCGATAGACCCCTTCGACCCCGTTGGTGTTCCATGGCTTGACCATCTCCAGCGGGCCCAAGAACATCTCGTAAAGCCGAAAGGCATCCGCGCCGTACTCGGAGAGGATGTCGTCCGGATTGATCACATTGCCGCGAGATTTGGACATCTTCTGGCCGTCCTCCCCCAGGATGAGACCCTGGTTGACGAGTTTGAAAAACGGTTCTGAGGTCGAAACAAACCCCAAGTCGAAAAGGGCCTTGTGCCAGAAGCGCGCGTAGAGGAGGTGCAGAACGGCATGCTCCGTGCCGCCCACGTACAGGTCCACGCCGGGAGTGGGACCAGGGCCGCCCGGCGCGAAGTCCACCCCCATCCAGTACCGCTCCGCAGCGGAAGCCACAAACCGTTGGGAATTACGGACATCAAGATAACGCAGGTAATACCAACAACTCCCGGCCCATTGCGGCATCGAGTTGGTCTCTCGCTTTGAACCATCGGGCAAGTTCACCCAATCCACCGCCCGGGCCAAGGGGGGCTGCCCGTCGGGGGTGGGTTTGTAGTCCTCCAGTTGAGGAGGGCGAACGGGGAGCGCCGACTCGGGCAAAGCCTCGTGATAGGTTTGTCCGTCCGCCCCGGTTTTCCAAACGATCGGGAACGGCTCGCCCCAGTAACGTTGCCGGCTGAACAGCCAATCGCGGAGCTTGTAATTGATAGTCTTGCGCCCCAGCCCCTTAGACTCCAGCCAAACAGTGATTTTGCGCTTGGCTTCAGCCGTGGTCAACCCGTCGAGGCTCAATTCCTCGCCGGCGGAGTTGATGGCAACCCCATCGTCAATATAGCCTTGCCAGGAGACGCCTTCCGGGGGTCGCACCACCTGGACAATCGGCAGTTTGAACTTCCCCGCAAACTCGAAATCTCGCGTGTCATGGCCCGGTACAGCCATGATGGCGCCCGTCCCATAACTGACCAGGACATAATCCGCCACCCACACCGGGATTTCTCGCCGGGTTACGGGATTGAGGGCATAAACGCCGGTAAAGACACCCGTTTTTTCCTTGGCAAGTTCCGTTCGCTCCCGATCGCTCTTGTTCGACGCAAATTTCCGATAGTGTTCAATCGCGGCGCGTGGCGTGGGCGCGCCGCGGGTCCATTCGAGAGGCGTCCCCGCGGGCCATTGCTCCGGGACGACTCGCTGATCCAGCCATGCGTCCAAAAACCCGTGTTCAGGCGCCAGGACCATGTAGGTGGCGCCAAACAGCGTATCCGGCCTCGTCGTAAAAACGACCAGGACAGACGAGGATGGCGCCGCCGCGCCGCCGCCGCGTTGACCAACCGGAGGCCCGACAGCAAATTTTACCTCGGCGCCTTCAGACCGCCCGATCCAGTTCCGTTGCATCTCCTTAAGGGAATGGCTCCACTCGATGGTCTCGAGATCCTGAAGCAGGCGCTCCGCGTAGGCGGTAATGCGCAACATCCACTGCCGCATCGGCTTGCGGATTGCCGGGAAGCCGCCAACCTCGCTTTTGCCGTCCACCACTTCTTCGTTGGCGAGAACGGTCCCCAATTGCTCGCACCACCATACCGGCGCTTCCGCCACGTAGGCCAGACGCTTGGCATCGCGGAACGCTCGTCGCCGAGCGTCCAATTCCGCGCTCGACTGCGCCGGTCCGTCCTGCAGCTCCGCCGGAATCGTCAGCGTATCAATCGGCTCCGCCCGATTCGTCTCCGGGTTAAACCACGAGTTGTATAGCTTGAGAAAAATCCACTGAGTCCAGCGGAAATATTCCGGGTCGGTGGTGTCGATTTCGCGAGTCCAGTCATAGGTGAAGCCCAGGGACCGGATCTGGCGCTTGAAGGTGGCGATATTCGCCTCGGTTGTCTTCCGGGGATGCTGGCCGGTTTTGATGGCGTACTGCTCGGCCGGCAAGCCAAAAGCATCCCAGCCGATGGGGTGCAGGACGTGGTAACCTCGAGCCCGACGGTACCGAGCCAGGATGTCGGTAGCGGTATAACCTTCCGGATGGCCGACATGCAACCCCGCCCCAGAGGGGTACGGGAACATGTCCAGAACGTAGTACTTGGGAAGTCGCTCGGGGGGAATCGGGGCATGACGCTGCGCGAAGGGATGGTCTGGAGGCGCCTCCTCGCCCGGATTCCAGGCGCGGAACGTCTGCTGCGCCTCCCACCGGGCTTGCCACTTAGGTTCAATCAGGTCGAACGGATATTGCCTGCGTCCAGATGCCATAATTTAGCGGGACACGGTAGTTTTTCCATTCGCGGAGAGCAAACAGAAAGGAGCAACGCCAAAAGAGGAAAAGAGGACATCGGCGCTTTGACAAGCCATAGGGGAGCCACTGGACCGGGCCGGACCGAGCCGCGGTTCGGAGTTGGAATGGGCCGCCAGGGACGTTTTGGATGGTCTCAAGGTTGGGTCTCAGCCAAAGCGGAGCCCCGCGTTGGAGCGAGACAAACTCAAAAAACTTGCCCCGTCGCGTTCATCATTCTAGCGTTGACGCGTGTCCACGACACCCAAAACACCCTTACGGGCGGAGTTCCTGCCCTTCTGTCGGCCGTCGATCACCGAAGCCGAGATCAGCGCCGTAAGCGACGTGCTGCGTTCAGGTTGGATTACCACGGGCCGCAAAGCCGCGGAGTTCGAGGATCGATTCCGCGCTTATCTTGGCTGCCAGCAGGCCGTGGCCGTGGCGTCCGCTACCGGAGGGATGCATGTCACGCTCCAGGCCTTGGGCATCGGCCCCGGCGATGAAGTGGTTACGCCCTCGATGACTTGGGTCTCGACGGTAAATCTGATCCAAATGGCGGGCGCCCGACCGGTCTTCGCGGAGATCGACCGTGGCACGCTCATGGTCACGCCCGAGACCCTCCGGGCCTGCCTTTCCCCTCGCACCAAGGCCATCATCCCGGTTCATTTCGCTGGAGCGCCGGTGGATCTCGACCCCATTCGCCAACTAGCCCATGAGCACGGGGCGGCGCTCATCGAAGATGCGGCGCATGCGGCAGGCACTCGGTACCGCGGACGCCGCATCGGAAGCCAGGGTACCGCCATCTTCTCCTTCCATCCGATCAAGAACCTGACCACGGGCGAAGGTGGCATGATCTGCGCGGAAGACGCCGGTTTGGCCGAGCGCGTTCGACGGCTCAAGTTCCACGGGTTGGGGGTTGACGCTTTCGATCGCCAAATGCAAGGCCGCTCCCCGCAGGCGGAGGTGATCGAACCGGGTTTTAAATATAATCTCACCGACATCGCGGCGGCGTTGGGCTTGATCCAGTTGCAGCGCCTGGATGAAATGAACCGGCGGCGGCGAGAGTTGGCATTGCTCTATCGCCAAAAACTGGCCGGCATCCAGGCGTTGCTGCCCCTTTCCGAGCCCGCCTATCCTCACGACCACGCCTGGCATTTGTTCATCGTGCGGCTGGATATCGAGCGCGCCGGCATGTCGCGCGACCAGTTCATGGACGCGCTCAAGCGCGAAGGCATTGGGACCGGCCTCCATTTCCGCGCGGTCCACACCCAGAAATATTACCGGGAACATCCCGATTTTCGTTCGGTCCGCCTGCCGCACACGGAGTGGAACTCGGAGCGTATTTGCTCCCTGCCGCTGTTTCCCGATATGACCCCTGGCGATGTCGAAGATGTGGTAAGGGCGATCAAAGGGATACTGAAGTTATGAACCATTCCGGTCCTTTGGAACCGCCGGGAGTGTCGATCGTGATCCCGGTCTTCAACGAGGAGGCCTGCCTGCCGGAGTTGTTGCGGCGCTGCCTGGCCTCGTCGGCCGAGACCGGCCTGTCCTTTGAGATTCTGCTCGTGGACGATGGCAGTTCAGATCGGTCCCGGACGTTGATCGAAGCGGCCTCGAATGCCCACCCAGGCGAGGTGATCGGGGTGCTGCTCAATCGCAACTACGGCCAGCACGCGGCCGTCATGGCCGGCCTGGAGCAGAGCCACGGCGAGATCGTCGTGACCCTGGATGCCGACCTGCAGAATCCGCCGGAGGAAATCCCCAAGTTGGTGGCGAAGATTCGCGAAGGATTTGATGTAGTAGGGACGGTGCGACAAAACCGCCAGGATACGTTGTTCCGCCGGCTCAGTTCAGCCCTGGTGAACAAGGTGGTGCAGAAGTCCACTGGTGTGCTCATGCACGACTATGGTTGCATGTTGCGAGCCTACCGCCGGCCGATTGTCCAGGCCATGCTCCAATGCCACGAGCGCAGCACATTCATCCCCATCCTGGCCAACAGTTTCGCCCGCGCCACCGCCGAGATCGAGGTGGGTCATGCGCAACGCGATGCCGGCGTCTCGAAGTACAATGTTTGGAAACTCATCGGCCTTCAGTTCGACCTGCTCACGAGCATTACCACGTTCCCGTTGCGGGTGCTAACAGTCATAGGTGCGCTCATCTCGCTGCTGGGGATGGGCTTCGGCGTGTTCCTGCTGGCCATGCGCTTGATTCACGGATCGGAATGGGCCGTGCAAGGCGTCTTCACCCTGTTTGCTGTGTTGTTTATTTTTGTCGGCGCCCAGTTTATCGGCTTGGGCTTGCTCGGGGAATACCTTGGCCGGGTCTATTACGATGTGCGCGCCCGACCGAGATATTTTATCGATGAGGTTACCGGGCGGAAAGGTGGCTAGGGACCTTTAAAACCGGTCAGAAAACCCGATCAACGAAGCTCATTACCCATGGCACAATAGCTCCCGCCCAAGAAGGTTGATTGCCAAAGCAGGCTGAGGCGCAGGCTCATCGCCCCTTCTGGTCTGGCCGAGGGGAACCGGTTCCGGAAGGCGCGGGGGATGTAGGCGCGGTTTGCGGTGAAGCGGAGGGCCGCTGTGGAACCGGAGCCGCCACGGGTTCGGGGCGTCGTTCGGGGGGCGCGAAGGCCGTCCGGGGCGCTGGCGAGGGGGGCGGCATCGCGCGGTAACTCTCCCCTTGAGCGGAAGAAGGAATTGGCCTTGCGTCCCCTTGCCGCGCGGCTCCGGCGCCATCATTCGGCCGGAAACCAGAGCCCGAGGGGCCACTCTCCTCCGCCCGGGTCCGTTCCCGCCCGAGGGACGACGACTTAAAGGTCTCCGCCGGCGCTTTACGCGAAACCACCAAGGTCCTGCCGTCGGAGGACAGCCGTTCGGAACGACCACCCGGGGCGGACGCGCCATCGGCATCGCGCAGAGAGACGGGGAGAACGATGGAGCGCGAGGCGGTGGCCACATGCTCGCGCGAGATCCCGCAATTGGAGAGGTTGTGGTTGCTACCGGCGAATCGAGTGGCGACTACGCTCTGCTGGAAGACATGTTCCACCCGACCGGGCGGCATCGCGTGCTCGCGCAGATCGAGATCGTGGAAATAGCCCCAGGGAACAAACGTAAAAGATTCGACGCCGAGCCCAAAACCAAAGTTGACCCCGACGCGCTGGCCGCGGTAGGTTAGGCCCCCCTCGGATTGATACCGTGCGCCTGGCGGCAACGGCGCCCAGCCGCAATGCCCCGAAGTGTACCGCCAGCACACCCAGGAGGGTCCCCACACGTGATCCGGCGCCCAACACCAACCCCGGTGCGGGTGCCTGAACCAACGCCCGTAGTGAAACGGCGCCCAGCCCCAGGAATACTCCGAGACCCAATACCAACCACAATCCGAATACAGCCAATGGCCGCCGTCGAAGTAAGGCTGCCATGAGCTATCCTCAATACTCACGGAAGGACGCCATACCAGCCCGTAATCGTCCACCTCATCCCAGGAGCCATAAGGCTCCAACGCCTCATAGAAAGCCGTGTTGCTTGGCTCGGGCACGGCGGTGGCAGCCTTTGCCACCGGATTGGTCGCGGCGGGCGCGGAAGGGACGCCCGCCGAAGTTTTCAACACCTGATCATGCTGGAGCATGGCGGTGACCACGCCTTGCGGAACCCCCAGGTTAGTGAGGTAGATAACCTCCCCGGCGGTCAGATGAAAAGCCGCGGTCGAGTTAGTCACATAGGCCAAAATGACCTCCTGGTCCACCCCCGAGCGAGCCAATCGAATAACGTCCGCCGCAGGACCGTTGGTTCGAACGTCTGCCGGCGCGCTCACCGCGAAACCACTGGAGGCCGGATTTGTCGCCGCGCTGACATTGGTGTCCGCCGCGGGCACCTCCACATAATCCAGCGCCGAGCCCTGGGGAAGGACGGTGACAGCAGCGGGTGATTGGGATTCCCGGGCGCAACCCGCCACGCAGCAGGCGATCCCGAGGACCCAACCCAAACTCCGAGCGCAGACGTTCCGCATCTTCATATTCAACTCCGCCAGGATAGGTGATGGAATATCGCCTGTCTTATCGGATCGACTCTTTCAATATGCCCTCTATTCAACCGCCCGTCCAGGGTTGGCGTGGCGAGCATCAGGCGCCCAAGGTTTGCTCCAAGACCGCATACAACGCGCCGGCGTCCGGGACGTGCTGCCACGACGCGCCCGTTGTGACCAAGCCAAAACCCGGGCCATAAGCGGGCCCGTTGGCGACACAGGCATCAGTCCGGCACTCTGCCATCTGCTTCCGGGCGAGGTGAAGAACGGTCTGGAGGTCGCCGTCCACCTCGTATTTCCATCCGATCAGGCGCGCCTTGGGGAACCAGGTTCGCAACGCGGCGATGATTTTTGGGGTCGGATTCAGTTCCACCAGCAACGAGCCTTCGCGAGTCGAGAGCTTGCCGGCGCGGACGGGAATCAGTTGGCCTTCGCTTGAACGCCGCCACGCGGCGCCAAACGAGAAGTCGCTCACGGCCGCGGCGTGAAACACCGCGTCCACGGTATCGCCTCCGAGCGCCTGGAGTCGTTCCCGGAGGTTGGCCGTGGTCGTGAAGGTTGCGACCTGGTTCGCCCGCCGCGAGCCATGCCAGGTCGACTGCTGACCGATGAGCAACAACACCTCGTGCCCGCATCCCGTCAAGTGGCCGGCCAGTTCCGACCCAAGACGTCCGCTCGATAAATTGGTCAGTCTCCGCACCTCGTCGAGCGGCTCGTAAGTGGGTCCAGCGGTCACAATGCAGCGCATAATCACCGCGCTGAGCGACTCGGGGCGGGGAGCGGGCTGAAGCCGACGAGCGAGTTCGTCAGCGTCGAACCGGAGTTCTGCGAGAGCAGGCTCTGGGAGGAGGAGAGCGCGCGCGGATTGAGGCGCAGGAGTCCCGCTCGGTGGGCGTCCAGGGCGTTCAAGCGGGCGACCGTCTCCTCAACGTTATGTCGCTGGGCGGCCTGCTTACGGAAGGGCAGCGTTAAGAGGCCGGGCTTGTCCCGCTTTTGGAGGTAGTTGGCCAACGTCTTGCGATAGTCGTCCACCAGAGGGACCACTTCCGGCGCAACGTTGTAACGAAGCAGATCCAATTCGGCGAGTTTGCCCTGAATCACCGGGGTTTGCGTGGCGCGGTCCCAGTCGCGCACCACATTTTGAAGCGCGGCCTCAGCGTGGAGGGGGAGCTCGTTGGGGGCCGTTCGCACTTGAATGCCTGAGCGCACGGCTTGCTCCAATTTCCGCAGGCTGCTGTCCGCCGCCCAAGTTCGATCCAGGCGGCGCCCCGTAAATTCCGCCAGTTGGATCGCCCACCATTTCTCGACATCCAGCGGCCGCTCGAAATGAGAGTGAAACGCGGCGAGGAACGCGAATTGCCAGTTATAGTGGTCAGGCAGACCGGTGAGCATGCCGCGCAAGCAAGCGGGTCCATTGGGAAGTTTCAGCAAACGATTCACGAACAACTGGGCGGCAGACCGATAAACCTCTCCCGCTTCCCCGGCCAACCGCGCGGGGTCCGGCCAACTCAAATCCTGAAAGGTCAACGCCGGGCTGGCGGACAAAAGCGCATGAGCGCGGGTCAGTGGATCCAGGCGGCGCCCATCGGCAAAGGAATGGCTCATAGGGCGAACGCCGCCTCGAGATTCGGGCGAAGACAAGATGAGCTGGGCGCCGTAGGCAGCCTGGAGTTGCCGGGAAAAGCCTTCGACCATCCAGGTGGGGACTTCGGCGCTGCGCGTCCCGGCGTTGCGATTGGCCACGTCGAGCAGCAGCACTTGAATCACCGCTCGCGCGCAGCGCTCCCGTTCGACCATCTCCGGCACATACATTTGGTATTCCCAACCGTTCTTGAAGCGCTCCGAGCGGAGGAGCGCATTGTCATTCGGCGTGAGGGCCGGGTAGAGCGTGATGAAGACCTTGGAACCCCACGGTCCCTTCATCTCCAACTCGCGCCAGAGAAGTTCCTTGATGTGTTCGCAAGAAACGGCCAGCACCGCCGGGTCCAGATGAACGAGGCTTCGGTTGGTCAGCAGAAAGGCGTCCGGCGCCGCGTGGGGAGGGGTCTGGATGGAAAACTGTCCCGAACGGCTCCGGGTAATGGGGTTGCTGAGAAGGGGCAACTGGGCGCTGGCGTGGCAGGCTGACCATACGCACAACAACCCTGCGGCCATCAACCGGGCGCAACGTCCCTTTACCGCCGCCGCGACGCCAAGCTGGCGTGACACGCCCATCACTCTTTTCCGGTACTGACGGGCTTGGGCGCCGGCTTGGCTGCCGCCGGAGTTTCCGCGGCCGGCTTGCTGTTGCCCCCAGAGCTTGCCGCCGCAGCAGCCGGAGCCACGTCCTTTCTGGCCGCTTCCTTGTATTTGTCGCTGCGATAATCCGTGATATAAAATCCACTGCCCTTGAAAATCAGGCCCGCGCCCCCGCTGATGGAGCGCCGAACTTTGCCCTTAGCCCACGGTTTCCGCGCGCAGACCTCTTTGGGACAGATCTCCAGCGTCTTGGCGGACATGGACTGTATCTTCTCAAACGCGTGTCCGCACTTATCGCAAATATATTCGTATGTTGGCATACCCTTCATTCTAATAGTCGTTCGCAGCCTCCGGGTCAAGGAAGGAGAAAAATCCGCAAAACTCAGCGAAACGAAGGCAAGTCGAGGAAAAGGCGGAAAGCCTTCCTATTCCAACCAGTCGTGGAAGACGCGGTTCTCGCAGAGCCTTTGGGCGAGCAGGGCGTAACCTCGGGTGAGCGGGTGGCTGGCGTCGGCGTAGAGGGCGCTGGGGAGCGTTTCCGGGACGACGTGCGGCACGCGGTTTTGCTCCAGCCACGCCACGATGCCATCTCGGACTTTCCGGTACGCGGGCCGGTTTTCCTCGACCATGATATGCTCGTTGAAAGGACCGAGGACAACCAGGACATCGTTGCCTCGGGCCCGCAGGTCTTTGACGACCTGCTCGAAGGCCTGCCACTGAAGGGACGCGCGAAGTTCGACCCAGTCGAAACTTGTGGCGCTATGGTCGTCGGACCACGGCTTGTGCCGGGGGCTGTTAGCGCCGCGCTGCGGATCTACCTCGGGAGCCGGAGGGACGGCCAACGTGAGCTGGGCCAAAGGACTCTTCCAGGCATTCGGGTAACGCGGCGGCGTGTTGCCGTCATCCGCAAGCGTCCAACTCAGGATGCTCTTCTGTTCAAAATAGACATTCTGCAAATGTCCCACCCACGCGAGGAATTCCACTTGGCGCTGGGCTAATGCGCTCAGCCGCTCGTTGGCGTCCGCCCGGTAACAGGGTATCCGGGGGGAAAACTGCGGCACCAGGCGGGAATGATTGAACTGGTCTTCCTTGGTCGCGCTCAAGTCCACCTTGGGGCTGGTTTGCCAGAGGACGTTGCATTGCAAGATCACCTTCCGATTCCTCAACGCCCCGGCGTAGTAGTGGAATAAACCTTGCTCGGCCAACGGGAACAGGCCATTGACGCCGCCATTGACGAAACGCTCCCCGCCGCCGATTTCCCGATTCAAGAAATGCGAGAGCGTGCCGTCCGGGGCGACGTACTCTCCCCACACGACCGAATCGCCCAGAAGGATGATCTGGCGGGGCGCGGTCACCTGGCGCAACCGCCGACCATACAGCCAGTAATCGTTGCTCAAAGAATACGGAATCCGGTAGTCCGGACCGGTATCAAACCGCTCGATCCGCGCCCAGAACCACGGCGTCGTCCACAATACCAGACCGACGATGATACCGGCCAGTAACCATTGACGGCCGTTGAGCCGAAGCTCGTTCACCCCGAAGGGAATCTCGGGCGGCGCTGTCGCCTGGCCGCGGCGGTGGGCGGCCGAAAGTGGGGGGAGACTGTTCATGGGTTGACTCATGCGACGCCTCAGAATTGGAAGTAAATGAACGCCCCGCCGCCGGATGAGCAAAGGCAGAGATAGACGACCATCAACGCCGCCAGGCTGACGCGGACCAACCCCGTGGCCAGCAGGCTCCGGAGCGTGGACTCATAAAGGAACTGGTAGGCCCAAACCAGGGCCACCAGCACGAGCATCAACGCCGGAATCTCGGGACTATTCCAGGCGGCGGTAACCAGGCGGCGGATGATAAGCATCGCGTCGCTGAGCGAACCGGCGCGGAAGAAGATCCAAGTGAACGAAACGAAAAGGAAGACTCCGCCTTGCTTGAGCAGGCGAGGCACCCGTTCGCGATAGACCGCGGAACGCTCCAATTCGCGGGTGACCAGGACCCCAAGACCGTGCAACGCGCCCCAAATCATGAACGTCCAAGCCGCGCCATGCCAGATGCCCGAAATGAAGAAGGTGAGGAATAGGTTGCGGTAGGTGCTGAACTTCCCGCCCCGGTTTCCGCCCAGCGGGATGTACACATAATCCCGAAACCAACTCGAAAGGCTGATGTGCCAGCGTGACCAGAACTCGCCCAGACCGGTCGCCAGGTAGGGATTGTTGAAGTTGAGGATTAGATTAAAACCCATCAACTTGGCCACGCCGCGCGCCATGTCGGTGTAGCCGCTGAAGTCGAAAAAGATCTGCCAGGCGAAGGCGAAGGTCGCGAGCAACAGGGCCGGCGCGCCGTACGCTTTGGGATCGTCATAGACTCGCTCGACGTAGAAGGAGAGGTAATTGGCGAGCGCCAGTTTCTTGAAGAGGCCAACGAGGAAGAGCGAAGCGCCGTCCGTGAAGTTTTGGAGGCGAATGGGGGGAAACTGGTTGAACTGGGGCAGGAGATGGCGCGCCCGCTCGATGGGGCCGGCCATCAATTGGGGGAAAAAGCACACGAAGGTGGCGAAACGAAGAAAGTCGCGCTCCCGATGCACTTTGCCCAGGTAAAAGTCGATGGTGTAGCTCAGGGATTGGAACGTGAAGAAGGAAATACCGACCGGGAGCAGGTACTGGCATCCGAACGGCATCAGCGTGGATGGATCGGAGAGGGTCAGGGGCGCGCCCAGCCAGGCGGCCACGGCGTTGAGATTCTCCACGGCGAAGCGAGCGTATTTGAAGAAGAGCAGCAAGGCGAGGTTATTGACCAGGCTGATCAGGAGCCAGATGCGGCGACTGCTGTAGAGTGCGCCCACTGCCATGAGCAAGAGGATCACGCCGAACCCGGCAGCGGTCGGTCGCAGGGTTCGGGGTCCGGCGCAAGCGAGAACGACAACGCCAAAGGCTGCCGCGAAAGCGCCGAGAAACGCGGTCTTCAAAACCCGATCATCGAATTGCAGCCGCGTGAGGCGCCCCAGGACGTCCACTTTCGCGCCCTCGCGCGGGCAATGGTCCATCAGGGCGACGAGGCCAAAATCCAGCAGCGTAGAATACATCACCAGGAGCAGGTAATAAGGATTCCACCAGCCGTAGAAGAAGTAAGAGGCTAACGTCAGCCACGGGAGCCAGAGCCGGGTCTTACGCAGGGCGAAAAAGACCGGCAGGACGACCAGGAGAAAGACCAGGAACGGCCAGGTATGAAAGAGCATGTCAACGCGGCGGATTTAGCGTCACGGAGCGGTCTTCGCGGTCATCTGGCGCAGTTCATCGGGGGTGGCCCGACGCGCGCAACGGAACCCGCAGTAGTCGGTCGAAAAGCAAGCATCGGTGTCCCCGGTTCGTTCTCCCTGGCGGACCGAGGCCCGGCACTGGTCGGCGCTCGATTTCCAACTCCCCCCGCGGATCACGCGTTTAACATCCTTGCCGGGGTTGGGCGGCCCGAGCGGGTCGACGGCCGGACTTTGACGATAATAATCCACGCTATACACGTCCTCACACCACTCGGACACGTTGCCGTAAAGATCGTAGATGCCGAAGCCGTTCGGTTTCTTTTGGCCAACCGGGTGGGTCTTTTGACCGGAGTTGTCGGCGAACCATCCGTATTGGCGCAACTTGTCGGCCGAACCAAAATCGTAAGGCCCTTCACTGCCCGCGCGGCAGGCATATTCCCATTCCGCCTCGGTAGGCAGGCGGTAACCGTCGGCCGCATAGTCGCAGTCCCAATCAACCGTCTTTTCATTATAGCATGGCTTGAGCCCCTCCAGCAGCGAGCGCTCGTTGCAATAGCGCTTGGCGTCGCGCCAGCGAACCCGCTCGACCGGCAGTTTCGGACTTTCCTGCCAATGCGACGGGTTGGGCAACTGCGCTTTGGTGAAGAGATCGTGAGTGACCGGGAACTTGTCCATCAGAAATGGGCTGACCTTGACCCGGTGCGCCGGGGCTTCGTCGGCGTCGCCCCGCTCGCTGCCCATGAGGAACTCCCCGCCGGGGAGAGAGACCATCTCGACCCCCGACTGGGTGACAGCCTCGCGCGGAGCGGCCGCACCAGCCTTGGCGGAACCATCTCCTCGGCCAGGGGGGGCCCCGGGCGAGGAATTGGAGCCGGCATTATTACATCCGGTCCAAAGCGCCGCCATCGCGGCCAGTAATAAAAGGCAAATCGTCTTCATTCAGCGTCCCGCCAACTCTACGTCGCAAAGACCCTTGGGCGCAAATCTTGAATTCGTTTAGAAATCCAAATCCTACGGTCTCAATTCAAAAACCGCCACCGCTTGGGGCGCAAGCGTCACAGGGATGGCTTCGGCCTGGGGCAGAGCGGCGCCCGAAACGATTTCCACGCCCGCCGCGTGGCGACGCGAGTCGAGGCGCAGGACGCCCGACTGGCGCTCCGCCGTGTCGTTGAACAGGGTGAAATAGACCCGTGCGTCAGACCAAGCGCCAAACCGCTCGACCCAAATCCGGGGGTTGTCGCAGGCCGCAAGCGTGACCGGTTGCCAACCCGCCTCGGCCACGCGCTTGACCAAGGGCAGGTATTTCTTGAACAAGGCGCGATCGCGGTCGTACCGCTTGGGGTTCTGCCAATAGGGATTGTCGGCGGCATTATGACTGAACATCCCGGGCCACATGCCGTAGAAGAGGCTGCGCTGGAAATAGCGCTCGACCCGGTCGGCCGTGAACGCGTCGAAGTCGGTGTTCATCAGCAACAAGTAAGGCTTGGCGCCGGCCATGGAGCGCCAGAGACTCATTTGCGCGTCGGGGGCGGGCTGGTATTTTCCACCCGCCAGCCAGTCGGTCTCGGTCCCCAACACATCCAGCCACGGACACAGGAAAGTGAAACGGTAGGGAACTCCGTTGGCGAAGGTGAGTTTGCCCAACCGATGGACGTCAACGGCAAACCAGCGGGTGAACTCATAGACCGCCAAGCCCTTGAACAGCGCCGGTTGATGCGTGTCGGTGGCGAAACTCAGCGGCACGGTCGAATAGCGAAAATGGTCGCGGCGGTAATTCAGATTGGCGGTCACGTAACCTTCGAGGGAGTCGAGATATTCGCCGTCCAATCGCCCTGGGGCGCCGGCGCCGTACAACCGGGCCTTGATCTCGTCGTTCCAATAAACAGTGGCGGCGTTGCGGGACGGCACACCCGGAGCGACGTTGTTGGTGTTAGCAGCAGCAGCCGGGAGGCCGGGGTTGGGATTGAGGCTCCAGATGGCGCCATCGCACCACGGTTCATTCCGGAACAGCAGGCAGGGATCTCCACTGGCGTCCCTCATGCCGGCAACGTAACTGACCCGGGCCATCTGGCTCTCGTTGCCCCGCCCGCTCCCGGCCAACCGCTCCCGGGTCGCGAGCGCCTCCGCGATGGTCCGCGGTCGGCCTTTGTCCATGCGCATCCACCAAGTCATCGGCTCGGTGTAACGAAAACTCAATACGCCGTGGCCGTCATCCCAGGCAACGTTGTTGTCGCCTTCATGGTATTTGAACCCGAAATCTTCCCAGCCGCGGACAGTGCTGACGTCCGTGAAAGGCATCCAGAGGCCCTGTTCGCGGGAGCGCGCGCGGAAATAATCGGGGAAGACCTTCTGCAATTTCTCAAACGCGGCGCGAAAACCCCAGCGGGCATCGAAGCGGAAGAAGACAAACCGGAATTCCGCTCCGCCGGGAAAGGGCGTCGTCTCGGGGACGAGCCCCAAGTCATAAGCGATGAAGAGTTGTTTGGCCCCGGCGTGATAGACCAGGCGGTACTGGGCCGGTCGCCCCATGTCGAGCGCGAGGCCCAGGCCCGTGCGCTCGTCGTGGATGGCGGCCAGCGGATAGAGTGACATGGCCCCCGTCGCCCCGCATTGGACCGGAACGCTATTGGCATATTCGCCCTGCCCTTGGATCGGCCGGCCCCGCCGAATGTCGTCGTCCCAACGCCAACCGGCGGCATCGATCGGCAGCGCGAACAAGAGCGTCACCGCGCGGTCCATGCGGCGCGTGTCGGTTATTCTCCCTTCTACGACGATATGGTCGTCCGCCGCCCGGTATGAGGTTTGCAGTTTCAGGCCTAACTCGCGACACTCGCCCCGCTCGAACCCGAAGACATCCGAATTGGCGGCCACGTCGCGGGCCAGGAAGCCCGAAGGGGCTCGCGCGGCCAATTGACGGCCATCCACCCGCAGCGACGTCACCTGGTCATGCCGCATCGACGCCTCCAACCCATCCTTGGTGCGATACTTCACGGCCGTCCCCCTTGGACGGGGCAGGTCCCTGGAAAGCGCCATCGGCGCCCCCTGGAACATCATGGTCCCTTGGACGGCCTGGACTTCCTGGAGGGTGACGTCATCGAACCAGACCTTGCCCGAGTGCCCGCGGAACAGGCAATGCAGGGTGATGGTCTGCACGGGTTTCTCGGGCAGGATCACCACCTGACGCTGCTCCCAATCGTGCGTGCCGGTGCGGAATTCCGCGGTCTGGCCATAAAGCGGCGTGCCGTCATTATAAATGAGGTCGACATAGAGCGAGTAGTCGCTGTCAGCGGCGCCGCTCACCGCTTCGGCCTTGCTCCAACCACGGACAATCAAAGGAGCGGTGTTGGTCCGCTGCAGCGTGAGCGTTTGGCTCGCCCCCACCCAACCCTTTTCGGTGGGGTTTTCGGCGCAAAGGGCCTGCGACCCACGCCGTCCCTCGCCCAGCGCGACTCGGCAGCCTTGCGGCGCCGGGGTCCAGCCGGCCGCCTTACCCGCTTCGGCTCGCTCGAAATCGCCGTTTCGCAGGAGCGCTTCCCCGGGTTGCTCCCCCTTCACGACTCGAAAGACCGGCGAAGCGCCTGGGAGGTCGACGGCCAGGAGCAGAGCGCCAATCAGAATGACCCATCGGATCAGCTCGGGTTGGGCGGGTAAAAAGGGGAGGAACTGCCCTTGCGCTGCGACGCTCGGGGCAAATGTCATTAGCTTCATCAGAAAACACTACGCGAGCGACATGAGGAATCAAGGAAGGGTAAGCGGCGAATGCGCTTGAGCTACGGTAAGGGCGCTGATAGGTATTTCGGCATGGTAGATTGGAAGCCCCTCCTGACGGGCGTATGTCTTCTCCTTCTGGAGTCGATCGCCATTCATTATGATCGCTCCGACCTCGCCGCAATCACCAGGCAGCGGACGCCCGACAGCCTTGGCGGCAGCGCCACGAAATAGGTCATGAACTCGACATCCCTCGTGACTGCGGCCCTGAGGGGTCTGCCAACCCCGCGCGTCCCAGTCGGCCCTCTGGCTGTGCATTTTTGCGCGGATCTGGCCGGTTACAGCCTGCGCCAATACTCCACCAACGCCACAGCCCTCGCCGAGTCGGTGATCCGCTACCATGACCGCTTCAAGCCGGATGCCGTATGGGTCTCCGCCGACACCTGGGTTAGCGCGGAGGCCATGGGAGCCAAAGTTGGAGCGGTCGACGACAACCAACCTTTTGGGGGAATCGGCGAACCGCTCGTCCAGCGCGCGACCGACATCGACCGCATCCCCGTCCCCAACGTCGGAACCCAGGGACGCTACCCACTGATGCTGGAGGCGCTCTCCCGCGTCGTTGATGCCCTGGGCAAAGACGTGTTCATTGTCGCGTGTTTTGACCAATACCCCTTTTCGTTGGCGAGCGCGCTCATCGGAATCAATGAGATGATGCTGAAAGTGGTTGATGACCCGCCGTTTGTGGAAGCCCTGATGGCGCGCTGCTCTGAGTATGCGGCGGCTTACGCCCAGGCGCTCGGAGAGGCCGGGGCGGACATGCTAAGCGGTGGAGATTCGCCGGCGGTACTGTTGGGTCCCGCCCTTTACGAAAAGATGGCGCTGCCGGCGGAAAAGCAGTTGGTTGCCCGTTTGAAAACGAGGACCGACAGGCCCGTTTCACTGCATATTTGCGGCAACGCGTCGCCGATCCTCCCCGCCATGGCCGCCAGCGGCGCCGACGTCTTGGAATTGGACCACGCCGTGGACATCAAGGCAGCCTGTCGCGTCGTCGGGCCGGGAATAGGCCTATGGGGCAACCTGGATCCCGTGAGCGTCCTGGCGCAAGGGACGCCGGCCATGGTGAGTCGTGAGGCGCGAGAGGTCTTGAACCTTGTCGCCGCCGCGGGACACCCGCGTTTTGTGCTCAGTTCCGGTTGCACCCTGGCGGTGGCAACGCCGGCCGAGAACCTGGATGCCTTGCTGTTTGAACCCTTGAACAGTCGCGAGGAAAAACTCGCCCTCGGACCCCTTTAGGTGAATATTCCGCCGGCGTTATGGCGAACGAAAAACTGGACACGAATCAGAAGGCCTTGCAGATCAACCTGGATGCGAGGCGCTATGGTACTTTTGCGGAGATTGGAGCCGGTCAGGAGGTAGCCCGGTGGTTTTTCCACGTCGGGCACGCCGCGGGAACCGTGGCAAAAACCATCTCGGCCTACGACATGGCGGTCAGCGACGCCATTTATGGCCCCACCGAGCGCTACGTCAGCCGCCACCGCCTCCAATCGATGCTCGACTACGAATTCGCCTTGCTGGTCGAGCGTTTGGACCAGACGCGCGGAGCAAAAACGGCCTTTTTCGTCCTGGCCAACACCGTGGCTACGCGCCGCGAGGAGGGACGAGGCTGGATGGGCATTCGGTTTCAGGCTGAGCCCGGAGCCGATCCGTCGGAAATCTTCATCCACGTCCGGATGCTGGACAAAGAGACCGTACGCCAGCAGGAAGCCCTCGGAGTCATTGGCGTCAACCTGATCTACGGCACGTTTTACCTTTACCACGACCCGGAAGCGCTGATTCGGTCGCTGCTCGACAACCTGACCTGGGAGCGAGTCGAGGTGGATATGATCCGGTTGGCCGGGCCCGCGTTTACCCGGGTCGATAACCGCTTGATGGCCCTCCAACTCGTGCGCCAAGGCCTCACTGAGGCCGCCATGTTCACAGCCAAAGGCGAGACCGTCCAATGGGCCGAAGTGCTGTATAAAAAACCCGTTTTGGTCCAGCGCGGCAGTTTCCGCCCCGTCACCCGGGCCACGCTCGAAGTGCTCAACCGGGGGCTGGAGCAGTTCGTCCAGGAACCCGATCTGGCGGGCGAAACGCCCGTAGTCCTCATGGAGATGACCTTGCGCCCTCTCGCCGCGGGCGACCACGTCGGGGAAAACGAGGAAAAGGACTTCCTCTATCGCGCGGACACGCTGAGCGCCCTCGGCCGGACGGTGCTGGTGTCCAATTTCCGCCGCTTTCACCGTTTGGCTGCCTACCTTTCTCGCTATACCCAGCGTCCCATCGGTCTGGCGCTGGGCGCCTCCAAGTTGGGGGAGATCTTCGATGAGAGCTTTTATAACGACAACGAAGGCGGTCTCCTGGGCGGCCTCGGCCAACTTTTCAAGAACCCCGCCCGGCTCTACGTCTATCCCAGCCTGAACCTCGAATCAGGCCAAATCCTCGAGGTTGATAATTACCCCATCCCGCCGCGGCTCAAGCATCTGTACGCCCACTTGCTGGAAAATCGGTTTGTCCAGGGTATCCATAACTACGATGCGAGCGTTTTGCCGATTCGATCCAGCGATATTCTGAGGCGCATCGAGTGCCGCGACGCTTCCTGGGAATCGCAGGTGCCGCCCCCGATTGTCGAGCTGATCAAACGCAATCGGTTGTTTGGGTTTTAGTCTCCAGCATGGCCGCGATGCTTTCCAGGGCGTTGCCTTCCAGCCGATTATTGACGAAGACGAACGTCTGGCGTTTGGGACCCGCCGCCTGCCCTTCGGCGATCAAGGCGCGGCCGGCGCTTCGCGCCTCGGGATTTTCCTCCTTGATCGCGTCGTAGGGCGCGAAAGTCCGGACCGCCTCCTCATAACGACGACCCGGCCGGAGGAGAAAGCGCGCGGCAACGAGGTCCGGATGGGGGCGGCTTCCAGCCATCGCCATCTGTTCGCTCACGGGCGGCATCGCCTCCCAGGAGTTGAAGACGTGCGCCACGCGATGCCGCGCCAGGCAATCGAAATACTCCGGTTTTAACCAGGCCCGGTTCCGCAATTCAATCCCATAAGGCCAGCCGCCGGGCAACTCTCCTAGGAAGCGGTCCAAGTCGTTCACAAAATCGCGGCCGTGCTCATAATCGGAGGGATAGAAACGGGAAAACTCGAACATGAGCAATCCCACTTTCGGCCGGATGGCCTCGCAAGGCGACAGGAACATCGTCGAGAACAAGCGGGCGTTGAGGAAATTCTCGTTGGCCTTCCCGGCGCGCTCGCCGAACCGGTCCAGCTTCGGGAACTTTTTCAAGGTAATGGTGTCGGTCACCTTGAACCCGAACCGGAAATCATCGGGCGCCTGGGCGGCCAGACCCTCCAGGGACTTGCGCGCGGGAAACGTATAATAGGCCGCGTCCACGCACACCGTTTTGAAGACCTCCCCGTACTCGGCCAGGCAGTCGCGGTTGAAGCGCGTTTCGGCGAACTTCCCGCGCCATTCATAACGGGCGCGGTCATAGAGCGTTCCGAGCCAGCCCGGATATTTCCAGGAAGACGTGCCGATGAAGATCTCTTTTTCCGCCAACGCGGCCGCCTGGAGTTTCATTTGTTCCCGGCAGAATTGCACCCCCGCATTATCAGCGGCCCCACGCCCTCTGGCAACTCCGGCTTTTCCGCGGGCTTTCATAGACCGCAAAATAGCCCTCCAGCAAGGCCCCGGACCGGAACTGGAGGTCTCATGCGGACCGTGTTGGAAGGTCGCGGTCCGTTGCCGGCTACGGCTTGGTTCGGGCGGCCTAAAGGCGGTAACGCGCGACGGTTTCGAGAGCCTGCTCGGTCATATACCAATCGTTCTTTACCAGGCTCACTTTCCTAATCCGGGTAGTCCCAAAGCGCCTCTCCCGCGCGCGTTCGAGCGCCGTCGCAAACCGCTCACCGTTCAGCAGGCGATCGCGAAACCGGACCACGGTCATGTGAGCGGTTTCCAGCCGATATCGAGCGTCCACCCCTTCCGCGAGGCCGTTGGCCTGCAATTGAAGGCGGAGCGCATCGCGAACCTCGTTGAGCGCGTCGTCGTCGCAAAAACCCTGGATCATGACCGCTCCCGGCGAAATGGTCACACCGGCAAACTCAATCTCGATAGGCGCCGCATGGCACACGGCCGAATCCACCGCTGCCACGTACTGCCCCGTCCGGGCAAGAAATCGTTCGTAATCAGTCGTGGCGGTAAAGAGCGAAAGAATCGTCACGTGGAATTCGGAAGCGGCGTAATAGTGTTGATCCGGCTCGAGCCGGCGCAGATCGTCCAAAAATTCCGCCACACGCCGTCGCACCTGTGGGAAAGGCCGGGCGATCGCCGTCAAACCGCGCCGCTTGTCGGGCAATCCGGAGGCCAGGACGGCGTCCTGCTGAATGGCCCCATCCCGGATCTTGCCAATGTTGGCCGACCACAACCGGTCATAGCGCTCGCGCAAGCGTTCGCGAATGGCGCTCACGGGCGCGTCAGTTGGCGCATTTTCGCTCACGATCGAAGAACATTCACGGTTCTGACTTTGACCGATGGCGCGCGAGGCTCCGACCTACTTCCGTTTCCAAGCCGTCACGAACATCCCATTGCCACGCCACCGCCCGGAGTGGAGGAACAGTTCCGGCTGCGGGGACCCCCCAGGGTCCAACGGGTTGGCCACCGGCAAGCGTTCGAAATCGGCGCAAGTCTTTTCGAAGGTCGCGGTCACGCCAACCGTTTCCGACCGGGCCAAGGTGCAGACGGCATAAATCAGCCGCCCGCCCGGCTTTACCGCCAGGGCGGCGCGAGCGAGCAACTCGCTCTGCAATTGGGCCAATTCTCCCACATCCGCCGCGGTCGTCGTCCACCGCGCGTGCGGATTACGCTGCCACGTTCCGATCCCGCTGCAAGGCGCGTCCATCAACACGCCATCAAACTTGGTCTTAGTCGGCAGCTTGGCCCCGCCGTCCCACAGCGCCAGGCGGTAGTTAAACACCCGGGCCCGCGCTGCCCGGCGTTTGAGCTTCTCCAGCCGCCACGCCGCGCGATCGCTCGCCCAAATCAATCCCTTATTCTCCATCAGGTCCGAAAAATGCATCGTCTTGCCCCCTTCACCCGCGCAAGCATCCCACCAAGTCTCTCCCGATTTTGGTCCGCAAATAAAACCTACCGCCTGCGAGCTGATGTCCTGTAATTCAAAGTCCCCGGCATGGAAATCCTTGGTGCGGAACAGGTCCACCCAACCCTCGTATTCGAGGATATCTCCCAACACTCCCGTCCCAAAGACTCGACAGTCACCCAACCTCCGCGCCAACTCCCCGCCCTGCCCCCGGCGCGCCCGCAACCACAAGGTCGGTTCGGCCTGGAGCGAGCGCGCCCAGTCAGCGTTGACTTCCAGTTCCTCTCTTACCCACGCCGGGGCCGCCCGACTCACCAATTCCTCATCGGAAAATCGCCCCGGCTCCCGCGCAAACCGCGCGGCCAGCTCCAAGGCCTGCGAGATTCGATCCCGCACGGGTTCTCGGTCGTCCAGCCAGCCGTGCCACCGATAATACGCGAAAACCGCCTTGCTCACCTCCGCCCCCTCCTCCCGGGACAACTCCCGTTCCGCCCTCAATCGTTCGCGCAATACCTGGTCGACCGGCTTTTCCCGGTTTCCCGCGGCGATGACGGCCACCGCCAGTTCCACTGTTCGTAATCTCATCCCCTTGACTCTGCCCGAAATCCCCCCATTTGGCGAGCGATCTGCGCGGCCCTTTCGGGACATCCGCCTTTTCCGGTCCGACCACCATCCGGTCTGTCGCGTTCCTGCTTGTCATTTGCTCCATTTAGCCTAACGTTCCAATGCCTCAGACGCTCTGGAACGGTTCATGTCGCGTGAGGCAGTTTTCAAACACATGATTGGGTTCATCGTAAAGAAGTTCATCGGCTCGAGAAACGAGCGCCAAGTCAAACGGCTGCGGCCGTTGGTCAAGAAGATCAACGACCTCGAGGCGGGGCTGCAACAGCAGCCGGAAGACGCTCTGCGTCAGAAGACCGCGGCCTGGAAGGAAGAACTTTCCCAGATCACCGACAATGAGGCGCTGGCCCGCCGGCTGGACGAGATACTGCCCGAGGCCTTCGCGGTGGTCAAAAACGCCTGCCGCCGTCTCTGCGGCACGGACGTCATAGTGCGCAACCACCCGACCCGGTGGGAAATGATCCCCTTCGACGTCCAGCTCATCGGCGGCCACGCCCTCCACACCGCCCACATCTCTGAAATGGCAACCGGCGAGGGTAAGACCCTCGTCGCTACCCTGCCCATCTATCTCAACGCGCTTTCCGGCCGCGGAGTCCACCTGGTCACCGTCAACGATTACCTCGCCGCCCGCGATAGCGAATGGATGGGCGCGGTCTATAAGTTTCTAGGCCTCACGGTCGGCTGCATCCTCCATGACCAATCGCCGGCGGTCCGCCGCGAACAATACAATTGCGACATCACCTATGGCACGAACGCCGAATTTGGCTTCGATTACTTGCGCGACAACGGCATGGCCCAGCGCAAGGAAGATCAGGTTCAGCGCGGCCACTACTTCGCCATTGTTGACGAGGTGGACTCCATTCTGATTGACGAGGCGCGAACGCCGCTCATCATCAGCGGCCCCGCCGTGGTTACCTACGATGAGCAATACGCCACCTTCAAGCCCATCGTCGAGAACCTCTACCGGACCCAGGAGCGGCTCTGCAACCGCTTCCTCTCCGAAGCCGGCGAACTCATCCGCAAACTGCACCCCGAGGACGGTTCGAATCCCTCCGACCGTGAGGCCCTGGAGGGCGAGATCGGCCTCCTGCTCTACCGCGTCAAGATCGGCCAGCCCAAGTCCGAAGGCCTGATGAAGTTCCTGGAGGACCCGGAAAACCTGCGGCTCATGAACACGGCCGAACTCCAGCTCCACGCCGATCAAAAGAAGACCGAACTTTACGCCCAGAAGGAAGAGCTCTTTTTCGCGATCGATGAGAAAAGCCACGAAGCCGACCTCTCGGAAAAAGGGCGCAACCACCTTAGCCCGAAGGATCCGGACGCGTTCATGCTCCCAGACTTGGCGATGGCCTTGCATGATATCGACAGCGGGCCCGAGGCCGACGCGCGCAAGCGTCTCGAGATCAAAACCAAGCTCCAGCAGGAATTCGAAGTCAAAGCCCAGCGCATTCATGCGATCTCCCAGCTTCTAAAGGCGTTCTGCCTTTACCAGAAAGACGTCCAATACGTCGTCCAGGAGAACAAAGTCATCATCGTGGATGAAAACACCGGGCGCTTGATGACCGGCCGCCGCTGGAGCGATGGCCTCCATCAAGCGGTCGAAGCCAAGGAGGGCGTCCAAATTGAACGCGAAACCCAGACCTTGGCCACGATCACCATTCAAAACTACTTCCGCCTTTACCAAAAGCTGGCCGGCATGACCGGCACGGCGGAGACCGAGGCCTCGGAGTTCCTGGACATTTACAAACTGGGCGTCCTGGTGATCCCCACCAACCGCCCGGTCGCCCGCAAGGACGCCAACGATTCGGTCTATAAGACCAAACGCGAAAAATACAATGCGGTGCTGAACGAGATCAAAACGGTTCACAGTCTGGGCCGCCCCATCCTGGTTGGCACCGTCTCGGTCGAAGTCAGCGAAAACCTCTCCCGCATGCTTACCCGAGCCGGTATTGTCCATTCGGTCCTCAACGCGAAATTCCACCAGCAGGAGGCCGAAATCGTCGCTCGCGCCGGCCAGCGCGCCTCCGTCACCATTGCCACCAACATGGCCGGCCGCGGAACCGACATCAAACTCGGTCAGGGCGTGCCGGAGGCGGGCGGCTTGCACGTGATCGGCACCGAGCGTCACGAGGCCCGCCGCATCGACCGCCAGTTGCGGGGCCGTTGCGCGCGCCAGGGCGACCCGGGCTCCTCGCACTTCTTCATCTCGCTCGAAGACGACCTCATGCGCCTCTTCGGCTCCGACCGCATCGTCAAGATGATGGAGAAAATGGGCCTGGAGGAGGGCCAGGAACTCGAGCACTTCGCCCTCAATAAGTCCATTGAGTCCGCCCAAAAGCGCGTGGAGCAGCACAACTTCCAGATCCGCAAGCGCACGCTCGAATACGACGACGTGATGAACAAACAGCGCGAAGTCATCTATGGCTTCCGCAATGAGATCATCCACGCTACGGACGTTCGCGATCGCCTCATGGATATCATGGAAGAGGTCGTGATCCAGAAGGTCGAGCAATTCACCACCAGCGAACTCGACCTGCACGAGTGGAAGGTGCGAGCCCTGGCCGATTGGGTGAATTTGAATTTTCCGCTCGGCATTCCCGAAGCGGAGATCGGCAAGGCGGCCGAAGCGGGTCACGAACAGCCCGTGCCCGGCTCCGTTTATGACGGCCTGGGTCCCGCCCAGTTCGCCGTTTGCAGCTTCATTTCCGACGCCGTCCGCAAGGCTTATGAGCTCAAGATCAGTTTCGAGAATCCCGATGCGCTCAAGGAAGTCGAGCGCTACACCATATTAAATGCCATTGACCGCCTCTGGCAGGAGCATTTGTATGAAATGGATAGCCTGCGCTACAGCATCGGCCTCCGCGGCTACGGCCAGCGCGATCCGCTCATCGAGTACAAGGCCGAAGCGTACAAGATCTTTGACGAGCTGATGGTGAACATCAAATCAGAGATCTGCCATAACATCTTCCGGAGCGCTTCGAGCCTCATGGCGTTCGAGAACTTTCTCCGCAATGTTCCGCAGCGGACCGTACATCAAACCACCAGCGCCTTCAACGCCCCAGCTCCCTCCCCGGCCCCCGGGGCTGCCCCGGAACGTAAAGCCAGCGACCTGGTCAGCGAAGCCGCCGACGCGGTGGAAAAGGCCCGACCAGCCCGCTCAGGACCCAAAGTCGGCCGCAACGACCCCTGCCCTTGCGGCAGCGGCAAGAAATTCAAACAATGCTGCGGTAAGTAAGGCGGTCCGCGAGCTTACCGCCGGGCCAATTCGGCGCCCTTGGGACTGAACAAGGGTTGCTTGACGACCTTCTTTGCCATGGTTTGACCGCAACAACTGCCGCAGCAAGAAGTCTTGGCCACCGGCTCCGTTTTGGTCTGCTCTAAACGAGTCGACACGGTCTTTGACTTCGAGCAGCAGGACGCGCCTTGGTCTTGAGCGACGCCCTTGGCCTCCGTCTTCGCATCACTCGCCTGCAGCACCGCGGTAAAAGCGGTCAGCACAACAACTATAATAAAACGTTTCATGCCTCCTCTATAGCCCCCTTTGCTCCGAAGTCAAGGCCGCCAGGAATCACTGCTTGAAATTGAGGCGTCTGATCTTATGCTCTAGCCATAAGTTACCGGGGGCAGGCCGACCGGGCCGCCGAACGCCGGAAATTAGTTAATAACAGAGAGTAACTCAATATGGCGCGTTCAAACCGCCGCACCTGGAAATCATTTGAAGAGATTCAGCAGGCCGCCGAGGATGGCGATCCAACGGCTCAGTGCTATTTGGGAATTTGTTACCAGAACGGTCAAGGGGTGCCCATGGACTATGCGCAAGCGGTCACTTGGTTCCGGGTCTCCGCCGACCAGGACGACTCCACCGCTCAGTGTTACCTGGGGTTCTGTTACCAAATCGGCCAAGGCGTAGTTCAGGACTACCCGGAGGCCGCCCACTGGTTTCGCAAGGCGGCGGAACAAAACGACCCGGCGGCGCAGTTTAACCTCGGCGTCCTGTACGAGATGGGCTTGGGCGTGGCCCAGAATTACGCGGAAGCGGTCAAATGGTACCACGCGGCCGCCGATCAGGGCGAACCCCAAGCCCAATTTAACCTCGGCGTCTATTATGAAAGCGGCCAGGTCGTTCCCCAGGACCACGAGGAGGCGGTCAAATGGTACCGACTCGCCGCCGACCAGGGATGCGCCCCAGCCCAGTGCAACCTCGGCCTCTGCTACGAAACCGGCCGCGGGGTGTCCCAGGATATTCGCGAGGCCGTGAAGTGGTTCTGCCGCGCCGCCCGCGCGGGCGACAAGACCGCCCAGCACAATTTGGGGGTTTACTACGCCAACCTGGAGGCGGCGCAGCAAGCCGTGCAAGCCGAAGCCTCAAATGAGGCCCCCGCTGAAACCACGGACGAAGGCGCGGCCTAACCTCGATGGCAGCCGCTGGGTTGCCAATAAGAGCTCAACGCACCAGCACGCGCAACCGCTTGATGGCATAGGAACCAGCATTGGCGGCAAAGGTCCAATCGGGATTGTTGACCGGTTGGTTGCCGATGCCGACGTCAGCCCGCTCGCCATCGACCCAGTGATTCAGGGCGAAAAGGGTCTGCTTGGCATCGTGATTGTGGATTTGCATGGAGCCATAGCCATCAGCGGGGTCAGTCCGTTCGTCGCCGAAATCGTAGGTCTGCTCGGACGCGTTCGGGACGTTGGCGGAATTGGCGGGACCGTAGTTGTTGGGCCAAAACTCCATATTGCCCCCCGCAAGGCCGGTCCCGTTCACAATCCCCTTAACATTGGAATAGACATTCAGACTGGCGACGGTTTGTTGGAAATTGGCGCCTGATTCCACCGTGGGGATTCCCAGCTTGTCGAGGGCTTGCGTGAAGGCATCCACGGAAACATAAAGGTATTGCGTGTTGCCGGCGCGGTCACCCAACTCCAGGAAATAGGCGACCCGGCTGATCGGTTTGGTAATCCGGGCGCGGTTGTCCGTATCGTAAGCGAAGCGCCGGCCCACCTTGGCGAGATCAAGGTCATAAAGCAGTTGATAGTCCTTGGCTTCCGGAACCTTCACCGCGAGCAGGTCGCGCTTGGGGACGACGCCGGCGCGGAAAGCGCCGGCGGGCAGGCCCTCGGAATTCGCCAGGTTGGGCTCGGCGAGCATGCTCCAGGCGAAACGCACGGCGACCGGGTGTTTGACCTCCGGGGCGCTGAGCGCGACACTGGCGCCGTCGATCCGGGCTTCGGCTTTGACGAATCCGCCTTCGTCGGCATCGATGATCTCGAACCACGTCAGCGCTTTCCCGTCGCGGCTGGACAACCCCGTTCCCGCATGGTCAAACTCAACGCGCAGCAAGGCGCCGTTCTCCTTCATGGACTTGAAGGTGGGACCGGAGCAGGTCACGTTGGGCTGGGCGTAGGTCTTGGCCAGGGCCCACAAGGCGAGGCGGCGGCCGACCTCCTGCTTGTTGGCGGGGTGGATGTCTGTGAGGTTGCCGATGTCGTTGATGACGGCCATCCCGGTATTGGGGATGGTCTGCGCCTCGGCTTGGGCTTCCCAGAATTCGGCGATCACTTCGGAGTTGTTTCCACCGTAGTTAAAGGGCGCGATCTGGACGAAATAGAAGGGGAAATCCCCCTCGTTCCAAAGGCGACGCCAACCGCTGATGAGGGCCTTCATCCGCTCGGTGTAAAGCCGGCCTTCGCTCGAATTGGATTCGCCTTGGTACCAAATGGCGCCGCGCAAGGCGAAGGGGCAAACCGGGTGGATCATCCCGTTGAACAGGGCGGTCGAGTTCTGCACATCGTGGGGTGGCAGCAATTCGGCTGGATAGGCGGGCATGGCCGGTACCAGCGCCCGCTGGTTCATGGCTTGGCGGGCGGCGGCAACCCAGCGTTCGGTCTCCGCGAGCGTCTGCTCAAGGCGCTGCTGATGAAGGTCGGTGCTGGGATCGGCCAACTGCACGCGCTCGTAGTCCTTGGCCAGGGCCGGCACGGCGGCAAACCCTTCGGGCGGGGTCCAAGGCTCGATGCGCGTACCGCCCCAACTGGCGTCAATGAGGCCTACCGCCACGCCCAGCTTACGATGGAGTTCGCGTCCGAAATAATATCCCCCGGCCGAAAAACCCGACCAGCCCCCCTCGGCGACGGTCTTAGGGGTACAGACTTTCCAGGCCCCTTGCATGTCGTTCTGGGGCTGCGGAGTCCAGGCCTTCTCCACCTTGAGCAGGCGGATGGAAGGATAATTGGCGGCCGCGATTTCGTTCTTCCCGTCTTGGGCGGCGCCGATGCCCATCTCCATATTCGATTGTCCCGAACAAAGCCAAACCTCTCCCACCAGCACATCGTCGCATTGGATCGTGTTGGCGGCGGAGACGGTCAGAGTGTAGGGCCCTCCGGCCTTCATCACGGGGAGCATCACCTTCCATTCTCCGCGCTCATTGGCTTTGGCCTCGCGAGTCTCCGAAGCGAGTCGGACGGTGACACTCTCGCCCGGTTGCGCCCAACCCCAAACCGCCAGCGGCTTCTCTTGCTGAAGCACCATGTGCGACCCGAAGACCTTGGGTAATCGAACCTCGGCCCGCGCCGAGGTCGGCCAACCCGCGCCAGCGGCCAGCAGGACAGCAGTGGAACAGACCAACGACACCAATCTAGATTGTTGCATAGAGTTCTGGACGCCGCAGTCGGGGTTGCCGACGCGGCAATGTTCTCGTGTTTCGGACGCGCCGTAACCATGCCAGGAACCGGGCCCGGGAGCAAACCAGGAATTCACGCCAGCAGTTCCTGGATCTCATCCCAGCTCAACGAACCGGCAAATTGCTCCTCGCCGCCAATGGTGGCCTGGATGACTTCGCGCTTGCGGTTTTGCAGGATCAGAATCTTCTCCTCAACCGTGTCGCGAGTAATGAGCTTGTAACTGGTCACGACCCGGGTCTGGCCAATCCGATGCGTGCGGTCGGTGGCTTGATCCTCCACAGCGGGATTCCACCACGGATCGAAGTGGATCACCGTGTCCGCCCCGGTGAGGTTCAGGCCGGTGCCGCCCGCCTTGAGGCTGATCAGGAAGACCGGAATGGCGGCTGTCTTCTGGAAACGATCGACCACCGCGGCGCGGTCCTGGGTCGATCCGTCCAGGTAGCAAAACTCAACACCCTCCTCGGCCAGGCGTTCCTTGAGGAGCGTTAACATGCTGACGAACTGGCTGAAGACCAGCACCCGATGGCCGCCGTCGAGGACTTCCTCCAGGAGCTCGCTGAACAAGTCGAGTTTGCCGGAGGCGTTGGCGGGATTGACGCCTTCCAGTTTAAGCAGGCGCAAATCGCAGCAGACCTGGCGCAAACGCAACAGGGCGCTGAGCACCATCATGCGGCTCCGGGCCAACCCCTGCTCGCCCACGGCCTCGAGAATCTCTTTTCGGCTGGCCTCGACGATTTGCTGATAGACCGCCCGCTGGTCGGCGGTCAGTTCGCAGAAAGAAAGTTGTTCGATTTTGGGCGGAAGGTCGGCGGCGACCTCCTTCTTCAACCGGCGCAGGAGGAAGGGGCGCAATCGTCGCGCGAGTCGCGCTTGCGTACGGGCGTCCTTGTCGCGCGTGATCGGCTGTTCGTACCGCTCGCGAAAGTCCTGCGCCGTGCCCAGGTAACCGGGCATGAGGAAATCGAAGATGGACCACAGGTCCAGCACAGAGTTTTCGAGCGGGGTGCCCGTGAGGACGAGGCGCTGCCGGGCCCGGATGGCTTTGACCGCCTGCGCATTTTGGGTTTGGCGGTTCTTGATGTGCTGGGCTTCATCGAGGACGACGGTATCGAACTCGAGGGCTCGGTAACGGTCGGCGTCGCGGCGGATGAGGGCATAGCTGGTTATCACCAAATCGCTGCGGGGGATCTCCTCGAAGCGAGCATGGCGGTCGGGGCCATGGAGCGGCAGAACCTTGAGGGTTGGGGTGAACTTGGCGGCTTCGGCAACCCAATTAAAGACCAGGCTGGTGGGACAGACGATGAGCATCGGCGCCGTCTCCGGACTGGACTGGCGGACATGCCGTAGCAAAGCCAGCGTCTGGAGCGTCTTGCCGAGGCCCATCTCGTCCGCGAGGATGCCGCCAAACCCGTTTTCGCGGAGGAATTGGAGCCAGGCGACGCCTTGCTTCTGGTACGGGCGAAGCACGGCGTCGAGGTCGCCCAAGGGAGGGCATTCGAGCCGGGTCTGTCCGCTCTGGCGGGCGGAGCGCTCTCGCCAGGCGGCGGAGGTTTGGACCTGCCAGTTGCCGTGCTGCTGGAGCGTAGATTCCAGAAAAGCGGCCTGGGTGTGGCTGATGCGATAGCCTTGTTCGTGCTGCCGAGGCGCGCAATCCCGGAGCGCCTCCTGGAGGTCTTCCACCGCCCCGGTATCGATCACGGCCATCTTGCCATTGCGCAGTCGCGTGTGGCTTTGGCCCGAAAGCAGCAGGCGCTGGATTTCGGTCGGCGAAAAAGTCTGGCCGCCGCTCGCCGCAAACACCACTCCCAAGTCGAACCACTGCACGCCGGAGGAGTTGATTTCAAACCGCGGTTCGATTCTCTCGAGATTGTTAAGACAGGTTCGTTCGAGCCGCTCCTCGAGCGTGACCGTCCATTCGGCTTGGAGTTTCGGGAACTCGCCGGCGAAAAAATTGAGCACCGCGTTTTGTCCCAGCAACTGGAGCTTTCCCTGGGGGTCAGGGCCGGTAAACCCACAGCGCTGGAGCCTGCCAAGAGCGCCGCGCTCCGCTCCCAGATCCCTGGTCGAGTAGCGTGTCGGAACCTCGGGATCCGGCAGCCAAACGCTCTCGTCGGCGGCCGTCACGCCCAGCGTCATGATGCGCGCTCCATAACCGCATTGAAGCAGGGCGGCGAGTTGGTTCAGGCCGCCCTGAAGCTCCAACAGAAACCGCGGCGCCCGGGGCTGGAGGGAAAAACTCTCGAGGGTGAAGTTGGCTTCGACGCTTCCGGCGGCCTGCCAGCGCGGCCAATGCTCGTTCAAGAAGCGTGGCACCTGCTCGCGCGTCAAGCGCAGGGGGCCTTCCAGAACTCCCTTGGCGATGGCCGGCAGGCCCAGCGGTTGGAAGGTGTTGTTTTGCCAGACCCAATCTCCGGCCATCGTGGACGCGGCGGGTCGCGCCTTCAGGGCCAGCACGATTTCCCCGTTGGGTTCGAGCGTCGCGCGAAGCGGGAGCGCCAGGGGGTTCCTGGAGACTCTAACGCTGCTGGATTTGCCCAGCGAGAGGTTTGGATGTTCCGCCAGGGCCGGAAGCAGCGAGAGGAAATCCTGGATCGAGAGTTGGAGCGCGGCGGGAGTTTCGCCCCCGGCCAAGGTCTCGAGGCGGTCGATGATGGCGTCATCCCGCGCTGGAAAGGCGTAAGCGGAGTTCCGGGGCAGGGCGTTGAGCGGACAGCGGCCGCCATCCCACACCGCCTCGATCACTACCATGATCTTGCCTCGGGCGAGGGCCGGCTCGAGATTCGGAGGCAGGATGATGGCGAGTTCGGTCCGCCTGCCATCGTCGCTCCGCCGCAAAGAAGGAACGCGCCCGGGGCGAACGGCCGCACTGGCTGGACCCGAAAGGCTTGAAGGAGCGGGGCGCGCCTCAGCCGGCGCCGCTTGTCGCTGCTGGCTGGCCAGCCAGTGAAGACCGACACCGACCACGTGGGCGCAAATCTTGCCCCATTCACGCGCGTCGCGGCAGGTGCAGAGGTTTTCCAGATCAATGTCGCTGTTGATGACGAGCGAGGCGCGAAAGGACATGCCGCCGGACTGCACCACGCCTCGAAGCAGCGGGGGAGCCCAGTACGAACTCAACACCTGGCCTTGGGCAAGGTAAGCCCGGGCCTGTTTCACCACGTCCCAACCCGCCGCCTTGCTGAGCAGTGCCTCTGAGATTACGACGGGCATTGCCTGCCGTCAGTGCTTACAGATGAGATCAGCCGAGGTTTGAAACCCGCCCGGCTGGGGCACGAATTTCCCGCGAGCCTCGAGAAACGCAACCAACTGTTCCGCCGTCAGGTCCGCCGCCGAACAAGTGTGGAAACGGGCCTCGGCGCCAAACCGGCTGAGGATGTCCTCCACCAGGCTTTGGCGGGTGTAGGCCTTGCCCGACGCGAGCATCATGTTCAACACTTCATGACCGTGAATTTCGTTCATTTTCAGGCCACTACCATAAGCGGAAAGCGACGCCGGCGCAACCGGAAGCAAGCAGGCGTCTTACGTCCGGATTGCGGAATCGACTTCGCGCGGATTGGGCAGCCTTCCGACGCGATCGACTCACCAGATGGCGCAATCTCGTCTCGCAATAAACTGATTAATCCGCGAAGGCGTTCTCCTCGGAGCCTCAGGATTCCTGATCCCGCCGCACAGAAACTCGCAGACCTGGAAAGCCGGTGGACCTCTCCGGGCGGACGATCCTGCTCCCTCTCCCTCGGGAGAGGGCTGGGGTGAGGGGAATCGCGGTGTCACCTGATTTCCACGGTTTCAGGAGTCCTGAGCCTGAAGCGGGCCCCCTCGATCACCGATGACGGGGTCGGCATGGCCGCGGGGCGGGCATCTCATCGTCGGCCCGTTCGCTATTCTCCGCGCGTCCAGAAAGGTCGCCAATTCGCGCCACGGAGAGCCGCAAGTTACGCTTCCCGCGCTATCGCGACTGCCATACCCAGTCCCCCTCCGTGACCGTCTTGCCGGGGACGCCCCCGTCGTCCCTTTCATCCCAGCCGATGGAGTAGAGCAGGAATCCGCCATCCTCGGTGCGGCGGTATTTTAAGGCCTGCCCGCCCATGAGGTCGTGAGGGAGTTTTTCCAGGAACCGCGG
>Ga0316217_10000304_pt1 | contig 71676 bp, 51 predicted proteins | sample 1anoAmetaG_FD_203633 | JGI IMG/M metagenome (GOLD analysis project Ga0316217, IMG submission 203633) | Freshwater microbial communities from Trout Bog Lake, Wisconsin, USA - 1anoA | ecosystem: Environmental > Aquatic > Freshwater > Lake > Hypolimnion/Profundal zone | place: USA: Wisconsin... | reverse complement strand
CGGCGGCCGTCACGGTGTCGATGGTGATCGTGGGAGGCGCGGTCACCAGGGAGCTCACGCCCAGGGCGTCCGTCACCGTCACGGTCGGCGTTGCCGTCCGGCTGGTGGAGATCGCCGGCGGGACCGGAGTGGCTCCCGAGGCATACTGGACCTGGATCAGGGCGTTGCCGCTCGCGTCCAGGGCGGGGGTGCCGACCAGGGTCCCCAAGGCATCGCCGGTCGTGAAGACGGGCGCGCCGAGAGCCATTGCGGAGTTCGGGTTGGTCACCTTGATCAGATAGGACACCGTCACCGGGCCTTCCAGGTTCGCGGCCGTCACGTTGTACGTCATGGCCGAGGCCGGCGCCAGGAACGTGATCTGTGGCTTGCTGGCATTGATGTTGAAGATGGCGGCCGGGCCATAGGCACCCGCCAGGCCGTTCACGTCCAGGGCCAGGACCCGCACGCTGACGGGGCCGGCCACGGTGGGCAGGTAGGTGTGGGAGACCGGCGTGCCGACGGCAGCCGCCAGGATGGGCGCGGACTGCGTGCCGTCGCCGAAATCAAGGATGTAGCTGCCGATGGCGACGTTTTCCGCGCTCATGGTGCCGGCGCTGAAGGTGAACGTGTATACCTTGTTCTGGTACAGGGGGCCGGGCGTCGCCACCGTGGCGCCGCTGAGACCGTCCTTGACGACGACGGCGCTGGCCGGCGGGTTCGGGCCCAGGGCCGGGAGCACGGTGAAGCTCACCGGCGAGCTCAGGGGGCCCTGGCTGCCCAGGCTGTCCACGGCCTGGACCTGCACCGGGTAGGTGCCGACGTTGGCATAGCTGTGCGCAGGAGCCGTGGAGGTCCGGGTCGAACCGGACCCGGCATCCGGCAGGGAGGTGCCCGTCGTGCCATCGCCGAAGGACCAGAGGAACGACTGGATGGTCCCCGCATGGGGGGTCGTCGCCGTGGCGGTGAACTGCACCGGCTTGTTCTGGTAGAGGTTGCCGGCAGGGGTGGTCACCTGGGCCACGGGCGGGTTGTTGTCCAGGACGTCCACCGGGAGGACCGCCGAGGTCACCACGGGACTGCGGAGGTCGTTCACCGTGGCGGTGACCTGGGACTGGCCGCCCGTCGTGAAGTTATGCGCGAGCGTGGCGGTGAAGGGGGTCAGGTTGGTGGTGGTGTTGAGGGTTCCCAGGGTGACCGCCGAGGCCGGGAGCGGACCGCCGCCATCACCGAAATTGAAGAGGACCGTCACCGGGCCGCTCGCATAGGTCGTGCCGGTCGCGGTGAAGGTGACAGGCTGATACTTGTAGAGATTGCCTGCCAGGGGGGTCACGCTGATCGTGGGCGGGGTGTAGGCCAGCACGTTCATGGTCAGGTCGGCGATCTTGACACCGCCACGGCCGTCGTCCGCCATCAGGCTCACCGGGAAGACGCCAGCGAGGGGATTCCCCATGGCATCCACGAATATGTGGCTCTGGGTGAGCGCCGAGGTGAGGTTGGTGAAGGTCTGGGTGGAGCCGTCGCCGAAGGCCCAGGTATAGGTCATCGGATCGCTGTCCGGATCCGTGGCTGCGACCGTGAAGGTCACCGCATCGCCCTGCCAGGTGGTGACGGCGTTGCTCGCCGCGAAGGCCGGCGCCGAAGTCAGGTTCACGACCGGCGGGTTGTCCGGATTCGGGGCCGTCGTCAGCGTGATCGCCTGGGGAACCGGCGCTCCACTGTTGTAGAAAATGGAATTGGTGGGATCCGCCACCACGGCGAAGAGGGAGGCCTTGGCCGTGCGTGCGCCGGCGCTGGTGGCGGCCGGGTAGAACACTTCGAAGGCGTAGGTGCTCAGGCCAGCCCGCGTCTGGCTGACCAGCTCCTGGGACAGCATGATGGCGCTGGGGTCGCTGAGCAGAAGGGTGACGCCCTGCACGCCGGAGTTGGGAGTCGTGGGGTTGGGGGTCTGGTTGTAGACGTAGGGGGCGGAGGCCGGCGCCAGGACGGGCAGCACGGTCCCAGGCGTGATCGTGTTGCTGACGGAACCGAAATAGGTCACGACGGTGCCCAGGGCCGGACTGCCGCTGATGTTGGCAGGGGCGGACAGGAGGGTGGCCCCGGCCGGCAGCAGCGTGACGTTGGCGCTACCCGGAAGCAGGACGGGCGTGACACCCGTGACCGTGCAGCCGAGCACCACCGGTTGCGCCAGGTTGCTGCCCGCCGTGAAGGTGATGGCACTGGTGCCAAGGCCCGAGGTGGCGGCGCCACCGGACGTGAGGGTCCCGCCCGAGGTGATGGTGCCGTTGGTGATCGTCCAGGCGTAGGTGGCATTGGCCAGGTAGGGCACGGACGCGACCAGGCCGGTCGTCCCGGCGTTGGCGTTGGCCGGAGCGGAGATCAGGGTGGTCGTGGCCGGGACCACGGCCAGGGTGGCCGTGCTCGTGGTGGTGCCGGACCCGGTGGTGACCGCGCAGTTCAGGCCGACGGTGGTGCTGCCCGCATTGGGGGTGACGATCACCTGGTTGGTGCGCGTGCTGCCGCTGATCTGCCCGTTGCTGGCGGTCCAGAGATAGGACGCCCCCGATTGCACGGGCAGGGCTGCGAGGACTCCAGGTGCGCCCAGGGTGACGTTGTACTGTTGTGGCACGGCGGGGTCCACGATGAGGGCGGCCACCGGTGAGGGGTAGGCCTGCACCGCAAGGGCGACCTGCGTGGAGAGCGGGCTCAGGACGGTAATGAACCCGGGACCCGGGACACTGGGCTGGGCGGTCGTAACGTTCGCCTGCACCGTGACCAGGTAGGTGCCCGCGGTCAGGTAGGTATGGGTCACCGACGAGGTCACGCTCGCGCCGGCCACGAAGCTGGTGGAGTCCGTATAGGAAGTCCCATCCCCGAAGTTCCAGATCATCGCCGTGATCTTGTCGCCCGTCTGGGAGACGGCGCCCGTGCCGGTGAAGCTCACCATCTGATTCTGGTTGATCGTGCCGGACACCGGACGGGTCACCGCCACCGTGACGGTGGTGGGGTTGGGCAGGACCGTCAAGGAGAGGGTCGTGACGACCTTGCCCCCGGCCTGGCCGTTATCCGCGGTGAACGTCACGGTGTAGACGCCTTCGGTGGCAAAGGTGTTGGCTGCAACCAGGGCGGCGGCGCCGCTGGTGGGGGCGACGGTGTGGCCGTCCCCGAAATTCCAGGAATACACCATGGGCACGTTCTTCGGATCGGTCACCGTGGCCGTGAAGGTCACCGGGCTGCCGGTGTAGGCCGGGGACGCGGGCACGCTGGCCAAGCTCACCACCGGCACATCGCTGGCCAGGGTGGTGATCGTCAGGGCCGGACCGGCCGTGGCGACACCCTGGACGAGGCCGCCATCGGTCACCACGCCCACGGTGGGACTGATGACACGACCGGAATCGGCGGCGGCCGCCGGCTTGAAGGTGACCGTGAAGGTGTAGGTCCCGTCATGGTTGTCGACGCCCACCGGCGCCGCCGCCCCGGCGAGGGGGTCGCCCGAGGTGAACGGGATGCTGGAGATGGGCAGGAAGCCCGTACCGTTGGGATTGGTCACGGAGAGCTTGTAGACCACGACGTAGTTGTTGCTGGAACCGGCCACCAGGTTGGCGGTGGCCGCCGCCGGCGTCGCCGACAGGAAGGTCGTGACCGGAAGGGTCGTCGGCACCACGGTGAAGGCGGTGGTGGGACTGACGGGCCCGACGGAACCCACGCTGTCGACGGCCTGGACCGTGATGTTGTAGGTAGAGGAACTCGACCCCACCGGGAAGCTGTGGTTGACCGCATCAATATAAGTACTGTTGGTGCCGGCGGTGACATGGGTGGTATCGGTCTGGGCAGGGGAACCGTCGTTCCAGGACCAGATGAACCCGGTGATGGGGTAGCCGGTGGCGGCCTTGATGCCCGTGGCCGTGAAGGCGTAGGACCTGTTCTGCAGCAGGAGGCCGGAGGGGCCCGTCACGGCGCTGGACAGGGGCGGGACATCGGGCAGGATGGTCAGGGTCTGGATGGAGGTCGCGACCCCACCCTTCCCGTCATCGGCCGAGAGGATGACCTGGTCGGGACCGGAGGCCTGGAAGGTGTGCACCACCGAAGCGCCGGTCTGGGGCGCCGAGTTGTCCCCGAAGGACTGCCAGGTATAGGTGGGGTTCGAACCGGGCGTGGTATTGACCGCCGTGAAGGTCACCGGAAGGCCGACATAGATGGTGGCCGGGTTCGTCGTGAAGGAGATGTTCGGTCCCGTTTCCGGGAGGATCGCCACGGCCATCTGGATGGTCTTCACCCCACCCGGGATGCCCGTGTTCGCGGTGAAGGTGACCGTGTAGGCCCCGGGCGTGGCATAGGTATGCGCGACGCTCAGGAGCGTGGACGCGGTGAGGTCGCCCTTGCCGCCGTCGCCGAAGGACCAGGAGTAGGTCATGCTCGGATTCTGCGGATCCGAGGCGGTGGCCGTGAAGGTGATCGGCACGTTCTGGTAGGTCGTGTTGGTGGTGCCGGCCACCAGGACGGCCGGAGCCGCGGCGAGGGTCGCGACGGGCGGGACGATGGTGGTGGCCGTGACGATGGTCACCGAGGGGCTGGAGGTCATGGGCCCTGTGATGCCGAGTGCGTCCGTGGCCTGGACCGACGGGGTGAACGTCGAGGTGGCCGGGGCCGAGGCCGCGGCGCCGTAAGCGTAGGAGGCCGTGTAGGTGCCGTCGCCGTTGGCGGTGACGGGGGCCGTGACGGGGTTGGCGCCGCCCAGGGGGTAGAACACGATGCCCGAGGCGGGCAGGAAGGTGCCGGTGGCGCCGTTGGGATTGGTGACGGCGAAGGTGAAGGAGACCGTGGCCTGGGCATTCACGGGCAGGGTGAACAGGGCGGGCGCGGCGGGCACGGTGAAGGTCGCCGTGGGGAACAGGGGCGTGACCACCGGGAAGGCGGTGTTGGGACTGGCCGGTCCCACGGCCCCGTTGCTGTCCACGGCCTGGACGGTGACGTTGGCGGTGATGGGCGCCCCGATGGGGAAGCTGTGGGAGACCGTGTCGGAGTAGGTGTTGGCGACCGAGCCGGCCACGACCTTGGCATCGGTCTGGAGGGACGAACCGTCGCCCCAGTTCCAGATGAAGGAGGTGACGGGGTTGCCGGAGTGGGGGAGGGGCGCCGTCGCCGTGAAGGCATAGGCCTTGCTCTGGTAGAGGTTGCCCGTGGGGCCGGTGACGGCGTAGGACGCCGGGGGCACGCCGGCCAGGACGGTCACGTCCAGGATCTGGGTGGTCACCCCGCCGTTGCCGTCATTGGCGGTCAGGGTCACCTGGTTGATGCCGGCGCCCAGGAAGGTGTGGGTGATGGTGGCTCCCGTGCCCGAACCCGTATCGCCGAAATCCCAGGTATAGGTGGGCGTCTGGCCCGCCACCTTGTCGGTGGCGGTGAAGGTGATGGGAACCCCCACATAGTATTGGGTGGGGCTGGTGGCGATGGCGAGGTTCGGGGCCGTGTCCGCCAGGATGATCATTTCCATCTGGACGGTCTTCTGCCCACCGGGCAGGCCCGTATCGGCCAGGAAGGTGACGGTGTAGTTGCCGGGGGTGTTGTAGGTGTGGGAGAGGCTCAGGGCCGTGGACTGGGAGACGTCGCCCGTGCCGCCGTCATCGAAGGTCCAGGTGTACATCATGTTCGGAGCCTGGGGGTCCGAAGCGGTGGCGGTGAAGGCGATGGGCACGCCCTGGTAGGTGGTGTTCACGGTGGAGGGCACAATGACGGCCGGGGACGCGGCCAAGGTCACCACCGGCGGAGGCGCCGAGGTGGGAGCCGAGGTGATGGTGATGGCGGGGAAGGCGATCTGGCCGCTGGCGACGACCTTGGTCGTGTCGGTCACCTGCACGGTCGGCGTGAAAGTCCGGCTGCTGGCGGTGGCGGCGGCGGGGAAGCTGACGATGGCGGTGTATTCGTTCGTAGTGCCGGACTTCTGGGTGATGGCCCCGACGGTGTCCGTGATGGTGGAGTCGTTCGGGGACAGGGTGATGCCCGCGAGGTTGTAGCTCAGGCTGGTGGCGCTGCTGACCGCCACGGTGAAATCGAAGGTGTACGAGGTGGTCAGGCCCAGCTGGACCTGGAGGTTCAGGGCGGCCGCCGGGGCTACGGTGGTGACCGTGAAGGGGTTGGGGCCCGGCACGACGACGTCGGACTGGGTGTAGTTGCCGCTGGTGTTGCCCTTGCTGTCGGTGGCGGTGACGGTGACGGTGTAGTTGCCGGTGGCGGCGTAGGCGTGGGTCGCGACCCCCGCCGTCGTGGTCACCTTGGCCGTGCCGTCGCCGAAGTCCCAGGCGTAGGAGGCGATGGTGACGCCGACGTTGGGCTCGTTGACCGTGGCGTCGAAGGTGTAGACCGCGAACTCCTTGAGGCTCGCGAGCGTGTCCGTGGTCACGGTCACCGAAGTGACCGTTGGTGGGGTATACGTGGTGTTGTTCTGGTTGCCGCTGGAGCCACTGGTTCCGCAGGCGCACATGAGGGCAAGGAACGAGCAGGTGAGGATGAGCCCCAGGGTCCTGAACGCGAGTTTCATAGATGCCCCTTATATTCAGACACAACTGCAGCCAAGGTTCTGCGCAAGTAAGATGGGTCGAATTATACAAGAAGGCCGCTGCCCCAGGCATTTTTTTTACGAACGCGGGGACCTAGAAAAAAATTATTCAAGCGCGGAGAAAGCGCACCCGGTCATCGTTTGGACGCGGTCTAACCGCCGCTCACCCCTGGACCCAATCCACCTCGAGGCCCAGCAGCCGGGCGACGGCGGCCCGTCCGCGCGGCCCCGGGTCCACCGTGAAGTCGTTCACCCAGGCCTGCACATAGCGGCCCACCATCTCCGTATCCATGCCCCGGCCGAAGGATTGCGCATAGGCCACGCTCTCGTCGTGGCGTTCGCGGGCCAGCTCGACGCTGCGCCGCATGAGGCGGGCGAAGCGGTCCTTCACATCCGCGGGCAGGTCGCGGCGGATGGCGTTGCCCCCCATGGGCAGGGGCAGGTCGCAGTCGGCCTTCCACCAGGCCCCCAGGTCGGCGACCAGATGGAGCCCCAGGTCCCGGTACATCAACTGGCTTTCATGGATGAGCAGGCCGGCCTCGTACCGCCCCTGGGCCACGGCGTCCATGATCTGGTCGAAGGGGAGCAGTTCCACCTTGAGGCCGGGCAGCCACTTCCCCATGGCCAGGTAGGCGCTGGTGCGGTAGCCGGGAATGGCCACGGTGACGTCCGCCAGTTCCGCGCGGGTCATGGGCCTGCGGGAAACGACCAGGGGCCCGGTGCCCTCCTGGATGCTCGAGCCGGCGGTGAGCACCTGGTAGGTGCCCGCGAGCTCCGGGTAGGCGCCGAAGCTGATGGCGGTCACTTCATGGCGGCCTTCCAGGGCCTCCCCGTTGAGGGTCTCGATGTCCTTGCGCACGAAGCGCAGGTCGAAGGCCAACTCGAAGTCCCGGGGGTCCAGCCAGCCCAGGGCCAGGGGCGCCATCATGTAGGCGTCGTCGGAATCGGGGCTATGGGCAATGGTGAAGGGCGACAGACTTTGGGGACTTGCGGGCATCAACGGCCTCCGTGAAGGGGTGCGTGGAGCGCGAGCTTTTCCTTGACGCGTTCCACGGCCTTCACGGCCAGGGCGTATCCGGGGTTTTCCAGCACGGCGCTGCGGTAGTGGTCCAGCGCCTGCTCCAGCTTGAACAGGGCCTCGTACACGCGGCCCAGGTTGTAGTGGGGGTAGCAGTAGCTCTCGTAGCGCTTGGCCTTGAGGGCCATGTGGAGCCAGGGGATGGTGTCCTCGTACTGGCCCAGTTCCAGGTAGTAGGCGCCGATGTCGTTGTAGGGGTTCCCGTACTCGGGGTCCAGGTCGATGGCCCGGTGGCAGTCCTCGATGGCCGCCTGGAAATCCTTCTGGAAGGACCGGGCCCAGCCGCGGTAGGTGTAGGCTTCGGGCGTGCGGTGAAGGTCCAGGGACTTCGTGTAGAGCTCGATGGCGCGGTCCACTTCGCCCCGCATATGGTGCTGGTACGCCTTGCTCACCAGGTCCATCGCCTCTTGCTTCTTGTCGTCGGTACTCATGGGAGGCCTCGAGGTAACTTCATCATAGGACAAATGGGCGGCCCGCGCTCAGTTACCCCCATTCTGCAGGCGCAGCAGCCGGACCGCCTGCCAGAGAATGTACCCGCCCATCCCGCCCACCAGAACCCCGCCCAGGCGCAGCAGGCCCATGCGCCAGGACTGGCGCAGGCGGGTCGCTGCCATGCCCAGGCCCAGGAGAATGGGCAGGTTGCCCAGACCGAAGCAGACCATCCCCGCGGCCCCCATGCGCCAGGAACCCGCGTCCAGGGCCTTGAGCAGCATCATGTAGACGAGCCCGCAGGGGATGAAGCCCCAGGCCAGGCCCAGGAGGTAGGGCGCCCCGCCCCACTGCAGGCCCCGGGCCAGGAAGGCCTGGATGGGCCGGGGCATGGGGAACTCCATGAGGCCGTCGGCCCGCCGCCCCAGGGCCATGAACAGGCCCAGGAGCAGCATCAGGAAGCCGATGCCCAGCTTCACCCAGATCTGCCAGGGCCAGGCCTGGGCCGCCAGCAGGGCCTGGCCTTCGGGCCGGCAGCATTCGTGCATGTCCGCCACGGTCTGGATGCGGGCGAAGCCCCCCAGGAAGCCGATCAGGCCACCCAGGACGGCGTACGTGGTCACCCGGCCCGCCTGGAAGAGCAGATGGCGGGGCCAGAGGCGCCCCCCTCCCCTGCCGGGCGCCTGCCGGGCCTGCGCCAGCCCGAAAGCGGCGACGATGGGCCCGCACATGCCCGCGCAGTGGCCCACGGAGCCCAGCAGCCCCGCGATCCACATGACCGCGAGCCAGGGCAGGGCGTGGGGCTGGTGCAGCCAGGTCTCGAACAAGGATCACCTCTCCGGGGATTCTACCGGCAAACCCGGGGTCGGCTATCCTGGTAGCATGACCAACGAGATACCTGGAACCTTCTGCCAGAACTGTTTCACCTGGAACCCCGGAGAAAGGGAGATCTGCCGCAAATGCGGCACGAGGCTCCTCATCGTCGCGGGCGACCAGGCCTGGGAGGAGACCGAGGAGATGGAGACCGAGGACGACCTCGACGAGCATCTCCTGGAGCGCATCACCGGCCTGGAGGAGACCCTGCGCCGGGTGGAGACGTACCTGGAGACGGTCTCGGACCAGCTCGGTCGCCTGGAGCGCAGCGAGGTCATGCTCCGCAACGGCCTCATGTCCCTCGTGCAGGAGATGGAGCACAAGGGCCAGCTGGACGCCCAGGCCTTCTCCTCGCGCTGGGAGGGGCTGGTGGAGGAGAACCTCCAGCTCATCAGCGCCCGGGAGGTCTTCACCCGCTACCGGGCCCGCATCCTCCCCATCGCCAAGACCAAGGCGGCCTCCCAGCTGAAGCGGGCCCTGCTGGAGACCTCGGCCCTCCTGGACAACGGCCAGCTCCCCGAGGCCGCCACCCGCCTGGGCGAGTCCCTGGTCCTGGACCCCAAGAACTACGAGCTGGTCTTCACGGTGGCCGCCCTCAAGGAGGTGGCCCAGGCCTGGGAGGAGGCCGAACAGCTGGCCCGGCGCGTGGTGCAGCTGAGCCCCCGTCACTACGAAGGTTGGATGCTCCTGGCCAAGATCCTCCAGGACGACCCCGAGCGGGCCGACGCGGCCATCGAGACCTTGCGCATCGCCGCCGAGCTCAGGCCCGACGAGGCCGTGCCCAAGATCCAGCTGGCCGAGCTCCTCCTGGAGGAGGAGGATCTCCAGGGCGCCCTGGAGGCCTCCCAGGAGGCCGTGAACCTCCAGCGGGACGGCGAGACCCTGTGCCTGCTGGCCGAGGCCCTCCTGGCCCGGGGCGAGGCCCCCAAGGCCATCCCCCTGCTCAAGGAGGCCTCAGGCTACCTGCCCGGGGACCTGCGGGTGCGCGAGCTCCTGGCGGAGGGCTACATCCTCGCCGACGAGCGGCCCAAGGCCTTCGCCATCCTCTCCGAGCTGCTCAAGCAGCATCCGGGGGATCCCCAACTCCTCCTCCTGCTGGACGCCGAGAGCGCCCCCCAGCTCCGCAGCGCCCGGGGGGGGAAGGCCGAGGCCCGCTACCTGCTGGACGATGCCGAGGACTGGCTGGCCGAGGGCAACCTCCCCGAGGCCGAAAGCGCCCTCCGGAAGGCCCGGCGCAAGGACAAGAGCGAGCGCCTGGAGTGGCTGGAGCTCAACCTGGCCTTCCTCAAGGAACCCAAGGCGAGCCTGGCCAAGGCCGTCGCCTTCGCCGCCAGCCCACGCCACCCCAGGCTGTGCTTCATGGCCCTGCACCTGGCCCTGGACCTGCTCATGGACCGCAACGACGAGAAGGGCTTCAACCTGGCCCTGGAGGGCTTCTTCCAGGCCCATCCCAAGAGCAGCGGCGCCTGGGAGGCCGCCATCATCCGCCAGGCGCACCGCCTCATGAACGCCCGGGTCGGCGACAAGGACCTGCAGGAAGTGCGCCGCCTCCAGGCCAACCCCCTGCCCGGCCAGGAAGCCCGGGCCCGCACCCTCCTGGGCCAGTACCTGCTGGAGCTCAAGCATCCCCGGGAGGTGGTCCAGCTCGTGGACCCCGTCATCGCCGCCGAGCCCACGATGATCAACCACTTCCAGCTGGGGATGGCCCTGGCCGCCCTCAAGGAGAAGGAGGAGGCCCTGGCGGTGCTGCGGGACGGCCTGGAGGCGGACCCGGGGGACCTGCCCGAGAGCCAGACCGCCCTGCTCCGCACCCGGATGGAGACCATGATCCAGGATCTGGAACCGTCCGGCGGTCGCGTGTGATCTTCAACAAAGGAACCGTGACAAAGTTGACAGAACTGGTCATGATTACAGAATAAGGCGGGATCTTGCCATGAGCACGTCACTACAGCAGGTTACAGGCGGGGAATACAAGTACGGCTTCATCACGGACATCGAGTCCGACAGTGTGGCCCCCGGTCTCAATGAGGATGTCATCAGGTTCATTTCCGACAAGAAGGGTGAACCCGACTGGCTGCTTCAGTTCCGGCTGAAGGCCTACCGCCACTGGCTGACCCTGACCGAACCGGACTGGGCCAACGTCACCTACGCCCGGCCCGACTTCCAGAAGATCGTCTACTACTCCGCCCCCAAGCCGCGGGAGGCCAAGTACCAGAGCATGGACGAGGTGGACCCCGAGCTGCTGCGCACCTTCGAGAAGCTGGGGGTGCCCATGAACGAGCAGAAGGCCCTGGCCGGGGTGGCGGTGGACGTGGTCTTCGACAGCGTCAGCGTCACCACCACGTACAAGGCGCGCCTGGCGGAGGAGGGCATCATCTTCTGCAGCTTCAGCGAAGCGGTGCGCGAGCACCCGGAGCTGATCCGGAAGTACCTGGGCTCCGTCGTCCCCACCTCGGACAACTTCTACGCCGCGCTGAATTCCGCAGTATTTACCGACGGATCCTTCTGCTTCATCCCCAAGGGGGTGAAGTGCCCCATGGACCTCTCCACCTACTTCCGCATCAACAACAAGGAGTCCGGCCAGTTCGAGCGCACCCTGATCGTCGCCGAGGAGGGCGCCTCGGTGAGCTACCTGGAAGGGTGCACCGCCCCGCAGTTCGACGTGAACCAGCTGCACGCCGCGGTGGTGGAGCTGGTGGCCCTGGACGACGCCAGCATCAAGTACAGCACCGTCCAGAACTGGTACGCCGGGGACAAGGACGGGGTGGGCGGCATCTTCAACTTCGTCACCAAGCGGGGCCTGTGCAAGGGCCGCAACAGCAAGATCAGCTGGACCCAGGTGGAGACCGGCTCGGCCATCACCTGGAAGTACCCCAGCTGCGTGCTCCTGGGCGACAACAGCGTGGGCGAGTTCTATTCCGTCGCCCTCACCAACCACCGCCAGCAGGCCGACACCGGCACCAAGATGCTCCACATCGGCCGCAACACCAAGTCCACCATCATTTCCAAGGGCATCTCGGCCGGGCGCAGCGCGAACAGCTACCGCGGCCTCGTGCGGGTGCTGCCCAGGGCCGAGGGCGCCCGGAACTTCAGCCAGTGCGATTCCATGCTCATCGGCAGCCACTGCTCGGCCAACACCTTCCCCTACATCGAGGTGCAGAACGTGACGGCCAAGGTCGAGCACGAGGCCACCACCTCCAAGATCGGCGAGGAGCAGCTCTTCTACTTCCAGCAGCGGGGCATCCCCCCGGAGGACGCCATCTCCATGATCATCAACGGCTTCTGCAAGGACGTGTTCCGGGAGCTGCCCATGGAGTTCGCCGTGGAGGCCACCCGGCTCCTCAGCCTCAAGCTCGAAGGGAGCGTCGGCTAGATGACCCATAATCCGGAGACCAGCATGCTTTCCATCCGCAACCTCACCGCCCGCATCGGCGAAACCGACGTCCTCAAGGGGATCGACCTGGAGATCAAGGCCGGCGAGGTGCACGCCATCATGGGCCCCAACGGCAGCGGCAAGTCCACCCTCGGCAAGGTCCTGGCCGGGCATCCGGCCTACGAGGTCACCGGGGGCGAGGTGCTCTTCCAGGGGCGGAACCTCTTCGAGCTGGCCGCCGACGAGCGGGCCCGGGCCGGCATCTTCCTGGGCTTCCAGCACCCCATCGAGGTCCCGGGCGTCTCCAACGCCTCCTTCCTGCGCCTGGCCTACAACAAGCTGGCCGAGGCCCAGGGCCGGGACGAGCTGGACCCCCTGGAGTTCGACGACTACATCCAGGAGCGGATCAAGCTGGTGAAGATGGATCCCTCCTTCCTGGACCGCAGCCTCAACGAGGGCTTCTCCGGCGGCGAGAAGAAGCGCAACGAGATCCTCCAGATGTGCGTCCTGGAGCCTTCCCTGGCCATCCTGGACGAGCTGGACTCGGGCCTGGACATCGACGCCCTGCGGGTGCTGGGCGAGGCCGTGACGGCCCTGCTGGCCCCGGACCGGGCCCTGCTGATCATCACCCACTTCCCCCGGATCCTGGAGACCATCCAGCCCCACCAGGTCCACGTGCTCTCCGGCGGCCGCATCGTGCGCACCGGCGGCAAGGAGCTCGCCCTGGAGCTGGAGGAGCGGGGCTACGACTGGCTCAAGGACGAAGTCCCCGCGGGGAGGGCCTGATGGTGGCCGTGGAACCCGCGCCGCTCCTGGAGAGCATCCTCGCCCGGCCCCGCCCCGATGGCTGGGCCGCTTCGCGCAGCGCGGCCGAGACGGCCCTGGGTGGCCTGTCCCTGCCCACCACCCGCCAGGAGGCCTGGAAGTACACGGATCTCGCCCCCCTGCGGGACCTGGAGTTCGCCCCGGGCGAGCTCATGGAGGTGGACATCACGGGGGCCATCCTGCCCGAGGCCCGCGGCTCGCGCCTGGTCTTCGTGAACGGGCACTACGCCCCCCACGCCAGCAACGTCTCCAGCCTGCCCGCGGGCGTGCGCTTCCTGAACCTCGCCTGCGCTTCGGAAATGGCCCGGGAGCTGGGCCATCTGGCCGCCCCCGGGACGGGGGACTGCTTTTGCGACCTGAACCTCGCCCGCTTCACGGACGGCGCCCTCCTCATCGTGCCCAAGGGCGTGCAGGTGGAGACCCCGCTGCACGTCGTCTTCATCAGCCAGCAGTCAGGCAGCCGGCCCACCATCGCCCTGCCCCGCCTGTTCGTGGTCATCGAGCGCGGAGCCTCGGCCACCCTGGTGGAAGAGCATCAGGGCCACGGGCAGTACCTGACCAATGCCGTCACCGAGGTGCTGGTGCGCGAGGACGGCCGGTTCACCCATGAGCGCATCCAGCGCGAAGCCAGCCAGGCCTTCCATGTCTCCCACCTGGCGGCCCGGGTGGAGCGCAGCGCCAACTACAGCTGCCGCACGATCAGTTTCGGAGCCCGCCTGTCCCGGTCCACGCCCCACGTCGTCATGGCGGCCGAAGGCGCCGAACTCCTCCTGGAGGGACTGGCTCTCCTGGGCGGCAGCCAGCTGTCGGACACCCACTCCTTCATCGACCACACCGTCGCCCACTGCACCAGCCGCCAGGTGCACAAGGTCATCGCCGACGACGCCTCCCGGGCGGTGTTCAACGGCATGATCTACGTGCGCCCCCATGCCCAGGCCACGGACGCCCAGCAGCAGTGCCGGGGCCTCCTGCTGGCCCCCGGGGCGCGCATCGACACCAAGCCGCAGCTCGAGATCTACGCGGACGACGTCAAGTGCGCCCACGGCGCGGCCATCGGCCAGCTGGACCCCGAGGAGCTGTTCTACCTCCAGAGCCGCGGCCTCACGCCGGCCCTCGCCCGCAACGTCCTCACCTACGCCTTCGCGGCCGATCTCCTGGCGCGCATCCCCGTCACCAGCCTCCGGCGCCAGCTGAGGCAGACGGTGCTGGCCCGCACGCACCAGCCCGGCACGCTCGTGGAGCTGTCATGACCCAAGCCCTCGCCCCCCTGGACATCCCGAGCATCCTGCAGGACTTCCCGGCCCTGACCACCCCCTTCCACGGCAAGCGCCTCATCTACCTGGACAGCGCCGTGAGCAGCCTCACGCCCCTGCCCGTGGTGGAGCGCATGAGCCGGTACCAGTCCTTCGAGCACACCAATGTGCACCGGGGCGTCTCCACCCTGAGCCAGGAGGCCACGGACCGCTTCGAGGAGGCCCGGGAGAAGGTGCGCGCCTTCATCAACGCCCCCTCCACCAAGCAGATCATCTGGACCCAGGGCACCACCGGCAGCATCAACCTGGTGGCCCAGACCTTTGGACGCCAGCAGGTGCACGCGGGCGACGAGATCCTTATCTCGGCCATGGAACACCACTCCAACATCGTCCCCTGGCAGCTCCTGGCCGAGGAGCGCGGCGCCACGCTCAAGGTCATCCCCATGAACCTCCAGGGCGAGCTCCTCCTGGACGGTCTCGAGGACCTGCTCACCGAGCGCACCCGGATCCTCTGCGTGACCCACGTCTCGAACGTCCTGGGCACCATCAACCCGGTGAAGGAGATCATCCGCCGGGCCCATGCGAAAGGGGTACCCGTGCTCGTGGACGGCGCCCAGGGGGTGCCCCACCTGCCCGTCGACGTGGTGGACCTGGACGCGGACTTCTACGTGTTCTCCGGCCACAAGCTCTCCGGCCCCACGGGCATCGGCGTGCTGTACGGCCGCCGGAGCCTCCTGGAGTCCATGCCCCCCTGGCAGGGCGGGGGCAGCATGATCCTGTCCGTGAAGTGGGAGCACACCGACTTCGCCCCGAGCCCCGGCAAGTTCGAGGCTGGCACGCCCCCCATCGCCCAGGCGATCGGTCTGGGAGCCGCCATCGACTACGTGCGGGCCATCGGCCTGGACCGCATCGCGGCCCACGAGCACGAGCTCCTGGTCTACGCCACGGAGTGCCTGCGCTCCATTCCGGGCCTGCGCATCATCGGCGAGGCCGCGGCCAAGGCCTCGGTCATCTCCTTCGTGCTGGAGGGCATCCACCCCCACGACATCGGCTCCATCCTGGACCACGACGGCATCGTGGTGCGGGCCGGCCACCACTGCGCACAACCGGTGATGACCTTCTTCGGCATTCCGGCCACCACCCGGGCCTCCTTCAGCTATTTCACCACCCGGGAGGACGTGGACGCCCTGGTCTCTGGCATCCTGAAGGTACAGGAGATCTTCCAGTGACGGATCCGAGGGAGCTGTACCAGCAGGTCATCATCGAGCACAACAAGAAGCCGAGGAACTACGGCGACCTCGAGACCTGCACCCACCACGCCCACGGCCTGAACCCCCTGTGCGGGGACGACATCGTCCTCAAGGTCGTCGTCCAGGACGGCCTCGTGCAGGACATCCGCTTCCAGGGCCACGGCTGCGCCATCTCCAAGGCCTCCTGCAGCCTGATGACCGTCAACGTCAAGGGCAAGCCCGTGGCCGACGCGGAGGTCCTCGTGGAACAGTTCAGGGCCATGATCCGCGGCACCCTGGACACCGCCACGGACCCCAACGTCCTGGGCCGCCTGAGCCTCTTCCAGGGCGTCCGGGACCTGCCCAGCCGCGTCAAGTGCGCCGTGCTCCCCTGGGCCACCCTCCACAGCGCCCTCCACGGGGAAGACCTCGCCAGCACCGAATAGGACCTCGCGCCATGCCCAAGATCGCGGAAATCGAGTACACGCCCAATCCCAACGCCGTCAAGTTCCAGCTCAAGGAGCCGGTCACGGTGGGCTTCCCCAAGGCCTTCCGGGACGCGGACATGGCCGAGCACGACGAGCTGGCCAAGGGGCTGTTCGCCGTGGGGCACGTCGTCTCCGTCTTCATGCAGGACAAGTTCATCACGGTCACCAAGGACGACGGCGTGGGCTGGACGGAACTCCTGCCCAAGCTGGCCCCACCGATCCGCCAGGCCCCCTCCGCCACGGGCCAGACCCAGGCGGCCCCCCACTGGGACCGCCCCGAAGTGGACGAGAGCGACCCCCTCATCCAGCAGATCCGCAAGGTCCTGGCCGCCTCGATCCTGCCCGCCCTGGCCGCCGACGGCGGCGGCCTGGACATCGTCGGCCGCCACGACAAGCAGGTGATGATCCGCTACCTGGGCGCCTGCGGCTCCTGCCCCTCCGGCCTCACGGGCACCCTCATGGCCATCGAGGGCATCCTCCGCAAGGAAGTGGATCCCGAGATCGTGGTGATCACGGTCTGATGGCCGCGCCCAGGCAGGTCCGGCAGCTGCAGAAGCGGCGGGACGCTCTGTTGCGTGAACTGGAGGAGACCAGGGAAGGCTCCGTTCGAGCCCAGGCGGAGCGGGAGGCGGTCTTCTTCCATGACCACGCCGACCTGGTGTCCGGTCTGGCCGAAGTGCTGGGGCGCACCGGCCTGCCCGAGGCCTGCCAGGCCCTCGCCGCCCACCTGGAGGAGGAACGGGACCTGTGGCTCCGCCGCCTGGAGCGGGTGGAGGCCGACCCCGCCCTGCGCGCCCGGCGCGCCGAGCTGGACCGGGACTACCTTGGGGTGCTTGCAGCCCATTTCCGCCGCTGGGGTGCCGCGGGCACCCAGGGCGAGCGGATAGCCGACCTGGAGGCGGGCCTCGCCCTGGCCGCCCTGCGCACCGCGGAGCGCCTGTGGGTCCAGGGCGGGGGCCGCCCCACCCTGCCCGTCCTGGTCCAGGAAGCTCTGGCGGTGCTCTGGCCGGCGCTCTACGGGCATGCGAGGCGGCATCCGGCCCGCTGACAGGTCTGGCCCCCGGACATGAGCCGTTCTGTGGCGCCCCAGTTGGCAGGGTCGCTAGACTTGGCGCAGGAGGCCGCCGACCCGTGCGCATCGCCAATCCCATCTATGACGTGGTGTTCAAATACCTGCTCGACGATGAGAAGGTTGCCAGGCTTGTGCTTTCCGGGCTGTTGGGCAAGGAGGTGCTCGAGCTGCAGTTCCGCCCCACCGAAGTGCAACTCGAGGGGTCGGGGAAGGACGGCACCCAGCTCCTGGTCCTGCGGCTGGATTTCGCCGCCGTGGTGCGCCTGGAGGACGGGAGCCGCAAGCTGGTCCTGGTCGAGATCCAGAAGGCCCGCACCGCCTCGGACGTGCAGAGGTTCCGGCGCTACCTGGGCTCCAACTACGCCAAGCCGGAGAACGTCTACAAGGATCCGGACGGGAAGGAGCAGGCGCTCCCGATCGTGACCATCTACTTCCTGGGCGAAGGCCTGGAGTGCGTGGATGTGCCGGTCCTGCAGATCAACCGGCACTACCGGGACCTGGCCACCGGCGACGAGGTGCCGATCACCGACCCCTTCGTGGAGGCGCTCACCCACGATGCCATCGTGGTCCAGATCAACCGGCTCAGGAACCGCCGGAGGACCGAGCTGGAACGGATGCTGGAGGTGTTCGACCAGGGCCTGGCCTCCCGCTCGGATCCGCATCTGCTGGACATCCTGGAAGAGAACTTCCCGGAGCACTACCGGGAAGTGCTGCGCCGGCTGATGCGGGCCGGAACTGAACAGGAGCTCCGGGACAAGATGGATGTGGAGGACGACATCCTGGTCGCGTTCCAGAAAGAGGCAAGAAAGTCCGCGGATCTGGCCCAGGCCCTGGTCGTGAAGGACAAGGCCCTGGAGGAGAAGGACCAGGCCTTGGAGAAGAAGGACCAGGCCTTGGAGAAGAAGGACCAGGCCCTGGCCGAGAGCCATCAGGCCCTGGCCGAGAGCCAGCAGGCCCTGGTGGAGAAGGACCGCCTGATTGGCGACCTTCTGAGGCGGCTAGCCCAGACCTGATCGGTGACGTGCCGCAAGTCCGACTATCCTGGCGCGCCGGAGGCTCCTAAGCTCATCCTGTCCCCCGGAGCGGCCATGCGCGCAGTTCTTCAGAACCTGAAGCGGTACCTGCTGTGCGGCGTCTCGTACGTCATCCCCTTCGTGGCCTGCGGCGGCATCCTCATCGCCTTCTCCATCGCCCTGGTGCCCATGACCGCCACGGGGCCGGACTTCAGCCACGCGCCGACCCTCAAGCTGCTTCTGGAGATCGGTTCGGCAGCCTTCGCCCTGGTGGTGCCGGTCCTGGCGGGCTACATCGCCTTCGGCATGGCGGACCGGCCCGGCCTGGTCCCCGGGTTCGTGGGCGGCTTCGTGGCCAACGCGGTGGGCGCCGGTTTCCTGGGCGGCATCATCGCCGGCCTCCTTGCGGGAGGGGCCGTCCTGCTCCTCAAGCGGCTCCCGGTCAGCCGGATGCTCAGGCCCATCATGCCCATCCTGGTGATCCCCGTCTGCTCCTCGGTGGCCGTGGGCCTCCTGATGTACGGCCTGCTGGGCGCGCCGATACGCGAGCTCATGGTCCTCATGGCGCACGCCCTGCGCACCCTGGGGACAGGCAACCAGGTGATCCTGGGCCTGGTCCTGGGCGCCATGATCGCCTTCGACATGGGCGGCCCCGTGAACAAGACCGCCTTCTTCTTCGGCGTGGCCATGATCAAGGAGGGCAACGTGGCCGTCATGGGCGCCTGCGCCGCGGCCATCTGCATCCCCCCCCTGGGCCTGGGCCTGGCCACCCTCCTGGCCCCGGGCCGGTGGAGCACCCAGGAGCGGGAGTCGGGCCTGGCGGCCCTGGCCATGGGCGCCATCGGCATCACCGAGGGGGCCATCCCCTTCGCCGCGGCCCGGCCCCTGCGGGTCATCCCCACCATCATGGGGGGCTCGGCCCTGGGCGCGGCCCTGGCCATGCTGGGCGGCGTGGGCGACCACGCCCCCCACGGCGGCCTCATCGTGCTGCCCGTGGTGGACCACCGCCTCTGGTACGTCCTCTCCATCCTCGCCGGCACCCTTGTGGTGGCCATCGTCAGCAACTTCGCCCGCACCCCGGAAGCCCCATGAAGATCCTCGCCATCACCGCCTGCCCCACGGGCATCGCCCACACCTACATGGCCGCCGAGAGCCTCGAGCGCGCCGGCGCCAGGCTCGGCCACCAGGTCAAGGTGGAGACCCAGGGCGCCATGGGCATCGAGAACCGGATCACCGCACAGGACCTCGAAGGCGCCGACGCCGTCATCCTCGCCTGCGACATCCCCGTGCAGGGCCGGGAACGCTTCGACGGGATCCCGAACATCCTGGAAGTCCCGGTGCAGCTCGCCATCAAGAACCCCGCAGAACTCTTCGCCCGCCTCCAGTGAGCCCCGAACTCGCCTTCACCTTCCCCCTGGCGGGAGGACTCCATGCCCGGCCCGCGGCGGCGCTCCGTGGGCGCGCCCTGGCCTCGGGCCTTCCCGTATGCCTGGTCAACGGCCGCTCCGGCAGGACCGCCCTGCTGGGCAACCTCCTCGAGGTCCTGGCCACGGACACCCGCCGGGGCGACCCCTGCCGGCTCCTGGCCGAAGGGCCGGGAGCCGAAGCGGCCCTGGCCGACCTGGCCGCCTTCCTCAAGGAAGCCTTCCTCGCCACGGATACCCCCGGTGAAGCCGCCGCCCCAAGGGGGCACGCCGGCACGGCCCTGTCCCGGCTCCTCGCCGGCGCGCCGTTCGTGGAGGGCTTCGCCGTCGCCCCCGGAGTGGGCTCGGGGCCCGCCTTAATGGTCAGGACCGCCTGGACCGCCGTGGACGCGTCCCCCAGCCTGGATCACGGGGCGGAAAGGGCCGCCCTCCGGCGCGCCCTGGACCGATCCGGGGCCGTGCTGCGGGAGGCGGCGGTCGGCCAGCCCGCACGGCAGGCCATTCTGGAGGCCCAGGCCGCCATGCTCCAGGACGCGAACTGGGTGGGCGCCATGGAGGCCGCCATCCACGCCGGAAGCCGGGCCCCCGCCGCGGTGGTCCAGGCCCTGGCCGAGGCCCGGGCCGGCCTGCTGGCTTCGGACAACCCGTACCTGAGGGAGCGGGCCCTGGACCTCACCGACCTGGGCGACCGGCTCCTGGCCGAGCTCGGGGGCACCGAGCTTCCAGCCCTGCCCCTGCCGGGGCCCTGCGTGGTGGTGGCCGCGGAACTCACCCCGTCCCGGCTCCTGGCCCTGGACCGGGACCTGGTGCGGGGCCTCGTGCTGGCCGGGGGCTCCGCCACCTCCCACACGGCCATCCTGGCCCGCACCTTCGGCATCCCCTGCGTCCTCTGCCCCGAAAGTCCGTCCTTCCCGGCCGGCACGCCCCTGACCGTGGACGGCGACCGGGGTCTGGTGCTCACCGCGCCTCCGCCGGCCCTGGACGCCTACTACGCCATCCAGGCGCGGGAACGGGGCCGGTCCACCCTGCCGGGTCCCGCCGCCACCGCGGACGGCGTCCCCATCGCCCTCCACGCCAACCTCCTCAGCGCCGCGGAGGCCCCCGGCGCCTTCCGGCTCGGCGCCGAAGGGATCGGGCTGTTCCGCTCGGAGATGCTCTTCCTGGACCGGGAGGCGCCGCCTTCGGAAGAGGAACAGTACGAGGCCTACCGCGCGGTCCTGGAGGCCGCCCAGGGCCGGCCCGTGGTCCTGCGGCTCCTGGACGTGGGCGGCGACAAGCCCCTGCCCTACCTGCCCCTGGCCCGGGAGGCCAACCCCTTTCTGGGACGCAGGGGGGTGCGCTGGTACGCCTTCCACCCCGAACTGGTGCGCACCCAGCTCCACGCGGCGGCGCGGGCTTCGCGCCACGGGGACCTGCGGCTCATGATCCCCATGGTGGCCGAGGTGGAGGAGCTCCGTCTCGTGCGGGCCATGCTATGCGAGGCCACGCCCGACCCCATCCCGCTGGGCATCATGGTGGAAGTGCCCGCCGCGGCCCTGAACCTGGCCGCCCTGTGCCGGGAGGCGGCCTTCCTCTGCGTGGGCACCAACGACCTGGTGCAGTACCTCTTCGCGGCGGACCGGGGCGACGCCCAGGTCGCCCGCCCGTCCCACGACTGGCACCCCGCCACCCTCCGGATCCTGGCCCGCATCGCCCTCGATGCCGCCCAGGCCGGATGCCCCCTCAGCCTCTGCGGGGAGATGGCCGGCAGGCCCGGCCTCCTGCCCCTGCTGGTGGGGCTGGGCTACCGGTCCCTGAGCCTGGCCCCCGCCCTCCTGGCGGAGGCCCGGCGGACCCTGGCCGGGCTGGACTCGGCAAGGTGCCGGGCCCTGGCGGACCGTGCCCTGGGCCTGGGCGCCGCGGCCGAGGTGGAGGAACTCCTCGCCGAGGGCGCCGGGAACCGCTCCGGGACCTTGACCGGGCCGGAACTGGTCCTTCTGGACGCCCCCTGCGCCACCAAGGAGGAGGCCCTCAAGCTCCTCGCGGAGCGCTGCGCGGCCCTGGGCCGGGCCCGGAACCCCCTGGCCCTGGAGGAGGCCCTCTGGGCCCGGGAACTGGCCTACGCCACCGGCGTGGGCTTCGGCTTCGCCGTGCCCCACTGCAAGTCCGCCGAAGTCCTCACCCCGACCCTGGCCGTGCTCCGCCTGGCCCGGCCCCTGGCATGGGGTTCCCTGGACGGCCAGCCCGTGGACTGCGCGCTCCTCCTGGCCACCCGGGGGGACGACGGCGGCGACGACCACCTGCGGGTCTTCGCCCGCCTCGCCCGCAAGCTCATGGACGAGGGCTTCCGCGCCGCCCTCCGCCAGGCCCCCACCCCCGAAGCCCTCCTCGAAGTCCTCGCGGCCACCCTCCTTCCCCAGGAACCCCCATGCGCCCCGTGATCCTTGCCGCCACCCTCACCTCCCTCCTCGCCGCGGGGGTGCCTAACATGAACGAGGGGGGACCGCCCGTTCGCTACGCTCCCTCTACGTCCCCCCTCGTGCTCCCCCACGTGGTTCCTGGGCGGAGCCCAGGCACCACGTCTGACCTGAGCCAAGGCCGCACGCTCTTCGTGGCGAACTATTCGCACCTGGACACCCAGTGGCGCTGGGCCTACCCGCTCGTCGTCCGGGAGATGCTCCGCAACACCCTCTACGACAACTTCCGCATCATGGAGGAGCACCCGGACTACGTCTTCAACTGGACGGGCGCCAGCCGCTACCAGCTCTTCAAGGAATACTACCCCGCCGAGTTCCAGCGGCTGAAGGGCTACGTGGCCAAGGGCCAGTGGTGGCCGTCCTCCAACAGCTGGGAGGAGTCCGACGTCAACGTCCCCTCGTCGGAATCGGTCATCCGCCAGCTGCTGGTGGGGCACACCTTCTACCAGCGGGAATTCGGCACGGAGAGCTCGGACTTCATGCTCCCGGACTGCTTCGGCTTCCCGGCCTCCCTGCCCTCCATCCTCGCCCACTGCGGCCTGAAGGGCTTCTCCACCCAGAAGCTCACCTGGCATTCCGCGGCCGGCATACCCTTCAACGTGGGCCGGTGGGAGGGCCCGGATGGGCGCTCGGTGGTGGCCGCCCTCAACCCCGGCAACTACGACGCCCACCTCACCGCGCCCCTGGACGGCGAAGCCTGGGTCAAGCGCCTGGACGCCGACGGCCTCGCCTCGGGCCTGAAGGTGGACTACCTCTACAACGGCAGCGGCGACGAGGGGGGCGCCCCCTACGACGATTCCATGGCCACCCTCTGGGCCGGCCTCAAGGCCAAGGGCCCCGTGAGCATCGTGGCCGGCAGGGCCGACCTGATCTTCAACGCCATCACTGCCGGACAGAAGGAAAAGCTGCCCGTATACCGCGGGGACCTGCTGCTCATCGAGCACTCCGCCGGCTCCCTCACCTCCGAAGCCTTCATGAAGCACCTGAACCGCCGGAACGAACTCCAGGCCGACGCCGCCGAGAAGGCCTCCACGGCGGCCTTCCTCCTGGGCGCCGCCCCCTACCCCGCGGCCACCCTGGAGAAGGCCTGGGGGCTGGTCCTCAGGGACCAGTTCCACGACATGCTGCCCGGCACCTGCCTGCCCAAGAGCTACGAGTACGCCTGGAATGACGGCCTCCTCGCCGCCAAGGCCTTCCAGGGCAGCCTCGAGGACGGCGTCGCGGCCGTGGCCCGGGGCCTGGACACACGGGTGGACGGCGTGCCCCTGGTGGTGTTCAACCCCCTGGGGCTCGCCCGGGAGGACGTGGTGGAAGCCCTGGTGCCCGAACCCCTGGCCCGGGCCGGGGCGCTGGTGGCCCTGGACGCCGCGGGCAAGGCCCTCCCCACCCAGATGACCGTGGGCGCCGATGGCCGGGCCCGGGTGCTGTTCCGGGCCAAGGTGCCCCAGGTGGGCTTCGCGGTCTACGGCCTGAAGGCCGGCGTGTCCCCCGCGGGGCGCGGGCTCTCGGTGGACGGGAACGTGCTGGAGAACGCGCGCTACCGGGTCACCCTCCTGCCCTCCGGAGACCTGGGCGGCGTCTACGACAAGGGGGCCGGGCGGGAGCTCCTCTCCGCTCCCAGCCGGCTGGCCTTCCACCGCGAAGTGCCCTCCCGTTGGCCGGCCTGGAACATGGACTGGACCGACCGCCAGAAGCCCGCCCGCGCCTTCGTGGGCGGGCCCGCCCGCATCGAGCTCCTCGAGCGGGGCCCGGTGCGCGTCTCGGTGCGGGTGGAGCGCGAGAGCGAAGGCTCCCGCTTCAACCAGACCTACAGCCTCACCCAGGGCGGGGACCGGGTGGAGGTGGCCAATGTCGTGGACTGGAAGACCTCCGAGAGCTCCCTCAAGGTCGACCTGCCCCTGGCCGTGGCCAATGCCAGGGCCACCTACAACTGGGATCTCGGCACCGTGCAGCGCGGCAACAACGAGCCGAAGAAGTACGAGGTGCCCACCCACGGCTGGATGGACCTCACCGACGCCAAGGGCGACTACGGCGTCACCGTCCTCACCGGCGCGAAGTACGGCAGCGACAAGCCCGATGACCACACCCTCCGGCTCACGCTGCTTTACACCCCGGGCGTGCACGACGACTATCGCGAGCAGCGCTGGCAGGACTGGGGGCGCCACGCCTTCACCTACGGCCTGGCCGGCCACAAAGGCGACTGGCGCGCATCCGGAGGCGCCCAGAACGGCGGCGGCAGCCCCGAGAGCAGCCATTGGCTCGCCCAGCGCCAGGACCGGCCCCTGGAGGCCTTCCAGGTGCCCGCCCACCCCGGCGCCCTGGGCCGGAGCTTCAGCCTCCTCCAGTGTTCCAGCCCCCAGGTGGCGATCCAGGCCGTGAAGCGGGCCGAGGACGGCTCGGGCATCGTCGTCCGTCTGCAGGAGCTGGACGGCGCCCCGGCCCAGGGCGTGCGCCTGCAGGCCGCGGGCCCCATCCTGGAGGCCCGGGAACTGGACGGCCTGGAGCGGCCCCTGGGCATCCTGGCCATCGGCAAGGGCTCGCTCGACCTGGCCTTCACCCCCTACCAGATGAGGACCCTCGGCCTGAAGATCCAGACCCCGGGCCTGAAGGCCCCCGTCGCCACGGCCCTGGACCTGCCCTGGAACGTGCAGGCCTTCACCACCGACGGCCACCGCGAGGAGGGCGCCATGGACGGCGCCTTCACCGGCTATCCCGCCGAGATGATCGACGACGCGGTCCAGGCCGGGGGCGTGACCTTCCGCCTGGGCTCCCGCGCCCCGGCCACCCCGGACGCCGTGGCCTGCCAGGGTCAGACCCTCGCCCTGCCCGCCGGTACCCGCCGTGTGCATCTGCTGGTGGCGGCCTCCGGAGGCGACCGGCAGGCCGAGTTCACCGCCGGGACCGCGGCCGTGACGGTGCCGGTGCCCGCCTGGACCGGCTACGTCGGTTCCTGGGACAACCGTGTCTTCGACGGCGAGGTGTCCGAGAAGACCTACAGCGTGGACAACCCCCTGGTGCGCATCGACCCGGCCTTCCTCACCCCGGCCCGGCCCGCCTGGTGGGCCTCCCACCATCACGCCAAGGGCGAGGACCGGATCTACCAGTACAGCTACATGTTCGCCGTCTCGGTGCCCATCCCCGAGGGCGCGTCCACCCTCACCCTGCCCCGGAACCCCCGGGTGAAGGTCTTCGCGGCCACCGCGGCCTCGGTGGACAACGCGGACATCCAGCCCCTCCGGCCCTTCTTCCCGGAGCTTCTGCGGGATACGGCCTTCGAATCGAGATTTGCAAAGCCTTGATTTTATATGATGTTGTCGACGTGAAATATTCAATCTTCCATTTTGAAAGGTTGCCTTTCAAAATGGACGAATGCTTGAACGCAAAGCAAAAAGCGAGCTACCTTCGGGATAGCGGGCTCGTCCATGCCTTGCTACGCCTGGACAACATGGAGGCGGTGCTGGGTCACCCCATCGCGGGTCCCTCCTGGGAAGGTTGGGTCATCGAACAGATCCTGGCCATCTTGCCCCCGACCTGGGAAGCGGGTTACTACCGCACAAAATCCGGCGTGGAGGTCGACCTGGTCCTTGAGCGCCCTGGCGCCACTCCGCTTGCCATCGAAATCAAGCGCAACAGCGCGCCCACACCATCCAAAGGCTTCTGGTCAGCACTGAAGGACCTCGGCGCCAGAGGGTTCCTGGTATGTCCGGCCAAGGAACGCTATCCCATCGGCGAAAACGCCGAAGTTCTTCCCTTCACCCGCCTTGCCGAACTTTTCCCCGCGGCCGCCAAAGGCTGAGGCTCGCGAACAGGAACGTGAACAGCAGGCGGTGGTCGTTCAGGTCCCCGCTCACGAAGGCGTTGACGATGCTGAAGGCGAGGCCCGCGAAGAGGATCCGTCCCTCCAGGAAGCTGGTCGCAGACCAGGCCGAGCCCAGGGCCGCCGCCAGGAGCAGCACGGTGAAGGCGCCGCAGAGCCAGCCCGACTCCAGCGTGACCTCCAGGAGCAGGTTGTGGGGGTACTGGCGGTCCACGGCGCCGTCCAGGTCCACCTGGGTGGCGAAGCCCCCCCAGCCCAGGCCCCAGGGGGTCCTGCGCAGGCGGTCCCAGGAGATGCGGGCGGCCTCCGCCCGGTACTGCTCCGAGGCCCCGAACTCCCCATGGACGAACGCGTCGGTGCGCTGGAGGGAGCCCTGGGGCGCCAGGGCCAGCGACAGCGCCAGGAGCGCCGCCAGACCGCAGGCTGAAAGCCCCAGCTTGAGCCGGCTCACCGCCACCTTGCCGCGACCGGCCACGAAGGTCAGGGCCAGGGCCAGCGCGGCGGCCACCATCGGCCCCCGGGAGCCGGAGAACAGGGCGGCGACGGCGGCGGTCGCCGTGAGCCCCAGCGTGAGGAGCGGCAGGGGCTCCCGCTCGGCGAGGTGGAGGGTGCCGAAGAGGAAGAGGAACCCCGCCGCCCTGCCCAGGGCGATGGTCCCGCCCCCGGTGGAGGCCAGGCGCTGCATGCCGGCCTGGGCGCCCACCAGGCTGGCCAGGGTGGAACCCAGGCAGAAGAGGGCGATGGCGTTCAGCAGGCCGCCCAGGTCCCCGTCCCGGCGCACCAGGACGAAGGGGGCCAGGGCCGCCAGCAGGCTGAAGGTGAAGATGGTGGCCATCTTCTGGAAGGCGTAGGGCGTATCGGCCGCGTCCAGGACCCCTGGCAGGAAGGTGAGGAACCAGAGGACCAGGAGCAGGAGGCCGCCGGGGGAGGCGGACCGGGCCCCCCGCGCCCAGTGGAGGACCAGGAGGCAGGCCAGGGCCCCCCCCGCCAGCAGGGTCAGGTCCACGGGGAGGCTCGCCAGCCCGGGGCTGTTCTTCAGGTCCCCGGCGAACACGAAGGCGGCGGCGGCCAGGAAGGGCCACCGGGTGGGGAAGGTGCGCAGCCACAGCCGCAGGGGCCCGGTCATGGTCCGGCCCCCGCGCCTGGCACCTGGACCACCTCCTCCACCTGGAAGTAGCCCACGGCCTGGAGCCCCAGCCGGCGGCGCCGCCGGCCCCGGGCCACGAGCCTGAAGCCGGCCTTCTCCGCCAGGCGGATGGAGGCCGTGTTCTCCTCCCGCACCATGTACCACAGGGTCCGGTCCGGCGCCCCCACGAGGCGCATCACCTCCTGGATGGCGATCCAGCCCAGGCCCCGCCCCCGCAGGGACGGATGGGTCCAGAGGCCGGCCGCCTGGAGGTCCCGGGCGGCCATGAACGGGAACTTGAAGTGGGAGGGCAGGACGCAGGTGCGGTGGACCAGCTTCGTGCCCTGGAAGATGAGCAGGAGGAAGTAGTCCCGACCCGCGAAGACCCCCAGGAAGTGGAAGAGGCTCCAGGCCAGGAAGGGGAGGGCCAGCAGCTCCCAGCGCAGGGGTTGCCGGAGGGTGGGCCGCCACAGTTCCATGCGCAGCTCCGGGGCCAGTTCAGGCGCGGCTGCGGGCAGGGCATGGGCTTTGAAGAAGAGGTAGGCGTCCAGCATGTATAGGCATCGGAAAAGGTGCTGCTTAATTCATGAAAGAAGCTATGATTATCGCCTCAAAGGGCCCGACATTCAAGACTGGTTCTTGCCCGGCAATCCCATTAAGCTCGTCAGAATGCCGAAACGCCGGGGTCATGGGATCCCGCCTGGAGGCAGCGTGAGGAGACGGCATGCTCGCGCACCTGATCTTGAAAGACGGTGAGTGCTTCAACGGCGATGCTCCCCTGGGCCGGGGCGGGAGCGGGGAGGTGGTCTTCACCACCGCCATGGCGGGCTACCAGGAGATCCTAACGGATCCCAGCTTCGCGGGCCAGATGGTCTGCATGACCTTTCCCGAGCAGGGCGTCTACGGCGTCCACGCCGACCTGTACGAAGCCTCCCGCCCCTGGGCCGCGGGCTTCATCTGCCGCCGGCTCACCCTCCAGCCCGACCACGCGCGGTCCGAAAGCGACCTGGGCGGCTGGCTCAAGCGCCACCGCATCCCCGTGATCACGGACGTGGACACCCGGGCCCTCACCCAGCACGTGCGCGACCATGGCGCCCAGCCCGGCCTCATCTGGACCGAGGCGGACGGCTCGCTGGCCGCCGGCGTCGCCGCCGCAGCCGCCCTGCCGGACATGTCCGGCCAGGCCCTGGCCGGGGTGGTGTCCTGCCCGGACCACTACGAGCTCCCCAACCCCGAGGCCCGGTTCCGGGTGGCCGTCCTGGACGGCGGCATCAAGGGCTCCATCCTCAAGCTCCTGGCGCAGAGCGGCCTCCACCTGGAAGTGTTCCCCTGGGACACCCCCGCTTCCGAACTCACCGCCGCCCGCTTTGGCGGGCTTTTTCTTAGCAACGGCCCCGGGGATCCCGCGGCCCTGCCCGGGATGCAGAAGGAAGTGGAAGCCTGCATCGGCAAGCTCCCCATCTTCGGCATCTGCCTGGGCCACCAGCTCCTGGGCCAGGCCTTCGGCGGCAGGACCTTCAAGCTGAAGTTCGGCCACCGGGGCGCGAACCAGCCCGTGCTGGACCTGGCCACCCGCAGGATCGAGATCACCGCCCAGAACCACGGCTTCGCCGTGGAGGAAGGCAGCCTGCCCCCGGAGGTGGAGGTGACCCACCGCCACCTTTCCGACGACACGGTGGAGGGCATCCGCCACCGCACCCTGCCGATCTTCAGCATCCAGCACCACCCGGAAGCCTCACCGGGCCCCCACGACGCGCGCGGGTCCTTCGCCAGGTTCATCCGGATGATGGAGGCCCACCATGCCTAGGAACCCCGAGCTCACCTCCGTCCTCGTGCTTGGCGCCGGCCCGATCCAGATCGGCCAGGCCTGCGAGTTCGACTACTCCGGCACCCAGGCCCTCAAGGCCCTGCGGGAGGAGGGCGTGCGCACCATCCTCCTGAACTCCAACCCCGCCAGCATCATGACCGACCCCCAGCGGGCCGACGCCACCTACCTGGAGCCCCTCACCCTCGCGGTCCTGGAAAAGGTCATCGAGCGGGAGCGGCCCGTGGCCCTGCTGCCCACCGTGGGCGGGCAGACCGCCCTCAACCTGGCCATGGAGGCCCACAAGGCCGGCATCCTGGCCCGCCACGGCGTGCGCCTCATCGGCGCCCAGCCCGCGGCCATCGAGCGCGGCGAGGACCGGGAGCAGTTCAAGGCCCTCATGGACCAGCTGGGCCTGGACACCTGCAAGGGCGGCTTCGCCCACGACATGGAGGAGGCCCGGGCCATCTCCCGGCAGACGGGCTTTCCCGCCATCCTCCGCCCCTCCTACACCCTGGGCGGCTCCGGCGGCGGCATCGCCTACAACGTCGAGGAGTTCGAGGCCATCGCCCAGCGGGGCCTGGACCTCAGCCCCATCCACCAGGTGCTGGTGGAGGAGAGCATCCTGGGCTGGAAGGAGTTCGAGCTGGAGGTCGTGCGGGACCTGGACGACAACGTCGAGATCATCTGCGGCATCGAGAACCTGGACCCCATGGGCATCCACACCGGCGACAGCATCACGGTGGCCCCCATCCTCACCCTCACCGACCCCGAGTACCAGCGCATGCGGGAGGCCGCCAAGGCCGTCATCCGCGGCGTGGGCGTGGAGACCGGCGGCAGCAACATCCAGTTCGCCCTGGATCCCGAGACCGGCCGGATGATCGTCATCGAGATGAACCCCCGGGTCTCGCGCTCCTCGGCCCTGGCCAGCAAGGCCACGGGCTTCCCCATCGCCTGGGTGGCCACCAAGCTGGCCCTGGGCTACCTGCTCTGGGAGCTGCCCAACGTCATCACCGAGCGCACCAAGGCCGCCTTCGAGCCGGTGCTGGACTACGTGGTGGTGAAGGTCCCGCGCTTCACCTTCGAGAAGTTCCCCGAGACCGACGCGGTCCTGGGCATCCAGATGAAGAGCGTGGGCGAGACCATGGCCATCGGCCGCTGCTTCCAGGAGGCCCTCCAGAAGGCCTTGCGCAGCCTCGAGGAGGGCCACCGCGGCCTCGCCGGCGCCCTGGAAGGCAAGCTGGACCTGGCCCGGCTGAAAGAGCATCTGCTGATCCCCGGCCCCCAGCGCATCTTCTGGATCTACCAGGCCCTGCGGGCCGGACACTCCGTGGAGGAGCTGCACCACCTCACCTGCATCACCCCCTGGTTCCTCCAGGAGATGGAGGAGATCGTGGTCATGGAGGGCCGCCTGCGGGGCTTCCCCCTGGAGCGCCTGCCCCGGGAGCTGCTGGAGAAGGCCAAGCGCGCCGGCTTCACCGACGCCCAGGTGGCGGCCTTCTGCGGCGCGGAGGAGGGCGACGTCGCCCGCCTGCGCGAGACGATGGGCCTGCGCCACGCCGTCAAGCGCATCGACACCTGCTCGGGCGAGTTCGCGGCCGAGACCCCCTACCTCTACCAGACCTGGGAGGAGCGCAGCGAGGCCCCCCCCACGGACCGCCCCAAGGCCATCGTCCTGGGCAGCGGCCCCAACCGCATCGGCCAGGGCGTGGAGTTCGACTGCTGCTGCGTCCAGGCCGTGGAGGCCATCCGCGCCAAGGGCATCGAGGCCATACTGATCAACTGCAACCCCGAGACCGTGAGCACGGACTTCGACATCTCCGACCGCCTCTACTTCGAGCCCCTGGTGTACGAGGACGTGAAGGCCGTCGTGGACCGGGAAGGCGCCGGAGGGCAACTCCTGGGGGTCTTCACCCAGTTCGGCGGCCAGACCCCCCTGAAGCTGGCCCGGAGCCTGGAGAACGCCGGAGTGCCCCTCCTGGGCACCGCGCACAAGGCCATCCACGACGCCGAGGACCGCTCGGCCTTCGGCGGCGTCCTGCGCAAGCTGGAGATCCCCGCCGCCCCCTGGGGCATGGCCGCCAGCGCCGCCCAGGCCCTGGCGATCTCGGCCCGCCTGGGCTACCCGGTGATGGTGCGCCCGAGCTTCGTGCTGGGCGGCCGGGCCATGGCCATCGTTTTCGACGATGCCGGCCTTGAGAAGTACATGCGCGAGGCCGTCCTGGTGAGCGAGGACCGGCCCGTGCTCATCGACCGCTACCTGGAGAACGCCCAGGAGCTGGACGTGGACCTGGTGTGCGACGGCGAGGATGCGGTCATCGCCGGCGTCATGGCCCACATCGAGGAGGCCGGGGTGCACTCCGGGGACTCCTACGCGGTCTTCCCGCCCCTGGGCCTGCCCGAGTCCGTCCTGGACACGGTCAAGGCCATGAGCCGGGCCCTGGCTTTCGAACTGGGCGTGCGCGGCCTCCTGAACCTCCAGTGGGCCATCAAGGACGGCCTTCCCTACTGCCTGGAGGCCAACCCCAGGGCGAGCCGCACCGTGCCCTTCATCTCCAAGGCCACGGGCGTGAACTGGGCGGGCGTGGCCGCCCGCATCGGCCTGGGCGAGACGCTGAAGGAGCAGGGCGCCAGGGACGGCCAGGCCCTGGCCGTGGCCGTGAAGGGCGTGGTCTTCCCCTTCGCCAAGTTCCCGGGCGTGGACCCGGTGCTGGGCCCCGAGATGCGCTCCACGGGCGAAGTGCTGGGGGTCGGTTCGACCTTCGGCGAAGCCTACGCCAAGGCCCTCCAGGCCGCCGGGATGGTCCTGCCCCTCAGCGGCACGGTCTTTCTCAGCGTCAACGACAACGACAAGCCCCAGCTCCCCGAACTGGTCCACCGCCTGGCCGGCCTGGGCTTCGGCCTGTGCGCCACCGACGGCACCGCCCGGGCCCTGGAGGCCGCCGGCTACCGCGTGCGCCGCATCCACAAGGTGAACGAGGGCCGCCCCAACGCCGTCGACCTCCTGAAGAACGGCGAGGTCCAGTGGGTGATCAACACCCCCAAGGGCAAGAACGCCTTCTCCGACGAGGACAGCATCCGCCGCCAGTCCCTGCGCCTGAAGATCCCCTGCCTCACCAACATGAGCGCCGCCCTGGCCGCGTGCGAGGCCGTGGAGACCCTGCGGGGCGAGACGGTGGTGCGCAAGCTGCAGGAACTCCTGCCTTAATTGTCCCCGCCTGTTCAGGTGACGATCGCCTTGCGAAGCAGCTCTGCAACCTGCTCTTTTCCCATTTCCCCCTTGGCAACAGAAAGAGTCAGGCCCTCAAAAAAGTCGTCATCCTGGGCAAGGTCAATTCCATTAACGGCAAGGAATACCAAGGCGGAGGCAAGGGCTGCCCGCTTGTTGCCATCCGCGAACGGGTGGTCACTGGCCAGGTGCCAGAGCAGAACCCCTGCCAAATCAAATACATCTCCCCCTGTGTAATGGAAGTGGTTCTGAACGGCCATGACAGCCGACTCCACCGCCCCAGGATCGTGAATGCCCGCCAAGCCACCAAATTCAGCAAGGCTCCGGGCGTGGATTCGAAGCACGGTTTCCGTGGTCAGGAACGTTGGATTCACTTGGAGAGCCTTCGCAGGGCTTCCTTGTGAGTCGTGAAAACCTTATCCATGGCTTGCTCGACAGCGACCGGAGCCATGCTGGAAGAAATCGTCAGGGTTCTTCCATTGACTTGGAGGTTGACCGGTACATCCGGAGATATGCCAACCAGATCCATCAGCGTCCGATCAAGTACGACCGCGTAGCTGTTCCCCACCTTCACTAGAGCCTTGGTAAGCATCAGGAACCCCCAAAGCAACAATGTACGTACTTTGGCATAACATGCAAGGTATCCGCCAGGATTCAGGAAACCGGCACCACCTCCACCGTCCCCGTGGCCGTGGCGCTGTCACCGGCCTTGTTGGTGACCTTGACCTGGATCTGGAAGGTGCCCAGGGCGGGGTTCGCACCGAACGTGATGGTGCTGGTACCCTGCCCGGAGACGATGTGGCCGTCGCTGGAACCGGGGACCAGTGTCCACTCGAAGGTCATGCCGGGCTTGGCCAGGACGGTGGCGGTCATCCAGTCCGCGCCGGGGCGCACCTTCAGGGGCACGTTGAGGGAGGCCTCCGGGCGGGGCACCACCATGCCCTCAGCGCGGCCCAGGACGGTGCCGCCCGAGTTGGACACCTTCACCTGCGCCGAGAGGGCGCCTTCCTCTCCGGCCGTGAAGGTCACCGAGGCCGTGCCCTGTCCCGCTGTGATGGTACCGCCGTCGATGACCCACGCGTAGGTCGTCCCTTCGCCCAGGTCCTTCGTGCTCGCCACCCGGCCCGTGGCCCCGGCGGTGACGACCTGCGGCAGGCTCACCTCCGGTGTCCCGGCCGGCGCCTGGTCGTTCACGGCCAGGGTCAGGCTGACCGTGGTGCTGCCCCCAGCGTTGGCGGCCGTCACCTCGTAGCTGGCCCTGGCGGCCACCTTCTTCGGCGTGCCGCTGAGGACCCCGGTCCTGGGGTCGAAGACGAGACCCTCGGGCAGGGCCGGCTTGATCGAGAACGAGGTCGCGGCATCCCCGACACTCACGGGCGCGGCCAGCTCGAGGGGGGCGCCCTTCACGGCGGTCACCGTATCCACGGGGTAGACCAGCGCCTTGGGCGCCTGGACCGGTCCGCCCCTGGCCGAGGCCACGGCCCCCGCCTCCGGGGCCGGGGCCCCCTCCGCCGCCTTCGCGCCGTGACCATGCCAGTCGCAGCCGGACGCCAGCAGGACCAGGACAATGGGAAAGCCGCTCCACCGGATGAATCGCACGGGCACCTCTCAGGGAGTATGGACCTGACGATCATACCAACCCTCCCCGGGGCCGGGCGATAGAATGGACGAATGAGCATACCCGTCAGGCTCCCCCGGTTCCTCGTCATCGTCGGCCTCCTCCTGGGCGCCATGGCCTGGGCGCGGGAATCGCCGGACCTGGCTTCCCGCCTTCAGGCCCACCTCGATAGTCCCCGCTTCGCGGCGAGCCGGTGGGGGGTCCAGGTGGTGAGCCTGGACTCCGGCAGGACCCTCTTCAGCCGGAACGCGGGCCAGTACTTCGTGCCGGCCAGCAACGCCAAGCTGTTCACCTGCGCCCTGGCCCTGTGCCGCCTCGGGCCGGACCATCGGATCCGCACGTCCGTCCTGGCCGCGGCCCTCCCCGGCCCCGACGGCGTCCTCAAGGGCGACCTGACCTTCTACGGGCGCGGGGATCCCATGCTCATGGCCCGCTGGCGGGGCGGCCCCGCCCTACCCGACCCCCTGGAGGCCCTGGCCCTCCAGGTGAAGGCGGCCGGCGTGCGGAGCATCGAAGGGGAGGTGGTGGGGGATGAGAGCTTCTTCGCCACCCGGCCCTATGGTTCCGGCTGGGAGGCCGGGGACCGGGACTTCGCCTTCGGCGCTGACGTCTCGGCCCTCACCCTCCACGACAACATGGTGGACCTCCGCATCTATCCGGGCACCGCGGCGGGACGGCCCTGCCTGCTCTTCCCGATCCCCGGCAAGGGCCTGCTGCCCCTGCGCAACCTCACCACCACGGGGCCCGCCGCCCCGCTCCGCGCCGAGTGGCAGGGGGATGCGCTGGAAGTCACGGGGGCCCTGGCCGAGGGCGCGATGCCGGCCGCCTTGTACGTGCCGGTGCGGGACCCGGCCCGGTTCGCCGCCGCCCTCCTGCGCCGGGCCCTCGAGCGCCAGGGCATCACGGTGCTGGGGAAGGCGGCGCTCCGGCCCGCGGGTGACAAGGTGGAACTGGCCCACGTGGACTCGCCGCCCCTGGTGGAGATCGTGCGGGCCACCCTCAAGGACTCGGTGAACCTCTATGCCCAGCTCCTGCTCCTGCAGGCCGGGCGCTCGGAAAGGGCGGGCCTGGCCGCCCTGGGCACCTTCCTGCGGGAGGCCGGCCTGAACGAGGGCGGCATCGTGTTCGAGGAGGGCAGCGGGCTGTCCCGCAAGGACCTGGTCAAACCCGAGGCCGTGACGGCCCTCCTCAGGTACATGCGGACCCGGCCGGAGGGCCCCGCCTTCGCGGAGGCCCTGCCCCTGGCGGCCGTGGACGGCACCCTGCGCTACCGGCTGGGTTCCACCCGGGCGGCGGTGAACCTGAGGGCCAAGACGGGCACCCTGCGCTACACCCACGCCCTCTCCGGCTACGTCACCACCGCCGGGGGGGACCATCTGGCCTTCGCCATCCTGCTGAACAACCATGTCCCCGGGCCCGATGGCCCCGCCGCGGAGGCGGACGTGGACGCCGTGGCCGCGCTGCTGGCAGAGGACGGGGGAGTCTGAGCCTGCGCGCTCAAGGTTCCCGGCCGGAAGCCTTCAGCGCCTCCAGATACCCGCGAGCGTTCAGGACCGTGGTTCCCCTCCGGATGCGTTCCGGGTAGTCCTTCAGGTTCCCGGTCACCAGGGTCGCATCCATGGAGCGGGCCAGGGCCAGGAACACCAGGTCATCGGGGTCCGGCCCCGGCATGGGCCATGCCGGAGGGTCCTCCAGGCGGTGGTGCGCCAGTTTAAGCAGATTTTCCAGCCAGTGGGGAGGAAAGCCGAACCTGCGGAACTTGGGGCGATGCAGTACTTCCCGGTATTCCAGCACCACCTGGGGACAGGTGAGGAGGATGAGTTCATCATCGAGAACCCGGTCCAGGAGGTCCGCCTCAAGGCCGGTGGCCTTCAGGCCGGCGGAGACCAGGATGTTGGTGTCAAGCACCACCAACCGCAGGCTCATGAGGCGGGGAGTCTCCTGCGCTCGGCCCGGGAAGCCTTGATCTCGGCCTCGATCTCTTCGGCAGTCATCTGGTCCAGGCCGAGTTCCCGGGCCCGGTCCTGCCAGGCTCTCAGGTTGGCCTTGGCCTGGGCCCGGAGCAGTTCCTTCCCCTGGTTCTCCAGGTCGCCCGGCACTACGGGCACGAGGAAATAGACAGGCCCCTGGCGGCCGGAAAGCACGACCAGGTCCTGGCCATCGTTGTCCCCCAGGGCCTTGACGCCCCGGGTTCTGAACTCTCGCAGGGCTACCTGGCGCATGATGCCTCCCCTCTCTAATGTAGCCAAGTTGGCAACATCCGCAACAGCCTTGCTGCCGTTTCCCTTTTTCCCTTTATCAAGTTGGGTTTCCACGATAACCTACCTGTTCTGCCGGACGCATGTGCCGGGATTCCAGCCCTCCGGAAGAGGGCTACTATTAGAGGTGGACGAATGTCCCAGCTTTCAACACTCATCAAGGGCAAAGGCTCCAAGCAGATGGGCCGCATCACGGTACTGGATGCGACCTTCTTGGAGGACGAGACGCCTGACAGCCAGGAGTTTCTCGACGCCCTCCAGGGTGAGACCCGTGCGCTCCGCGAAGAAGAGGTCGTGCGCGGCATGGTCGTGGAGATCCGTGGCAAGGATGTCATCATCGACATCGGCTACAAGGGCTCGGGCACGGTCAACATCGATGAGTTCAACAATCCCGACGGCTCCGTCGGCGTCGCTCTCGGCGACGTGGTCGAAGTGCTCCTCGAGCACCTGGAGGACCAGAACGGCAACGTGCGGCTCTCCCGCGAGCGCGCCGAGAAGATGAAGATCTGGGACGAAGTGGAGAAGGCCTTCCGCGCCAACCTCACCGTCCACGGCGTCGTCCTCGAGAAGGTCAAGGGCGGCCTGGCCGTGGACATCGGCATCCGGGCGTTCCTCCCCGGCTCGCAGGTGGACACCAAGCCCGTGCGCAACCTGGATCCCTACCTCGGCAAGTCCTTCGACATGAAGGTCATCAAGGTGAACCGCCGCCGGGGCAACATCGTCCTGAGCCGCAAGCTCTTCCTCGAGACCATCAACGCGAACATGAAGGAAGAGACCCTGGCCGGCCTGGAAGAAGGCAAGCTGGTGGAAGGCACCGTCAAGAACATCACCGAATACGGGGCCTTCGTGGACCTGGGCGGCGTCGACGGCCTGCTCCACATCACCGACATGTCCTGGGGCCGCCTGAACCACCCCAGCGAGATGTTCCAGGTGGGCGACAAGGTCGAAGTGGCCATCCTGAAGTACGACAAGGACACCGAGCGCGTCTCCCTGGGCTACAAGCAGAAGTTCGCCGATCCCTGGCTGACGGTCGAGGAGCGCTACCCCGTCAACGCGACGGTCAAGGGCAAGGTCGTCTCCATCACCGACTACGGCGCCTTTGTCGAGCTCGAGCCCGGCGTCGAGGGCCTGGTGCACGTGTCCGAGATGAGCTGGACCAAGAAGGTCAAGTCCGCCAAGGGCATGGTCAACCTCGGCGACATGGTCGAGGCCCAGATCCTGCAGGTGGATCCCGAAAGCCGCCGCATCTCGCTCGGCATGAAGCAGATCACCCCCAATCCCTGGATGGAGGTGGCCGAGAAGTACAACATCGGCCAGATCGTCACCGGCCTGGTGCGCAACATCACCGAGTTCGGCGCCTTCGTGGAACTGGAAGAGGGCATCGACGGCCTCATCCACGTCTCCGACTTCAGCTGGACCAAGAAGATCAAGCACCCCGGCGAGATCGTGAAGAAGGGCGATTCCGTCACCGCCAAGGTCCTCAGCCTGGATCCCCTGAACCAGCGCATGAGCCTGGGCGTCAAGCAGATGGAGCCCAACGTCTGGGAGATCTTCTTCGAGAGCCACCACGTGGGCGACGCCATCACCGGCAAGATCGCCCGCCTGACGGATTTCGGCGCCTTCGTGGATCTGGGCGAGGGCATCGAGGGTCTCGTGCACGTGAGCGAACTGAGCCGCAAGCGGGTGGAGGACATCACCAAGGAATTCCTCCCCGGCCAGGACCTCACCATGAAGATCGTCAAGCTCGATCCCACCGAGCACCGCATCGGCCTCTCCGTGAAGCAGTTCGAAATGGACCAGGAGCGCGGCGAGATCGAGACCGCCAAGAACCTGCAGCCCTTTAAGAAAGCCACCCTCGCCGACGCGTTCAAGAACGCCGAGCGCGAAGACTAGTCCTTGCCGTTCCAAAGGAGAAGCCCCGCAACCCCGGTTGCGGGGCTTCTCCTTTCAGGACCCTATGATCCACCATTGAAATGATTATCTAAATTTTTCCGGGTGTGCCACCTTGGACAATCCCCGGGGCGGCACCATGGCTTTTCCAAGACGACTCCTCCAAAGGTGGACCGCCCCCCTGCGGGCCCCGAACGCCCTCAAGGACCTCGAGGACTTCAAGCACGCCCTGGACGAGCACGCCATCGTGGCCACCACGGACGTGGCGGGCCGGATCACGTACGTAAACGAGAAGTTCTGCACCATCTCCCAGTACATGCCCGAGGAGCTGCTGGGCCGGGACCACCGCCTCCTGAACAGCGGCTTCCACCCCAAGGCCTTCTTCCGGGAGCTGTGGGAGACCATTCTGGCTGGTCGGGTCTGGCGGGGCGAGGTGCGCAACCGCGCCAAGGACGGTTCCTTCTACTGGGTGGACGCCACCATCGTGCCCCTCCTGGACGCCGAAGGCAGGCCCCAGCAGTTCATCGCCATCCGCACCGACATCACCCAGAAGAAGGAGGCGGAGGAGGCCCTGCGCCAGAGCCAGAAGCTGGAGAGCCTGGGCGTGCTGGCCGGGGGCATCGCCCACGACTTCAACAACCTGCTCACGAGCATCCTGGGCAACGCCAACCTGGGCGCCGCCTCCCTCCTGCCGGACAACCCCGCCGGGCGCTACTTCCACCGCATCGAGGCCGGCGCCCAGCGGGCCGCGGACCTCACCAACCAGCTGCTCACCTATTCCGGGCGCAGGCACGTCCAGCCCGTGGAGCTGGAGCTCAACCGGCTCGTACAGGAGATCACCCAGCTCCTGGAGGTTTCCATCTCCCGGAAGTCCGTCATCCGCTTCGATCTGGCCTCCTCCCTCTCCACCATCTCCGCGGACCCCTCCCAGATCCAGCAGCTGGTCATGAACCTGGTGACCAACGCCTCCGAGGCCATGGACGAGGTCAAGGGCGGCCTCATCACCATCCGCACCCGGGAGGAGAACCTGGATGCGCCCTTCCTGGCCGACCACACGCCCATCCTGCCCCTGGCCCCCGGCCGCTACGTGGTGCTGGAGGTGAGCGACACCGGCGCGGGCATGTCCGCCGAGACCCTCGCGAAGATCTTCGACCCCTTCTTCACCACCAAGGTCCTCGGCCGGGGCCTGGGCCTGGCGGCCCTCCTGGGGATCCTGCGCCAGCTCAAGGGCAGCCTGAAGGTCTACAGCGAGCCCGGCCAGGGCACCATGTTCAGGGTCTACCTGCCCACCCTCACGCCCCTGGACAACCCGTCGCACCTCCCCGACGGCACCGGCGCCTGGCGGGGCCACGGCACCCTGCTGCTGGTGGACGACGACCAGGCGGTGCGCGCCGTCACCCGGGAAATGGCCCAGCGGCTCGGTTTCCATGTGCTCGAGGCCATGGACGGCCTGGAAGGCGTGGAGATCTTCACCCGCAGGGCCGCCGAGATCACGGCCGTCTTCCTCAACCTCACCATGCCCACCCTGGACGGCCGGGAGGCCTGCCAGCGCATCCGGGCCCTCGCCCCGGCCATGCCCGTGATCCTCTCCAGCGGCTACCAGGCCGTCGCGGGCGAGGACATCCAGGGGCTGGCGGGCTTCCTGCCCCGGCCCTTCACCTGGACCATGTTCTCCGAAACGCTGAAGAAGGCCCTGGAAACGACGCCCTTATAGTCCGATCGGCTCCCCCGCCACGATGAGGTCCACCCTCCGGTTCAGGCTGCGGCCCTGGGCCGTGTCATCCGGAGCGATGGGGTTGGCGCCGTTCACGCCCTGGGCGGAGAGGCTCGCGGCGGGCAGGCCCTGCTGGGCCAGGAAGGCCCGCACGGCCTCCGCGCGGCGCCGGGAGAGCAGTTCGTTGAAGGCCCTGCTCCCGGTGCCGTCCGTGTGGCCCAGGAGCCGGATCCGGAGGCCCGGATGGGCCAGGAGGATGCCGGCGACCTTGGAGAGGTTCTGCCGGGCCTGGGGGCGACAGGGCGCTGCGGCCGGTGGGGAAGGCCACGTCGGTGAGCGTGGCCTGGAGGCCCTCGGGGGTCTCCCGGGTCTGGAGGAGCGAATTCAGGCGTTCCTGCAGCTTGCGCCGCACCTCCAGCTGGACCTCGGTGACCTTGCGGGCGGCTTCGGAGGCGGCGCGCTGGGCACGCTGGGCGTTGGTGGCCTCCTGGGCGGCCTTGGCCTTGGCCGCCTCGGCCTCCTGCACCGCGGCCTCCGCCTTGGTGAGGGCCGCATCGGTCAGCTCCCGCTCCCGGAGCCGGGCCTGGGCCTCCCGCTTGTCCACGGCCAGGATGCGGGCCTCCTCGGCCTGCTGCACCGCCCTCCGGGCCACGAGCATGGCGTCCCGGGTCCCGAGCCGGCCCTCCCCGAGACTGTTGAGGTGCTCCACCTGGCCCTTGGCCATGAGGTACTCCACGGGGGCGAAGGCCTCGGCCTGGTCCAGGCGGGCGATGCGCACCGCGTTGCGGGCCTGCCTCACGTAGGGCGAGACGCGGCGGTCCTCCCTCGGAGGAGCGGGGTCATCCATGGCGTAGGCCTCCCGCCCGAGCCGCTCGAACCGGGCCTCCACCTCGCCCCCGGTGCCCAGCCCCCGGAGGGGCAGGTTCTCCAGGACGAGCGCGTGGCTGATGCGGGTAACGGCGAAATAGGGCTCCGCGGACAGGACGAGCCCGAAGGTGGGCAGACTCGTCATGGCCTCCACGTGGGCCTTGCCCCCCACCGGCACCACCTCCCCCAGGTTGATCGCCCGGCCCGCGGTCGAGACGGCCCAGAGCACGTAGGTCAGGTACTCCGGCCCGAAGCGGCTGGCGGGAGCCAGGTTCCAGAAATGGGCGTGGATCCGCATCCGGCCATCCTCCCCCCGCACGGTGGCCCGGCCCGAGGCGGACGCTTCCAGGGGCGTGGGCTGGAAGCCCACCAGGATGGAGCCGTTGACGAACGGATAGCTCAGGGCCCGGGTCGTGGTGCTGATCCCGGCCGGGGCGGCGGAGGGAGCCAGGACGGACAGGACGGCGATGGGCCAGCGGACGGCATTGTGCATGGGGTTCCTCCCTTGCCCCGCCCTCGATGGAGAGGCGGGGTCGTCCCAGGAGTGACCGTGGGTGCGGAAAAATTCCTGTCTTTTGATTTATGTATAACAATTACATCAATAAATAAGGAATACAGGCCCCGCCCCCACGCCCGCCCCCCTCCTCCGAAGTTGAAGAATGGTATTTCTTGCCCACCCAGCCATGCGATGATTTTATTCGAGGAATCACCATGGAAACCCGCCCCCATTCCGAAGGCACCGCCGCGGAGTTCGCCAACAGTTTCACCCATGGCCTGGGCGCCCTGGCGGGCGTGGCCTCGCTGGTGCTCATGGTGGTGTCCGCCAGCCAGCACGGCACGGCCCGGGACATCGTGGGCGCGGTCGTCTTCGGCTCGGCCCTGGTGCTCCTCTACACCATGTCCACCCTCTACCACGCCCTGCGCAACCCCACCGCCAAGCACGTCTTCAAGATCCTGGACCACAGCGCCATCTTCATCCTCATCGCCGGCACCTACACGCCGCTCTGCCTGGGCACCCTGAAGGGCGCCTGGGGCTGGAGCATTTTCGGCGTGGTCTGGGGCTTGGCCGCCTTCGGCATCACCTTCAAGAGCATCTTCATCAAACGTATGGATTTCCTCTCACTGGCGGTGTATCTGGGCATGGGCTGGCTGGCGGTGGTCGCGGCCCGGCCCCTTTACCTGCGCCTGCCCCACCCGGGCCTCCTCTGGCTCCTGGGCGGCGGCCTCTTCTACACCCTGGGCACGATCTTCTATGCCTGGCACCGGCTGAAGTTCCATCATGCGGTGTGGCACCTGTTCGTCCTGGGGGGCAGCCTCTGCCACGTGATGACGGTCCTCTTCTACGTCATCCCCCATCCGGCCTAGACCCCCGTGGCCGACCTGGAAGCCTTGCCCGGGTACGAGAGGTGGCGCGCCTCCGTGGCGGACCTCCTCCACCACCCGGGACCCTTGTGGGTCTTCGGCGAGGCGGGCTGCGGCCTGACCACCCTGGGGACCTGGCTGGCCCAGGGCCGGGGCGCCGCCTTGCAGGACGACGCCGAGCGCCTGGAACCCGCCGTGCTGCGGGCCTGGCTCGACGCGCATCCCGATGGGGTGGTGGCCTCCCATGTGCCCCCGGAGGATCCGCTGGTCGCCCGGGCGGCCTCCCGATGTCTGGCCTTCCGTCTGCCCAGCCTGGATGAGGAACCCGAGGACCTGGAGCGCTGCTTCTGGATCCTGGCCCGGGAACAGGGAATCACCGGCCCCCTGCCCCCCGCCCTCAAGGCCCTGCCCTGCCCGGGCAACCTGCGCGGACTGCACAACCGCCTGGTGCGCTGGCAGCTCCTCGGGCAGCTCCCCGAGGATGCGCCCCCCCGGCTGCCCCTGCCCGAGTCCGAGGACCTGGCCGCCAACCTCCATGTCCTCGAGAAGCTCCTCCTCCACCGGGCCCTGCGGCGCAGCTACGGCAACCGGGTGGAGGCCGCCAGGCGCCTGGGCGTCAGCCGGCGCCACCTCTACCTCCTCATCGCCCGCCACGGGGATCCCGTGCGGGGCGAACCCCCCACCACCGCAGGCCCCAAGCGGCTCCTGCGCGCCCGGCAGGCCCGAACGACCGACCTTCAACGCTAACCACCCAAGGGACAGGACAGACCATGGCGAATCCACTGAGAGTACTGGTTGTCGACGATGACCCCGGGATGCGGGAAGGGATGGCCATGAGCCTCAAGCGGGCCGGCTTCGTCACCGAGCAGGCCCGCAGCGGGGAGGAGGCCCTGCGCATGACCCGGCCCGGCGCCTTCGACGCCGTGGTCACCGATCTGCGCATGACCGGCATGGACGGACTCCAGCTCACCGCCCGCCTCAAGGCCCTGGATACCGGCCTGCCCGTGCTCCTGGTCACGGCCTTCGGCAGCCTGGACACGGCCCGGGAGGCCATGCGGCTGGGCGCCTTCGACTACCTGTCCAAGCCCTTCAGTCCCGACGAGCTCGTCCAGGCGGTGCGCAAGGCCATCCGCAGCGATGACCGCCTGCGGGCCGAGACGCCCGGCGAAGCCCCCGTGATCCTCACCCAGGACCCGGTCCTGGCCGAGACCCTGGCCCTGGCCCGGCGGGCCGCGGACAGCAAGGCCACCATCCTCATCCAGGCCGAGAGCGGCACCGGCAAGGAGCTCCTGGCCAAGCTCATCCACGCCTCGAGCCCCCGGCGCAAGGCCGCCTTCGTGGCCATCAACTGTGCCGCGATCCCGGAGAACCTGCTGGAATCCGAGCTGTTCGGCTATGAGAAGGGCGCGTTCACCGGCGCCACCAGCGCCAAGCAGGGCCGCTTCGAGCAGGCCGAGGGCGGCACCCTCGTGCTCGACGAGATCGGGGAGCTGCCCCTGGCCCTCCAGGGCAAGATCCTCCGGGCCATCCAGGAGCGCATGGTGGATCGCCTGGGCGGCAACCGCCCCATCGCCGTGGACGTTCGCCTCATCGCCCTCACCAACCGGGACCTGATCACGGAGGTGAAGGAGGGCCGGTTCCGGGAGGACCTCTACTACCGCCTCAACGTCATTCCCCTGCGCCTGCCCCCCCTGCGCGAGCGCACGGCGGACCTGGAACTGCTGGCCCTGCACTTCGCGGAGCGGTACGCGCGGGAGAACGAACGCCCCACCCCCCGGCTCGCCCCCAGCTTCCGGGAGGCCCTGGCGCGCCACCCCTGGCCGGGCAACATCCGGGAGCTGGAGAACGCCATCCAGCGCTGCGTGGTCCTCAACCTCGGCGACACCCTCACCCAGAAGGACCTCACCTGGCTGCTGGACCCGGCCCAGCTGGCCGGGCTCCCGGAAGACCCCCCCGAACCGCCCAGGCCGGCCGAGGCGGGCGCCTTGACCGACGAACTCTTCCGCAGGCCCCTGGAAGAGGGCCTGCCGTCCCTGGCCCCGGAGGGGGGCATGCGCATCGCCGACCCCCTGGAACCCCTCAAGGGGGTGCCCCTGGGCACCCTCGTGGCCCTGCCCCTGGGCATCCCCCTGCCCGAGCTCGAACGGTTCTGGCTGCTGTCGACCCTCTCGGCCCTGGAGGGCAACCGCACCCACTGCTCCCAGAAGCTGGATATCGCCCTGCGCACCGTCCGGAACAAGATCAACGAATACCGGGACGCGGGCTACGACATCCCCCTGAGCGGGCACGGCCGGGAGGGGGAGTGAGGATCCTCAAGCTTTTTACTAATTAATTATTTTTTCTGGAACCCCAGGCCGCCTGCCTGCACTTATCTCTCGACCAGCCAGAGGTGGGAGACAGGGGGCGGAATTGGTGAAACAACTATTCTTGTTGAAAACTCTCGCCCACTTCCGCCGGGAGGCCGAGGGGGGTGAGACGCAGGCGCTGCCCCGGACCCTCGGGCGCTTCAGTCTGGTCATGCTGGGGCTGGGCATGGTGATCGGCGCGGGCATCTTCTCCGTGCCGGGCATCGCCGCGGCCCAGTATGCGGGTCCGGGCATCATCTACAGCTTCCTCATCGCCGGCTTCCTCTGCGTGGTGGCCGGCCTGTGCTACTCGGAGATGGTGGGCATGATCCCGGTGGCGGGGTCGGCCTACTCCTACAGCTACGCCACCCTGGGCGAGTTCGTGGCCTGGATCATCGGCTGGGACCTGTGCCTGGAGTACGGCGTGGGCGCCATCCTCATCTCGGTGGCCTGGTCGGGCTTCCTGGTCTCCCTGCTGCGGGACACCCTCCAGGTGCCCATCCCCGACCTCCTGCTGCGCCTGGCCTGCTCGCCCATGGAGACGGTGACCCTGGCCTCGGGCGCCACGGCGCAGGGCCTGTGGAACCTCCCGGCCTCCCTCCTCCCGGCCTGCCTCAGCCTGGTGCTGTTCCGGGGCATGAAGGGTTCGGCCCGCCTCAACAATTTCATCGTCCTCCTCAAGATCGTCATCGTGCTGGTGTTCGTGGCCCTGGGGATCGGGCTGGTGACCCGCCAGAACCTCGTGGCCAACCCTGCGGCCAGCGGCCTGCTCTCCCTGGTCCCCGCGCCGGAGGCCGTGTTTGATGGGGGCCGGAGCCTCACCCGCTACGGCTGGGGCACCGGCGGCGTCCTCACGGCCGTGGGCGTGGTGTTCCTGGCCTACATCGGCTTCGACGCGGTGAGCACCACGGGGCTGGAGGCCCGGCGCCCCCAGCGGGACGTGCCCTTCGGCATCCTGGCCACGGTGCTCGTGAGCACCCTCCTCTACAGCCTGGTGGCCCTGGTGCTCACCGGCATCGTGCCCTTCCGGGAGCTGGGCTCGGAGCCCATCGCCCACGGCATCGACCGGATCATCGCCCTGCGGGGCTGGGGGCCCTCCGCAAGATACTCCCTGGCGGTGTTCGTCAAGGCCGGGGCCCTGGCCGGGCTCACCAGCGGCGTGCTGGTCACGCTCCTGGGCCAGGCCCGGATCCTGTTCGCCATGAGCCAGGACGGCCTGCTGCCCTGGTTCAGCAGGGTGCACCCCCGGACCCGCACCCCCCACCTGGCCACCGCCCTCACCGGCCTCATGGTGACCGCGGGCGCGGGCGTGCTGCCCCTGGCCATGGTCTCGGAGCTGGTGTCCATCGGCACCCTGATGGCCTTCGCCCTGGTGTGCCTGGCCGTGCCGATCCTCCGCTCCACCCGGCCCGACGTGGAGCGCCCCTTCCGGATCCCCTGGCCCTGGGCGCTGGGCCTCACCGGCGCCCTCACGGCCGTGTTCCTCATGGCCCAGATGCCCCGGGAGACCTGGGTCCGGCTGCTGATCTGGCTCTACCTGGGCTTCTGCATCTACTTCGTCCACGGCCGGCGCAACAGCCGCCTCCAGGCGGAGTCCGGCATCGCCTACGGCAGCCCCTGGTCGGACCTGTTCTCCCTGGCCATCCACCTCGTGGCCATGGTCGCCACCTGGTGGGCCTTCACCCACGGCTGGAACCCGCTGCTGGGGATCTTCGAGGGCCTCCTGGCGCTGTGGACCGCCTGGGCCCTGATCAGCAACACCCGCCCCGCCGCGGCCGCGGCGGGCTGAGGATCCGCCCCGCCGCGGCCGCGGCGGGTTGGGAAGCTCTTCCACCCTAGCCGGGCGGCCCCATTTGGAGGACCATCGTTCATCACCCCCAAGGGAAGCCATGGACGAACCCACCCGGAAACTGGAATCCGCCGATGCCTCCACCGTCTGGGGGGTTCCGGACTTCTCCGCCACGGCCCCGGCCCGGCCCTACCCGCCCTTCCCGGAGGGGACCCGCTTCCAGGAGCCGATCTTCCTGGGCCGGGGGGGGATGGGGGTGGTCTTCAGCGCGTTCGACCCCGTGCTCCTGCGCCGGGTCGCCGTCAAGCTGGTCATCTCGGAGGACCCGGTGGCCCGGGTCCGCTTCACCTTCGAGGCCCGGGCCCTGGCCTGCGTGGACCACCCCAACGTCATCAAGCTCCTGGAGGTCGGCGAGGTCCGCGGCATCCCCTTCATGGTGATGCCGCTCCTGGAGGGCACGACCCTCCTGGAGGCCTGCGCCGGCCTGACCCTCGCGGCCAAGGTCCAGCTGCTCCGGCGGGTGGCCGACGGGGTCCAGGCGGCCCACCTCAAGGGCCTGCTGCACCGGGACCTGAAACCCGCCAACGTCATGGTGGTCACCACCCCCGAGGAGGGCCCCCACCCCTTCGTGATGGACTTCGGCCTGGCGATCCCGGCCGAGGGCTCCGAGATGACCCAGATGGGTCTGATCATGGGCACGGCCGCCTACATGAGCCCCGAGCAGGCCAGCGGCGCCCGCGCGGGCATGGACGTGCGCTCCGATGTGTATTCCCTGGGGGTCACCGCCTACCAGCTGCTCGGGGGCGCCCTGCCCTACACGGGCACCAGCCAGCTGGACCTGCTCCGCCAGGTGCTCGAGGCCGAGCCCAGGCCCTTGACCCAGCTCTGCCCGGACCTGCCCGCGGACCTGGCGGTGATCATCCACCGGTGCCTCGCCCGGGATCCGGAGCGCCGCTACCAGTCCGCCCGGGCCCTGGCCGATGATCTGGGGCGGTTCCTGGAAGGGCGCCCCATCCAAGCCCGACCGCCCAGCCTGGCCTACCGCCTGGGCAAGTGGTACGGGCGCCACCGGGCCGCCGCCCTGACCGCCGTGGCCTCGGTCGGCCTCCTGCTCTGCCTGGGCGCCTGGATGGGCTGGATGGTGCACCGGACCCGCCTCCAGGCCCAGTACCGGGAGCATTTCGACCAGGAAGGGGAGCGCGTGGCCAGCCGCCTGGAGCTGGCGTTCATGGCGCCCGCCCACGACGTGCGGGGCCATGTCGCCTGGGGCCGGGCCGAGCTCAAGGGGATCCAGGCCGAACAGGCCCGACTCGGCCGCCTGGCCCTGCCGCCGGGCCTGAAGGCCATGGGGCGGATCCATCTCGCCCTGAACCAGGCCACGGAGGCCCAGGGGGAATTCCAGAAGGCCTGGGACCTGGGCCTGACCACGCCGGAGCTGTCGTCCCTGCTGGCCGAGGCCGAGACCCAGGTCTACATCCGGGCCCGGGACAAGCTCCGCGGCCAGGGCGCGCCGGCCGCGGACCTGGCCCGCCTGGACACGACCCTCCGGCGTCCGGCCCTGGCCCTGTTCGAAGGCGCCAAGGGGCAGGCCTTCGAAGCGGGCATCGCGGCCTACCTGCGCGAGGACATGACCGGCGCCATCGGGAAGCTGGGGGAGGCCATCGCCGCGGAACCCTGGAACCATCGCGCCCACGGCTACCTCGCCTGGTGCTGGGAGGCCCTGGGCCGCAAGCGGGAGGCCCAGGGTGACGTGCCCGGCGCCCGGGAGGCGCTGGAAAAAGCGGACCTGGCCCTCCAGGGCGCTCTGGACGTGGCCCGGAGCTCCCCGGGCTACTGGCAGGACCTCGCCCTCCTGCGCATGGGGCGGGAGAGCTTCGAGGCCGGCCACGGGGGCTCCCCCGGGCCCTGGCGCCTCAAGGCCCTGGAAGCCTGCCGGCAGGGCCTGGTGGTGGACCCCGGTTTCGCCCCCCTCTATGGCTGGCGCGGCGAGATCAATGACCGGAACTACGTGGAGGCCTTGATGTCCAACCGGCCCGCCAAGGCCTACCTGGAAGCGGCCTTCCAGGATGCCCAGAAGGCGGCCGCCCTGGCTCCGGACTCCCTCTTCTGCCAGGTGCTGCTGGCCCGGGCACTCATGCGGCATGTGGAGGCCGACCAGGAGGAGGGGCGCGATCCCGGCCCGGGCCTCGCCCGGATGGAAACGGTGCTGGACGGCGCGCTTCGCCTGGACCCGGCCAACCGCGACGCCCTGACCATGGAGACCCTCGCCCGGTTCCTGGCCGGCGAGCAGCTGCGCATCCAGGGCCAGGATCCCCGGGAACCCTACCGTCTGGCCCTGGAAGCGGCGCGCAAGGCCTGCGCGAACGCGGGGGATGCCTACGGCACCTGGGCGCTGGTGCTGGGCTCGGCCAATGCCCTGGCCGAAGCGGAGCTGCGCCTGGGCCTGGATCCCTCTCCCCGCTTCACCGAGGCCGCCGCCGCCATCCTCCAGGCCAACAAGGCCATGGCGGAGTTCTTCAATTTCCTCAACGACCAGGCCAGGACCCATCGCCTCCAGGCCGAGTGGGCCCTGGCCCAGGGCCAGGACCCCCTCCCGGACCTGGACGCTGCAGATGCCCTCCTGGCCCGCAGCCTGAAGGCCAACCCCCGCTCCGACGAGGCCCTGTGCGAACAGGGCGCCTGCACCTTCCTGCGGGCCCGGGTGGATCTCCAGCGCAAAGTCTCCCCCCTCGCCCATCTGCGGGAGGCCCGGGACGCCTACCGCAAGGCCGGGCGCCTGAACCCCAAGGTCAGCGAGCCCTTCCTCGGCCTGGCCAAGGTCGCGCTCCTGGCCGGGTCGCTGCATGAAGGCGGCGCCGCGGCCCTGCGCCGGGAAGGCCCCCCCGCGGTGATGGTCCTCCTGGAAAGGCATGCCGCCGAACCCCGCACGCGGCTGGTCCAGGAAGCCCTGGCCAGGGACCCCGCCCCCGTCAACAGCCAGCTGGAGGGCCATCCGCTTCTGAAGGGGGAGTTCGGACCGATCCTGCCGCCACGTTGATACGCCGGCATTGCGCACTTTGCGGCCGTACGCGCAGACGGGGAGGATGCCCCGCAGGTCGCGGAACTCACGGCGGGCCCAGGACAGCTCCACGTGGGTCCGTACCCGGGCCAGCGGCAGCGTCGAGCCTGGGTTCAAGGGCTGGACCTTCCAGGTCATTCCTCTCTCGTTCTCTAAAGGGTTGGATCAACCGGGGCAGGTCTGGCTTCGGCCATGGCCAAGGCCAGGACTTTTGCAGGCGCCAGGCCAGGACAGAGCTTCAAGGCCTTTCGCACCGATTCCCCTGCCCGGCCATCCCCCAGTCGGTGCAGGGCTTCGGCCCGAGCCCACCACAGCTCGGAAGCGTCTGGTTTGATCGCGAGACCGCGCTCGGCAGCCCTGACCACGGCGCCGAGGGATCTGGCTGTGGCCTGATGATCACCTTCTGCATCAAGCTCCAGGCGGGCCTCGGCCAAGGCGATCCGCCAATCCGTGGGATTGCATCGTCGCGCATGCTCCAGGGTTGCCCGGGCCATTTTGAATGCCCGTGCCGGATCCAGCCCTTGCTGGCGTAGCCAAAGTCCCTGCACATGGTGGGCCTCGATGAGGGCGAGATCCGCCTTGAAGTAGTCCTTCCGGGCTGACGCTGCCAGACTTCCCGCCTGCAACGCCTGCCGGACCGCCGGCCCCGCATCCTCGCCATGGGCCATACGCACGCGCGCTTCCAGCGCATGCAAGTTGGCTGCCTGAACGGGGGCGAACACACTTGATGGCTGGAGGTCCATGCTGTGGTGGAGGATGGGCAGGCCAGCCCGGATCACGGGCATGGGGTCCCTGCCCGTCCACCAGCACCAGGCGGCCTGGATGGCGTAGGCTTCTCCAATGATGGCGCCCAGGTAGTACTCGTTGGGCGAGGCCTGGTCGATGACCCGGTAGATGGCCAGAGACCTCCGGAACCGGGGCGTGAGGTCCAGGCCGTGCTGGGCCTCGAAGCGCATCAGGACATTGTTGGCCTCGATGCTGTTGGGCTCGTCCGCCCCTGGCAGCGCCAATTCAGGCTCCAGCACGGGTCGTGGGTCCTCTCCGCGCCGCCATAGGGATTCCCCCAGATACCAACGGTAGATCAGGGGCAGGCCGGTGAAACAGCGCTCCGCGCCGGCCAGCCGCCCGCGCACCTGGTCCAGTTCCGCCAGCCCATGGCGGAACTGCAGTCGGGTGTCCACGCCCTGGCTCATGGCCTGGATCAATTGGTGATAGAGGGACTGGAAATGTATCGCCCAGAGATCCGGCTGATCCGGATCGATGCGCTGGGCCTCCTCGAAGAGCTGGTTGCCCCGCAGGAAGGGGGCCTGGCTGGGCGAGCCGTTCTCGCTTTGCATATTGGCGATGAGCACCTGGATTTGGATCAGCTCCCGGTGAACCTGGACGTCGCTGCGGGCGATGGCGTGGGCCCTTTCCAGCGCCTCCCGGCTTTGTTCCAGGAGAGCCGCCAGCTCCTCTGCCCTGCCTTTCCCATAGGAGCGCAGCCAGCTTGCCTTGTTCCAGAGGGCCCGGGCATAGAAGCGGAGCCGGTCGCTGTCCCAGGGGTGGTCCTGCAGGCTCTGGGCACAGGCCTCCAAACTGGTCGCCGCGCCTACCCGGTCCACGTTGGCTTCCAGGACTCTGAGCATGAAAGCAATGCCGATGTCCTTCCTTTGGATTCGCCGGAAGAAAGCCATGGCCGGTTCGAGCAGGGTTCGCTCCAGCTCCGCCACCTGCTTCTTGCGCTCGCGTGCGTCGCCAAGACCCAGGGTGCCGTTTACGGCGCTGATGAAGATCTGGGCATGGGCAATGCCCAGAGCGGTGGCCACCTCGTCGTTCCGGAAGCCCAGCTCCCAAGCCGCTTCGAGATGCTCCCGGGCGCCCCGGTAGTCCCGCAGGGCAAGCAGCCCCCTGCCCAGGGCGAACTTCCCGGGTCCTTGGGCGACCGCGCCCAGTCTCCCCATTTCTTGACGAATCTGTTCGAGCCCCTCCCGGACCCGGGCGGTCACGGGTCGCATGTCATGGGGGGGCAGCATCCGCTCCACCTGGAGAAGGTATTCCAGGTCCTTGACCTCCAGCCCGAAGTTCTGGGCAAGCGCGACCTGCAGTCGGCTGGCCTTGCGCATATGCAGATTCCAGGTGACCAGGCCGAGCACGGCCAGCAAGCCCGCCGCAGCCAGGGCCAGAACGACGCGGTGGCGCACGAGTCTGCGCCAAAGGCGGCCGTGCCAGCCCAGGCGGCGCGCCTGGATGGGTTCCCCAGCCAGGTAGCGCCGCAAATCCTCGGCCAGGGCGAAGGCGGTCGGATAGCGCCTGCCCGGGTCGCTTTCAAGGCACTTCTGGACGATCGTATCCAGATCCCGGGCGATCGGGTTCGGCGTGGCCAGGGTTCGGAGCGACCTGGGTTCACGCTCCATCTGCTGGGTCAATAGGCCGGCGAGCGTAGCGGCCTCGAAGGGGGGCTGACCGGAAAGCAGCACGAACAGGGTCGCCCCCAGACCATAGATGTCCATGGACGGGGCCGGAGGCTGGCAGCGGACCTGTTCCGGGCTCATGAAGGCCGGCGTCCCCACCAGGGTCCAGGTGAGTGCCTGGCCTTCCACCGAGAGATCCCGGGCCAGGCCAAAATCCACCACCACCGGGTTCCAGTTGCCGTCCTGGAGCGGCTCGACGAGGATGTTGGCCGGTTTGAGGTCCCGGTGCACCAGCTGGTGCAGGTGGGCGTGGTGGACGGCGTCGGCAACAGCGGCCATGATCCGCACGACCGAAGCCGGGTCAAGCAGGGTCCCCAGGCTGGCCAGGGAGGGACCTTGGATGAGGGGCAGCACCAGGTATGGCCGCCTGGGATCGTCGCCCAGGTCCAGGATGCCGCAGATGTGCGGGTGCTTGAGCCGTGCCTGGAGCTTGGCCTCCCGGAAGAAGCGAACCAGGGCCTCGGTATCTTCCGAGCGGAGCAGCTTGATGGCCACCCGGCGCCTCAGGAGGTAGTCCCACCCCTCCACCACCCGACCCATGCCACCCTGGCCCAGTTCCGGGCCCAGGAGATACTTGCCGAGGAAGGGACACTCCGGATCCTCCGCCCAGGCGGGGACTGCGTCAGCATGGAGAGCATCGACCTTGGCCGCCATGGCAGGCTATCCTAGTTTGGAGCAAGTGGACTAATATCCAATATTACCATGAGCGTTCGCGGTCCCTACGAATCCTACCCCACTCCCGCCAACCCGGCCACCCTGCCGGAGCGCCTGCGCTGGCTGCGAAGGCGTAACGGATACACTCAGGCGGGGTTGGCCGGCATCCTGGGGTGCGAGCAGAACAGTGTGTCCAGCTGGGAGAGTGACCGGACCCGGCCTGGCACCACCACGTTGCAGGCGCTGTGCCGCCTGTACCGGATCCCCCTGAACGTGCTGGACTCCGGCGAGGATTTCCTGGCCATCGCCCAGCAGGCCCTGGCGACCTTGGAACAGGAGAAGGCCTTCGCCGACTCCCAGGGGGAACTGGGCACCAAGGATCTCGGCTCGGTTCCCAAGGGCCGGATCGGCCTGGAGGATTTGAAATCCGGCGAGAAACAGATGCTGGACGCAGATGAAGCCTGGATCTACCTCATGACCCAGCTGCGCAAGGGGCGGCAGGTATGGATCCTGACCCGGTAGGATGAAGCGTCGTGAACCAATTAATTATCAATTGAAAAAAAATAATAGCATTTTTTGATATTTCGGTCCAGGATGTGGGCAATCAAGCTATATCCAGACCTTCGTGACTGGGCAGAAGAATCCGTGGGCGGGTGCCAAACCTGCCCCTGGGGAGGGCTATGCCGTGGTGACCCCCTACGTTGCAATACCTGTACGCCTCCTTGCGGGAATAGCGATGTATCCGGTTACGCCCTTTCTTCCCAAACCATGAACAAGCCCTTCGGAGCCCATCATGTCTAAGGAATTGAAACTCCAAGTCTCCTTGTTCCTTGTCCTAGGCGTTGCATGGAGCTTCATCCATTGTGGGGGCAGCCATGGCAGCACCAGCACACCCGAGCCGGCACCCACCACGCCGGTGCTTACGATGCCGTCCAGCGTCAATGCGGGCGCGACGGGGCTCACGGCCTCGGTGCCGTCCCAGGCCGGATGCACCTATGCCTGGACGATCATGGGAGGCACGATCACGGCGGGTGCCTCAGGCACTCAGGTCACCTTCACGGCAGGCACTTCCGGCTCCGTCCAACTGGGGTGCGTGGTCACAAACGCTGTGGGCGTCTCCAGCGGCCAGGGTACGGCAACCAGCACCATCCAGGTGGCCACGTTGGCCACCCCCGCTGCGGTGACCCTCAGCACCACGGTCCTGGACGCAGCCACGGCCATGCCCATCGCAACGTCCGGCCTTACCCTCACCATCTACACTCAGACCGGTACGGCCGCCCTGGCAGGTCCCATGCCCAACACCGGCGGCGGCGTGTTCACCTATGTCCCGACCGTGCCCCTCCCCGCCACCTTCCGGCTGGTGGCCCAGAGTTCCGGCTACAATCCGGCGTCCCAGCTCGTCACCATCAACGCCAGCGACGTGAAGGGCGACGGTTCCGGCCTTGTGGCCACCCGGCTCAGCCTGACCAGTACCGCCAGTACCTTGGTCGCCCCCGCCGCCTCGGCCACGGGCACCACCAGCAGCACCGGCACCACCACCCAGGCCATCACCTCCACGACGGCCAGCACCACGGACGTCGTGGGCGCTGCCAGGGTGACCATTCCGGCCAGCACGGTGGTGACGGATGCCAAGGGCGCTCCCCTGACGGGGACCGTCACCCTGGTGGCCACCTACAGCAACAACCAGAGCGCCAGTTCCCTCGCCTCCTTCCCCAGCGGCTCCCAGGTGAGCCTGAACGGCGCACCGGTCACCCTCATCTCGGGCAGTGGCGTCTCATGTTCCGCAATGGACAGTAGCGGCAACCAGGCCGCGTCCTTCAGCCCGCCCGTGCAGATCAACCTCGCCATTCCCGCCGGGACACCCAATCCCTCCAGAAATTTCCAGCCCGTCCAGGCTGGCGATACGATTCCCATCTGGTATTTCGGTGCGGACGGCATCCTGACGGCCCTTCTGGATGGTTCCGGCAACCCGGTCATCGCCACCCTGGGCACGGCGGTCGGCTCGGGCAGCACAGCCTACTTCCAGGCAAGCTTCCCCACCAGCCACTTCTGTTTTTTCAACGCGGGCTGGCCCCTGGCGGCCACCCAGGCTCAGGACACCGTCCTGACCATCCAGGGCGCCGCTGGCAACGCGCTTTCGGGCACCGTTGCCCTGACCTCCGGTGGCTGGGGTGTCTCCTTCTCCCTTCCTGGCGGCATGCCTGACCCGTCAACCATAACCATCTCGGGTGCACCCGCAGGCCAGGCCGGCACGATCACCTTGGGCCTCGCCGGCAATCAGGCGAGCTACCCACTCACGGGGGACATCGCCCAGACCCTCACCGTCGCAGCCCAGGTGGCCAGTGGCAACCTCTCCACCTGTACGGTCACCGTGCAGGCCGGCAACGCCGCCGGAGTGCTCAGCCCCGTTCCCAGCGCAACGGTGGTGGCCATCTCCGCCGACGGCAGTTCCCAGGTGCAAGGTGCCACCGACACCCGGGGTACCGTGGTCCTCCAGGGCCTGGAGGTCGGCACCCTCTACAGCCTGACGGTCAGCCTGGGCGGTGCTGCCCAGGTGTCAACCTTCACTGCGGCACGGGGCGGCCTCACGGTGCCGGTGACCCTCAACGCCGTCGCCCCCACGATCACCACCCAGCCTGCCGGTCTTGGCGTCACGATGGGCCAGTCCGCCACCTTCGCCGTGTACGCAACGGGGGTGGGCCCCCTGACCTACCAGTGGAGCGAAAATGGGGTCGCCATTCCCGGAGCCGTCTCCGCAAACTACACTACGCCCTCGACCCAGGCCACGGACAACGGCGCGGCCTTCACGGTGACGGTGAGCAATGCCGTGGGCAGCGTGACCAGCGAGGCCGCCTCCCTCACCGTGAACCCGGTCCTGGCACCCACGATCACACGTTTTTCCGCCAATCCCACCTTGATCAGCGCTGGGCAGGCTGCCATCCTCACCGGCACCTTCGCCAACGGAACCGGTGTTATCACACCCGGCAATCTGACCGCCTTCAGTGGTGTGCCCCTGGCAGTAATTCCCTCGGGCAACACGACCTACACTCTGACGGTGACCAACGGGGCGGGGGTGGCCGCCACCTTGACGGCGGCCATCACCGTGCTGGCGGTCCCCACAACACCGGCCATATCGGCCCCGGCCTTGGTCACCGCGGGTACGATGGGTCTCACCGCCTCCGTGCAAGTGCAGGCCGGTTGCACGTATCTTTGGTCAATCATGGGGGGCACGCCCACCGCCGGCACGACCACCAGCCAGCTCACGTTTACCGCTGGCAACTCCGGTTCGGTTGTCCTGACATGTGTGGTCACCAACGCGGCCGGCGCCGCAAGCGCCCAGGGCATCGCCACCAGCACGATTGTCCCCCCGCCGGTTACGCCCGTCATCACCACGCCTCAATACGTGACGGCGGGCATGGCGGGGCTCACGGCCGCCGTGGCGGTACAGACCGGTTGCACCTATGTCTGGACGATCCTGGGCGGGACACTCACGTCGAGCGCGACCAGCAACCAGATCACCTTCACGGCCGGAACCGCGGACACCGTCGTCCTGGGCTGCGCTGCGGTCAATGCGGCGGGGGTTGCCAGCACGCCTGGTGATTTTACGATCACGGTCCAGCCCGCCCCTCCCTTGGTCCCGGCAACGCTCATCGCCACCGTGGTGGATGCCGCCACCGGTCTCCCCATTGCCAACCCCGGCTTGTCCCTGACGGTCTACGCAGGTCAATCCGCCACCCTGGTGGCGGGGCCCCTGGCGAACACGTCGTCCGGGACCTTCTCCTACGTCCCTTCCGCGACCCCGCCCGTGACGTATCGTCTGGTTGCCTCCGCCCCGGGGTATCTTACGTCGTCCCAGTTCGTGACCCTCAACACTTCGGACACCCGGACCGACGGATCGGGCATGGTGGCCGCGGTCCTCAAAATGATCATGGTGGCCGCTCCACCGGCTTCGGTGGTCTCGGCGACGGCCCCGGCCACGGTTTCTGCCACCGGCGCCACCCTGATGGCCACCACGGCGGCTACTCCAGCCGCAACGGGGGTTCCCGGCAATGCTTCCGTGACCATTCCGGCTGGCACGGTTGCCACCAATGCAAGCGGCACCCCTCTTTCTGGTTTGCTGACTTTGGGTATCACCTACGAAAACAACTCGTCCACCGGGCCTTTGGCCTCGTTCCCGGGGGGCTTCACGACCTATTGGACCCCCACCGGAGCGGCCAGTTCGACGCCTTTGACGCTCATTTCGGGAGGCGGTTGCTCGGTCACCCTGACCGATGCCTCCGGCAACCAGGCCGCGACCTTCAGCTCATCGGTCACCCTGACGATGTCGATTCCCGCAGGCACCTACAATCCACTCACCGCGCAGGTCGTCAAAGCATCTGATTCCGTGCCGATCTGGTGCTCCGGTGGCAATGGGTCGCTCAGCCCCCTGACCAATGTCATGGGAATGAGCGTAGTGGGCGTACTTGGCGCCCTGGATGCCTCGCATGCCTTCTACCCGGTGATCTTCCAGACGGGTCAGGCGGGTTTCTTCGAGCCCGGATGGGTGGTGGCTCCGGGCCAGACCCAGGACACCCAGGTGACGATCAAGGGTGCCGGGGGCAATGCCCTGAGTGGACTGGCGGTCCTGACCGCAGGTGGCTGGAGCCAGGCTGCCGGTCTCAACGGTGGTGACCCGGATCCCGCCACCGTTACCTTGTCGAATACGCCCATGGGCTTGCCAGGCACCCTCACCTTGCACCTGGGAGGAGGCCTGATGGGAACCTACCCCTTTGTGGGCGGAACGCCGTTGTTCCTCGACCTCACCAACGGGGTGGAGAGTCTGGCTCTCACCAGCGCCACCGTGACGGTCAATGCCGTCGACTCCAAAACGGGAGGGACGTCTCCCTACGCAAGCGTCCCGGTGGTTGCGGTCGCCATTGACGGGTCATCCCTCCTACAGGGCATCACCAACACATCCGGAAGCGTGACGCTATACGGTCTGCGCGTGGCCATGGCCTATAAGGTCCTCGTCGCTCCCCAGAATGCAGCCGCACAGTCAATCGACTTGACGGCAAGCAGCATGACCACGGCAAACCTGCTCAATTTCAATTTTGCCAATTAATGGCCTTAGGCCAGTTGGCTAGGATCCTGCCCGTTTCACCAACCCCCACCTTCCCGGAGGAATTATGCGCACTTCTCTCCCACGCCGCCGTACCATCGTTCCGCACGATTTCGGCAGGTTCATCGTGTTGGGGCTTCCCCTGGGCATGCTCACGTCCTGGATGCCCCCCGCCTTTTGCGCCGATCCAATCGCCCAGACCGTTCGAACCAAGGTGCCCTACCTGGTGGCATTGCCGGAAACACAGTCCACGCAGGCCAAGGGGGAGATCGGGATTTCGGTCGTTCCTGTCATGTATGAAATTGCCAAAGTCCCCAAAACCACGGAACGGAACGTTTCCTACACCTTTGTCGAGGGCATGCTCGGACCCGATCTCACCAAGAACCATCTGGTTGAAACCTCGAAGGGTGTAGACCTGGCCGTGAGGCCCGCTCGCATTGCCTTCAACGTTACCGTCAACAATCAGCTTTCGCGTGTCTTCCGAGCGATGGGTTCCGTCGTCCAGTTCAATGTTTGCGGGCAGGTTCCGGCAGTTGAAGCTTCCGGATATGCCCAACTGACCAACCTGATCATCCCACCGCGCGGCGAGCAGCAAGTGACGGTCTTTGGACCCGGGCTTCCCTCGACCAACGATAACGACAAATGCACGATCGGTTTCTTCCTTTATGATGTCCCCATCAAGCAGGATGCCGCCGGGAACGTCACCGAGAAACAGAATTTTGAGTGGTTCTTCACCTATGCAACCCAAGACATGGAAGTGAGCGTCGAGCCTCCAACCATCACCAAGCGCTGGGTGCACAACTGAAACGCCTGTGGCTTCCAGCAGGACTGAGGCGAGGAAGGACCGAGGCGATTCATGACCTTGCGCCCTTCTTCCAGACAAGAATGAATACACAATAAACACCGAAAGGAACGGAAATGAACAAGCTGAAGGAGGCACGTTCTTCGTTGTCTGAACGCTTGCGAATCGGGGGAAGGACCCTTGTGGCGCTTCTTGCATGCCAGACCCTGGCCCTGTCCGCCGAGGACAAGAACAAGAAAGCGGCACCGGAGCCGCCCAAGAAGGCCGCCCCCGCGCCACCGCAGGGAGGCGAGAAGGCCGTTCCGAACGCTCCGAATCAACAGAGATCTGGCGCACCGGGGACGCCGCAGGCTCCAGGAGCCTCACCGGCACCAGGAACGCACCCCGCACCCTTCCAGCCCGGTGGGCGCGGAACGGCGCCCAGCGCACCTGGCCAACCCGCCGGGCATGGCGTGGCACCCGGCGCCCCTGGCCAGTCCGGCGCACGTGGCCCGGCGCCCGGCGCACCCTTCGCCAGGACCCCGTTGCCGGCCGGCGGTCGGCCAGGACCCGCGGCGGGCCCGGTGGTTCGCACCCCGAACGGCATGGAAATCCACCGAGGCGCGGATGGGCGCGTTCGCGAGGTCCACACCCCCGGCGGGGGTGTGATCATGCATTCGCCTTCAGGCGTCAGGCGGGTGGAACTCGCCCGGCCTGACGGGCGGGTCGTCGTGGCCATGGGCCACGGAGGCTATGTCCAGCGCCCCATGGTCTTCCAGGGGCATGCCTTCGTCCAGCGCACCTACCTGGTGAACGGCGTCGCCTATCCCAGGGTCTACCGGTCCGCAACCTATGGCGGCCGTCAGTACAGCATCTACCAGCCCATCCATTATTATCGCCCCGAATACTATGCGTGGGCGGGCAGGCCCTGGGCACAGCCCGTGGCCTACCAGTGGGGTTGGGAGACCCAGTCGTGGTCCCAGTACTATGGCGGCTATTACCGCCCCTACCCCTCCTATGCCGGGCCCGCCTTCTGGCTCACGGATTTCGTCGTCTCCACCACCTTGGCTGAAGCCTACCTGGCTCACGCCGGCGCCCCGCCCTTGGCGGGTGGCCTACCCATCGTGATGCTCGACGATGCCCGCTTCGCCATCACCCGGGAAGTCCAGCGACAGATGGGCCAGGAGAGCACGGAGCAGGCCATGGTGGCCAGCCTCTATGGGCCTGGCGCCGCCTCGGCCCCCCCGCCCATCTTCGCCCCCAACGGGCCCAAGGCCTTCCTGGTTTCGAGCGAAGTGATGGCCTATGCAGGCGGGGTCGAGGTGCCCCTGTCCGAGGGCGCGGTCCTGCAGCTGAGCGCGCCGCCCCCCGCAGGTGCGGAGTTCGCGCAAGTCCAGGTCATGGCCAACCGCGACCCGGCGTGTCCGAGGGGCAGTTATGTCTTCGTGAGCACCAACGACCTCCAGGAGATGCACAACCATTTGCAGGGGGCCGTGGACCAGGGTCTCGAACGGATGCAAGGCCAGGGTCTGGGCGCCATCCCCGCCCCTCCGCCCCAGGCCGTGGGTACGATGAAACCAGCTTATGCGAACCTGGTCCAACCGGAAACCACCGCTGTGAATGACATCAGCCTGGCCGTGCGCGAGGCGGACCAGGCGGAGCAGGGGATGGGAACCCTGTAGTGGAGGTTGGCGTGGAGCGGTGGTCCTGGCCTGGGTGCAAGGTGGATCAGGCTTGGCCTGGCCTGGCTTCAGGCCCGGGGCGGGTGGGTCTCCCAATCCACCACCTTCAGGCCTTTGACTCGGGCAAAGTGCTTGATATTGCCCGTGACAAGGGTCAGCCCGTGCCTGTGGGCGGTGGCCGCGATCATGCAGTCCTCGGCTTCGATCGGGTTGCCCTCCTTCCGGAGCTTTGCCTCGAGCAGGCCCCATGCCCTGGCCTCCTCCCCGCCCAGGGGGATGACCTCGATCGGCTTCAGGAATGCCTCGGTCTTGGCCATCTCCTTGGCAGGGTGGTCGGACCGGTGCGCTCCCTCACAAAGTTCACCGACCGTGACGGCTGAAATTGCGACTTCCGCCACCTGGACCCTGGCCAAGGCCGAGCGAGCCCAGGCACGACCGCGCATGAAATGAATGCAGAAATGGGTATCCAGGAGGAAGGACGGCATCAGAGCCCCCCAGTCTCATCAAAGAGCCGCTTCTTGCGGGCCTCCCGGCTTTCGGGGAGGGTGCGCTCGGGCATCGGGAACCCAGGGCTGGGCTCAAGGTCAAAGTAGCCTGCTGGCCAGGCATTGACTCTTCGAACCTCGATATCCACCTCCTCGCCGGGCTTGAGTCCAAGGGAAGCAGGCAGTCTAACGGCGACGGAGTTCCCGTCCTTGATCACGCGGGCGCGGATGGGAGTGGGGCTGGATGACGGGTTGGGATGGAGCATTTTCGGCCTCCTGTCCCAAGTGTGGTTACTCGAGTACCCACACGCAAGGCCTCATCCGGGTCTATTTTTTCTCCGACTCGACCCATGCGTCGAGTCGGAGAAAAAATTATTAATTTCAATCTATATCGAGATCCAGGAGGCCCGGCGGCGGCTCCAGGTCCAGGCGCCTGGCTTGCAGGTCCACCTGCCACCAGGCCTTGATGTAGGGCACGTCGCGCTGGCCGGTGCGGCCGGGGCGGAGGTCCTTCAGGACGACCATATCGTAGCCCATGGGGGTGGGTTCCAGGCGGAGCACTTCGCCCACCAGGTCCCCGGCCACGAAGACCTGGCAGCCCACCCAGGCATGCCTGAACGTCTCGCCCTCGGGGAGGGTGATCTGGTCCTCGGGGCCCCACAGGGCCCAGCCCTTGAAGGGCTCGGCGGCGGTGCGGTCGGGGATGCCCTCGAAGGAGGCGCAGGCCCGGTCGCCATGGAAGCGGAAGGAGCGGAGCTGGATGGCCCGGGCGGGCGCCTGCCACCCCTCGGCGGTCTCCAGGTCAAGCCCGGGGGGGGCCAGCACCAGTCCATCCATGCCCAGGAGCTTGGCGGAATCGTCCATGAGCTCATGGAGCAGGAACTCGCCCTTGAGGCCCTGGACCTTGGCAAGATGGGCCAGGAGGAACATCAGGCGCCGGCCTCGGGGCCGGAGGAAGCTTCAGCGATGGCCTCGGTGCGGGACTCCCGCCGGGGCTCGTCGCCGTCATAGAGCTCGAGGTTCACCACGGCCCCCGCCTTCTCGCCGGCGACCTTGGTGAGGGTTCGGAGGGAGGTGATCATGCGGCCGCCCTTGCCGATGATCCGGCCGCGGTCCCCCGGCTCGGCGTAGACGAGGACGTCCAGCTTGCGGGCGGTATGGAACGCGGGCGGACGCTCGGATCCTTCGCCCTCCCGGTGGTCACGCCGGCGTGGCCGGGCACCTTCGGGTACGACCGTGCGGACCCTCACTTCGGATTCCGTCACCTCGACCCGGAGGGCCTCGGGGTGATCCAGGATGGGTGCGAGCACTTCGGTGACGAAAGCTTCGAAATTCATGGACGCTCCGCTGCCTGGCCGTGGCCAACCGGCCTTGGGGGCCAACCCGGCCGGCCCGGATGCTCCGGGCCGACCGGGCGGTCTGCTACAGGATGGAATTCTTCTTGAAGAGTTCCAGGACGGTCTTGGAGGGCTGGGCGCCCTTCTCGATCCAGGCCTTCGCCTTGGCGGCGTCGATCCGGATGGTCTCCCCGGCGGTGGCGATGGGGTTCACGAAGCCCAGGACCTCGATGGCGCGGCCGGTGGGAATGCGGTCGTTCTCGGACACGACGATGTGGTAGAAGGGCCGCTTCTTGGCGCCGTTGCGGGCGAGACGGATGGAAAGCATCGGGACTCCTTGGGTGTTGAAAGAAAGGATGCGGGTTGGAGGGAGGTTAAAAGGAGAAGGGCGGGTTGTTGGGGTTCTGCATGTTCTGCATGCCCTGCATCCGCTTCATGAACGACGGGTTGTTCATCTGGCCCATCATCTTCTTCATCTGCAGGTACTGCTTCAGAAGTTGATTGACTTCGTGGACGGGGCGCCCGGAACCGGCTGCGATGCGCCGCTTGCGCTTGCCGTCCAGCAGGTTGTGGTTCTGGCGTTCCTTGGGGGTCATGGAATTGAGGATGGCCTCCAGATGCTTGACCCGTTTGTCGGTGACCACGGATTCGATCTGTTCCTTCATCTTGCCCATGCCCGGGAGCATGCCCAGGATTTTCTGCATGCTGCCCATCTTCTGGATCTGCTGGAACTGGGAACGCATGTCGTCCAGCGTGAACTGGTTCTTCACCAGGCGCTGGGCCATCTTCTCGGCCACCTTCTCGTCGATGGTGTCCTTGGCGTGCTCGATGAGGGTCAGGACGTCGCCCATGCCCAGGATCCGCTGGGCCATGCGGTCCGGGTGGAAGCGCTCGAAGTCGTCCAGCTTCTCGCCCGAGCCCACGAACTTGATGGCCGTGCCGGTGATGTGCCGGATGCTGAAGGCCGCGCCGCCCCGGGTGTCGCCGTCGGCCTTGGTGAGGATGACGCCGGTGGTGGCCAGCTTCTCGTGGAAGGCGCCGGCGGAGCGCACGGCATCCTGGCCGGTCATGGCGTCAGCCACGAAGAGGATTTCGTTGGGCGAGCAGGCGGCCTTGATGGCGGCCAGCTCGTTCATGAGGATCTCGTCCAGGTGCAGGCGGCCGGCGGTATCCAGGATCACCACGTCCCAGCCCTTCAGGAGGGCCTCCTGGACGGCCTCCCGGCAGATGGCCACGGGGTCCGTGGAGGGGGTGCGGAAGCTGGGCACGCCCGCGTCCCTGGCCACCACGTGCAGCTGCTCGATGGCCGCGGGGCGGTACACGTCCGCGGGCACCAGCAGGGGGGAGTAGCCGTTCTTCTTGAGGTACTTCGCCAGCTTGCCGCAGGTGGTGGTCTTGCCGGACCCCTGGAGGCCCACCATCATCACCACGGTCGGTGGCCGGGAGGCCATCTCCAGGGGCCGTTCCGGCGCCTGGCCACCCATGATCTCCGTGAGTTCCTGGTAGACCACATCGATGAACTGCTGGGCGGGGTTCAGGCCGTTGAGGACCTCGACGCCCATGGCCTTTTCCTTCACCCGCTGGAGGAAGGCCTTGGCCACCTGCACGTGCACGTCGGCCTCGAGCAGGGCCATGCGCACTTCGCGCAGCGCCTCCTCGATGTTGCGTTCGGTCAGGCGGCTCTGCCCACGAAGGGACTTCATGGCGCGGCTGAGTTTATCGGAAAGGGATTCGAACATGGGTCTCGTGGACAGGCGGAGCCATCCCGGCATGGGATGAACCCATGATCCTACCGTCAATCGGGAAGGAACTCAACGGAAAGGGTCGGGGGCCAGGAACCATGGCAGAATATCCGACTAATGCTGACCCCCGGAGTCAAGTATGGCCAACCGCCTGTCCGCCTCGACCAGTCCCTACCTCCTCCAGCATGCCCACAATCCCGTAGCCTGGAACCCCTGGGATGCCGAGGCCCTGGAGCGGAGCAGGCGGGAGGACAAGCCCATCTTCCTGAGCATCGGCTACAGCGCCTGCCACTGGTGCCACGTCATGGAGCGGGAGTCCTTCGAGGACGAAGCCGTCGCCGGGGAGCTCAACGCCCACTTCATCCCCATCAAGGTGGACCGGGAGGAGCGCCCCGATCTGGACGACCTCTACATGGGGGCCGTGCAGGCCATCTCCGGCCGGGGCGGCTGGCCCATGAGCGTCTGGCTCACGCCGGACCTCCGGCCCTTCTACGGGGGCACCTACTATCCCCCCAAGGCCAGGTACGGCATGCCCGGCTTCCTGGAGCTGCTCCAGGGCATCCGGCGCGCCTGGACCGGCCAGCGCCGGGACCTGGAGGAGAACGCCACCCGGCTCCTGGAGGCCCTGGCCCAAGCGGAGTCCGAAGGCGCCGCCGCGCCCGGGGCGGGCCTGGTGGCCAAGGCCCTGGCCCACCTGGCGGGCACTTTCGACCCTCGGTGGGGCGGCTTCGGCCCGGCCCCGAAATTTCCCCAGCCCTCGGGCCTGGAATTCCTCCTGCGCTGCGGCGACGCCGCGGACCGGGGCCGGGCCTTCCGGACCCTGGACGCCATGGCCCAGGGGGGCATCTACGACCACCTGGGGGGCGGCTTCGCCCGCTACAGCGTGGACGCCAAGTGGCTCGTGCCCCATTTCGAGAAGATGCTCTACGACAACGCCCAGCTGGCCTCGGTCTACCTGGAGGCCTTCCAGGCCACGGGCGAGGGACGCTACGCCAGCGTCGCCCGGGAGACCCTGGACTACCTGCTCCGGGATCTGAGGGACCCCGAAGGCGGCTTCCATTCCAGCGAGGACGCCGACAGCGAGGGGGAGGAAGGCCGCTTCTACGTCTTCACCCCGGCCGAAGTGGACGCAGTCCTGGGCCCGGAGGACGGCCCGCGCTTCTGTTCGGCCTTCGGCATCACGCCGACCGGGTGCTTCGAGCACGGCACGAGCGTCCTGCACCGGTTCGAGGCCGAGGGTCCGGCCGTGGAGGACGCCCTGCGCTGGAAGCTGCGGGCCCACCGGGACCGGCGGGTCCGCCCCGCCAAGGACGACAAGGTCCTGGCCTCCTGGAACGGCCTGGCCCTCTCCGCCTTCGCCAAGGGGTCCGAGCTCCTGGGCGAGCCCGTGTACCTGGAGGCCGCGACCGCCCTCGCGGCCTTCCTGCACCGGGAACTGTGGCGGGACGGCCAGGGTCTGCTCCGGACCTGGCGGCGCGGCCAGGCCCACACGCCGGCCTTCCTGGAGGACTACGGTGCGGTGGCCTGCGGCCTGGTGGACCTCTTCGAGGCCTCCTTCGAGCCCCGCTGGCTGCGGTGGGCCTTCGAGCTGGGCACGATCCTGCAGGAGCGCTTCGAGGATCCCGGCCGCGGCTTCCACACCAGCGAGGTCCGGCCCGATCTGCTCCTGCGCCAGAAGCCCTTCCACGACGGCGCCATGCCCTCGGGGAACACCCTGGCGGCCCGGGCCCTGCTCGCCCTGGCCCGGCATTTCGGGCACGAGCCGTTCCGCGCCGGCGCCGAGGGCGCCCTCCGCGCCGCCGGGCCCCTCCTTGAAGCCATGCCCGCGGCCTTCCCAGGCCTGCTGGCGGTGCTGGCCTCAGCCCAGGCCCCGGGCGCCGAGCTGGTCATCGCGGGCGACCCCGCGGATGCCCGCACCCGGGCCCTGGTGGACCAGGCACGCCGCTCCCGCCTCCCGGGCTGCGTCCTCTCCCTGGTGGAGGCGGACCCCGAACTGCCTCTGCACCTGGGCCGCAGGCGGGACCTGCCCTCGGCCTTCCTGTGCCGGGACGGGGTCTGCGCGGCCCCGGTGACCGAGCCCGGGGTCCTGGCGAAACTGCTGGGTCCCCAAAATATTAAATAAGTATCAATTTCACAAGCCTGGTACCCCCCGAGCTTTATATTTGAAAGGCACCACCTCGTTCGATGGAGCCGTTCCGTGTCCCAGCCAAGCCCCCAGCCCGCATGGCTCGAAGCGTCCACCCGCAAGGAAGGCCGGTACGTGCTGGGTCCCCTCCTGGGCCATGGCGGCATGGGGGATGTCCATGAAGCCTGGGACTCGGTGCTCGGCCGTGTGGTCGCCCTCAAGATCCTCACCCACCTCGAGCCCGCGGCCATGGTCCGCTTCATGCACGAGGCCCAGCTCCAGGCGCGCCTGGAACATCCCAATATATGCAGAATTTATGATATTGACGTGATCGCCGGCGTCCCCCGCATCTCCATGCAGCTGGTGAAGGGCCCGACCCTGGAGGACGCCTCCCCGGACCTGGAGTTGACCGAGATCGTGACCATCATCGCCCAGATGGCCGAAACCCTCCGGGACGCCCACCGGAGCGGGCTCATCCACCGGGACATCAAGCCCGGCAACGTCATCCTGGAATGGGCCGAGGACGGGGGCTGGAAGCCCATCCTCTGCGATTTCGGCCTGGCCCTGGCCGTGAACGAGTCCAGCCTCACCCAGCCCAACGCCCTCACCGGGACCCCGGCCTACATGGCGCCCGAGCAGGTGCGGGGAGACCGCCGCCTGGTGGGACCGGCGACGGATGTTTACGGCCTGGGCGGCACCCTCTACTTCCTGCTGGCCGGGCGCCCCCCGTGCGTCACCACGGTCACCCAGGAGATGCTCCGGGTGAAGCGGGAGAAGCGGTTCCCGAGCCCCAGGGCCCTGGAGCCTTCGATTCCCGGGGAACTGGAGGCCATCCTGCTCCGCTGCCTGGCGCCGGATCCCGCGGACCGGTACCCCTCCATGGAAGGCCTGGCCCGGGATCTATGGGCCTTCCTGGGCAGGTCGCCCGCCCAGCAGCCCACCCCCCGTCCCGGCGCGAAGCGCAGGGTCGCCGCGGCCCTCGCCCTGGGCCTGGCCACCGCGGCCCTGGCGGGCCTCGTCTGGCGCCAGGTGGGCGCACGGGCCCACTGGGCCGAGGTCGCTTCCCAGGCCACCCAGGAGGCCGGCAACCTGGAACAGGGCCTGGTCAGCGAAAAGGCGCAGCCCGTCCACGACACCCGGAAGGCCCTGGCGCGGATCCGCGCCACGAAGGAAACCGCCCGGCAGCTGTTTGGAGCCAGGGGGGAAGGCCCCCGCAACCTCGTCCTGGGCACCGCCGACCTGTGCCTGGAGAATTTCCCCGCCGCCCGCACCGAGCTGGAACGGGCCTGGTCCTCGGGCCTCACCACCCCGGAAAACGCCTTCCAGCTCGGACTCGCCTGCGCGGGAGCCTGGACCGCCCTGGCCCAGGAGGCCGCCTTCCGGGGCGAGCCTCCCCCCGAACCCCTGCGCCGGGAGGCCGCCGCCTGGTTCCAGCGCGCCAGGGGGCTCAGCCGGGACCGGGAGGAATTCGCCCAGGCCCTGGTGGCCTCCATGGGGGAGGACCTGGGCGCGGCGGTGGCCCATGCCCGCGCGAGCCAGGAGGCCAATCCCTGGCGGCGGGAGGCCACGGCCCTGGGTTCCCTCTGCCTGGCCCGTCTGGCCCGTGAAGCCCAGGCCAAGGGGGACCCGGTGCGCGCCGGCCAGCTCTACCTGGAAGCCCTGGGCTGGGCCGAGGAGGGGGTCCACCAGGCCCAGAGCGATGGCGGCCTCCACCACGCGGCCCTCAACGCCGGCCTGGGCCTGGCCAATCTGGCCCGGCAGCGGGGCGATCTCCAGGTCGCCGCCCTCGACAAGCTCGCCATAAGGGCCGAGCAGGCCCTGGAACTCAATCCGGACGGCTCCGTGGCCCAGGGCGACTGGCTGTCCATACAATGCCTGAAGGCCATGCGCCTGGCCGACCTGGGCCGGGATCCCCAGGACACCCTGCAGGCCGCCCTGGCCTTCTACTGGACGCGCACCCAGGAACCCCGCCCCCCCCAGCTCCGTGAAGCCCACATGGTCCTCTACTGGCTGGTGGCCGCCCGCGCCTCGGCCCAGGGCCAGCCGCCCGACGCCCCCCTGGCCGAGGCCCTCAAGGGCGCCGGCCACACCCTGGCGGGCCCCCGGGACTACCTGGAGGACCTCCTCCACTTCAAGGCCTCCCTGGACGCCTCCCGCACCCCGCCGGCCAAGCCCAGCGTCCAGGCCGCCAATAGGCTGCTTGAACCTACGCCCGCTGCACGCCAGGGAAGACTCGGCATAAAACTCCCTCTTGTGCCCGGTGCATTCATGCCTAACTTCAGGTGCAGGGTAGAAACAGTCCGCTCTCCCCAAAACCAGAGGCCGTCATAGAACGAGCCCCTTCCCCAGTGCCGGATTTCCGGAATCCGTTCCCTGGCGAGACCCCCGCACCCTTTCGAGGGTGCTTTTTTTCGTACGGATGGGGGTGGGTTGAGGTCCCTCCCAGTCGGCCTGGTCCTCCGCTGGCGGGGCCAGCGTCGGTAAAGATGGGCCGAAAGGGGACGGTGGGGCTCTGTTCGCACGCATTGGCTCCGATGGGGAGGGGGCGGCATGGGGGGGGCCGGCCTTCCTGAGCGGCCTGAGGCTGCGAGACATGGGTGTCGGCGGCGGGGGCGCGCCGACGGTGAAGTGCAGGTGGCTTGCACGGAATTACGGGAAAGGGGCAGTACTCAACGTCGGCGCCAACCCGACCGCGGGACCCCGACTCGGAGCCTCAGGCACCCCGGCAGAGGCCCAAGGCCCCGTTCACCCTGCCGCCCATCGAAGCCAAGGCGTGCGAACAGAGACCCGGCGTCCCCCTCCCGTCCCCTCTTTAACCGACGCTGGCCATGCCAGCGGAGGAAACAGGGCGATTGGAAGGGACCCGGACCTAGGAGCAACCGGATCCTAGATGTTTTCCAGCGCCTGGGCCAGGTCCGCGATGAGGTCGTCGGCGTCCTCCAGGCCCACGGACATGCGGATGAGGTTGTCGGTGATGCCGGCGTGGGCTTTCTCCTCGGGGGTCATGTCGGAGTGGGTCATGCTGGAGGGGTGTTCCACCAGGCTCTCGATGCCGCCCAGGCTCACGGCGAGCTTCATGTGCTTAACGGCGTCCAGGACCTTGAAGGCCTCCTCCTCCCCGCCCTGGACGCAGAAGGAGATGATGCTGCCGGTGCCGGTGCACTGCTCCCGCCACAGCGCCATCTGGCTGGGGCCGTTGTCGGGGCTGCCGGGGTAGGCCACGCAGGGGACCTTGGGGTGGGCGCGCAGGAAGGCGACGATGCGCAGGGCGGTCTCCTGCTGGTGCTCCATGCGGAGCTGGAGCGTCCCCAGGGAGCGCTGGATCAGCCAGGCCGTGTCGGGATCCGAATTGGAGCCGAGGATGGTGCGCATGACCTTGATCTGGCCCACCAGGGCCGCGCTGCCCATGGCCACCCCGGCCACCAGGTCCGAATGGCCGCCCAGGAACTTGGTGGCCGAATACAGGATCACGTCCGCGCCCTGGTCCAAGGGCTTGCTGAAGATGGGCCCCATGAAGGTGTTGTCCACCATCACGAGGATGCGGTGTCCGGGGGTGGAATGGGCGGCGGCGAGGTCGCTGGCCCCCCGGATGTCGGACAGGAGCATGGTGGGGTTGGCGGGCGACTCCAGGTAGATGACCTTCACCGTGGGATCCCCCGCCACCAGGCTCTCCATCTCCTCCCGGGAAGCCCCGGCGGGGAAGGCCACCGTGCGCACGTTGAACTGCGGCAGGATGCGGCGGAAGAAGAACTCGGTGCCCCCGTAGACGGGATCGGAGAACAGCAGCGTGTCGCCCGGCTTCAGGAAGGCCAGGCAGGTGCTGGAGATGGCCCCCATGCCCGAGCTGAACAGGGCCGCGGCCTCGGCGCCGTCCCAGGCGACGATCTTGTCCTCCAGGATCTCGCTGTTGGGGTTGTTCACCCGGGTGTAGATGAGGGCCGGACTCTCCCCGGCCTTGGCGGGGTCCAGGCCGTAGGCGATCTCGAAGGCGCGCTTGCCCTCCGCCGCCTTCTTGAAGATGAAGGTGGAGGTGCGGAACACCGGCGGCACCGCGGCCCCCTCGGAGCGTTGGGGGTCATACCCCTTGGAGAAGATCCGGGTTTGGGGTCGGACGGCGGACGAATCCTTGGGGGACATGAAAACTCCAATAAGCCAGGCAGGATGATTATGGAGCCCCAAGTTCTTGATCAGGGTGAAGTTGGTCACACCTCGCAGGTTATTTTCAGACTCGGCTCAACGGCATCGTCATGCAGCGCGGCCCGCCCCGGGCGCGGCTCAGTTCGGCGCTCTCCAGGAGCACGGCCCACTTCCCGCCGTCCAGCAGATCCAGCCCAGGGTCGGCGAGGAGCTCGCCGGCGGAGAGGATCCGGTAGCCCGCCGCCGCCAGTTCCGCCGCGGTGGCGTGATTGCGGCTGTAGAGCACGATCACGCCCGGGGCCAGGCAGAAGGCGTTGGCGCCGTCGGTCCACTGCTCACGCTGCTGCATGATGTAGTTCCCTCCGCCGCAGCGGATGGGCCGAAGGTCCAGCCCCACGCCCTTCAGGGTGCTCATGAGGTTGGATTCCATGGACGTGTGCACGGTGCTGTGGGTGAGGTCGAACTTGACGACGTTCAGCAGCTCCCGGCTGCCGTCCGTGAAGAAGGGCGGGTAGATGAGGCACTCGCCCTCGCTGATGCGGGTGAAGATCGTGTCCAGGTGCATGGCGCTGCGGATCTTGGGCATGAGCACCATGAGCAGGGTGTCGAAGGTGCCTTCCCCCCGCCGGTGGGCCTGGCGCAGGCTCTCGGCCAGCAGGTGGATGGCGTCCGCCGAGGTGCGCTCGCTGCACCCCACGGCCAGGACCTTCTCGGAGAGCACGAGGGTGTCGCCCCCCTCCAGGTTCTTGGGCATGCGGATCTCCCCCTTCAGCAGGGGCGTGGTCTGGTCGAAGAGGCGGTCGGTCTCCTTGAGATGGCGCAGGCGGGGATGGTGCCGGAACACGTAGCTGAGGATGAGCGGTTCACGCTCCCGGGCCCAGGTGGCCATGAAGTTGATGTTGTAGCCGTGGCCCACCACCGCGGCGGGATCGCGCATGAACAGGAGGTTCGGGATGGGGCGCACCGTGTAGTCGAAGTGCTTCTGCCAGTGGGTGTGCTCCAGGGTGTCGGCCCAGGGGATGCCCGTGATGGTGCACCGCGCCACCTCCGCGCCGGGCATGGCCCGCAGCAGGTTGCACGACTCGTCCGGGAGAGCCACCAGCCGCCTGAAATCCTCGATGAAGGCCAGCTTGGTCCCCTCCTCGGCCAGGGCCTCCACGAAGAGATCCTGGATGTCCAGGACCTCCTCCGCCACCCGGTCCAGGACGGCGCGGAACACCGCGTGCTCCTCCCGGGCCAGGTCGCCGTAGAGGATGTCGTCGAACAGCAGCTGCTCCATCATGTCCGGGACCATGAAGTCCACTTCGGGCCCCGGCTTGTGCACCACCACCTGCCTCAGGCGGCCTATTTCGGAAAATACCGACAACTGGATGGCTGGCATGCGCTCCCCTGGAATTGCCTAAAAAATTGAAAGATAACCCTATCACAAAAAGGAGTTTACCTAAAGTTTACCCATTTGGTCATATTCCGCTTGCCCGCTCGGGACAAAAGGTCGTACCCTGGAACTTCACCGGATAATCATCCCTTTTCTGGAGGCCTCCATGGCTGCTTTCGTGACCCAACCCGCTCCCGATTTCAAGGCCACCGCCCTGGTCAACGGCGACTTCAAGGAAGTCACCCTGAGCCAGTACAAGGGCAAGAAGGTGGTCCTGTTCTTCTATCCCCTCGACTTCACCTTCGTCTGCCCCACCGAGATCCTCGCGTTCTCCGACGCCGTGAAGGAGTTCGAGGCCCGCGACACCCAGGTGCTGGGCGTGTCCGTGGATTCCCACTTCAGCCACTGGGCCTGGGCGAACACCGAGATCAAGAACGGCGGCATCAAGGGCGTGTCCTTCCCCCTCGTCTCCGACCTGAAGAAGGAGATCGCCGCCGAGTACGGCGTCCTCCTGCCCGGCGGCATCGCCCTGCGCGGCCTGTTCCTCATCGACGAGGCCGGCGTCCTGCGCCACATCACCGTCAATGACCTGCCCCTGGGCCGCAACGTCGAGGAAGTGCTCCGCGTCGTGGACGCCCTGGACTTCCACACCCAGCACGGCGAAGTGTGCCCCGCCAACTGGAAGAAGGGCGACAAGGCCATGAAGCCCACCCAGGAAGGCCTCCGCGAATACGCCGCGAACCACTAGTGTAGGCCCATCGAATCAGCGGAACCATCCCAGCCCAACACATCGAAACCGAAGATTTGCATCGGGCCCAGACAGGTCCTGTCATCCCGGTATCTTCAGCCATAAACATTGAAGCACAGAGAAAAGCCTAGAGCAGC
>Ga0316217_10000303_pt1 | contig 71684 bp, 69 predicted proteins | sample 1anoAmetaG_FD_203633 | JGI IMG/M metagenome (GOLD analysis project Ga0316217, IMG submission 203633) | Freshwater microbial communities from Trout Bog Lake, Wisconsin, USA - 1anoA | ecosystem: Environmental > Aquatic > Freshwater > Lake > Hypolimnion/Profundal zone | place: USA: Wisconsin... | reverse complement strand
AGCTAGATGGGTATTCAAATCATTTGATAAAGCATCAACAATTTCTGGAAGCAGTTTACCTCGCTCAGGAACGCTCGTTCGCCTTGCTCGAAATTTCCATTGTTTCAATTCTGTTTCTGCTGCTAAAAGTGAATCCACCGTAAAATCAATCGGCTGCCGATAATGCGTTTTCAACATCGCGAGCCGCAACACCTCGCCCGGCCACTTCCGCCCCCCAAACTTATCCGTCGCCAACAACTCATTGATCGTCACAAAATTCCCCAAGCTCTTGGACATTTTCTGTCCTTCCACTTGTAAGAATCCGTTATGCATCCACACCTTCGCCATCACATCATGGCCAAAGGCACAGCACGATTGCGCAATCTCGTTCTCGTGATGCGGGAACACCAGATCAATCCCGCCGCCATGAATATCAAAAACCTCGCCCAAATAACGATGGCTCATCGCCGAGCATTCGATATGCCAGCCGGGGCGGCCATAAATTGAAACCTCCGCGCCGCCCTCAACAAACGCCCCATCCCAACCGGGTTCCGAAGGCGAGGACTCTTTCCACAAAACAAAATCCGCCGCATGGCGCTTATGCGCTTCCACCGCCACGCGCGCGCCCTCGATCTGCTCGTCGAGTTTGCGGTTCGATAATGCGCCATAGGCGGGCATGGAGCTAACCTCAAACAACACCTCGCGCCCCTGCTCGCCTTTGGCGATATAGGCGTGGCCATTGGCAATCAGCCGATTGATGATGCCGACCATCTCTTGAATATTATCCGTCGCGCGCGGCTCCACCGTCGGCGGCAGGCACCCTAAAGCCGCCACATCGGCATGAAACTGCGCCGTCGTGCTCTCGGTTACGTGGCGGATCGCCTCATTTAACGGCAGCTTCGGAAAATCGCGGATAGCACGCGCATTGATCTTGTCATCGACATCCGTGATGTTGCGCACATATTTCACATGGCGCTCGCCATAGAGATGCCGCAGCAGCCGAAACAACACATCAAACACAATCACGGGCCGCGCATTGCCGATATGGGCGAAGTCATACACAGTCGGCCCGCAGACATACATCCGCACCTCCGCCGGGTTGATCGGCGTAAACGGCTCTTTCTTGCGGGTAAGCGTGTTGTAAAGCGTAAGGGCCATGGGGTTTCCTGCCTTAGCTGGCTATCGGAAACCTTTGCTCTATGATCAAGAGAAAAACGGCCCCGGCCAGCAAAAATGCTAGCTCATAATCTCGCAAATGCAGCGGGTTAAGGGACGGTTCATTTTTCCATCATGCCCATGCCCGAGGCTCCCGTCAAGATCGGTCTGAAATTGAAAGCATCGCCTCAACCCTATTGGGTAAATTTTTAAGGGGCAGCGTTCAAATTTTAACCAAATTGCAATAGTTCGGATGGATTTTCACGCGATTGTCGGTTTTTTTGGAATATGTGTCATGCGTAGCGTATCGTTTTTATCTTTAGGCTCGGTCGTCTTAATGCTTTCCTCAAGCCTCGCCTTTTCGGCCAATTCCGCCGTCCGAGATCTGATTGTTCCGGCCGATGACGGATATGGCATGGATGAATGTCTGGCCGAAGGAGGGCCTTGCGCCAAGCTCATCGCCGATTCCTGGTGCCAAGTGAATGGTATGCGAAGCTCGGTTGGCTATATCGCCGCTGATATTACCGATGTGACGGCCTCGCTTTCTAAAAAAACCGCCGATAAGGCCCCTCGCCCGTCTTATATCGTCACCTGCGCGGAATAATCCGGCTTCCCCTCATCGCTGAGGCTCAATCCCCGCTTGACGGCTGAAGCAGGGAATGGAAAGACGCGTGGCGGATCGGTCATCTTTTTGACGCGATCTTGAGGCTGACTGAGGCCCATATTCGTTTTAGAAAGCCCGATGCTGAACCGTCAAGCCGCCGTTTTTTTATCCCTTTTCACGCTCTGGTCGCTGAGCTTTGGAGACGTGCGCGCACAAGGCGTAGGCTATTGCGACCAATTAAGAGCGGAGCTGGGCGCCGTTGAGAACGCGATTGCCTCCAATGTGAATCTCGATTTATCCACCACGATCAAAAAAACCCAGCGCGAGCTTGATAAAACTTCCGCCTACGCCAAATCCATCGGCTGTAGCGATCTACGCATTCCGCTGCTCTCAGGCCCAGCACCTGCCAAATGTCCGTCGCTTGAGGTTCAAATCGGCCAGTTGGAGCAGGATATCGAGGGCTTGAAACAAGAGGCCGCGCGCAACGCGACGGGCGAATTACAAGTCCGGCGCGACACCTTAAAGACAACGCTTGATGGCAATTGCACCGATGGCGCGTCTGTTCCCAATAATCAAGCCAAAAGCAACACCACAACCCCCTTTGGCGGCGCTACCGATGGCCTGCAAGCTTCCGAAATGCCAGACGATCCGATGGCGCGTTTAAATTCGTCGGTCGCCAACGGCTTCCGTACCATTTGCGTTCGAAAATGCGATGGTTTTTTCTTCCCCATCAGCCAATTTGGCTCCAATAACCGTCTCTCAACCGATGCCGATCTTTGCCACGCCTCCTGCCCCGGCGCGGAGGTGAGCCTTTACGTGCAGCCCAACGACAAGGAAGTCGATGGCGCGGTCTCAGCCGACAATGGCCAGCTTTACACCGCCCTTCCAACCGCCTTTCACCACCGCAGCAGCTATGATCCTTCCTGTTCTTGCCGCGTGCCGGGAAAAAGCTGGGCCGAAACACTGGCTGATGCAGAGCGCATTTTAAGCGTCGTCGGCCAATCCGATGCGTTGGTAACAGAGTTAAAGGCGCAAGAATTATCCCGCCCACGCGATCTTAAAGCCCCCGCCAAGGCCAAAAAAGGCGATCCTACACCCGCCCCCTCGCCTGCGGCTGATCTCATCGCGTTACAAAACGCCATTCCCGCCGGAACCGATATCGTGCCGCTCGGCCAAGGCGAAGTCCGCGAAGTGACTGCACCCGACGGCACCAAACGCAAAATCCGCATCCTGCGCGCCCCAGGTGCCGCGGCTGTGACGGCGGTGCAATAAATCGCTTTCAAGCAAGCCTTAAACGGGTCTGCGCTTCGCCAATCAGCGGCAAGAGCAGTTTTAGCTCCGGCCCATGCTCTAGCCCCGTTAAAGCCAGACGCAGCGGCATAAACAATTCTTTGCCCTTGCGGCCCGTGGCTTCTTTCACCTTGGCCGTCCACGCGCCCCATGTGTCATGGTCCCATGGCTCGGGAGGCAAACACGCCAAGGCCGCCGCCAAAAACGCCGCATCTAGGCCTTCAGGCCGCGCAATTGGCCCCGCAACCACCGCCGCCCATTGCGTCGCATCCGCGAGCCGCGCCAAATTACCCCGCACCGCCAGCCAAAACGCCTCATTGGCCGCACGACCAAGATGCGCCAAACGCTGGGCCACCGCATCAAACGGCAATTGATGCAACAGCCTTGCATTCAACCCATCAAGCTCATGCGCATCAAACTTGGCGGGAGCGCGAGAAAGCCGCGAAAGATCCACCAAGCCACCAAGCTCTTCCATCGTCGGCACCGCGCGCACCGCTTCGGACGAGCCAACCAGCACCGCCAAAGAGGCCACCGCCATCGGTTCCATATCGGCCTCGCGCAAAGAAGCAATCGAGAAATGGCCCAAGCGCTTGGAAAGCCCCTCGCCGCTCGCATTGGTCAGCAGATTATGATGCCCGAATTGCGGCGAGCGGCCTGAAAGCGCCTCAAAAATCTGGATTTGCACGCCGGTATTCGTCACATGATCCTCACCCCGGATCACATGCGTCACCCCCATCGCGATATCATCCACCACCGAGGGGAGCGTGTAGAGATAAGTGCCATCGGCCCGAATCAACACAGGATCGGAAAGCGAGGCGCTCTCCACATGCGAAGGCCCGCGCACCAGATCGTTCCATTCAACGCTGCGGTCTTCAAGCTGAAAACGCCAATGCGGCTTGCGCCCTTCAGCTTCCAATGCCGCCTTTTCTTCCGCCGTTAATTTCAGCGCGGCACGGTCATAAACCGGCGGCAAATGCCGCGCGGCTTGCCGCTTGCGTTTACGCTCCAACTCATCTTCGGTTTCATAACACGCATAAAGACGACCCATCGCCCGCAAGCGGTCCGCCGCTTCATGATAGAGCGCAAACCGCTCGGACTGGCGGATCACATGATCCGGCTTAATGCCAAGCCAATCGATATCGGTCGCAATGCCATCCGCAAATTCGCGGGTTGAGCGTTCGAGATCGGTATCATCATACCGCAAAATAAATTGCCCCCCCGCCCGTTTGGCAAACAGATAATTCAACAACGCCGTCCGCGCATTACCGATATGGATACGGCCTGTCGGCGAAGGAGCGAAGCGTACAATGGGAGCGGTCATAGGTGGAGGCCTTTGTCAATGCTATTCTTCTATTGATCGATATTCCAAGGGTTTATTAGCGTTACCCCGGTCCTGATGAAATCTTTTTCATTACGGCTTACCAAAACAAGCGAGTGGCGTAGCGCTGTTGCCGCCAGAAATCCATCCATGAGGGAAAGCACCCATCCATCTTTGCGCGCTTTAGCCATGACCTCGCCCCATAGCGCCGCCGTTTCTCGATCAATATCAATCATCCGATCAAAAAACCGCTCTTTGAGGTCCTGCTTGAGCCACTCTTCCAAGCGCTGCCGCTTACGCCCCGTGGGCAACAAAGATACGCCGTGGCTTAACTCGGCAATGGCAATAACGCTGATAAAGAGCTTATCTTCATCGGCTGCGTCGAGCCATGACACCACACCCGAAGCAGGCTCTGGCCGCAATGGCTCGGATAGAACATTGGTATCGAGCAAAAATTTCACAATTCGAGATCACGCACGGGCGTATCGATGCGCCGAAGATCAAGCTCTACGCCCTTCAACGGTGACGCATTGAGAAATTCAACCAATGTCCCTTGCCGACGCGATTTGCGGTCCCATTCTTCAGCCGAGACAATCACCACGCTTCTTTTGCCGTTTTTGCTGACGGTTTGAGGGCCATCGCGATGCGCCCGTGCCATCACCTCGCTAAGCTGCGCTTTGGCTTCTGCAACCGTCCATTGAGATGAATGTTCCATGGTAGACCTCTAAAATGACCATCATGACTAATATGACTATAGTCGTCTAAACCTGTTAAAACAAGCCGCGAACGCCTCAAAAATCCACCACATCCGTCCCTGTCAACGCCCTTTTCGGCGCAAGCTCTGCATCGGGCGCAAAGCTTGCCCTCCCCTGATCGCGGAAGCGGTTGATGATGGGATAGCGCCGATCCCGTCCGAAATTTTTCAGCGTTACCTTCACGCCGGGTGCCGATTGGCGGCGCTTGTATTCCGCGCCATAAAGCAGAAATTCGATCTTTCTCACGGTCTCCAGATCAAAACCCTTCGCCACCAGATCGGACACCCGCATTTCGTGTTCAACCAACCCTTCCAAAATCGCATCCAGCACCTCGTAAGGCGGAAGCGAATCCTGATCGGTCTGGTTCTCGCGCAATTCAGCCGATGGTGGCTTGGTGATGATCCGCTCGGGGATCACAACCCCTGACGGCCCCTTCGCTCCTTCTGGCTTCCAACGGTTACGCAGGGCCGATAAGCGATAGACCTCCATTTTATAAAGATCCTTGATCGGGTTAAACCCGCCATTCATATCGCCATAGATCGTCGCATACCCCACCGACATTTCGGATTTATTGCCGGTCGTTACCACCATTGCGCCGAATTTGTTTGAAATCGCCATCAACACCGTGCCACGTGCGCGGCTTTGCAGGTTTTCTTCCGTGGTATCGGCCGTTTTGCCTGCAAAAACAGGCTTTAACAACGCCTCAAAGCCCTCCACTGCGGGCGCAATCGGCAACACATCATAGCGAATACCCAACGCCTTAGCGCAGGCTTGCGCATCCTCAAGGCTGTCAGACGAGGTATAGCGATAGGGCAGCATCACGGCATGAACGCGATCCGCCCCCAAAGCATCGACCGCCATCGCCGCGCAGATGGCGGAATCGATACCGCCAGAAAGCCCAAGCACCACGCCGGGAAAACGATTTTTATCGACATAATCGCGCAAGCCCAACACACACGCCGCGTAATCGGCCTCGTCATCGCTCCCCGTCAGCGCCTTCGCGCCCTCCGCGCAGCGCCAGCCATCTGGCCCACGCGACCATTCAGTCAGCACCAGATCAGAGCGGAAAGACGGCATTTGCACCGCCAGCGCGCAATCGGCATTCAGCACAAAGGACGCGCCATCAAACACGAGATCATCCTGCCCGCCGATCTGGTTGAGATAGACGAGCGGCAAGCGGCTCTCCGTGACCCGCGCGACCGCAATATTGAACCGAATATCGCTTTTACTCCGAAAATAAGGCGAGCCATTCGGCACCAGCAAAAGCTCAGCCCCCGTCTCGGCGAGGCATTCCACCACATCCTCGCCCCAGATGTCCTCGCAGATCGGCAAGCCCACGCGCACACCCCGCAGCATCACCGGGCCGGGCATGGGGCCGGGCACAAACACACGCTTCTCGTCAAACACGCCATAATTTGGCAAATCGACTTTGAACCGCACGGCTTCAATCTTGCCGCCATCGAGCACCGCATAGGCGTTATAGAGCTTGCCATTCTCAACCCATGGCAGGCCGATGAGCACCGCAGGACCGCCATCGGCGGTATCGCGGGCAAGCTGCTCACACGCCGCGCGGCAAGCGTCTTGAAACGCAGGCTTGAGCACCAAATCCTCCGGCGGATAGCCTGCGAGGAAAAGTTCAGGGAACATAACCGCATCCGCACCACGCTTTGCAGCTTCCCCGCGCGCGGCACGAGCCAGCGCGAGATTACCCTCAACATCCCCAAGCGTGGGATTGAGTTGCGCGAGAGCGAGGCGGAGGGTGGTGGGGGCGATGGACATGAGGAGGGTTTAACGTTCCAAAGACGGTTGAGCAATGTCAACGTTGCTATTCTTGAATATTTGAACGAACATGTTGTCAACGGAGATAACGAAACATATCGAATTTAGCAAAGACATGTCATGGCATTGCTTTTTCACCCACGAGCAGGGCAGGTTTTCATGTGCGACCTCTCTGGATTTAAGGAGCCAGAAATGGTGAAGCCACGTCCGGTCATTGTTGTTTCTCCACGTCTTCCCCATCGTCAAGATATTGTGGCGGTGGTTCCAATCAGTCTGACACCGCCTCGCCATACCCTACCCTATTGCTTCAAACTTTCGAAAAATTATCACCCCGATGAGTCGGATGACCTTCCATCATGGGCGAAAGCAGACATGCTATTAAATCTCGGCACTTACCGACTATCGGCGTTCAAAATTGGGCGACGGAAATATGCTTATCCGACACTAACTCCTGGAGATTTGGCAGGAGTTAGAAATGCGATTTTGTGCGGTTTGGGTTTAGACTCCATTGCAAACCGTTCGATATGAGACTATATGTAATATGTTCCCGGTTGTCGGGCATTAAGACCTAGCTTGCTAGGCAGACTGCTCATTGGCAATGACACGCTACGAGTAGTCTCGGTATTTTAAAACGTCCCAAAACCCCGCTCTGGCGGGGTTTTGTGTATTGATACCCTACCCCTTAAACGCCCGCTCGATCCGTTGATCCGGCACAATCCACATGGCGGCCACAATGGCATAAAGCGCCATGGAGGCGTAAGGCTGGAAAAACGCCACGCCAATCGCGGCTGCATAAATCATCACGGAGATAATGCCCTTGGCGTCCCCGCCGATCGCCTTGGCCAAGGTGGAATCACGCCCCAGAAGCGCGATGAGGGATTGTTCCAACCCGTAATAAGCGACGCCCGCCATAAACAGCACCACGCCATAAACCGCAACAGGCGTTGCCGCATAAAAGGATTCATTCAGCCAAGCGGTCGTAAACGGCACCAGCGACAACCAGAACAACAAATGTAAATTGGCCCACATCACCAAGCCATTCACCTTATGGGCCGCGTGCAGCATATGGTGATGATTGTTCCAATAAATGCCGATAAAGAGAAAACTCAGCACATAGCTTAAAAATACGGGCCACTCAGCCCACAAAGCCGCAAGCCCTGATCCATGCGGCGCTTTTAATTCCAGCACCATGATCGTGATGATCACGGCCAACACACCATCGCTAAACGCTTCTAACCGTGATTTTGTCATACTCGCCTCCGTTTGGGAGGAAGCTTACTGAAGGTGAGGAAAAGATGAAAGTCTGTCGCTTAAAGCGCAAATATTTTCCTCATCCTGAGCCACATTGCAAAGCAATGTGAGTCGAAGGACGGTTACCGTGGTTCGACAAGCTCACCACTCGACTCGCGATGCTACGCATCGCGGCTCACCATGAGGTTTTTGATGGACCGCGAGCCTCCCGGCTCGCATTCTTAAAAAGCGCGCCGGGAGGCGCGCGGTCCATCCATCACTTCACGAAAATCGGTAGCAATCCATCATCAACACGCCGTATTCCTGACTGGTATGGATACGCTTGCCGTGCGGGTGGTCGCCTGCCGCCCCCATTGCCACAAATAAGGGCAACAAATGCTCTTCCGATGGATGGTTTTTCACCGCATTCGGCGCCCGTTTCCGATACTCCACCAACGCTTCCGTATCACCCGCTTCAATCGCGTGATCGAGCCAATCGCCAAAGCTCTTCACCCATTCAGGTGCGGGAGAATCCGGGCGATAATTACCTTTAAAAAACTCGTGCAAATTATGCGTCGCAGCACCCGAGCCGATGATCAACACACCCGAATCCGCCAAGGGCTTTAACGCTTGGCCCAGTTTAAAATGATAATCCGCCCCTTTATTCGGCTCAACGGAAAGCTGCACCACGGGAATATCCGCCTCGGGCCGCAAAAGCACCAATGGCACCCAGGTGCCATGATCATAGCCGCGATCTGCAAAGGCTGGCGTAAGCCCTGCTTGATCGAGCAAATCAAACGCTTCCTGCGCCACTTCCGGCGAGCCGGGGGCGCGGTATTTAACCTCGCGCAATTCCGGCTCAAACCCGCCGAAATCATAAATCATCGGCGGATGCGCGCCATTCGAAAGCGTGGGCCGACTCGCCTCAAAATGCGCGGTCACCATCAGGATCGCGCGCGGCGTACCAATCTCCTTGCCAAGGCTTTCCAGAAAAACCTTCGCTTCCGTATTATGCAAAATCAGGTTCGGCGCACCATGCGAGACAAAAAGCGTGGACATGATCAAGGTTCCATCGTGAATGACACTGCATCCTAGATGGCGTATCCAACGCGCATTACCAAGTGCAAAGGCGCAAGATGGTTTTTGCGGGCCTGCGCCTATAAAAATTTATTCTGTTGATACCCTATAAACAGTCCGAAATCCTCATAGTGAGCCGCGACGCAACGCGTCGCGAGTCGAGTGGTGAGCTTGTCGAACCACGGTAACCGTCCTTCGACAAGCCGCTTCGCGGCTGCTCAGGATGAGGGGATCATTTATCACGTCCTCGCCCTGAGCTTGTCGAAGGGCCCCTCACTCCGCCGCCTCAACCATTGGCCGTCCCTTGGCCAAACGCTCTTTCTTCAACAATTCCGCCACCAAAAACGCCATCTCCAGCGCCTGCTCCGCGTTCAAGCGTGGGTCGCAATGGGTGTGATACCGATCATGCAGATCCATATCGGAAATCGCGCGCGCGCCGCCCGTGCATTCGGTCACGTTTTTGCCCGTCATCTCCAAATGAATACCACCCGCATAAGTGCCTTCCGCCTGATGCACATTGAAGAAGGTTTTCACTTCCGACAGGATCATATCAAAAGGCCGCGTTTTATACCCCGAACCCGCCTTTACCGTGTTGCCATGCATCGGATCGCACGACCACACCACCGAGCGGCCCTCGCGTTGAACGGCGCGCACCAAAGCAGGCAGATGCGCTTCGGCCTTATCTGCCCCAAAGCGCGCAATCAGCGTCAGGCGGCCCGGCTCATTGGCAGGGTTTAACACATCGATCAACCGGATCAGTTCTTCAGGATCGAGCGACGGGCCACATTTCAAGCCAATCGGGTTTTTGATGCCACGGAAATATTCGACATGCGCATGGTCCGGCTGGCGGGTGCGGTCGCCGATCCAGATCATATGACCGGAGGTGGCGTAATAATCACCCGACGTTGAATCCACCCGCGTCATCGCCTGCTCATAGCCGAGCAACAAGGCCTCATGCGAGGTATAAAAATCCGTCGTGCGCATTTCAGGATGCGCTTCAGGGTCAATGCCAATCGCGCGCATAAAATCGAGCGCCTCGGTAATGCGGTCTGAGATTTCTTGGTACTGTCCCGATTGCGGACTGTCTTTCACAAAACCCAGCATCCAACGATGCGCGTTTTCCAAATTGGCATACCCGCCATTAGCAAACGCGCGAATAAGGTTCAGCGTCGCGGCCGATTGGCGATACGCCATGATCTGCCGCTCAGGATCGGGAATACGCGCCTCGGGCGTGAACTCGATGCCGTTGACCACATCGCCGCGATAAGATGGCAATTCGACATCGCCAATCTTTTCATTCGGTGCCGAGCGGGGCTTGGCGAACTGGCCCGCCACACGGCCCACCTTCACCACAGGCGAAGAGCCAGCAAAAGTCAGCACCACGGCCATTTGCAAGAACAGGCGGAAAAAATCGCGGATATTATCGGCAGAATGCTCGGCAAAGCTCTCGGCGCAATCACCACCTTGCAGCAAAAACGCCTCACCTTTGGCCACTTTGCCCAAAGCGCGTTTGAGCTTACGCGCCTCGCCCGCAAAAACCAGCGGCGGAAAACCTGCCAATTGCACTTCCACCGCCTGCAACGCCGCAGGATCAGGATAGGCTGGCACCTGCTCTACAGGCTTTGATCTCCAGCTCGAAGGGCTCCATTTAAGGGGAGTACCGCGCTCAGTCATTGTATCGCTCCATACCACGCCGCGCGCCCGGATTAAGGGGGCGTTTCCGGCGGAAGCGGTTCTATAGCGGAGGAGACGGGGCAAGGCTAGAAAAGATTACATACCCTCTCACCCCGCCAACACCACCTCCAAAAACGCCTCCCCATAGCGCTCAAGCTTCGCCGTCCCAATCCCGTAAATCCCCGCCATCGCGCTGAGCGAAAGTGGCCTTTCGTGCGCCAGTTCCATCAAGGTGCGATCCGCAAACACCACATAGGCGGGAACGCCCTCTTCGCGTGCCAGTTCGGTTCGTTTGCGGCGTAGCGCGTTAAAGAGCTTGGCATCGTCCTCGCCCAAGCCTTCCGAAGCGTCTTGTCCTCGGCCCGCTTTGGAGCGCGGCAGTTTCGGCACTTTTGGCGGGTCGTTGCGCAATTGAATATTTTCTTGACCCAGCAAAATTGCCTCGCCTTTAGCCGTAAGCTTAAACCCGCCATGCTCCTCGCTCGCCGTCTCAAGCGCATCGGCGGCGAAAAGCTGGCGGATAATGCTGCCCCATAGGCCGCGCGGCCGATCAGCCCCCACGCCAAACGTTTTGATGCGATCATGCCCGTTGCGCGCCACGCTCTCGCTCGCAACCCCCATCAATACATCGGTCAGATAGCCCGCCCCAAAGCGCTGCCCGGTGCGATACACCGCCGAGAGCGCCTTTTGCGCGTCCACTGTGCCATCATAAAGCGCCACCTCACCGCGACAAATATCGCAGCGTCCGCATAAAGGCGCTTGCTCGTCAAAATAAGACAGCAATACCTGTCGCCGACACGAGGCCGCTTCACACAACATCGCGAGCCTGCCAAAGCGGGCATACTCAATCCGGCGGCGCTCGTCGCTGATCTGCTTTTCCGCGATTTGTCGACGCCGCAGCGCCATATCATCCACGCCATAGAGGGTCAGCGTTGCAGCGGGCAAACCATCGCGCCCCGCGCGGCCGATTTCCTGATAATAGGCCTCTACACTGCCCGGCATATCGGCATGAACCACAAAGCGCACATCCGGCTTGTTGATGCCCATCCCAAATGCAATCGTAGCCGCCACCACAACACCGTCTTCCTGCAAAAACCGATCCTGGTTGCGCGCGCGCTGGCTCGCCTCCATGCCTGCATGATAGGCTACCGCTTCAAAGCCACTATCTTTCAACCATGCCGCCATCTTCTCGGTACGGTCGCGCGACGAGCAATAGATAATCCCGCTCTGCTCACGATGGTTTTTGAGAAAACTCTCGATCTGCTTGCGCGGTTGATCCTTCGGTGCAAAGCGCAAGTCCAAATTCGGTCGATCAAAACTATGCACGAAAATGTCAGGCGCGCGATCAAACAATCGCCCGGCAATATCATCGCGCGTGGTGCGATCGGCGGTGGCCGTAAACGCAATCACCTGTACATGGCCCATGGCCTCAACCGCCGCACGAATGTGCCGATATTCCGGCCTGAAATCATGCCCCCATTCAGAAACGCAATGCGCCTCATCAATCGCCACGCGCTTGACGCCCGCGCGTGAGAGCGCACTGTGCAACCCCTCCATCGCCAACCGCTCGGGCGATAAAAACAACAGGCGTAGGGAACCCTCTTTCAGCGCGTCCCACACCTCATCGGTCTCGTTTCTGGTATTGGACGAATTAAGCGACCCCGCGCTTACCCCCACATGCCGCAATTGCTGCACCTGATCGCGCATCAAAGCGATCAGAGGAGAAACAACCACCGTCAGCCCCTCGTCGAGCAAAGCAGGCAATTGATAACACATGGATTTCCCACTCCCCGTCGGCATCACGGCGAGTACCGGACCACCTTTGAGCACGGCAGCAATCACTTCCTCCTGGCCGGGGCGGAAATGGTCGTACCCGAAAACGGATTTGAGGAGGGCGTGGGCGGGTGGGGGAAGCGGGGACATGGGGGCTACTTGAGGTAGGGAGAATCGCTTGATTTTGCAAACGCAAGAGTTTCTTAGAGGGAGCGTGATGATTGGGAAAGGGCGAGCCAGCGGTTACTTCTCCCTCTCCCCTTGCGGGAGAGGGTGGCCCCCGAACGGGGGTCGGGTGAGGGGTACGCTCGCCAAGAGTACCCCTCATCCGTCATGCTACGCATGACACCTTCTCCCGCAGGGGGAGAAGGATTTATTGTAAGTAATACTGCTTAACACTCACCGGTAAGGGTATCCAAATTTTTTAATTAAATAATAATTTAATTACCGAAACTCAGATCCTATTTATATTTAGTTATATCTAAAATAAAAGACGATTGATTTAATTCTGTTTTTAAAACCTTTAAATTCAATTTTCTTGCAATTGCTCCAAAAATTTTAATGTCATCTTTCGTAGTGTTTAGACCAAAAATTATACCCTCTACTTTCATTGCCTTAATCACACTATGTTTGTTCACATCGTACATGACTAGCATTCTATTTTCATTTTCAAATTTCCAACTTTCTGATTTAACAAAAAAATATTCGTCGATATGGCCTTCTGTAAATGAATAAGTTAGTTTTCTGCCGCTTATCAAATTACTCATTAGGAATTTTGGTCTTTGGATTCTGTAATCGACTTCTTTAAATCGTACTTCATTTATTAAATTCTCTCTATCAATTTTAATTTTAACACACGCACCAAAATGATTATTGGCGTAATGCGCCCAAATAGCTGGATCATTAATTTTGTTTGAAAAAGAAGCAATGCCTACTAATTTTGCAACATCTTTTACGGCACCTACAAAATTTTTCTTGATATTGCTTGTAAACTCACTTTCTACTATCTGTCTTATTTTATATTTCGATAAGCCTAAAAAAAATTGACGAAGACTCTGTTCAAATTCGGAATGTTGCATCGCCTTACTATCTGAAATTTTGCCTAATTCCTGGAATCTGCGGACTAACTCGCCTTTTTCAATATCAAAATCGATAACTGGATTTGCCTCATACGGATCATTTAATTTATCGTTCGTTGAGAACCAAATTTCGTTATTTGTTATTAGCTTTTCTAAATTTTTTCGATGATATTCGGAACTTAAATTGAAATATTTATAAATAATAAGCTCCTCATCTTTAGTATTCATAATCGTTGTCTTTCAATTTTAGGTAGGAATATGGCCTACAGTCAACTTTTAACCATCGGTCAAATTCGTCAAGGTCGCCTCACCTCAAGACCAACATTGTTCACACCAAACCACCGATTTTCAACCTCTACAAGACTGCCTACCCCCTCATCTCGGGCGTACAAACAAGACTTCCTCATCCTGAGCCTCGACCACAGGTCGCGATTAGCCCTTCGACAAGCTCAGGGTGAGAGCGGTTGCTGTGGTTCGACAAGCTCACCACTCGACTCGCCGCTTCGCGGCGGCTCACCATAAGGGTGATGGGCGGCTTACCAACACTTCACCTCATCCTGAGCAGCCGCGAAGCGGCTTGTTGAAGGACTAAGCTTCGACCGCAGGTCGCGAGTAGCCCTTCGACAAGCTCAGGGTGAGGGCGGCTGCCGTGGTTCGACAAGCTCACCACTCGACTCGCCGCTTCGCGGCGGCTCACCATAAGGGTGATGGGCGGCTTACCAACACTTCACCTCATCCTGAGCAGCCGCGAAGCGGCTTGTCGAAGGACATGGCGCCGAAGGTCGCGAGTAGCCCTTCGACAAGCTCAGGGTGAGGGCGGTTGCCGTGGTTCGACAAGCTGAACCATCCGGACCGCGAGCCTCCCGGACCGCGAGCCTCTTAGGCATCGCATTGCTAGCGCTGCCTAAGAGGCGCGCGGTCCATAAATCGCCCTCTCTTAATCCCCCATTCACCTAACCCGTCTATTCTATACCGGACCGCGAGCCTCCCGGACCGCGAGCCTCCCGGCTCGCAAAGCACAGCGCTGCCTAAGAGGCGCGCGGTCCACACTATCGCGGTCCACACTATCGGATATACCCTGTTGCGCACCCTTATCCTCGCTGTCCTTCCCGTCCTTATAGCCGTCTTCGTGATGATCGCCGGCAACGGCCTCATCAATACGCTCATCCCCTATCGGGCGACGGTGGAAGGGTTTTCGCCGACCATGGTAGGGGTCATCGGATCGGCCTATTTTCTTGGCATGTTGGGTGGCACCTGGACGGCGCCCGCCATTGTTCGCCGCGCGGGGCATATCCGCGCCTTTGCCGCCTATTCAGCGATTGTGGCGGTGGCGGTGTTGGCCTTTCCGCTCGCGGTGTCGCCGGTGCCATGGATCCTTTTGCGCGGCGTTGTCGGCTTCTGTTTTGCCGGGCTTTATGCGGTGGTGGAAGGCTGGATTTCCGCCAAAGCCGGGGCCTCGCATCGCGGGCGGATGCTGGGCATTTACAACGTCGCCAATTTTTCCGGCTCCGCTTTGGGCCAGCAGACCTTGCGCCTGTTCGACCCCAAAAGCTTCGCGCTGTTTTCCGCCGCCGCCGCCTTTTTGATGTTAGCGTTGGTGCCGATGGCGATGACGCGGGCCGATCCACCGCCGCTACCCGCCAAAGGACGCTTGGTCATCAAAGACCTCTGGCTCCTCTCCCCTGTCAGCATCGTCACCGCGATTTTGCTGGGGCTTGCGAATGGCACCTTCTGGTCGATTGTGCCCGCCTATGTGCAGCGCCTCCAGCTCGGCCCCGATACGGTGGCAAGCTTTATGACCTTCGCGATCATCGGCTCGGCGCTCACCCCCTACCCTGTCGGCCGCCTCTCGGATCGCTTTGACCGCCGCAGGGTGATTGCAGCTATGTCGATGGCCGTCATGCTGCCCGAAATCGGCATGGCGATCAGCGCCGAGCCCTCGCTGTTCTGGCTCTACACGCTGGGCTTTCTGGTCGGCGGGCTTGTTACCGTGCTCTACCCGCTGGTGACCGCTCTATCGGTCGATCGCCTAGGCCCGGAGAAAGCCGTCCCCGTCGCCAGCACGACGTTGTTCATCTACTGCCTCGGCGCCATTGTCGGCCCCACTTTTGTAGCCTGGCTGATGACGAGCTTTGGCGACCGGATGCTCTTCATCCACAACGCGCTGGTCCATAGCGCCATCACCGCCTATGCGCTCTGGCGCATCCACCGCGAAGGACCAATCCCGCATGGCAACAAGCGCCCTGTCGAAGCGGCGGATGAGCGGCTGGTGGGGTGAAAATCGCTTTGGTGCGTTGGCATTTTTCTGTTTACAAAATTGCAATTCCGTAATCCCATAGGGGGTCTTAAAGGAAGATCAATATGGCCCTTAGCATACGTCATCCCCGCGCCAAACAACTCGCCAGAGAACTGGCCGACCTTCGGCATGTCACACTGACCGAAGCCGTCATCGACGCGCTATCTAATGAGCTTGAGCGGGAACGTAAAAAGATACCGCTCGCTGAACGGATTGAAGCGTTCCGGCAAAAGCATTTGAGCGAAGGGATGCGCGGGCGTGATATGACGAAGGATGAGAGGGATGGGATGTGGGGGCAGTGAGGGCGGATGGTGATTGATTCACCCATCGTCAACACGGCACTTCGCTATCAAGGCAAAGGCTAACTGCCCAATTTAATTTGGCCCATTGCTTTTCTTATGCTGTTACGAACGAGAACGATTTGGCGTTATTATTTAAGGTTTTTGTTTAATAACTACCACGTCCACGCGCTCCGACAAAAACGCAAGTAAGAACCATGCCGACGAGGCCAATTACCGTTGTAGCGGTGCTTCCTACAAGGAATTTCAGAACACCCTCTGGTAAATAAAATCCCATCGCCGCGAAACCATGGAGAGTGAGTAACACAGCGACAACGGCACAATACACACACATGAACCAAAATGCCTTTGTCGCCATAGGCTCAATCAGATCATCAAGAATTTCGATCGTCCGTATCCGTTTCTTCGTTTTTTCGAGTTCCTCCTTGAGGGAATCGTATTTCTCGCCCAATTGAATGTTCGCTTCTCGAACAGCATCAATGCTTACATGTGTGTATCCTTGTGCGGCAGAATCCTTTTCTGTTGCACGATGAATTTCTGTTGCACGATCAATGTCTTCGACCGTGATGGCTGGGCTTTGGCTAATTTCGTCCGGCAAGGGCTAACTCAACAAAATGTCGTTTAATATCATTCGGCTCCAAAGAAGCATTGTTGCCCTTACCAAAATAAGCATTGCTCCAAGGTGTACCCTCTTGATGCGTCATACGAGACAGCTCAATACCAGAATAACCCCCATATCGCTTCCATACGTGATCAAGAACACTTCTCTCATTCGGTGCTAATTCTGCCACATAAGGACGCCCTTGGTTGTCCCCCAAAAGACCACCTTTTGCATTGTAGCCAAAATCACGAATATGGTTCCATATCGTTCGAAACACAGGACCACCATCCCAAGCCTCGATTCGGGCATCGGTTAGGGGCTCATTGTTAATGGCTAAATTCCAGCCATTTGCAAAATAAACAAGCTTTTGCAACCACATCTGGTTGGCTGGACCGTCCTTGAGTTTTAAGAACTCGTTCGCGATTGCACGAGGATCATGATTTGGCATGATGATTTCTCCGCCCTCTATATGGACTTTTCAAATATAACATTCAACCTGCTAGGTATCCAGCCAACAAATCATGATCCAACGTTTAACCACCCGCCACCCAAGGCACCCACATCGTCACCAGCTCCTCCGCTGCCGTTGGATGTACCGTCACCGTTTCGCTAAATTTGGATATAACGCCCTCGTCAACTTTGTCGTTTAACCACCCTTCGGATGTGTCGTCAGCCATTCCTGCAACGCCGCATCCATCCGGGTCTGCCAGCCCTCACCCGATGCGCGAAACCGCTCGACGACATCGCGTGAGAGCCGGATCGTAATCCGCTCTTTGGTCACCGCCGCCTTGGGTCGCCCGCGGAGCTTGGCTTGCAGTGTAGGCGGTAATCCGGAGAACGATACAGCGTTAGCGAAGTCGACATCCGACCACTCTGGATTTTCTTCATCCATTCGCTTGTTGCCTTGCTTGCTCATCCAATTAATGTATGCACATTAATTGGATCCGTCAACCACCTGCCACCCACGGCGCCCGCATCGTCACCAGCTCCTCCGCCGCTGTCGGGTGCACGGCGAGGGTCTGGTCGAAGTCGCGTTTGGTGGCACCCATCCGAACCGCGATACCGACCATTTGGATCATCTCGCCCGCGCCTTCGCCCAAAATATGAACGCCCAAAACGCGGTCGGTGGCTTGATCTACGATTAACTTCATCATAACCCTTTCCTGACTACCTGAAAGGGTCGCTTTCATAGCTCGAAAGCTGGTCTTATATACCTCAATCTCATGTGTTTTGTGGGCCTCTTCCTCCGTCAGGCCGACAGTGCCGAGTTCGGGGGTCGAGAACACCGCCGTCGGTGCCGGGCCAAAATCCACCCGTGTCGGACGCCCCCCAAACACACTATCGGCAAAGGCGTGACCTTCACGAATTGCAACCGGCGTGAGCTGTAGCCGGTTGGTCACATCCCCCACGGCATAGACGGAAGGGATGTTGGTTTGGGAAAACCCATCAACGATAATCCCGCCCTCTTGATCCAGTAAAACCCCAATCTTTTCAAGGCCTAAGCCCTTGGTGTTGGGCTTGCGTCCGGTGGCATAGATCACCCGTTCCGCCTCAATGCATTGCCCCGTCAGCGTCGTCACCGCGATATGGCCGGGCCTGCCATCGAGCCTTTCGACATCGGTTTGGTTGAGGATCGTGATCCCGGCCAGCTTCATGGCTTCCGTCAACCCCTTGCGAAGGTCCTCATCAAAGCGCGGCAATACATGATCGCGCCGCAAAATGAGCGTGACATGCGCGCCTAACCTGTTCAAAAGACACGCAAATTCGACGCCGATATAGCCAGCACCCACAATCACCACCGCCTTCGGAAGCGTCGGCCACTCGAAAAAATCATTGGAATTTTCCGCCAGATGAATACCCGGCGTTGCCTCCGGCCTGACCGGATGACCTCCGGTGGCAATCAGGATCGTTTTGGCCGAAATCACCCTGCCATCCGCCAAAGTCACCTCATTTAACCCCGAAACCACCGCCCGTTGCGGGATCATCTCAACCCCGACTTTGGTAAGATTTTGGCCATAAACCGCCTCTAAACGGGCAATTTCCTTGTCTTTTGCGGCTTTTAAGACCGAAAAATCGAATTTTGGCTCCCCCACATTCCACCCAAAACCAGCGGCATCCTCAAAGCTATCGGCAAAGCGGCTCGCCAAAACATAGAGCTTTTTCGGCACACAGCCGCGAATAACGCAGGTTCCCCCCATGCGGTATTCCTCGGCCAGCATCACCTTCGCGCCATAGCCTGCGGAAATCCGAGCGGCCCGAACACCCCCCGAGCCGCCACCGATCACGAAGAAATCAACCTCATAAGCAGCCATAATAAAACCTTTTAAATCAGCGGGTTAGGGTACGGATACCGGAAGGCGTCGCCACAATCGCCCGCTCCGCCATGCCAATAAACAGCCCATGTTCAACAAGCCCCGTCACCCCGTCAAGCAGTCCTGCAAGCCGCGCAGGATCGGGGATAGACCCAAGCTTTGCATCCACAATCACATTGCCGCCATCGGTCTTTAGAGGCTCACCAGCGGCATTTAAGCGGAGCACAAGGTCACCAGAACACCCAGCCGCCGCAACGGCCTTGGCAAGCTGTCTCTTCGTCGCCTCAAGCCCAAATAGGGCGCATTCGAGCGGCAAGGGGAATTTTCCTAAATTTGTCACCAATTTGGTCTCATCCGCTATGACAATAAACCGTTTAGCCGCCATTTCGACGATTTTTTCCCTTAAATGGGCAGCTCCTCCCCCTTTGATCAAATTCAACTGAGGGTCAATTTCGTCGGCACCATCAATGGCAAGGTCAAGTTCGGGCGTTTCATCCAAAGTTGTGAGCGGAATCCCAAGGCTTTGCGCCTGAAGCCGCGTAGCTTCCGAGGTCGGCACGCAGATTAAGGCCAGTTTTTCGGCTTTCATCCGCTCCGCCAACAAGTCGACAAAGGTTTTCGAGGTTGAACCGGTTCCTAAGCCCAATCGCATACCGGATTGAACAAATTTTAAGGCTTCAACTGCGGCTTCGCGTTTTAATTCGTCAAGAGTCATTTGACTGTTTCAACCATTACAAGGCTCATTTTAGGGCTTTTTGCCCGATTTTTCTGGAGCGGTACATACCACATGATCTTCAAACACATAGCAAATGCTCATCGCCCCCGTTCGATAATCGACCCGAAACACCCCCGCCTCATGCTCATGTCGAGACGCGATGAGACCATATTCCGAGGGATCAGAAGGCCCCGCGCCCTCCCCCGCTGAATAGCAGATGGTAACGCCATAACTACCATCCTTTTGGCCAAATTGGCAGGCCCCCACCTCGCCTGTGACGCGATCAACCCGATAAATGCGGTTAAGATCGTTTTGGGGCGCGGGACTAAACTCAAATTGAGCCGCCATCACCGAAAACGGGAAAAACAACCCAATCATAGGCAAAAAAGCCTTCATATGATCTCCTAAACTTCACTATGGAATAAACTAGCCAGATTCGAAGCCCCTGTCGTGTAAGAACGATCATCGATTGGCTATTGACGAAAAAACCCAAGTCGATCAGAGCTTTGGTATGGTTTTACAACGTCCCACCCTTGTTTTCGACCTCGACGGCACATTGGCTGACACGGCGCCGGATATTATTGCCACCCTCAATGCTGTCCTCGCCTCCCTTGGGCATTCTCCCTTGTCAGACCGCCATGCCATAACGCTGGTAGGCTCTGGGGCTAGGGCCTTGCTGGCTGAAGGCCTAAAGGCGGCCAATGTACCCTTTGATCAAACGAGACTTGATGAGCTTTTTGTTAAATATCTGGCGCATTACGAAAACCACCTTGCTGATCAAACAAAGCTCTATCCGGGTGTTGTTTCTGCTCTCGACCGATTAAGCGACCAAGGCTTTATTTTGGCGGTTTGCACCAATAAAATGGAGCGTCATTCCAAAATTTTGCTCGAAAAACTCGGCATAAACGACCGATTTTCAACCATTTGTGGCCGCGATACGTTCCCATTCTTCAAGCCAGACCCGCGACATCTGACGATGACCATTGAGCAGGCTGGAGGACATCCGCAGAATGCTATCATGGTCGGGGATTCAGGCACCGATATTGCTACGGCTCGAAACGCCAATTTGCCCGTTATTGCGGTTAATTTTGGGTATTCAGAGACGCCTGTTGCACATTTAAAGCCTGATATTGTCATTGAACATTATGACCACCTTTATGAGGCGGTCATAATGCTCCGTGAAAAACAAGCCCGTTCGGTCTAAAAACGGCTATTTAGTTCGCAGGTACCGCGTTGTGATTGTGTTGCCCGGTAGGGTCTGCCCCCATAGGCTCGATTTTGAACTCAACATCAATGGAACCGGCCTTTTCAAAATGCAGCGTTCCAGCAACATTTTGTCCGGCGACAAGCGGTTTAGACAGGCCCATCATCATAATATGAAACGAACCCGGCTTTAAAACGACCGTTTCTCCGGCCTTTATTTCTAATCCCGAGGGTAGCGGACGCATGTTCATGACCCCATCGACGGTCGCCATTTCATGGATTGCCGACATTTGAATGCCAGATATTTCAACGGATATGAGACGATCAGAGGTGGTTCCCGCGTTTGAGATCTCCATATATCCGCCAGCAACCTCCGCACCAAGCGGTGTTGCTCTGGCCCATGGATGATGAATATCAAGCGCCCCAAGTTTATAACCGTGGGCATAGGCCATGGTTGAGGTCAGTACGCCCATAAAAAGGACGAAAATACGAGTATTGAATGCGATTTTCATAGGAAAACACTCCAGTTATTGCAGATTTGATCGCTAAATTTTGTATTAGGCGAAATAATCCGGAGGCGCTCTCGAATAAAAGTAAATAGCGCCCTTTAACTGAGAAGAGAGTTTAAATTGGCGACCAATCACCACTGCGATTTGATAGGTCAAATTCGCGTAAAATGGTATTAAATCAGGCGATATCGCTAAATCCGACGATGTATTCTGCCCTAAGCAACATGAATTCTGGGCATGTTCGGAAGTTGGAATTTTATCGATAGGTGAAGGATTGCCACCTAAATACCCATCTTGCTGACATAGGATACGATATTCCAAGCTTTGAAAATGACTGGATTGAGAGAAGGTCGAAAGAATAAAATAGGAGGAAAATGCATAGGCTAAGGCAATCAGCAGAACGCGACGAAACGAGGACAGAAAAGGAAATTTAGGGTAATAAAAGCTGAAGTGACAGTGAAATTGCTGCATTTCGATAGCAATTCTCTCAAACCCGATATAGATGACTCACCGAAAAATGGTGGGCGCGACAGGGATTGAACCTGTGACCTCTCCCGTGTGAAGGGAACGCACTACCGCTGTGCTACGCGCCCGGCTTTTATGCGTTCTAGGCACCCTCATGTATCTAGTCAACACGAAAGCGTAAAGTGAGTACTGATATAACATATCACTGGCTTGATGAGTAACGGTGTTTAAGGATAATTCAACAGAGGCCAACTATTCCTGAATCGCATTTTGAGACCCTTAGTAGTTGGGATATAAACGGAAGTGTTGGTTGAGTAAATTGGATTAAAGAAAGCATCAAAAATGATCTGGCGGCGCATTTATCCGATATTTTTTTCAGCTATAGCCCTTATATTAGCAGAAAATGCCTTTGCAATGGGTAAGCAAGACATAAAAACATTCGATGAAATTGTTGCCTCAATGCCAGAGGCTCAATCGCCCATACGACGGTTCGAAACATGGTTCCCAAGCGATGAAAAGCCCGGGACAGTCATCGTTAAGGCATCAGAAAAACGGCTTTATTTGGTTTTAGGGGAATCTCGCGCAATAAAATATGGTATTGGCGTTGCCCGAGAGGGGTTTGAATGGTCGGCAGAGCTTAAAGTGTCGATGAAACGCCAATGGCCAGATTGGACCCCGCCCGAGGAGATGCTAAAACGCCAGCCAGACCTGCCTAAACACATGAATGGCGGCCCGGATAACCCTCTCGGCGCTAGGGCCCTTTATCTTGGAGCTACGCTGTACAGGATCCATGGCTCAAATGAACCCGAAACGATCGGCACAGCCGTTTCCTCCGGGTGCATTCGAATGGCCAATGAGGACATAATCGATCTTTACGAACGCGTCCAAGTAGGCGCGAAAGTGATTATCGAGCCTTAATCCCGTTGAAGTCCGGCCAACTCCAATCGCTTCAAATAATCACTCCATTTGGCTTCAAATTGTTGTCCGAGCTCCAAAAAATAGCGCCAAGTATAAATGCCCGTGTCGTGACCATCGTCAAAACGCAATTTCACGGCGTAGTTACCGACAGGATCCAACGATAAAATTCTCACATTGCGCTTGCCAAAAACCGTCTTTTTCTCTACGGGACTATGCCCTTGAACCTCGGCACTGGGGCTTTCAATTCGTAGATATTCGGCCGAAAATTCGAAGGTTAAATCATCTTCGAATATGATCTTTAAGGATTTTTTGTCAGACGACAGCCTCATTTCGGACGGCCAATACTCATTTTGCAATGGCATAGACATACTCATAAATAATTGAATAGGAAATCAGCTTCGCGGCGCTACGATATCCTGTTATCATAAATTTTTGCTACATAGGCGAATAATTGGAGTAAATGGTCAAATGACCATATTAGCCGACCATATCTTCCAGCCCGCTCCAATGGTTGATCCTTTCGGGCGCATGGTATCTTATTTACGCGTTTCCGTAACGGATCGTTGTGATTTTCGCTGCGTTTACTGCATGTCCGAAGATATGAATTTTTTGCCAAAGCAGGATTTATTAAGTTTAGAAGAACTTGACCGACTTTGTACTGTTTTTATCGATAAAGGCGTCAAAAAGCTCCGAATTACCGGCGGAGAACCCTTGGTTCGTCGCGATATTATGAAATTATTCAGGTCATTGTCCAAACATTTAGGCGATAAACTTCAGGAATTGACCTTAACAACAAACGGCTCGCAGCTTGAAAAATTCGCGTCTGAGCTGGTTGATTGTGGCGTTAAACGAATAAATGTCTCTTTAGATACGCTCGATCCAGCAAAATTTCGTACAATCACACGCTGGGGAGACCTCAACAAGGTCTTAACAGGCATCGCTGCCGCCCAAAAAGCTGGGATTGCCATAAAAATCAATACGGTTGCTCTCAAAGGTATCAATGAATGCGAAGTTGAGACTATGGTTCAATGGGCGCATGACCGAGGAATGGACATAACCTTCATTGAGGTCATGCCGATGGGCGATATTGAGCCGGATCGATTTGATCAATATTGGCCACTTTCCCAATTACGAACCCAACTTCAATCCCGCTACACACTCGACGAAATTAACCACCGCACAGGAGGTCCAGCACGATATGTACATGCTCGCGAAACCGGCGGGCGGATCGGTTTTATTACGCCTTTGACCCATAATTTCTGTGAAAGCTGTAATCGCGTAAGAATTACCTGCACTGGCACACTTTATATGTGTCTTGGCCAAGATGATGCTTCCGATCTTAGGGCTCCCTTACGCGCCTCATCCGACAACAAATTATTATCCGATGCGATTGATCAAGCCATCTTGCGTAAGCCAAAGGGCCATGATTTTTCAATTGAACGACCTATGTCCAGGCCGGCCGTCACTCGGCATATGAGTGTTACGGGCGGATAAGTTATAATGGGTGATATCCGCATGAGTAGAACCAGTTTCGATGTCATTGTTGTGGGCGTAGGCGGCATGGGGTCAGCAACCTGCTATGAATTAGCAAGGCGCGGCCAACGCGTTCTCGGATTAGAGCGTTTCGACATTGGACATTCAATGGGTTCATCCCATGGCGAGACCCGAATGCTGCGGCTCGGATATTTCGAAGGTCAGTCTTATGTACCGATGGTTTTACGTGCCCACCAATTATGGCGTGAAATCGGTAAAAAAATTGGCGACGACCTGCTAACCATTACAGGCACCCTCGATATCATAGAACCCGGGTCAGACATCGTTGAGCGTGGAGAGGCGGCGTGTAAAGCCTATCATCTACCCTATGAGGTTTTAAACGCCCAAACAATTATGGCGCGTTATCCTGCATTTCATTTGCCTCATAATTATTCTGGGCTTTTTCAGCCAGATGGCGGCTATGTGAAAAGCGAAAAGGCGATCTTGGCCTATACAGCACTTGCCTTAGACGCGGGAGCAGAAATCCATCCAAGAGAACGAGTGCTTTCCTTTGAACCAACAGCGACAGGTGGCGTCAAAGTTCGTACAGATGCCCGAACATATGAAGCGGGACGTCTTGTATTATCTCCAGGCCCATGGATCAATAAATGTGTACCCGCATTGAAATCGGTCACACAACCTTACCGTCAAGTCTTCGGATGGTTTCGTCCACTTCAGCCTGAACTTTTTAAACAGGGTAACTTCCCAAGCTTTACACTTAAAATCCCAGAAGGCCATTATTATGGCTTTCCTTTATATGGTCACCCTGGCCTCAAAGTCGGTGGGCCTCATCATGGACGTGAAGCTTGCGATCCAGATACTTTGATCAGAGAAAATCGGCCTTCCGACGAGCAAGGAATGCGCGAGTGTTTAGCCGCGTATCTACCTGCGGCCATGGGTACCGCTCTGCAAATAAAAGTCTGCATCTATACAATGACACCCGATGAAGATTTCATTATTGATCTCATGCCCGAAGCACCTCAAATCGTTATTGCATCGCCATGTTCTGGCCACGGCTTTAAATTTGCAAGCGCTATGGGAGAAATTCTGGCTGATCTCGCAATGGATATAAAATCACCATTTGACCTATCACCTTTTCGAATTTCGCGATTTGCGCTTAATTCCTAAGGTTAAAGCGTTAGGAAATAATGCGGTCTGCCAGAGACAAAGCTGAAACGATTAGTTTATACAGGGCATCATGAAAAAGCTCGATATGAATGGGCGCGGGCTCAATGAAAGACACCTATGAGAGCCAATTGGAAGCAAGCCACCAAGTGAATTCGAAAATAGGTATAAATTGAACTTGCTTATCCAAGCATTGCAAATGATTTGGTAAAAAAATCCAATGTACCAAAATTTCCTGATTTCAGCGCTAATACCATGTTTCTTCCATCCGCAGCTAATGTCCATGGAACGCCAGGATCAATTTCCTGCCCAATTTCCAACATCGAAATACCAAGTGCTGAAACAACGGCGCCCGATGTTTCACCTCCGGCAACTACCAAACGAGTAACACCTAGTTCGGCCAATCCAATCGCAACACCGGCAATCAGATGCTCTACCAGCGCTCCCACCTCATCCCGCCCGTAACGTTCTTGAATGGAGCGAACCATATCCGGTTCCGCCGTTGAATAAACAAGGATAGGCTTTCGTCCAAGCCGAGGAGCCGCCCAATTTAAAATCAGCGATGCTGATAATTGGCCTTCAACAAGGGCTATGACATCAATCTCAAATGTCTCGATACCTTTCGCCTTTGCATCAGCAATCTGTCCCCGTGTAGCGGCTGAACAACTCCCCGCAAGAATAGCCGCATGGCCAGTTGGAGCTAGAAATTTAGATTTTTCTGAGCTTTTAACGAGCAATCCAGCTTTTCTGAAATTCTCAGGAAGTCCAATCGCAATCCCTGATCCCCCAGTCACCAGTTTTTGCCCCGCAAATGCTTCTCCTAATACGCGCAAATGATCGTTTGTGACAGCATCGGCTATGCCAATTGCCGGATTATCCTGCGCTAATATTTCAAATGCTTTACAAACATCGTCAGGTCCCTTTTCAACGGTTGCGAATGGAACAAGACCGACTGGCAATGATGTTTGTGCTTGAAGAACTCGAACTAAATTAGAATCCTTCATAGGGGTTAATGGATGATCCTTCATCGGACTGTCAGACAGTAACGATGCGCCAACAAATAAATGACCTTGAAAAACCGAACGCCCATTCTCTGGAAAAGCCGGGCAGGCAATCGTATAGGAAACTGCAAGATGCCGCATTAATGCATCAATAACCGGACCAATATTACCCTTGTCAGTTGAGTCAAATGTAGAACAATATTTAAAGACAATCTGCTGTGCGCCTGCAGCCAATAATGCGTCACAGGCAGCAAGCGACCATTTGACGGCTTCCTCCGGCGGATTGGTACGTGATTTCATAGCGACAACCACAGCATCCGCATCCGGAAATTGCGTGGAAGATGTTGGAACACCTATCGTTTGAACAACGCGCATTCCTTCCCGAGACAGCATAAGAGCCACATCTGTTGCTCCTGTGAGATCATCGGCAATCACACCTAATAACATATCGATAACCTTACCACTTCAATGAAAAAGACGACTTTAGCTCCAAGATATCGGTATCACTGAGCTCAGGTAATTGTGACCCGCGTGTTAAAAACCAGAGCTTTGCGGTTTCCTCTGCTTCTTCAAGTGCATAAGCTGCATTTGAAACGCTATCATGCCAAAATATTGGCCCTATACGAGCGAGTAAGACACCTCTGACAAGAAAAACATAAGGTTTAACCAACTCGATCACTGAAGGATCACCGGGCCTTTTATAGGCAATAAGAGGCACTCGGCCCGCTTTCATAATGTGATAGGGCGTAAGTGGCGGTAATATATTTTCAGGGTCGACACCTTGCAGAAGGGAAAAAGCAACAAGATGCGTGGAATGCGTATGAACAATGCCCCGTAAATTGACATCAGTTTCGTAAATTTGACGATGCAGTCGAATTGTCTTTGATCCACGATCGCCAGAAATCTGCTCCCCATGATGATCCAATTTTGCAATTTTATCTGGATCAAGATATCCAAGACACGCATCCGTTGGCGTGATTAAAAATCCATCTGGCAATCTTGCTGAAATATTACCTGCTGTACCTACTGTATAGCCGCGCGCATAGAGACTAGCTCCTATTCGGCATATTTCTTGGCGAAGGTTTGATTCTATACTCACAATGATACCCGCGCCGACAATCGAAAACGAATAATGCGCAAGATCTGAGCCAATGCTGTCAATCGCTCTTCTTCCATCGTTCCTCCGATACGGTTCGAAAAAGACTCTAAAATTTGATGTTTATGAGCCCCCGTAACTGCGAAGATAAATGGAAAACCAAACCGTGAACGATACATATCATTAAGCCTGTGAAATTGCTCAAACTCTTCATGATTAAGCGCATCAAGCCCAGCGCCTCTTTGTTCATGCTTTGATTCATCCGCTATTTGGCCGACAAGTGCGGCGCGTCCGGCTAAATCAGGATGCGCCAAAATCAACTTTGTCTGATGATGTTCATCCGCATCTAATACGGCTCTTTGAAATGCGAGCACCATATTGGCATGATCGGAATAGGGTCTAGCCAGTACGGCTTTTTCCGCAACCCATTTTGAATGCTCGGCAATATCACCAAATTGCGATATAAATTCACTAGCAGTGAACGCATTAACCACCTTGATCGATAATTGCTCTGTCATTGTGAAGCAATCCAAGCACCGAGCTTAGCTCGCTCATTTTCAGTCATGCCGGTTTCATTGCCAAGCGGCATGGCTTTACCCTGTACCGCTTGAATTAATATCTGTGCTGAATTCTTTTTAATGCCATCTAGTGTATCAAGCATGACACCTTTTGGAGGTTCGCCACCTTTGAAACCTTCATGGGTTGGATTTGCTTGATGACACGCGATGCAATGCGTTTGTGCTATTTTTAAAACTTCCCCGTCAGATACTTTAGCTTGGCTAGAGAGAGATATGGGCGAGGTCCACCAAATGCTTACGATCAAAGCAAAAGCTGCAATCGGCAAAGCCCATGCAACACTTTGTGGTGTATCGCCCGCATCCACACGATTAAGGAAATGTCGGATTATGCCACCAGCCAGCACGATTAAGGCAACAATGAGCCAACTCATTGGATGCGAATATAGAAATGGAAAATGGTTGGAGACCATAAAAAGAAGTACGGGAAGAGTGAGGTAATTATTATGAAGGGAACGCTGCTTGCCAATTTTGCCGAGCTTAGGATCTGGCGTCTCCCCTTTCAATAAAGAGGCGGTAATCTTCTTTTGATTTGGAATAATAACTCGAAAAACATTTGCAGCCATAATCGTGCCGACCATAGCACCCGTGTGTATGAAGGCACCACGTCCGGAAAATACATGTGTAAAAACAAAGGCCGCAGCGACTATCAAAAGGTAAACAGAAAACGCTAACCAGCCTGTGTGAGAGCCAATAGGTGAGCGGCATAACCCATCATAGGCCAACCATCCGCCGAGCAGAAAAAGGCCTGAAAAGATTATGGCTTCGCCACCCGTCATCGGGAGCACGGTAGGATCAACTAAAAAAGCAGTTGCATTCCAATAATATTGAACCGCTAACAAGGCAAAGCCCGTTAAAAACGTAAGATAAGCCTCCCATTTAAACCAATGAAGATCATCCGGTAGCGTGGAAGGTGCCACTAAATATTTCTCGACGTGATAAAATCCACCACCGTGTACCAACCATGACGTACCTAGCACACCGGCCGGTTGATTGGGGCGAGCCCTTAATGAGAAATCAAGCCATATGAAATGGAAACTGGCACCAATCCAAGCGATGCCAACGATAAGATGAAACCATCGGATCAGAAGATTAAGCCAGTCGAGTGCAAAAGCAGTCATAGCGAGCCTCAATATGTAATCTTGTCTGGCTTTGCAGCCCAAGCAGCAAATGCATCCGTCGCATCTTGTCGGGGATGATGTTGCATAACCAAAGAACGCTCCTCCGGCGCTTTTGGCACCTCATCATAAATAAAGGCATCATCAAATCCAATAGCTGCCGCTTCATCCCGGGTATTCGAATAAACGATGCGGGACAAACGCGCCCAATATGCCGATGCTAAGCACATAGGGCAAGGTTCACAACTCGTATAAAGCGTTGCTCCTTTAAGTTCAAAGTGACCGACCGCCTCACAGGCGCGGCGAATTGCTGTGACTTCTGCGTGCGCTGTTGGATCGTTCGACGATGTCACCATATTCCATCCTTCGGCCAGCACTTCACCGTCGCGAGCAATCACGGCACCAAAGGGGCCGCCTTGATTTGCTTCCATGCGTTCGCGGGACAATTTTATGGCGCGTGCCAAAAAGGTTTCATCATCACTCATTTCTTCAATCCATTGATACCAATAATTCTGCATCTTCCTGCCGAAATGAAGCCTGTTCGTTCTGTTTGCGCAAGCCCTCTTGTCGTATCAGGAGATCTGCAACCACCGATGCAGCGATAATGGCTGGCTCTTTACCTGATATTCCCGGTAGACCAATCGGGCAATGTAAGCGAGCTAGCGCTTGATCAGTTACGCCGAGGGCTCTGAGCCGGCCTTCAAACCTCGCACGTTTCGTTTCTGAACCAATTAAGCCAATATAGGCTAGGCTAGATTTCCTAAGCGCAGCTTCGACGATCTCAAAATCTATGGCATGAGAATGAGTCATGATGAGGATAAACGCGCCTTCCGGGGCTTTGGCAATTTCATGCGCAGGACTAGACGAAACAATCGGACGAGCCGTCTGAACGATTAAAGGTGGAAATGATTCTGCTCTACTATCAACCCATAATACATCAAAGGGTAAAGAAGCCAGAGCAAGCACAATTGCACGTCCCACATGGCCCGCGCCAAAAAGCATTACTTTTCCGCGATCCGTAATAATGTCACACTCACTTCTTTGAACCAGTGTCGCGCGGTCTCTGTTCCTAAAAATTTCGGTTAACGTTCGTACTCTGCCGCCACAACACTGACCAAGGCTAGGACCCAAAGGCCAATCGCGATGGTAAGCATCCTGTGTCTTATGAGACATTGAACCAACCGCATCATTTAATGCGGCGAACTCTAAGGCTCCCCCGCCGATCGTACCAATGATGATGCCCTCTTTTGTAACGGCCATTCGAGCACCGACATCGCGTGGCGTTGAACCATCCGCCTTGATAATCGATACGACCGCAACAACACCGTCTCTGTCCAATATCTCAATAATGTGAGGCCAAAAATTGATCACTTAATGTTCCGATTCAATCTGTTCATTGAGAGATTCAATTTGTTCATCCAATTAGTGAGTTGATGACGCAATCACATGCTCTTTAAACTTATGAATCAGAATCCGCCCCCGCCGCCAAGGGCCTGAACTGCTTTGAGAATTTCCTCTGGCGTCGCCGGTGCATTAAGTGGCACAGGCGTTCCCGGTTGCAGCGACTGAATGGCATTCAGGATGGCTGAAAACACCGAAATCGCTAACATAACCGGAGGCTCGCCAACAGCCTTAGAACGATACACCGTATCCTCACGGTTCGCGCCATCGAAGAGGGATACTCTAAAATCCTCAGGTATATCCGAGGCAACGGGTATCTTGTAGGTTGACGGTGCGTGGGTCTTCAGGCGGCCCTTTGCATCATAAATAAGCTCCTCCGTTGTCAACCATCCAAGACCTTGAACAAAGCCACCCTCAATCTGGCCAATATCGATGGCTGGATTTAACGATTTTCCAACATCATGCAAGATATCGACACGTTCTAACTTCATCTCGCCCGTCAATGTATCAATGACGACTTCACTACATGCAGCGCCATATGCAAAGTAATAAAATGGGCGTCCAACAGCAGAGGCGCGGTCCCAGAGAACTTTAGGCGTCTTATAATGGCTGGCCTCCGACAAATGAACCCGACCACTATGGCACGCTTTGGCTAAAGCTGAAAATTCAAGTGTCTCGTTTGCTACTGTAACAACATTATCGCGAAAAATAACATCTTCAGGATTAACCCCATAGGATTGAGCTGCAAATGCTGCCATCCGTTGTTTAATGGCACGGGCCGCAAGCATAGCCGCCATTCCATTAAGGTCCGTGCCAGCCGATGCAGCCGTTGGCGAAGTGTTGGGAACTTTACCTGTAGAGGTCGGCATAATCCGAACCCGATGAAGAGAGATACCAAATTCTTCAGCAACAATTTGAGCAACTTTTAGAAAAAGCCCCTGCCCCATTTCTGTGCCACCATGATTGAGATGAACCGAGCCATCCGAATAAACATGAATCAAAGCCCCCCCCTGATTCATCTGGGTGAGCGTAAACGATATACCAAATTTTATCGGCGTTAGGGCAATGCCGCGACGAATAAGCGGAGATTCCTTATTAAACGCATCGATTTGCAGACGACGCGCTCGATAATCGGAGCTGATCTCTAATTGTGAAACCAGTTGATGCAGGACATCATGGTCTTCAACACGCATCCCGTATGGTGTTTGATCCCTACCCGAGGAATAGAAATTGGCTATACGAATATCCAGCGGATCTTGGCCCGTAGCCGTAGCGAGTGCGTCAATCATACGCTCCATCGCCAACATACCTTGTGGCCCTCCAAACCCACGAAAGGCGGTATTGGATACCGTATTCGTCTTTAATCTGCGAGATGAAACGCAAACATCGGGAATATAATAGGCATTGTCCGAATGAAACATCGCCCGGTCAACAACACCTTGGCTTAAGTCAGCCGAATAACCGCATCGTGCGAGCAGTGATGTATCAATACCTTGGATATTACCGTTTTCATCAGCGCCCAATTTCCAATCCACTCGAAAATCATGCCGCTTTCCCGTAAGCATCATATCATCGTCGCGATCAAGCCGAAGCTTACAGGGTTTACGCGTAGTTTTCGCGGCTAATGCTGCAATGGCAGCCCATTGTGATGCTTGGCTTTCTTTTCCCCCAAACCCACCACCCATGCGCCTGACTTCGCAAGTGACTTGAGCATCGGAAATGCCAAGAACGCGGGCCACAACATGCTGCACTTCTGTTGGGTGTTGGCTGGATGCATATACAAGGATTTCGTCACCCTCTCCCGGAATCGCAAGCGATACTTGTCCTTCGAGATAAAAATGTTCCTGCCCACCGATACGAAACTGCCCTGATAAGGATATAGGTGAACGAGATAACGCATCGTCCACATCACCTCTTCCAAATTGATAATTTGGCAAGACGGTCTCATCACGGTCTATAGCATCCTCAATCGTTACAGACGGCTGGGCTTCATCAAAACTATTTTTAGCCAACCTCACTGCTCGACGTGCCGCGTCTCTTGTTGTCGCAACAACTGCGAATATTGCTTGGCCTACAAATTCAACGCGATCGCTTGCAAACATGGGGTCGTCCCCCATCGCAGGCGAAACGTCATTTTTGCCGGGAATATTATGAGCGGTGAGAACAGCAACCACACCGTGCGCTGATCGCACAGCACTCAGATCGAGCTCTGTGATATTACCACGTGCAATAGGCGAACCTCCAATAGCAACATGAAGCGTGCCTTCCGGCTCAGGCATGTCATCAATATAAAGGGCTGAACCTTGAACATGTCGTGACGCCGAATCGTGGGCTACTGGTTTACCAACATGGCTTAAGGGCATTTCCGCTAAATCAATTGCTTCACTCGGCGGCATAAGCAGTCTCCCTAAGGCCAACGATCCTCGTCGATGACGATGGTACACCCGCTATTTCGGCTAAGGCTTTGATGACGAGGTTACGAGCAACGCGCATCCGATAATCAGCCGAAGCGCGATGATCCGAAAGGGGTGTAAAATCGGACAATAAAGCCTCAGCTCCAGCACGCCAAGTTGCGATATCCTTGATTGGTTGTCCGATAATCGCCGCCTCAGTGGCGCGGGCACGTTTTGGGATTCCAGCCATTCCGCCAAATGCAATAAGGGCTTTCGTTATCAAACCTTCCTCAATCGTTATTCGAAAAGCCGACATAACGGCCGAAATATCCTCATCCCGACGTTTAGTGATTTTAAAGAGACGGATATGATCATTCTCCGAAGGCTTTTTAAGGATGATGCGTCTTAAATATTCACCCGGCTGACGATTTTGCTGTTTGTAAGCGATAAAATAATCCTCAAGCGCAACCATCCGGGTAGCTAAACCTGCCCTTAACTCAACTTCAGCATCGAGAATAATAAAGCAGGGTGGCCAATCTCCAATCGGAGATCCGTTCGCAATATTACCAAGAACCGTTCCCGAAGTGCGGACTTGCTGCGAACCAAAGCGACCCGCAATTTCTTTAAAATCTTGATCAATCGCCCCGAGATAGGGCGCTGCCATATCATGCGAGACGCCTGCGCCAAAACTAAGTGTCGTTTCCGTCTCTTCAACGGCCGCTAAACCTCTGATGCGTCCTAACCATATCAATTTCTTAATCGGCGCTAATCCCTTCGTAATCCAAAGCCCAACATCGGTTGCACCGGCAATCAGCGTCGCGTCAGGATATTTTTGAACTAAAAAGGCTAACGAGGATTCTGCCGCCGGTGCTGCGAAAAAGGCATCCTCATTGCCTACGAAAACATCTTCAAGCGAACGGAATTGTTTAAATAATTCAAGGGTGTGCTGAGCGCGCGCATCAAACTGATCCGGCGAAGGGTCTGAACAGGCCTCAATAGCCGCGTCAATGATGGGACGATACCCGGTACAACGGCAAAGATTACCTGCAAGCGCAGAATTAATCTCAGATCGGCTAATCGTTTGGCTACCTGAATGCGATAGCGCAAAAAGGCTCATTACGATTCCCGGCGTACAAAATCCGCATTGTGATGCATGGTTTTGAACCATGGCCTTTTGTACTTTATGCAGTTCATCAGATTGAGCTAAGTCTTCAACCGTTATGACCTCGGCACCATCGACCTGGCCAAAAAGCAAAATGCAGGCATTGACTGGCTCATAGACCAATTTTCCATCACGCTCTCGCGCCAGAACGACGGTACATGCGCCGCAATCGCCTTCTGCACATCCCTCCTTCGTTCCGGTTGATCTTTCTTGCAGCCGCAGCCAGTCGAGAAGCGTTGTCTTCGGGTCGATATTACTCACATCAACCCTTTGGCCCCGTCTAATAAAACTGATTGTTGATCGAGGCATGAACTAACTCCCCCGATAGGTCGAGAAGCTAAATGGAGATACCAACAAAGGAACATGATAATGTCGGCGTTCAGAAATTCCAAATCGAATAGGCACCTGGTCTAAAAAGGCGGGTTCGGCGAGCGAAACACCAAGATTTATAAAATAGTCGGCAACATTAAAGAGAAGTTCAAATTTTCCAAACTCAAATTCATCGCCTTCTAACAATGGCTGATCCACACGTCCGTCTGCATTGGTAACCGCATTTTTGAGAACTTTACCATCTGATAGCCGAATAAGCGCTAGAGCCATTCCGGCTGCCGGACGCCCATGGGCCGTATCCAAAACATGAGTCGTCAGTTTCATAAGATTTATCCTGCACTAAATCAGGCGTTAGCTAAAGAGGCCAATACATATCCCATATATTTCAGACAATCCTTCTACCCAAACCTATACTCCGTAATCTGATGATAAATTTGATCAGGACGCAAGATGGCATTCGGAAAATGAGCAATATTGGGACCATTTGGAACCGTTTGCGGCTCTAAACAAAGCCCTGAATGCGGTTTAAGAACCCGATCCGATAGTCCCAAAACGGGAATATTTAAATTTGCAGCGTCGTAGAATTGAATGCAGGGCTCCGTTGTAAAGACCTGCATCGAAAGTCCATTTTTAGGTGAAAATACGGTCGCGGCGTGGCGCAGATCTTGACCTCGGCCATTGAGGAAAAAATTTTGATCATAGGCAAAATGGCTTCCATCCTCTTTTTGCTTCCGAATAGGCCTTAACACGCGAAAATCATAAGCCGTTTCAGCAATATGCCTGATCTCGCCTGTAGGAATAAGCTCTTCATCCAAACTCGAAATAAAATCAGCCGACAGCATCAATTCATGGTCCAAAATATCCTCTGATCCATCGAGATTATAATAAGAATGAAGCGTAAGATTGATAATCGTTGGGGCATCCGTCATAGCCTTGAGTTCGGTACGGATTGTTGCCAAGTCCGTTAAGCTATAGCGGCAGGTAACCGTTATATTGCCAGGAAATCCGCCATCCCCGTCTTTTGAAAATAAAACCAATGTTACAGAATTTTCTTCAAAATCGGCTATATTCCAAGGCCGTTGACCAAATCCTGAGGCTCCTCCGTGGAGACTATGTTTGCCAAGAAAATTCGGCTCAAGCTGATAATCGACACCATCAATCGAAAAACGTCCATCACGAATTCGATTAGCAAATCGCCCTGCTACCGCCCCTAAATGGGGGGAATGGGCGATGTAGTCTTCAAGCGTATTGAGACCCAAGACAACCCGCTGTTCCCGCCCCTTCCATGGTACGTGCAAATCCCGAAGAACCGCGCCCCAGGATAAAATTTTGGCTTCTGCGCCGGCATTATTCCGGATCGTGACTTCAAAGACGGGCTTGCCGTCCACTTTGCCAAACTCCGTCACGCTCATAGCAACAATCCATCTTAACGATATCGAATTCTACCATGTTCCGGTATTTGGCATCGAAAGCCAAGGCTCCGATGGCGGAAGGGCCTCGCCACGCTGCAATATTTCGAACGAAATACCATCCGGTGATTTTATAAACGCCATTCGTCCGTCCCGAGGAGGCCGATTGATGAGAACGCCTTTCTTCATAAGATGATGACAATAATCATAAATATCGTCCACCCGATAGGCCAGATGGCCAAAATTTCGCCCTCCAGTATAATCGTGCTCATCCCAATTATACGTCAACTCCAACGCCGGAGCAGAATTTTTCGAAAATGCTTCGACATCACCAGGGGCAACCAGGAAAATAAGCGTAAATCGACCCTTTTCATTCTCCGAGCGACGCACTTCCATAAGCCCCATTTTATGACAATAGAAATCAAGCGACTGCTCAATATTTCCAATACGCACCATCGTATGAAGATATTCCATCATGATATACCATCCCTAAAATAAAACGTTACTTGCAGCATGAACGTGACATCGCAATGTTGCAAGAGTGATATCAGATAGACAGACGGTAATTTTTGCGCGTTCGGACGTTGACCGATAGGTCGACACGAGCTAGGCGGAACAAAAAGGGGACTTTAAATGTCTGATGCCAAGGAAAATGCCGCTCTCTCGTCCATAGCGGCCAGCGTCATTATCACGCTTGGAAAAGGATGGGCCGGATTGGCCACGGGGTCTTTGGCGCTCATTTCAGACGCGGCACATAGCCTCCTAGACGTGGCGGCGACAACGATGACATGGCTTGCCATCCGCGCGGCCTCAAAGCCTGCAGACGAGGACCATCACTATGGGCATGGTAAGGTCGAATCAATCGCTGCCTTGGTTGAAACAGCTTTTTTATTTCTTTTATCCGGCGCAGTAGCCCTTGAAGGTATCAGACGGCTCTTGGAAGAACAATCCGCCATTAAAATACATTGGTTGGCCATCGTCGTATTAATTGTATCCATCGCTATCGATGGCTGGCGCTTCACCTCGCTAAAGCGGGTAGCAAAAGAAACCCAAAGCGAAGCATTGGCCGCCGATGCGTTGCATTTTTCTTCCGATCTTATAAATTCGGCCCTCGTGCTGGCTGCATTTGGCGCATCTGCGCTTGGATACCCTCAGGCTGATGCGCTGGTTGCCGTTGGTGTCTCTCTCTTTATTGCCATAGCCGGATACCGATTAGCTAAGCGAACATTAAACACCCTCTTGGATACGGCTCCTTTGGGATCAGCCAATCAAATTAAAAAACTTGCATCAGCCGTTCCCGGCGTTGTCAGTGTAGATGATATAAAAGTACGACAAGTAGGCGCTGATCTCTTTATTGAAATTGAAATCAGCGTTGCACGTTCAATGTCATTTGATCGTGTTGGTACGCTAAAAAATTCAATTACATCCGCTATACGATCCGAGTTTTTGCAAGCTAGCATTACCGTGACGGCCACACCCGTGACACTAGATGAGGAAACCGTTCTTGAGCGTATCCTTATTATTGCCGCGCGGCGTAGAATTCCTGTCCACCATGTAACGGTTCAAGAAATAGAAGGTAAATTATCGGTTAGTCTCGACTTAGAAGTTGATGGCAAAATGTCGCTAAACGATGCGCACACGGTCGCTAGCCAACTCGAAAGCGCTATTCAGGACGAACTTGGGTCAGATACAGAAGTCGAAACCCATATTGAACCCTTGGTCATATCCAGCATGATTGGCCGCGACGTCGACGAAGAGCATCGGCAAAACATCGCGCGTTCGCTTATCAATAATGCCCTTCCAAACCAAACCATTAGCGATATTCATAATGTCAGGGTTCGCACAACCGATCATGGATTGATTGTCAATTATCATTGCCGCGTAGCACCTGATCTCGATGTAACCCATGTCCATGAAGCGGTGGACCAGTTAGAACAGCGGGTAAGAAAAGAAAATCCGAATATTTTAAGAATAGTTAGTCATACCGAGCCGATGTGATAATCAGTGATAAATTCAAAGAGACTAAAAACGATTTCCAACCATTCAAAAATCAAATAAAATTTTAAAAAAGGCCACTTTATGCGAACCGAACGTTCTCAACTCATCCGACTATCCGACTATCAAAAGCCAAATTGGCTCATTGAGAACGTCCACCTCGATATAACACTTGATGATGAAGATACTCGCGTTATCGCCAATATTTCATTTCGTTTAGCGCCGAATGGTGAATATGGTCCATTGGTGCTTGATGGCGACGAAGTGGTACTGGAGAGCCTCGCTATTGATGAAATTTTGCAACCCGCATCGGCCTATATCATCGACCAAAAGACGCTGACTTTACGGGAAACTCCGCGAGCTCCGTTTGTTCTTACCATCGTTACACGCCTTAATCCGGCTGCGAATACAAAGCTCATGGGGCTCTATAAATCCCAAGTTATTTATTGCACGCAATGCGAAGCGGAAGGATTTCGTCGCATAACATATTTTCTGGATCGCCCCGATATTATGGCCATCTATACGACACGTATTGTAGCTAAAAAGGCCGATGCTCCAGTTCTGCTTGCAAACGGCAATCTAATGCAAGAGGGTGATTTGCCCGATGGGTGGCATTATGCCATCTGGTATGATCCGCACCCAAAGCCGTCCTATCTTTTCGCAATGGTTGCAGGAAGTCTCCAAAAGCTTGGTGGCACATTTACGACGCGCTCGGGTAGGCATGTTTCCCTTGGTATCTATGTCGAAATAGGTAAAGAAAATCAGGCGTCCTACGCACTTGATGCGCTTATTCGTGCGATGCGATGGGACGAGGATGTTTTTGGGTGTGAGTACGATCTCGATGTTTTTAACATCGTAGCCGTTTCAGACTTTAATATGGGCGCGATGGAGAACAAGGGTCTGAATATCTTTAATGATAAATACATCTTGGCAAGCCCGCAAACGGCAACGGATATTGACTATGCCAATATTGAAGCGATCATTGCGCATGAATATTTTCATAACTGGACAGGCAACAGAGTGACATGCCGTGACTGGTTTCAACTTTGCCTTAAAGAGGGGTTAACCGTTTATCGTGATCAAGAATTTAGTGCCGATCAAAGATCGCGTGCTGTCAAACGTATAGCCGATGTCAAAACGCTACGTTCCCAGCAATTTATCGAAGATTCGGGGCCATTAGCCCACCCCGTGAGACCTAAAGAATATCGGGAAATCAATAATTTTTATACACCAACAGTATATGAAAAAGGTGCGGAGATCATCCGTATGCTTCAATTACTCATCGGTGAAAAATATTTCCGCGAAGGTCTATCTCTTTATTTGTCGCGGTGCGATGGAACAGCCGCAACAATTGAAGATTTTTTAGCCTGTTTTGCTGAAGTCAGTCACCGCGATTTATCTCACTTTGCAAAATGGTATGATCAGGCCGGTACTCCGCGCGTATCCATTGATGAATATTATGACCCTGAAACCAAAAACTATCGGTTAAACTTTCATCAAGAAACACCACCGACACCTGGGCAACCCCAAAAGGAACCCTTGGTCATTCCGATTGCCCTCGGCTTTATAAACCGTGAAGGGATTGAGACATCGCTTAACGCTTCTCATCCTCGTCTGAATAATAATATCTTCGTTTTGGATAAAAAAACGGACGCGTTGACATTTAGCAACGTGGAATCGAAACCAATTTTGTCTGCCCTGCGTGGCTTCTCTGCACCTGTTATTTTAGAAACGGCGATGACAGACGATGATCGGCTAATCCTTATTTCATCCGATAGCGATCCCTTTAATCGATGGCAGGCAACGCAAAGCTATGCATTAAAACAGTTAATTGCTGGTACCCGTGATATTTTTTCCGGCGCTACGCCAGAATTTGATCCGCGCTTTGTCGATGCGCTTGCAACGACTCTTAAAGGCAGTGACTACGCCTTTATCGCGCAATTACTTGCATTACCCAGCGAGAGCGATATCGCGCGGGAAATAGGCATTGATATTGATCCTGACTCGATACGAGACGCGCGGCTTTTATTTAAGCAATTCATCGGCAAACAAATCGGTCATCCCATTGGAGAGACATGTAAAAAGCTCGTCTCCACCGAAAGCTATAAACCCGATGCAAAGGATGCAGGACGCCGTGCATTAAAAAATATATTACTCGATATTCTTTCGTCGGGATATCCCGAAACAGGCCTTAAATTAACATTCGATCAATACCAAACCGCCGATAACATGACAGATCGGTTTGCCGCACTCTCCATCATCGCTCAATATCCCGGCGATGCCCGCGAAGAGGCGCTTAATCAATTCGCCGAAACCTACCGCAATGATCCACTCGTTCTCGATAAATGGTTTTCGCTTCAGGCTACCATTCCCGAAGATGAGACATTGGATCGGGTACGCAAACTCATGAGCCATCCAGGGTTTTCAATGCGAAATCCAAATCGACTTCGTTCGTTAATAGGTGCTTTTGCTACATCAAATCTATCGCAATTTAATCGAAAAGACGGTGCAGGCTACGAATTTGTAGCAAGGATTATTCTTGATACGGATCGTTCAAACCCACAAGTCGCTGCACGAATGTTAGGTGCTTTTAAAACCTGGCGCTCTCTTGAAAAAGAACGCCGTGCATTGGCCCAAGCCGCACTGCAATCCATAGAACGCCAAGAAAATTTATCGTCCGACGTTAGCGATATCGTCACGCGTATGCTGGCTGAAAATTAATCTTTTGATTCAAAATCTTAAGGGTAAAGCAGCGTATGTTTTTGCATAAAAACAAAAATATACGCTTGCTAATCTTTTGTTTTGTCGCATTTTTTTACGATTAACCGACATAGACTTAATCGAAACATGCGTTAAGCTTTTGATTATTCTCGTTTAAATAAAAAATTATGCAATAATTTATTAACCTCTGGACAAATCAGGCGAACACGATTCTTATCGCACTGATTCGGGGTGGGTTAGGGGCAGCTCTCTTTCTTTCTACTAGGTTTAAAAGCCAAAGAGGTTAATGATGGTTCGTGCGCGCGCGGCCAGCACGCAGTCGCGTGCGGCTACGATTCAGGGGATGGCTCGATCGGTAGCTCATCCGGCCTATTCTAAAATCATTGCTGCCGAACCGTGGCTGCGTAAACTCGTACCCGTACTCGTCATGGTCGTCATAGCGATTCTTAGCACATTCGCATGGGTGGAAATCCAAACATCCGAATTAGAAGCAATAGGCGCACTTTCAAATGAGGTCGATTTAGCAACGGCCCTTTCACGCGATGAGATCATTAAAACCATCGGCGAACACAACCCATCAACCATTGAAAATCCACAAGCGGTTTTGATGGCTGCACTTCCACCAAAATTAGCAGTGGCCGGCCGGGTTTTCGCCATGACAGATACAAATGGTGATATAAAGGCCATCTTACCGAGCGATGCGACCCTGCCAAATCGCCTTCCAACCTTTAACTCGTTGAAATTTTCTCATGCCCCATTGGGCGTTGTTTCGACAGTCATAGAAAACAGTTCCGGGCGTCTCCTTCTTTCCATCACCCGTCTACCTGCACCGCTTGGCGAATTGGCAATTTTTACGCCCATCGATCAAAATCTTTCCGCCTGGCATAAGCGCTCAGGCTCAATTGTCACAATGTTGAGTGCCGCTGTTTTGACCATTCTAGGCTTAGGTATCGCCTATTTTTGGCAAGCCTACCGTGTTCGGCAATCTGATTTTATCGTCGACAAAGTTCGTGAAAGACTCGATCTCGCGCTTAATCGGGGTCGCTGCGGCTTATGGGACTGGGATATCGCCCGCGGCACGATTTATTGGTCGGATTCCATGTATGATATGTTAGGCTTAAAACGGCAGGCTGAGTTTCTTTCCTTTGGTGAAGTCAATAGCCGCGTCCATCCGGATGATCGCGATTTATATGCCCTTGCCGATCAGCTTGCTGCACAACAAACGAATACGGTTGACCATGCATTTCGAATTCTTAATGCCCATGACGAATGGCTATGGGTACGAGCGCGCGCCGAATTAGTCTATGATGATGCAACACAATCAACCCATCTTGTTGGTATTGTCGTCGATATCACCGAGCAGCGCCGCACGGCAGCGGAGCGTGCAACAGCGGATCTGCGTCTCCACGACGCGATCGATAGCATTGGTGAAGCTTTTGTCTTATGGGATGCGGATAATCGACTTGTCATGTGCAATTCGAAATTTCAAAATTTGCACCATCTACCTGCGGAGCTCACGCGTCGCGGCACCACTTATGAAACGTTAAAACCTTATCTCGTCCATTTCATTCCACACATGCGCCGCGAACAAGACAATGAAGGAGCGGGGACGGCTAAAAGTTACGAAATGCTTTTACCAGAAGGTCGTTGGTTACAGGTCAATGAACGTCGGACGAAAGATGGCGGCTATGTCTCGGTTGGGACGGATATTACGGCGCTAAAGGCGGAAGAGCAGCGCTTTATGGAATCCGAGCGTAAATTAACGGCAACAATTTCTGATCTTCGGCGTTCCCGAGTAGCACTCGAAACTCAGAAGGAACAATTATCCCGTCTTGCCGAGCGCTATTTAGAACAAAAGGCAGAAGCGGAAAGTGCCAACCGCGCTAAATCAGAATTTCTGGCTAAAATGAGTCATGAACTTCGGACACCGCTTAATGCCATTCTCGGATTTGCTGAAATTATGGATGCCGAAATTTATGGGTCTCTTGGCCATTCAAAATATAAAGACTATAGCCGCGATATTTCGCGCAGCGGCCAAGCTTTATTAACGATCATTGCAGACATACTTGACATGGCTGAGCTTGAAGCTGGGCGCATTCGAATTAATAAGCGCCCTCTTATTCTAAACGAAGTTGCTCAAACAACGATTGAACAGATCAAAGCATTGGCTGATGCAAAATCGCAAAAGATTATCGCAAATCTTACCGCTGATACACCGCTACTCGCCGATCAACGCGCGATAGAGCGAATTATTTTTCATTTAGTCTCAAATGCCATTAAATTTACACCAGAAGGTGGACGTATTACGGTTTCAACCCGCGAAGTTTCGGGCGCAGTTAATCTCTATGTCGAAGATAATGGAATAGGCATTCCCAAAGAAGCCTTGGCAAAATTGGGACGCCCCTTCGAATGGGTTGAACTAGATGCAAGAAAGCCAACAGAAGGTGCTCGATCTTTTACCGAGCTACACGGTGGAACGCTCACAATTCGATCAACGGAAGGATCGGGAACAACCGTTCTTGTAAGGCTTCCCATCCGTATGGACGCGCCGCTCGAACAGGCAGCCTGATGACGACATCTCATTCGCTTTTTAAACAGCAATAATCTTTTCAAAAATTTTTCTTACATTGACTTGTGTCTCTTTGAGGTGAGAATCAAGCAATCGAAAATCAGGCAATCCACTTATTGTCGACAACCGCTTGAGAAAAGAACGGTCAGTCGTTGCTGGATCAAATTCACCAACCATCATTGCCCGCTGCCATTGCATTACATCACGCATGAGGCCATAGGCTTCTAAAAGATAAACCGCATCTTCAATCCCAATAATATGTTCATTGCGTGCAGCTACCAATATATCCGTCGTGTTGCATTGCCTCATTGCCGTGGAGGCCTTGGAATGCATAAGCACAAGCGTCTGGGCTATAAATTCAATATCCATCAGCCCGCCACGAGCAAGCTTTAAATTCCAGGGATCGGAGTCACCTTTTTCCTGCGCTATCAAGTGACGCATGTCGATGACATCCCTCATCAATCGCCCTTGATCGCGCTTTGTAGCGATAATCTTTTGAAGGTCCTTGGCAACGGTCGACATAAACTCTTTATGTCCCGCAACGGGTCGCGCGCGAACCAAGGCAAGATGCTCCCATGTTTCGGCTTCACCTGTCATGTGATAATCTAAAAAACTACGATATTGCGTTGCAACGGGTCCTTTATTGCCAGAAGGCCTTAGCCTCATATCAACAGCATAAAGCGTTCCTCTACGCGTCGGCACCGTAAGCGCGCTAATCAATCGATTGGTGAGACGTCCATAATAAACCACAGGATCCAGCGGTCGCGCACCGTCACTTTCCCCACTCGTTTCACTAAAATCATACAGCACAATCAAATCGAGATCAGATGTTGCCGTCATTTCACGAGACCCTAGCCGTCCCATGCCTAAGACAGCGATCCGACCTCCTTTTATTTGACCATGGTCGTGCACAAACCGGTCTTCAACCTCGGAAAGCGTTATGCGTATGATTGCCTCAGCGACAGCGGAATAAGCCTCACCCGCTAAGGCAGGCGATATCACGCCCGATAGCATTCTAACGCCAATAAGAAACATTTCGTGCTGACCCGCTTCACGAAGCCGATCAAGAAAATCTTCCATTAATGCGTGCGTACCAATGGCTGCTGCAATACGACCAATCAAATCGTCCAATCGTGGTGTTGGCTCAACAAAGGCCGGGTCAATAATCGCGTCTAAAAGATGCGGACGATGCGATACAATATCAGCCAGCCGCGGCGCTGAACCTAAAATATCAGCAAAGAGCGAGAGAATGGATCGATGTTCGCGTAAAATCGAAAATAACTCAACCGCCGCAGGCATACCGCCCAGAATACGGTCAAATGTGTTAAGTGCGCCATCGGGGTCTGCGCTGTCTCCAAATGCTTTCAACATCGTAGGAATAAGCTCGGTCAATACTTCGCGGGCGCGTGGACTGGTCACAGCGCTTCTGCGGCCAAAATGCCAACCACGAACAATTTCGATGGCTTTTTCAGGTTCCGAAAAACCCATTCGCCGTAGCGTTTCAACCGTATCAGGATCGTCTGATGTCCCTGTAAAAACAAGGCTTCCTTCGCCCAGAGTAAGATTTGCACCTTCTTCGAAGAGCCTCGCATAGTGATGCTCTACACGCTTAGCATGGGCAAGAAGCGCTTTCGAAAAAGTTGTTGTTCCGGTAAACCCACAAAACCGTGCAAACCGGTTTAATACCTCGCTATCCGCAGGCAGCCTTTGAGTCTGTTCATCGGCTAACATCTGCAATCGATGCTCGATATTGCGCAAAAAACGATAGGCGGCGGAAAGTTCATCCCGCGCCTCTATCGAAATCCAACCATCGGCATAAAGTGCTTTTAGCATATCGAGGGTTTTTCGCCCGCGTAACGCTTTACGTCGACCACCAAAAACCAATTGTTGAGTCTGAACAAAAAACTCGATTTCTCTTATACCACCTCGACCAAGTTTGATATCGTGGCCTGCAACCGCAATGGCTTCATGCCCACGTACCGCATGGATCTGCCGCTTCATGGCATGGATGTCAGCTATCGTCGCAAAGTCAAAATATTTTCGCCAAATGAAGGGCGAAAGATCCAAGAGAAACGTTGTGCCAATTGCAACATTACCTGCAACGGGCCGCGCTTTAATCATAGCAGCGCGCTCCCAGTTTTGGCCGACGCTTTCATAATAGGAATATGCCGATTGAACCGAAAGAGCGATAGGCGTTGATGCAGGATCAGGTCTCAGCCGCAGATCGACACGAAATACATACCCATCTGGTGTATGTTGATCGATTATTCTCACAATTGATTTGGCCACGCGTACATAAAAGGGAGCAGCTTCGATACCCGATGCAAGCGGTGCTGTTTCTGCATCGTATAACATCACAATATCGATATCAGATGAATAATTAAGCTCGTATGCTCCGTGTTTTCCTAAGGCAAGAATAACGAGACCACAGCCTAGCTCAACATCATCGGATAATTTTATTTTTTGATTGGCCGCTTCCGCTTTAAGGGAAAAATGTAATGCTGTTTTTAAGGCCGCATCGGCGAGAAGGCTTAGCGCTTCGGTAACCTGTTCAAGTGTCCAAACCCCTCCAAGATCAGCAAGCGCTATAAGAAGGGCAGCTTCTTGCTTGATACGCCGTAATGAACGCATCAAAGCCGCCTCATCGCCTGCATGGTGAAGAAGCGCTTGGCCACAGCTTGAAAGGAGATATTTAAAATGCTCCTCAGGAGAGGTATTCAAAATGCGAAGAAGACGATGACCATCGCTACGCGCCAATTTCCAGAGATACGTCGAGTGTGAAGCAAGGCTGAGAACGAGATCATATGATTTGGGAAACGATTCAAAAACAGCGTTCAGTGCGTTTGCACTCGAATCGCTCGTATTGGCTCCCTCTAAAAGGCTTGAAAATCGAATGCGCGTCTTTTTTACATCCGATATAAACGGTGCTTGAGTAATGCGATGACTAAGATGAGACATGGTTATGCGGCGCTTGGAAGCGAGATTATGGCCCGCAAACCCGGTTGGTTGTCTTCAAGTCTGAGCGTTCCCCCATGCAGGCGTGCCACTGCGGCAACAAGAGATAATCCTAATCCGGAACCCGAGCGCGTGCGCGAAGTTTCTAAGCGCACAAATCGTTCCAAAACACGCTCCATATCAGCCACAGGAATACCAAGCCCACGGTCGGCAACTATTAATAGCGTTTGTCCTTCCTTGCGTGAAACCGATACAATAACGGAATGATCGCCCATAGAAGATTTGTTGTCTGACGAATATTTGATCGCATTATCAATCAAATTGGCCAAAGCCTGTCCAATGAGTTCGCGCGAGGCTTGAATAGGGTTTGGTTCATTGGCGTTGACCACCAACTCAATTCCAAACTCCTCGGCAAAGGGGGCATAGAGTTCGACAACATCACGCGCAATTTCACTCGCGTCTTCGGTATTCATGCCTTCTAATAGACTTCCCGCTTCCGCCCGGGCAATCATCAGAAGCGCATTAAAAATCTTGATGAGATCATCGGCCTCTTCAATCGTATGCTCTAACGCCTCACGGTAGGCGTCCGATGACTGACCAACACGAAGCGCTTCTTCTGCACTGTTTCGTAGCCGCGTCAAAGGCGTCTTCAAATCATGCGCAATATTATCAGATACTTCACGTAAGCCTGCCATCAACTCACCAATACGATCAAGCATCGCATTAAGACTTTGCGCTAAGCGATCAAGCTCATCATTCGTTCCAGTTACCGCGAGGCGACCTGAAAGATCCCCCGCCATAATGGTTCGTGTGGTTTCTGTCATATGATCAACGCGGCTCAAAACACGCCGAGCGACGAAGACACCACCCACGAGCGCCAACGTCAAGATAAGTAGCATAGACCATCCTGCCGCTCGTAAAATAATCGTATGAAAACGGTCCGTTTCATCCAGGTCGCGCCCGACAAGCAGGCGAAATCCACCGGGCAAAATAATCGTCTCAATAAGTGCACGATGTGGCTTTGGCTCGCCTTCCTCGATAACACGATAAAAAAGCTGATAGGTTCCGGCTTCAAGCAAAGCTTCGCTTTCAACGCTTGAAATATTACCCGCGAGTGTTTCCCCGGCAGCCGTCGTTATTAAATAGAGCGAAGAACCTGGTTGGTTGGATCGCCTTTCTATCTGGCGTACAAGACGTAACACGCCACCAGAATTAAATTGCGATAGGAGGCCTTTAATTTCCTCATTAACTGTAAGATTGACTTGCTCTTCAAGCAGCCGCCGGGCACTCAAAGCGACATAACCAAGGATCGATCCCGCAAAAATTGCGAACATCAAAAGAAAGATCAACGCTAACTTAAACGCTGTCGTTCGAAATAATCTACCGAGCGCTGTCACGGACCGTATATCCGGCACCGCGAACCGTTTGGATCAGCGGATTATCGAACCCTTTGTCAATTTTTGCACGAAGCCGTGAAACATGAACGTCAATTACATTGGTCTGCGGATCAAAATGATAATCCCAAACATTCTCCAAGAGCATAGTGCGCGTCACCACTTGGTCGGCATGACGCATGAGATATTCTAAGAGCCGAAATTCGCGCGGTTGCAAATCGATTTCCATTTCACCGCGGGTAACCCTTCGAGTTAATCGATTGAGTTCAAGATCAGATACCCGATAGATTGTTTCTTCTGCTGGAATGGATCGTCCACGCCGTGAAAGAATTTCCACCCGCGCCAGCAATTCGGAAAAAGAATAGGGTTTGGAAAGATAATCATCGGCACCGGCCCGCAACCCCTTAACGCGGTCATCCACTTGACCCAACGCTGATAAGATCAGGATCGGCGTATCAATCTTCTGTTCCCGCAAACCATGGATGAGCGACAAGCCATCCATACGCGGAATCATACGGTCAACGATAATCGCATCATATTGTTCCTCAGATGCCAAGCTATAACCATCTAAACCATCAGACGCCATATCAACCACATGGCCTTGCTCCCGGAAGGCCTTGTCCAAATAGGTCGAAGCGGAGGGATCGTCCTCAATAATCAAAATTTTCATCGTCTTAAAATGTCGACCTATTTTATGCCTTTGGTCAAGAAAAAAGGCGGCAGGCTAAGCTGCCGCCTTTTTGATCAAGCCTTTGGAAACGCCAAAGCGACAAAACGCGTCGTTTCCTCATTTTTAACCCGGAGAATGACTGCTTTACGGCCGTCCTTACGGGCATCCTCGATGGCTGAGCGAACGTCGGCTGGCTTAGTAACGGCCTTGCCGCCAATCTCTAAAATGAGATCGCCTTTCTGGATGCCCTGTTCAAAGCCTATACCTGACGGATCAACATCGGTTACGAGTACACCTGCACCGTCTTTGGTGGGTGCCAAAGTAAGACCAAAGGCTGGTGATGCTTTGGCGATGGCGGCAGGATCAACAGCGGCAATTTTTTGTTCAGGAATAGCTGCCAGTTTCACCGAAGCGGTTAATTCCTTGCCGTTTCGTATATAAGTGATCGTTGCTGTATCGCCGGGCTTAATTTGAGAGATACGACGGGAGACTTCCCGCGGGCTCGCCATTGCTTCGCCATTAACTTCCGTAATCGTATCGCCGGGTTTTAAGCCCGCATCTGCTGCAGGCGTACCAGGCTGAGCTTCAGCCACAAGAGCACCCTTGGTACTCTTCAAGCCTAAACTATCCGCTATGTTGGGCGTTACAGGCTGTATCTGAACGCCGAGATAGCCACGAGCAACACTGCCGCCATCTTTCAACGATCCAATAACGTTTGAAACGGTTTCAGAGGGAATCGCAAAAGCGATACCAACGCTACCGCCCGATGGTGAATAAATGGCCGTATTCACGCCAACCACTTCACCATTGAGGTTAAAGGTGGGACCACCAGAGTTTCCACGGTTTACGGGAGCGTCAATCTGTAGATAGTCGTCATATGGCCCGGAGCCAATATCGCGTCCACGGGCAGAAACGATGCCCGCCGTCACTGTGCCACCAAGCCCAAAGGGATTGCCGACAGCCACAACCCAATCGCCAACACGCGGCGAGCCATTGGCAAAAGGCACCGTCGGGAATGGGCCATCTTCAATGGTTTTGAGCAGTGCTAAGTCCGTCTTCGGATCACGCCCTATAATTTTGGCGTCGATGGTTTTTCCGTCATCGGTTGTTAGCGTTACTTCAATCGCATTTTCAACGACATGATTATTCGTCACGACATAGCCGTCGGGTGTAATGAAAAAGCCCGATCCCTGCGCCATCCCATATTGTTTGGGACCGCCCTTCTTTCCCGGCCTGCCTTGATCACGAAACTGCTTGAAGAATTTTTCAAGCGGATGACCCGGTGGAAGGTCAGGTATTGAAAACTCCTGTCCATCCTCCTCATTCATCGCGGTAGCTTCAATCTTGACCTTGACGGACACAACAGCCGGGCGAACCTTTGCGACAATATCAGCAAAGGACGGCATCGATTGTGCGATAACGGGTGTTGAATTTTGCGCAAACGCATTAACGCCACCAAAATCGGCGAGCATAGTCATGCTAAGGCCAACAAGGCTTAATGCAGCGATTCCGGATAAAAGCTTCGTGCGGTATTTTGGCCCTTTGGGCGGTATGATGCTGAAACCTGACATATCATCTCTCCATTCCGGTCTTGCCTTGGACGATTTAGCCCAAACTATGACACTGGAATACTAAGGTTCAGGTTACCGCACTTTCAAGACCGCATGACATTTTGGTAATCTCAACCATCTGATCGATTTTTGGCGTTAAGGAGCTCTGCGAGTTGAACGTGCTCTGCATGGTCCAAGGCTTCCACTTTAATGTGGCTCCCTTGTCGTGACTTCCATAAAAGAACCAATCCGCCGAGCACCAATAAAGCAAATGGGCCAATCCATAAAATCACCGTATCGGCCGCAAATCGCGGCTTTAAAAGAATAAAATCACCGTACCGCTCCACTAGAAAGGTGCGAATAGCGTCATCGCTCTCGCCGCTAACCAATTTTTGCCTCACAAGCACACGTAAATCTCTCGCCAAAGGGGCATGGGAATCATCAATCGATTGATTTTGGCAAACAAGGCACCGCAGTTCAGAGGAAAGCGCCCTCGCCCTTTCTTCAAGCTGTCGATCTTTCAAGATTTCATCCGGCTCGACAGCAAGCAAAGGCGTCGTTGCCATAAAGGCCATTAACACCAGCCCCAATAGCCACCTCACGCCTTAGCCTCCACGTTCAAGAGCGGTGCACGTTTCGTCTTTGCTGACAACGCAATCCTGACACGACGATCTGAAAGCGAAAGCGCCCCGCCAAGCGCCATAAAGATTGCCCCACCCCAAATCAGCGTAACCAAAGGCTTCCAGTAAAACCGAATACTTACGCGGCCATCGGGCAGTATCTCGTTCACGCTCGCATAAAGCTGGCCAAAGCCATACGTCACAATACCCGCTTCCGTCGTCGGCATCTCGCGACCCGTATGAACGCGTTTCGACGTTTCGATCAGTCCGCGCGCGCCCGTACCCTCTGTCACCGAGAATTGCGCAACCTCTTCACGAAATCCCTCGCCTTTTCGCTTGAAGGCCTGTTCAAGAGAAACCGTGTAAGGACCCACATTTAAAGGTTCTTTTTTTGTAACAACAGCGAGTGACTCGACGCCCCAAGCGGTTGCAGCGATCCCAATCACCGTTAATCCGATGCCCGCATGTGCGAGTGCCGACCCCCATGCCGAGCGCGGTAATCCGATGGCGCGTTCGAAAATAACTTTCCAAGAGAGACCGCGACGATAGCAGCGGCTGATCACTTCCGTCGCCGATCCCATGATCAACCAAACGCCTAAACCAACCCCTAAGGGTGCGACGATCGGCCCGCCAATTGTCAACGCGAACGTCACAAGAATCGACAGGATCGCTATTCCAAAGGCAGTCAATAAACGTTGGCTAACACCCACCAAATCGCCGCGCTTCCATGCAAGCGATTGGCCAAAGGGTACGAGGATCAAAAGGCACACGAACAAGGGGATAGCGGTTAAATTGAAATAAGGCGCACCAACCGAGATTTTACTGCCATTGATCGTTTCAAGCGCAAGCGGATAGAGTGTTCCAACCAGTACCGCGACGGCTGATGTGGCAAGAAATAAATTATTCACAACAAGCGCACCTTCGCGCGAAACGGGGGCAAAGAGTCCGCCCTGTTTCAGGCTTGGCGCGCGCCATGCAAACAGCGCCAACCCGCCACCGATAAACAATGTTAAAATACCCAGAATAAACACGCCTCGCGCAGGATCACTTGCAAAGGAGTGAACCGACGTTATGACGCCTGAACGCACCAAAAACGTGCCTAAGAGTGAAAGTGAAAAAGTCAAAATCGAAAGCAGGATAGTCCATACTTTAAGGGCATCGCGCTTTTCCATCACAATAGTGGAGTGAAGCAACGCCGTTCCCATCAGCCATGGCATGAGCGATGCATTTTCAACCGGGTCCCAAAACCACCAACCACCCCAGCCTAGTTCATAATAGGCCCAATACGAGCCCATCGCGATACCAAGCGTCAAAAAGACCCATGCCAACAAGGTCCATGGTCTGACAAACCGCGCCCACACCGCATCAATACGGCCATGCACCAAAGCGCCAACGGCAAAGGAAAACGCAACGGAAAAGCCAACATAACCGAGATAAAGCATCGGCGGATGAATAGCGAGACCGGGGTCTTCCAAAATCGGATTAAGCCCCTGCCCTTCAAACGGCACATCGGTGACACGCAAAAATGGATTGGATGTTAAAAGAATAAAAAGCAGAAACGCACATGCGATGCCGCCTTGCACGGATAAGACACTCGCCAATAAACGTTCGGGCATACCGCCACCCCGCAAGGCAACAAGGGCGGCGAACAATACGAGGATCAACACCCATAACAGCATGGAGCCTTCGTGATTGCTCCATACACCGGATATTTTATACATTAACGGCTTGGTCGAATGGGAATTCATCACGACATTGGCCACCGAAAAATCAGACCCGACATAGGCCATCGTCAAAGCGAGATAGGCCAGCAAAACGAGGCCGAAAGTCACGAAAGCAGAGTAACGCGCCATTCCCGCCAAAGCCGGATCACGCGTAAGCGCACCCCACATTGGCAAAATCGTCTGCATCAAGGCGGTAGCAAACGCCAAAATTAAAGCGAAATGACCAAGCTCAACGCTCATTGCCCTTTACCCCCCTGCCATACGCCTTTTTTCTTCAAAGCATCGGCGACATCTTTAGGCATGTAGTTTTCGTCATGTTTAGCCAATACCGTATCGGCCAGCATATCCGCATTGCCTTGATAAACGCCCTCGGCAACAACGCCTTGTCCCTCGCGGAAAAGATCGGGTAGCAGCCCTTTGTAATGCACGGTTAGTACCTTTTCCGTGTCCGTCACGCGAAAGATGACATTCATCGATGCATCCCGAATGACACTTCCATTTTCAACCAAGCCACCAATTCTAACCCGACTCCCCGGCGAAATGCTCTGCGTCACAATATCGCTTGGCGTATAGAAAAAAACAATTTTATCGCTCAACGCAAACAAGATTAAACCCGTAGCAACGGCCAATACAGCACCTGCTGAAGCGATCAAAACAAGGCGCTTTTGTTTGCGTGTCATGGCCATCAGTTTGTGATCCCCAATTCCTTCGCCGCCACCGATAGTTTCTCAATTGCCGCGCCATCCGTTGCTTTAGCAAGCTTGGCACGAGCATAAGCATCGGTAGCCTTCTGTTGGTCTCCCAATACCTGATAGGCGCGCATTAATTTGAGCCATCCGTCAAGGTCGGATCCATCGCTCGAAAGCCGCGCATCAAGCCGCTCGACCATGGAACGGATCATAGCCGATTGACCTGCATTGGGATCAAAAACCGGTTTCGCTGGCTCGCCGGATAACGCTGCAATTCGTGCCATCACCAATTGCGCCGGTTCCGAGTCGGGCGATAAAATATCGAGTAAGGCGCGATAAAGCGTCAGCGCGCGCGTCTTATCGCCGTCCTGTTCAGCCGCCATTGCGCGATAATATTGCGCCCGTTCATTTTTCGGGTCGCGCGCAAAAGACTTTTCGAAATCCGCCAACGCATCGGCAGTAACAATACCATCGGCAGCCGCCATTTTGGCTTCGCCTAATCCCGAACGCAGATCAGCGGTTTCACCTAATAAACGAAGCGCATTCCCATAAGCCTTGATCGCATCATCATACCGACCCATCGATAGATAGATCGGCGCAATCGTACCCCATCCCAGTCCATCATCCGGGTGGTCCGACAAGCGTGCCTCAACCTTGGCTACCATCACCGAAAGATCGGCGTTCTCAATGGGTACGGAGACCCGCTGAGCAAAAGGTTGATCCGGCATCGTGGGTGAGCCAAGCTTGACATATAGGGAGAGCGCCAAAACGGGTACGGCAATGAGAGCAACCAGCGAGGCAATTTTTCGCCGCGCGGCCATCGGGCGATTATCCGCTTGGTTCTCACGGGTTTTGTCGGCTGCCAGCAAGCGGCGCGCGGCCTCCGTTTTAGCCTCGTCGGCGGATTGGTTATCGAGCAAGCCCCGCGCCCGGTCACGTTCAATCTCTAACAATTGCCCGCGGTAAAAATCACCATCGTCAATCGAGCGGGAATCATGAATGGGTTGGGCAAGCGGCCAAAGCAGCCCCAAAATAACAAAACCAATAAGCGATGCAATCAGGAGCCAAATCATTCTGCAATGCTTTTAAAGGTCGCACCCATCGACGTCACGAAAAAAAGCTCAAGGAAGAATGGCGCAAAGCCATTATCCGCCTCACGCCATTCGCAAAACCGACCGATATGGGGGAAACCAAGACCGTCTTAATTAACGATATCCCACGTTCCATCACCCGCCTTACACGCCGTACCCGTTCCAGTTTCCGGGCGGCCATTGATGTAAATTTTATGCGTATATGTCCGACAGGTCCGGCTATTTTCGGCATAAACGGGGCCGGGTTCAACAAAGCCATAAGAGCCGCTCGGCGCGTTCCACTTGGTAGCCTTGCCACTGTTTAACGCTAGAGATTGCGCGCCATACGCTTGGCGTTTGGCCTCTTCGTCTAATCCACGACCAATCGAATTACCCACCATGCCCCCAATCATAGTCCCCGCGATAATGGCTGCCGTATTGCCGGAACCCTTGCCGACTTGCGAGCCAATCAATCCACCCGCAAGGGCACCAAGGATCGTGCCGCCCGACTCATTTGGCCCGGTCGTCTGCGAACATCCCGCAGCACCAAGCGAAAGGCCTAATGCGACGATTAGCCCCGTTATAGATTTAAATGTCATGGTCCAATAAGCTCCGAAAGAAGTTTTTTGAGTGATTTGAAAAGCATTTCAGAAATTATTTAGAGCGCGATTCGGACTTTTTTCGGGCATAATTTAACCAAAAACTAAACTGCTGGCAAACGAAGGGTGGCGCTTAATCCGCCCTTTTCCCCGCGATCCAGCGTCAACTCCCCACCATAGAGTTTGGCAAGGTCGGCAACAATTGATAGGCCTAGCCCCGTTCCGGGAACCGTTTCATCAAGGCGTTCACCGCGTTTAATCACTTCCGAGCGCTTTTCCGGGGGCAATCCCGGCCCATCATCCGACACCTCAAACATAACAAAAGGATGTCCATTGGCGTCGTTAAAAGCCGAAGCCTTGATCAGAACCTGCTGATGCGCCCATTTACACGCATTATCTACCAAATTGCCTAGCATCTCCTCAAGGTCCTGCCGTTCTCCCCGAAATTTGAGGTCAGGGGCCAGTGCGGTTTCAAGAATAAGATTTTTATCGGAATAAATTTTTAAAAACGTCCGTTCCAAGCCAGCGACAGCGGGAGCAATATCGGTTGCAACCCCAATCGCCCCTGCCCTTGCGGCAGCGCGTGCGCGGTCCAAATGCCAATTTACCTGATCCCGCATAATGCCCGTTTGTTCGAGCACCTTTTGAGCCAGAGGCGTATCGGTATCGGCCACCTCATTGATTAAAACACTCAGAGGGGTTTTCAACGCATGGGCCAGATTACCCACTTGGGTACGCGCCCGCGTTAAAATATCGCGGTTCACGTCGAGCAATAGATTAATTTCATCGGCAACAGGCGAAATATCATCGGGAAATTTACCGCCTATGTGATCGCTGGAGCCGCGCCTGATGGCACTGATCTCATTCGAAAGCCGCGATAAGGGTAAGAGGCCGAAACGCACCTGAAAAATGGTCGTAACGCCCAAGGCCAACGCGAGCAGACCGAAACTCGTCCACAAAGCCTTGCTGAAACTTTGAATCGTTAATTCAATCTCATCCGCGTTTCCTGCAATCTGCACAAGAAACTTATTTCCATCGGGAAATTCAATCGCACGTTCAACAAGTCTTAAACGTCGCTCATCGGGTCCAATAATATATCCCTCGCGCGCCGAACCATCATGCGCGGGTATTTTTAACGATTCAAGCTTTGGTAAACGCCCCCCAAATAGGGACAAGGACGACGTAATTTCGGGAGTAGGTTTCCCCTCCGATCGAATTTGCCAATACCAACCCGAAAGCGGCAGGGTAAAGCGAGGATCGCCTAGACCATAAGGATCAAACACATTCGATAGGTTTTTGCTGGCAAGGTTAGCTGCGACCGATTGCACATAGACTTGCAAGCGCTCATCAAACGCCCGCTCCGAGGCCCGGCGATAAATCGTCGACAACACGATACCTGCGCCAAACAGAATAATCAGACTGCATAAAATGGCGGAAATAAACAGGCGTGAGCCAATCGAGAGGCGCGAAAGAGAAAACCGACGCATCGAAAACCGACGCATCATGGCGAAGAGGAAGCCGGCGGCTCTAAGACATATCCCAAACCGCGAATGGTTTTGATCACATCAATGCCCAGTTTTTTTCGTAGCCGACCAACGAAAACTTCAATCGTATTCGAGTCGCGATCAAAATCCTGATCGTATAAATGCTCGACCAATTCTGTTCGAGAAATAATCCGGCCCACATGATGCATGAGATAAGACATCAATCGATATTCATGCGAAGTCAACCGAATAGCCTCGCCATTGACCAGCACCCGCCCGGATCGCGTCTCGACCCGCACAGGACCGCACACGAGATCGCTCGATGCATGGCCCGAGGCACGCCGCACAAGGGCGCGAAGACGGGCGAGAATCTCTTCAATATGAAAAGGCTTGGTGACATAATCATCCGCGCCAGCGTCAAAGCTTTTTACCTTGTCGCTCCACGCGTCGCGCGCCGTCAATACAAGAACGGGCATAACACGCCCCGCTTCCCGCCAAGACTCAAGCACTTTAACACCATCAATTTTGGGAAGTCCTAAATCCAAAATTACGGCGTCATAGGGCTCGGTTTCGCCTAAAAACTGGCCTTCTTCACCGTCAAACGCCGTATCAACGGCATATCCGGCCTGTGATAGGGCTTTAACGAGTTGCCTATTCAGATCTTTATCATCTTCGACAACGAGAAGGCGCATCCCAAACGATCCTATTGATTATCTGTCGGCTTTCCCGTTACCGCATCAATTTGCACCCGCGCAAGTTTACCATCTTTTGTGAGCGTTGTAATATTATACACAAAGCCGGCATCTTTTGGGCAAAGCGAGGCGCTGATCACGTCCCCGCCAACCCGCGACCGCGCAGTGCGAAACGCATAAATTTGCGGCACAACAACGCCCGAATTGACCAAATGGCGCAATTCAGACTCCGACAGACACGCTGGAGCAGTATCGTCGGCAAAAGCCGCCGCCGGGGTCAACGCACTAAAAACCGCGGCGACGAATATGGGTATGAAAGCATTCATTTTCTATCGGTATCGCCCGTAGCGTGAACGCTGCCTGAACAGCCTATGCGGCGATTTTTTTCGTCGATATCACCCGGAAAATGGTCGATGCCACAAAGCTTCCGGCTGTGACAAGTTGCATAATCGAATCGGTGACCTGGCCCGGGTCAAACGCCACGCCATGCCCCGTTAGGGTTAAAAGAAACGCGCCAAAACCAATAATGTTCGACCATACGGTCCGGCTTTGGAATATCGATTGAGTCTGATCCATTGGATTTACTTTCTGGGGTTCGAGGGAGGGAGATGGCGCTGAATTTTGGACCAGTTGGAGCGAATCGCGCCTTACACGCTCCACGCGGGCATCCCAGCCCCGTCCAAATCGGGCAAAGCCTGCAAGCTTCTGAAGAGCATCGCGTCGACGATCAGAGAGTTCGCCGATAAGAGCTTCAGGGTTGGCCGTCTGAACCGCCGCAAGCGTCATCGGCCCGATCACGCCGTCAGCGGTAATCTTCAGGCATAATTGAAGCCACGTAACCGCCTGTTTCGGGCCTGAATGAACAGACGCATCAAGCAGCGCATAATCCAAGCCCCTTGGTAATTCATCGCCTCGAATAGCATTCCAATAATAAAGGCGATAAATCGAGCGGGCTTCATCCTCAGTAAGCGTTGCAATGTCCGCAGGCGTAACTGGATGCCCCCTTGCCCGCGACAGCGTTGATATCGTAATGCCAAATTTCGTGGCACCACCGGGGTCATGGGGGTCATTCACATAACCGCCTTCGCTCGCTAAAATGAGCGAGAGTGCCTTGTCGATAGTGTCTTGCATCAGCGGCGCTCCAGAACCGATACCCGATCAGCCAACGCCTGAACCGCCGCAACAAGTACGGGGATGAGCCGACACACATCAATGCTTTGCGGTATGCAATTTCCCGCTGTATCAACGGCATCTTTTTCACCTGCTACCGCTTCAGGAATAATTTCAGCTACTTCATGCGCAATGAAGCCATCAACGATCTGATCAGGTTCTGATTTAAATGCAAAACGGCTGGGCTTAAGCCGTAAGACGCGATCAAGACCATCCTTCAGCGGTTCGATATTTTGCTTTAAACGATAATCGGAGGTCGTTAGAAAACTGGTACCCGAAGCAGAAAGTTTAATCGATCCAACAGTTGCACCTGCTTTACGGAAATTCACTGCGGTTGCGGATGCAACAGCCGAACTATCTGTTAAAACAATACCCGTTGCGCTCGTGCCGTCAAAATCACTTTCAAACCGTCCAGCATTGCCTTGGCTTGCCCGGCCTGAGAGCATTAAATCCATCCGCACCGAACCAGACGCCGCATTCGCAACAAACACTTCACTCCATGTCGATCCATCAGGCGATACTTTCACATGCCAATTATCATCGCCAGAAAGTCCCGTCTCCGCTCTGCCCGACCACCCTGTTTGATAAAGCTGTGACGCGGTATTGCCACTCGCTTGTTTATTGAGCGTAACGCGAACATCACCCGAGCCACCTTCACCCGTCGCACGCGCGGCAAACAAAGCAGAATTGAGTTTAGCCGATAGCGTATTATAACTATCGGAAGACGTCCCAATCCCCAATCCTGTTAGATTTTGCAACTGTGCGATACGATTGCTAAGTGTCTGCCAATTCGTTCCATCAAAGGTGTAAATCAACGTGTCGGCGATATTGAAAATAATCCATCCCGCCTTCGGTGTAAGAAAGCGCCAAGACGTTCCATCATAGCTAGCAATACGCCCTACCTGCCCGCTAAAATCAGCGCTTGGTGAGGTGCCAACAACATAGCGATCCCCTGCATTGGGCGTCACTGGTGGTGCGTTTTGTGCCATTGCCACAACGGCTATTTGAATCAACGCATCAAGCCGCATCAACGCCTCGTTATGCGTCACATGTTTTTGCGATTGCGCCGCCGCAAGCAACGGCAACGCCAGATTGGCGGTATCGACCATGATTATTCATCCTGCTAATGGGGAAAAGAAATTATTCAGAAAATGGGCAGGGTAACGGCCAAAGGCATACCTCGCCCCACCACATCGCTGATCTGATAAAGGCACACCGTCAATGTTGTTTGCACGGTACCGAAATCACTCAATTCAAACGCAGAAGGATATGTGAGGATTGGTCCCGAAGATCCGCTTAATGTACGGATAACAGTACCATTTTTATAGATATCCATCTCATACGACTCAAGACGCTCATCAAGGGGAATATCAGCAGGTTCCCACGCATCGGAATTCATCCGCGCACGCCGCATAAAGCTGATCGTTACGCCGGCAGATGTACGTTTTGCCGAAGCATTGATTGGCGAAAGCGGCTTTAATGCGTCACCCCCCGCAAGCGTTGCTAATCCTACCGCTGTCGGATGCATATAGTCGTAAGCGGACGCAACCACGCGCCAATTCCAAGCCGCACCCACCGATGTTGATCCTGAAACAATGGGCAATAAAGCGCTATCCAACACCACGGCCCGCGCGCCTGCTGCAAGACTTCGCCCAGCTAATGGTTCGGAACCCCCTAAGCCACGCAAAAGACGGCTCAACCGCCATGTTTTTTCACCAACCAAATCCGCCTGCGCGAACGCGATGACTTCCCATTTCCCGTCCGCACCCTGCAGCCCAAGCGGTATATCGCCCGCAAGCGCCGATATATCTCCGGGTGAAGATAATTCGCCTGAACCAAACATAATCGTTACGCTGCTTTTTGTATCCCAACGCCACACCGGCCCTGGACCTAACACGCTTAAGGTTACACCCATCGTGGCCGGACGGTTGATCGCTCCAAAACGCGACCAATTGGCCCCATCTGGTGAACGCCACACGGTAAGGCTACCGGGCCAAGGATCAGCAAAAGCGGCCAAGGCTTGCAGCACAGGCGTATCACCCTTCACAATCGGTAAATCGACAACAACAAGATTGGGTTTTCCAGGAAGGCTAGGCGCCTTAGCTGCACTTGGTACTACTGTGCCAGCGCTAAAATCTGAGCCTAAGCCATCCACCGATTGAGCTTCAATCTCGCGTACACCCCGATCCGTTATGCGCGTAATGCGGAAAATACCTGCATAACCAATCGCATCAAGCGCAACACAATCACCGGGTTCCAATGCCATCAAGCCCGGCCGTATAGAAAACTTAGCACTTTGTCGTCCGGCCCATGCATCATGCAACAGAAAATCGGCAAGCCGCTGCGCCTCTGCACGCGTTGTAACAACCGAAGGGTCGCTTGTTGTCTCACGTTTGCTTGTTACCGTTAATCGCCGAGATGCGGCTGTTGCGAGCCGATAATCGTTCTCGGAGTCAGAAAATCCAATGCGGATTTCACGCGGCAACTCGCTTTCTTGTGCGAAGGTAACCGTTGCCAAAGCTCCATTTTTATCGGCAATCACATCATCGCTGGTTAGCGATATAATGTTACGCGTATCATGCCCAATAAACCGCAATTGACCCGAGGATGCCAAGCCATCAAACCGATAGAGCGCCGCCAATGGCTCAAGCGCTACACGTGCTGATGAGGGAGTTGAAATCACATAGCCATCAATAAACCCATCAAGAGTGATTTGATCCGCAGCAATGCCAAAATCACGCAAGATTGCAGCCACAAGGCCATCCAACGGCACGCCTTCTAAACGCCCATTAAGCCAATGGCCCAAGCGCCAATTTTGAGTGTCAGACCAAACCGCACTCATCGATGGAAAGGCCGGAAAAGGCCTTGCATCCCAAGCCCAAACTGAAAGACGATTGGGGTCCACCATTCGACGTCCATCCAAAGGAGAGGCAGGATTATCGCCCACCCGAAATCCATCCAGCGATGGATCAAACCGCCGTGTCACGGCATCGATATAACGCAGTTGAACAAGATCATCCCGCGTCCCGCGTGAAAATGGCGGTAACGCATCTTCGCTCGATTTTGGATCAGGAAATGCGTTAGGACCATTAGCCCCCCGGTCCACCGCCGGGCATCCAAATTCCGTAAACCAAATTGGCTTTGAGTACGGCACCCACGGTGTTGGCGTTGGTAGCTCCTTACCGCCGACACGCTCGATATGCACATTCGACCACCAATTGACCAGATCCTTCGCGCGCCACACCCATGGCTTATTGGCTAAACCATCGGTAATCGCCTGCCGATTTTGTGCCAATCGATCAGCATCAGAGGCGTAATACCAATCATACGCTTCACCCGATGCAAAGCGATTTCGCAAATAATCACGATCTCTGCTTGAGCGCGCCAAGGCATAATCGAGATGGCCCGTTCCATCACGCCAATCAGAAATGGGCCAATAAACATCAATACCAATCGCATCGATCAAAGATGACGCCCATAGTGGATCAAGCGGAAAACGAAGATCACCGGAAACGGTTGTGCGTCCAGCATATTCCGTCCAATCCGCACCATATACGATTTTGGTCGCAACCCCCAAAATCGATTTAACATCTGCCGCCAAAGTCGAAAGATATCCGACAGTTGGAAATACGCCCGGCGCACTTTCCACACCCGTTAAACCGACAAGCTCAGACCCAATCAAAAACGCATCAACGCCACCCGCCATCGAACATAATGTAGCATAGTGCAAAACCATCCGCCGCCAGCTCCACTCGCTGGGTCCCGAATAGTTTACCGTCTCGCTGGACGCTGTAAATTGCGAGGCCTGTGCCGAGCCAAAAAAGCGTTGTATCTGCTGGCCAGCCAAAACACTTCCATTTGGCGAGCCAGTAATACCCGGTGCAGGATTACAAATAACACGCCCCCGCCAAGGGTAAGCGGGCTGCGTCGCACCTATTTGATGCGGATCAGGCAACGCATTGCCTTGCGGTATATCCATCATCACAAAAGGGTAAAAAGTAACTGCAATTCCACGCGATTTTAAATAGCGAATGGCACGTAAGATCGACGCATCCGAGGGCGTACCACCATAGGCCGGCGCGCCATCCACAAAGGAAACAAGCCGTGCCTGATCCCGTGAAAGTCCATTGACCTGCCATTGTGTTTCAACGGTTGATTTGGTTGTCGAATCCACCCGCGGTGCAATCGTACAAGTGTCACACCGCAAATCATCGCCAAACCAAGAGACAACCAATTGCACCGATGTAAGATTGGGGCACAACGTTAAAAGCTGATCAAGGGATGCCAGAAAATCACTTGAATGTGTTAACTCATGCCGATTTTGATTGGCCGTTGTTCCCGATCCATCCGAGCTTGTTACAGCAATCGTATCATAAACAAACTCGCCTGCTCCCGGAATGAGATTAACAGAGCGAATCTGATCCCCAACCCCTGGCACGGGTTTAACGATTTCAAAAGAAAATTGCGGAACACGATTACCATAATCAGCAAGCGGCAACCCTTCAAACACAATATAGGCGAGCCCACGATAGGCCGGCGCGTTATCAGCGCCTTCTTTTGCTACAATCAGCGGATCGGATGTTTGTGTTTCATCACCGCGATAGACGCGCAGATTAAGGCTCGTCCAATCCATCAGTTTTCCATTGGCCCAAATGCGTCGGATATAAGCAATCTCACCTTCGCATAGGCCAATGGCTAAATTCGCGGTGTAGGAATACGTCCTGTTCGTTGAACCACTTGAGGTTCCTCCGCCCTTACCTCCGCCACCACTTTGTGTATCAGTAATGCTCTCTTGAAAGCGCGTCGCCCAAATGATCTGACCGCCCAAGCGTACCCGTCCATAAACGCGTGGAATTGCTGCGCCTTCCGTCGACGTCAAACCCGACATCTCCGTCAGGCGGCTGCCTTCTTTAACCGTTGAGGTGCCACCAAACAGCGAGCGATCCAAGGATGCACCTATAGCGCCGCCAATCGCACGACCAAAAAGCGCACCAAGCGGTCCACCCAAAAACCCGCCTACCGCACCGCCAGCCGATTGCAACACAAGCGTTGTCATGTCTTATGCATCCTCATTTGATAGACTAGGAAATTGAAACGCATAGCAAAGACGCGAGCGCCAAGGTGCTAAATTAATCTCAGCCACCACAGCACCTTCATGGGCATGGATCATCGTCATATTGCTCGTTGCAATACCGATATGTTTTGCCGGCAAATGATCACGCCAACGAAAAATCAGCACATCTCCCGCTTGCCATTCATCGCGTGATATTTCGTGCAAATGTCGACGCGCTGCATCGCGTAACCGCTCCTCGCCCGGCGGCTCAACCCATCCGCGTTGATATGGTCCCGGCTCTTCAGGCTCTTCACCATAAAGCGCGCGCCAAACGCCGCGTACCAAGCCTAAACAATCACACCCCACACCCTTTAATGAGGCTTGATGCCGATAGGGTGTACCAAGCCACTGCCGCGCTTCGGTGAGTATGCGTTGCGTCATCATCGGAAAAAACTCCCGCCATCCATGCCGGGCGCCCCATCACTCACGCTTAAAATTACGAAGTCATTTCCCGGCATATGCGGAAAACCTCGAAAATTAACGCTGTTTTGAAAACGATCGCGACAGGTTGCAAAAGATTTATCGCACCCTGCACGAAGCGATACACCATCACCGATGTTTATTGGTAAGGCTGTTGCTTGCCACAACGTCAATACCGTATTTGTTGCTGTCTCAGCCTGTGCTTGTATTTCAATTCGTGTGCCTGAATTAGCACCGCTGGTGAAAAGCAATGATCCGCCCGTAAAAAAATCACGCTCGAATATTTGCGAAATCGCAACAGACAATTTGCCATCGGTTGCAACAACTAAACCATCATAACGCCAAGCCGCACTATCAAGCGCGATGCCGCATTTTGAATCGCCTAAATCAGCCGAGCATCCGAGCCTAAAAAGCCTTCCGCGTTCTTCATCCAGTTGATAGGCGAGACTCCTGATCTCAGCCGCAAAGGCTTTTCCCATGCGGCGTATTTCGCCAATCGCACCGCTCTCCATTAAGAGGCGACTATCGAGATTGGTCCAGTCCACCAGATAGAGATCAACGCTCGCCCCATCATAGCGACCATTCGCAATATCCGTTTCCGTAATCCCCGGTGAGGATAATGCTCCTGATGCCTCTCCACCTGTAATCGCAAAGCCCAATTCGGCTTGCATATCAGCGGCTTCCAAACCCGTTCCAGCCGCATAGGTTACGCCATCAAAGATAAGATCGCGGTCATGATCGGTAAAGCCCAAGATCACACCGTCTTTGCGCGTTAAACGCCAGCACCGCGCAAGCGTCATCGCACCGCCCGAAAGCGATGAAGGAATGTTTCGCATGAGCCAAACTCCAAGCTTTAAGGAATAATTTCGACGAGCGGAATTTTAGGAATTTCACCTGCAATGAAGGCTGCAAAATCAATGCTTAAAAAATCGGTATCAAACCGAACCGGAACATCAAACTGAAAACCCGCTGTAATGCTTGCCAATGCCGCTGGGGCATTGGCAAACGTCAAAAGCCCACTGGTTAAATCGAGCGTGACATCCGTACCAATATTACGCTCGGAGCCATTAACCGCTACGCGTACCGATCCTGCAACCGGCTTTGTGATGGAGCGTGTATAAGGCGCAAAGGATCCGCCATAGATTTTGACAAGGTTAAATTGTTTTGTCGTCCCATCTCCTGTACCAATCCCTTGATCGAGCGGCGCAGGTGTTTGTCCAATCGCACAAGATTGAAAGTCAATTCGATCTCGCCAGCGAAAACCATAAAGTCTACCTCGCCTTTCCTCAAAAAAGGCTACAACGCTTGCAAGTTCGGCGAGCGATTTAACACCCGATCCTGCATCATATTTGCGCCGTGAGTCGGCCCAACGCGCGATCCGCTCTTCACGACCCGAACCTGTGATGACAATCTCCGTCATACGCTCTGGCCCGCCACTTCCGGCTAACGCGACAGAAACGGGAAACAAGACCTCATGAAAGGCTGCTGGCATCGTCAAATTCCTTTGAGATATGGTCCGGAAAAGCCGTCATCAACGCTTCAAATACATGGCGCTCCGGCGGCCCTGTGAGAGGGGTAATGTGTCTCGGCATTGCAGCCGCTAATTCACGCGGCGTAAGACACCAAAAATCACGAGAAGATAGCCGCAGAACACCAAAGCCGAAGCGCATCGCTTCATCCCAAGGAAACGGACGCGGGGGGGCGCGCGTCGGCTTTCTCGGTGGCATGGGTTCTGCGGCCATCAAGGGTTTGGTGTTGGCACCTCACCCTGTCCGAAACTCGCTTGCAGAAGCGTTGCAGCAATCGATGCCCATCGCGTAAGGCCTCCTTCAACCTGCATTCGACCCACGGCTTCATCGGTAATCGAAGCTCCCGCACCGCGAAGGCCTGCACCAATGATGGCAATGATGTCGCGAGCAGAAAGATGCCCCCTTTCAAAACGCGCACCAAGCTCGACCAAATTCTCAGCTTTAAGGCGCTGTTCAAGTTCTGCCAGTGCGCCCAGCGTCAAACACAACACATAAATTTGCCCATCGATTTCGACATCGATTTCACCGCGCCGATAATTGGCCATAAAGGGTTCCTTCGTTTACGAATTAGGCAAACTGGTAAAGCCAATCGCGCCGGCGCTTTCAACCGTCAGATCAAACATCACGCCTTGCGCGGAATCGGCTTTATAGACCAATGCAGTGATTAAAAAAGGGCCTTGTAAAATACCGAAATTTGGCACCACAAACATAAAGTTGCGCACGGTGCTGTTAAAAAAAATCTGCTGCGTTACTACATCCGATGTAGCGTCTTTAAAAATGCCGCTGCCTGAAATCGTGGCATGGCGTGCACCTGCCCCCGATAGCAATTCGCGCCACCGTCCAACCGAGTCTTGATCGGTTACATCCACCGCATCGGCATTAAATGTGATTTGCCGTGTGCGTAATCCAGCAACGGTTACAAAATTTCCTGTTCCATCATCCAATTTAACCAATAGATCCTTACCAGCCTGCGCCGCCATGCCTACCTCCAATGAAATATATTATCCCGTAACGGGTTCGCTGAATGCCTCCAGCATCACACGTGCCTGTCGCAGTCCATCCTTTGATGGACGGCCTACTTCCTGCCCACTCACGCGAAGCGCAATGAGCTTGTGACCATCCAGCATGGGTTTTGCACCATCAAGCAATCCCGCACACCATTGCGCGATACCGAGCGCTTCACTATCGCCCCCTTGTCGCGACCAAATATTAAGCGAAAGCGTATGTTGATGACCGTGATCATAACCAGCCGACCAATCATCAACTTTTGCTTCGCCAAAAGTGACATAGGGTGGAGTAATATTTGCTGGCGTTTCGTCATACACTTGCGGTCCACCCAATAACCCAAGCAACGTCGCATCATTCGTCAAAAGCGTTTGGATCGCGGAACGCAAAGCAAGGATTGGACTTTTCATGGTTTGATTTCCTCGCAATTACAGATCAACCGGCGGCGTCGATCATCCGGATCTTGTACCCCTCGGATCAGAAAAATTTGCGTCCCGCGCCGCAACCGTTGCTTCGTGGTTAAACCCGCGCGCCAGCGTAGCGTCACGCGATGCGTAATGGTTTGGCCAATCTGCTCGGCCTCTAAGCGTTGCTGTGCATTGAGCGTTGCAACATCCGACCAAACGAATGCAATCACCGTCCAACTGCGTAGCACACCACCTGCTTGGTCTGGCGTTTCAACAGGCCCTTCAAGCATTAATCGCGCGCGTAATTCACCTATCGGCAAACGGGGCATGTTCAAAGCCTCCGCATATGATAAGGGGCTAAGAGGCGTGAAATCTCATCCGGCCATTTTAACGGTACACCCGTTGGCTCATCGCCACGATTTTCAAACCAAAAGGCAACGAGCATTTTAACCGCAAGCTTCAGTGGTTCCGGCACGCTTGTACCATCATCCCCATAGCCTGTAACGAGATCGATCTCGATGCCGGAAATTGGCAGCATCGGTGGTGGCTGACGTTTTAACAAAGCCAATCGGGGCTGTTGCTTAGCATTTATCTCAACGCGAAAATCGCTAACAGTCAAAGCGGTTGTTGATCCATCAGCATTGTAAATGCGAGCCGCGGCAAGACTCTGCAAAGGTGAAAGCGGTACCTCAACGATCGGGGCCAGCGGCCATTGGTCCAACACCACGCGCCACGTTTGCGTGATAAGCGCTTGGCTCGTAATCGTCTCAATCGATAAACGCGCTGAGGTTATGAGCGCATTGATTAATCCATCTTCGTCGATTCCATCAATTCGTAGCCACGCCTTAACATCGGTAAGCGTCACTGGCTCCTGTGCCGGAGGGGTCAAAAGCGTTAAAGGCATGATGTTGATTTCCTTCTGGTCGAAGCACATCAAGCTTGCTAAAAGCCTGTATGCAAAAAAAATTTACCGCTTTCGTTATTATTCTAGGCACTGCACTGTTCATCACGGCCAATAGTGCTAAGGCCGTAATCAATGGTAAGCCTGATAATGAACACTTGCGCTTTACGCTTATGGTATTAGACGATCATGGCCATGTCTGCTCAGGGGTCGTGATCGCTCGACGCGCTATACTCACCGCCGCGCATTGCGTAACAGGGGCAGGTGCATGGCGTGTGCATTGGCGCGGGCCGGATAATGCGATTATGTTGATAGAGCCGAAATCGATCCGTATTCATCCAGACTATAATGCAAATGCCGTCAGGAATAGAGGTCGTTCGATTGATCTCGCGGTGATAACGCTGTCCGAACCGCTACCTTCATCCTTCGAGCCGATTAATTTATCGGACACTGTAAACATTCAAGCAGGTGATATAATTACCGTCGCGGGCTTCGGGCTAACCGATGATAAGAACCGCAAATCATTGGGTAAGCTTAACCGCGTTGATCTTTCTGTTATCGAGCCGAACGGCCATAGCACGATCCTTGTGTGGCTCGCTGATCCCGCGTCAAACGGCATGGGTGGATGCCATGGTGATTCCGGTGGTCCAATGCTTTATGAAGGTGCGTTGATCGCCATCACCACATGGACCACAGGCGAAGGTAAGCGCGATTGCGGCGCGCTTACCCAAGGCGTTTTAATCGAACCGCACCGCGATTGGATCATGAAGGCAATAGAGCCTTAATGGCTCGGTCCTTCGACACTCACCTTCAGTGAGGCTCAGGATGAGGATGTCAATATTCACCTCATCCTGACTCACCTTCAGTGAGGCTCAGGATGAGGGTGTCAATATTCACCTCATCCTGAGCAGGGCCAAAGGCCCTTGTCGAAGGATGAATTTGATTAAGACACATCAAATTTCAAAAATTTGATGGCATCAAAATCCTGCACGCCACCACCCACACGCTTCGTGGTATAGTAGAGGATATAGGGCTTCGCGGAATAAGGATCACGCAAGACGCGAACACCAATCCGATCTACGATCAAATAACCACGCTCAAAATTGCCAAACGCAATGGATGTTGATCCAGCCGCGACATCCGGCATATCCTCGGCCTCAACCAACGGAAAATTCAAAAGCGTTGCGGTGCCATCGGCGGTCAAAGGCGGTTGCCATAAATATTCGCCCGTCGTTGTTTTCATTTTGCGAATCATTGACTGCGTTTTGCGATTCATTACAAATTTAGCATTCTGCCGATATCCTGCTTTAACAGCATAAATCAGATCAAACAAAGCATCTGATGGTGCCGTCGCAGCAAAGGCGCCCGCTGTTCCCGTTACGACATAGCCCAGCTTACCCCATACCCAAGAGGATTGGGCCACTTTCGCTGGCGTTTGAAAACCAAGCGGACGTGTAACGCCGTCACCATTTACAAACGCGGCACCTTCCTGCTCGGCAAAGACGGTTTCAACTTCACTAGCAATCCATTGCTCAATATTAACGGCTGCGTCATCAAGCAAGGTTTGTGTTGCCGATGGCATCGCATAAAGCTCCATCGCAGGAAAATTCATGTCAACAATCTGTTGTGAACTCGTCGATGGTACTGCTGCGGTTTCCGCGACCCATCCCGCACCTGGTCCAGTCGTTGAAAAGGCTTTACGGAAATTTCCTGTCGAGATTTGCCGTACAGACGCAATCGAGCGGATAGGAGAGGCCTGCGACATACGGCGCAAGATTTCATTCTCTGTTGCTGGTGTCACCAAATAGCCGCCATCCGGGCCTGACCCCGCCGATAGGGCCTTGGTCTCAATGGCTTTCAACCCGTGCGTTTCACCCGTTCGCATATAAAGTTCAAACGCTTTTTTATGCAGACGCGAATTGTGATCCAAAGGTTGGTCGGCTGATGTATATTCAAGCTTTGGTCTACCTTGCTTGATAAGCACATCATTCATCTTGGCTTGCGCTTCATCGAGAAAACTATTGATACGCTCTAGTTTCTCGTCGATGATGACATCGCCTCGACTCTTTTCAATGAGAGCAAGTCGCTTATCATTTTCCTGTTTGAAAGCTTCAAAGCCTTGCATTAATTCGAGTAAAGCTGCGCCTTGTGATTCATGCACGGCTTTGGTTTCGGGACTTGCTCCCATGTCGTTCGTCATACTCATTGTGAATCCTATTGGTTTGACGGGTTAAAAATCTTCCGTGCCCGTTCAATAAGTGCATCGGAAGCAGGTGAAATAAAAGGCACGGAACTCAACGTCTTAACGGCGCTAATGCGAGCCTCCGGCAAAAGGGGAAAGGTAACGAGCGAAATTTCCCACAAATCAATCGCGAGTAATTGTCGCTGGCCTAAAGCATCTTTGCGTGAACGTTTGGTTTTAAAGCCAATAGAAAGACCGTCAACAGCACCTTGTTTCATTAGTGCGTAGAGTTCGCGCCCGCGTTGAACATCAAGATTCAACTGACCCTGGCAATAAAGTCCGCGCGCATTCTCATTCACGCGGGTCCAAATACCAACAGGCTGGGCGGGATCATGCTGCCACAAAAGCTTTATGCTGCCAGCACTTTGTGCTGCGAGACTTTTTTGAAAGGCACCTGCGATCACAACATCACGCGCCATATCCGGCACACCAAAAAGACTCGCATAGCCTTCAAATATCCCACGGCCATCGGGTAATAAAACGCTGCTCATGCGGATTTATCCTTTGGTCGTTGAGGCCTCTGTCGCGCGCTTTTACCAAGCTGTTCAAGGTTGCGTACAAAAGTAGAAAACACTTGCCCCGCATCGGGCCTAACATTACGCGTTTGGTCTTTCGATCCCCGCAAATCATCGGGTCGATTAGATGTCGTTTTCATGTGAAAAACTTTCCCTGAAGAGATTATTCGCTGTCAAAGAGCCGAGCGTTGAAATGGTGTAGCTCGCGTACAAACGCATCAAAACGGCGGTTGGCCGCACCAAGTTCTTTTAATAAGGCCGCAGCAGCTAACGAAGCACCACATGCCCACAATAACAGGGATAAATGTGCCAGATCACCCCGCTCAATCATGCTATCGATAATGTGTTCAATCATGATGCTAAACCATTATCCCCAGCATAACCGGGGCCATCAGCGGCTGAACCTGCAGATACCGCCGTAGCGACGCGGCTTGTTTGTCGCTCGCTTGCCACATCTGCGCTATCTTCAGCGTCCTGGCCATCACCATCGGAGCCTGTTATATCTGTCGTTTGAGTAACGACGCTACGTGCGCCATAGCCAACGGCCTCGCGCTTTTCGTCATCGGTCAAAAATGTTGCAGCATTAATGCGCGTCCATAAGGCTGTCCGTTCATCGGAAAGTGCTGTGATGCGATCAAGATCGGGCTTTACTTCAATCGTGCCAAAAGCGGGTGCCAACCATTGCGCAATCGCTTCATGCACACGTATGGCCAGGGGTAAAACTGTTTGACGCCAAAAGGCCTGATTGGCTTCTGAATAATTCGCATGTCGATTATCCCCCGGTAGCCCCAACAACATCGAAGGGATACCAAAAGCCAACGCTATCTCACGCGCGGCTGCCGCTTTTGCTTCCATAAAATCCATGTCTTTGGGCGAAAGCGACAAAGGCTTCCAATCAAGGCCGCCTTCCAGCAATAAAGGCCTGCCTGCATTGGCAGCCCCTTGAAAACTTTCTTCGAGTTCGGCCTTTAACCGATCAAATTGATCGGACGAAAGTGTTGAACCCGCGGGTCCGGCATAAACCAAAGCGCCAGATGGGCGTGCTCCATTGTCGAGCAATGATTTATTCCAAGCCGATGCCGCGTTATGAACATCAATCGCATAGGCGGCAGCCGAAATCGGCGATAATCCATAATGATCGCTTAATGGATTAAACAAAGTAATCTGCAAAATCGGTTTTACACCCTTTTGCGTCATATCAAATTGCACGCTCTCGCCATTGATCGAATAGGTGTAAGCTTCCGGCCAACCATCAGCACCTGGTATTACGCGCATCCGGTCGGGTCTAAGCGCATAAAGTTCGCGAGGTCCGTTTGTATCGCTTACACATTCGAGATAGCCATTCCCCGAGCCTAGCAAATAACCGATCAAAGACTCACGTAGACTTACGCCAGAGTCTCCCGGGTTAGGCCGACAGAGCAACTCCTCCATCGGATGATCGGTTACCTCTATACGCCCGTCAAAATAGAGAAACGG